>JAEEGL012389381.1_pt1 | contig 35619 bp, 34 predicted proteins | sample 9134231 | NCBI WGS metagenome assembly JAEEGL01 (sample SAMN16246548, study PRJNA631951) | gut metagenome | biome: gut microbiome; feature: rumen; material: fiber-attached | host: Bos | place: Iran: Karaj | collected 2018-10
CTTTTGTAGATTCAGTTTCAGTTTTTCCCTTTTCTGATTCCTTACTGCTATCTTTTTTTTCATCTTTAGCCACTTCCGAAAGTGGTTTACTTGCACCAGCGACCCCTTGGTTGATTTCTTCAGAAATTTCTTCTCCTTCTTTATCCAATGACGTAATGGATGCAGATGAATCATCTGTGATTTCCTCACTTTCGACAGTAGTTTCAGAGTTAAAACTACTGCTAGTTTTGATTTCCTGTTCAGCTTCAGATGACTGGCTCAAAACGCCACCATCCACCATTCCAAGAGCCTTGGCTCTTTCTATAACCTCGGCATCACTAATTGTAGCTTTCCTGCCACCAAGAGCAAAGCCCATAACAATCGCAGTAAGTATTATGCCTATACCCATTCCGCGAAGATAGTACTTTAGTTTCATACGTTTCTGTCCTTAATTGTAATGTAGTAAAAAAATCATTTAACTTTCCTGTGTTTATTGGAAAGATCAATAACAAGCTTAACTTCTCCAATTCCAAGCCCCAACTCTCTTGCTATTACCATATTGGATTTGCCGGCTTTGTGCATTTCAATTATGCGTCTGTTCTGAGAAATAGGGTCATTAGCAGTTAATTCCTGCATATTTCTGTCAGGATTATCTCTTCTGTCTGTTATTGGAACCACCTTGGAATTTTCAGGCTTATGGCCGATAACCCTAAGCTTTTTAACCTCTTCTTCAGGTATGACCTCAGCAGCGATATCATGAAGTTCCTTTATATCCTTCTCAGAAACATATCCGCTTTCTATGGATGTATCATAATCCTCTTCATCATTGACAGGTTTGGCAGATATTTTTTCAACCTCATTATCTCCATGATCTTTAATGTCTTCGCTGTCATTATCTTTTTTGTCTGAGTCTTTCTCCTTATAAGGAATTCTGATACCACTAAGTTTATCTTCATCCTCATCAAGAAGGATTGCTCTTACATTTTTTTCTGGTTTATTCAAAGAATTAGTAAGATTTGTACTAGCTTCCTGAGCCATAGAAACAGAAGCCTTAGCATCTCTTGCAGCATCTTCGGCATCACGAACAGTAGCTTCAGCATCTCTTACAGCTTGCTTGGCTTCATCAGTCTTTTTGGCAACTTCAGATACTACATTAGTAAGATTCTTGTGCTTGTCATTTAGCATATCGTACATAAACATGACTTCATCATGATTCTTGTGAATGTCATTTATGACAGTATCCGAATATTCGTTTATTGCGGAAAGTTTCTCATTAGATATGCGCTCCATAGCGCGCTCTGTACGATCAAGAGAATTATCTACGGTGTTATCCACCATATTTTCGATGGTTTCCTTCTGATCCTCAACTTCACGACGAACAAGCTCACGAATCTCTCTCTCCATGAGCATTTTGTCCTCCTCGTCCATCTCTTTACCAGCTGGTAGAAGGTACCCTAATATGATAGCTGCAAATCCTGCAACTATGAGAACAATCTCAGTAATGCTTATCATCTCCGCCCAATCCCCTAAGTAAAATCAATTACTATTATACCGTAAACATATCAAATCTTCAAATCAAAACCTGACGAAATACCAAAATCTACAGGCTTGCCATTCCGGTCAAGAACGTGACCTGCAATCTTCTCCATTTTGTCTGCTGACAGCTGTTTTTCAAGGATTGCGCTTTTCTCTTTACCCTCTTTGGATCCGCGTCTGTTCCTGCCCCCGTCGCCCATGTACTCGTTGCTGCCTTTGTCCTCAGCATCTGAATGAAGTTCCCCCGAACTTACATTTTCTTTTTCGGTAACCTGGCTTCTCTGATTGTCTACTTCCTGATTAAACTGAGCCTGGAAATTTCGCTGATCCATCAAAGGCCGCGCATCTTCCGCCGCCTTGATAGTCCCCACTTCACTTGTGGCCGCCATCACGCCAAAGTCAATACGGTTAATCGACATGGCACCCACCTCCTTCCAAGCTTATTTTATCATATTGGAGCCAGTCTTACATCACCTTCTTTTATAATAAATCGGCTATATTGGACTGGTTTTTTAACAATCATTGATAATTCTCCAATATTTACAATAGTACCTGGATATGCAGTTCCTTCTACGATTACATCAGCCTCCTTTTGCTCAGCAAGCTTTTCCATTAGTTCCTGATATTCTGTAGAATCATCCTGAATCTTCTGAGTCAGAGTTTTATTAAGTCCAATAAGTTTTTGAACGTTAGCAACCTGATCTGGTGTAAATTTTGCTCCTGCTTTTAGCATCTTGGAAAAGCTTTCAACAGTTGGCTTAATGCCCTCAAGAGTCTTTTGAGCCTCTGCCATACCTTTTTGAAGTTCTTTGAGTCTAAGCTTAAGCTGCGGATCAGCGCCAACTTCAATTACTGTGTTAGCTCCCATTTCAGATCCAAGTATCTTAGCCTGAATCCTATCAGCAGCGCAAACTTTTCCGCCTGCAATGAATCCTCTTTTTCCTGTAACATTTATCTCTGTTCCCGAAGTAACCGTGGAATGCAAAATACATTCGCTTGATATACCGCCCTTTGCTGTCACGGTGGCATTTTCTATAAACTTGGCTACCACATTCCCATCGGCAGTGATCTTGCCACCCGCCTTAACACCACACTCTAATATAACGTCAGCGCCGGAAATTATAGTTGCATCCTCAACTATACCTTTTACAACAACGTTTCCGCCAGCCTTTATAGAGAAATTGGAGGCAACAACTCCTTTTACTTCTACGCTTCCCTCCGCATCTATGTTTCCAGTTGAAACATCAACGTTTGCCAGGACAAGTACATCTGAAACTGTTACCTTGCCTTCTTTTATAGTAACGTGGCCTGCCTTTGCTGCTGTAAGTGTCATTTTATCTTCAGAAAGAATTGTATTTTTTCCAAACTTGATGTAAGTAGACTTTACATTGGCAGGTTTTATATTTTCACCAAGAGTATTTATGCCAGGTTCTCCGGGGACTTCCGGATGAAGGGTTGCAAGGAGCTGTCCCTCCTGGACATTATGGATAAGATCAAGGTTAAAATAGTCAACGCTTCCATCTTCTTTTACAGTTGGCTTTGGTCGTTTATTAACGCTAAAATGATATTCCACCTTGGCATTAGTTCCCTGCTTGACCGGTTTTCCCTCGGCCACAACAATCTCTGTGCAATACTGTCTGTGTTCAAAGAACTCATGGATATTTTCTGTTTGTACACCATAAACGATTTTTCTGTAGGCAAGCGAATCCAGGATTTCTTTTTCTGTGAGCAGTTCTGCTCCCTCTGTAGGAGGATAAAAAACAGCTGTGACAGTCATCCTATCCTTGGAAGATTCAATCCTGCAGTATTCTCTTTCGGGCAATATTTTAGTTTCCGTAAAAACAACCACAGACTCATCCTGATTTGTCACAGCTTCGTTTATCTTAACAACGTCATATTGAATTTTCTTGTCATCCAGATAGTCCCTGACCAGATTTACATCCAAAGGACTTCCGTCACCTGTAGGCTTGTAAACCTTGATTCCTGTTCCTTCTTCAGTAACAACAAGCTGAAAATATCCGTTCATATTAACTACCTCGAATTTGTTAGTATGCCTAAATAATCGCCAAGCTTCTCACGCATTTTTTGAAGTGCCTTAGTGTGGAGCTGAGATACTCTGGACTCAGACACTTCCAGAACTTCACTTATTTCTTTCAACGTCAGTTCTTCGTAGTAATACAATAAAATGACCTTCTTTTCTTTATCAGTAAGAGACTCAAGGGACTGAGCCAGCATTTTCTTAAGTTCCTCTTTTTCTATTGCCTCTTCCGGTTTAACAAAGCCAGAGCCCCTGTTATTAGAATCTTCAGGAATGTCTGCTCCCTGATCCATGAACTCATTTAAAGATACAACGCCTGTAACCTTCATCTGGTTCTGCCAGTTAGCATATTCATCTTCGGAAATTTCCATTTTTGCAGCTATTTCAGCATCAGTAGCAACATGGCCTCCATCTCTCTCGATTTCCCGGATAGCAGCCTCTATCTTTTTCTGTCTCTGCCTGATGGTCCTTGGTATCCAGTCCATCTTGCGGATTTGGTCTAAAATGGCACCTCTAATACGAAGGCTTGCGTAAGTCTCAAACTTAACATCCTTCATAAGATCAAACTTATCGATTGCATCAATAAGTCCAAAGATACCATAACCAACAAGATCGTCGTACTCAACATTAAAGCCAAGATACATACTAAGTCTGCCAGCTACAAGTTTAACAAGTGGAGCATACTCAAGTATCAGCTTTTCTCGAATATCTGCTGATTTAGTATTATGATATTCTTCCCATAATTTACTTCTTTCTGCTTCATCCATTAGTCATGTCCCCAAGTCATATATTTTTTTAGAATTCAGGCGGAACATAATTCTCATCATCAACTCTGATATTATCAGAATTAACGTCTACGCCTTCAGCTTCCATTGCAGCCCGAGCTTCATCCTCTAGTTTTCGGGCTTCTTCTAATTCTGCCATTTGTTTTTCGTAGTTTATATCAATGAACTTTGTTATCATCTTCTCAACGATGAGACCTATAACAAGAAATATAACTACGCTCATACAAACAATAACAAACCAATCCCCCACTGGATAGCGCTTAAAGTAAGCATAGATTGCAATGATAGCAGTACAACTAAGCACTATCAGTGGTGTGATCAGTTTAGTGTTAGGTTTTTTAATTTCTTCAGTGTCGGTATTCATATGATTTTTTCAGGCTTTCCTACAGCTCTGATTACAAAATTACCATTTTCTGGATAAAATATGACCGTTCTTCCATACGAATCGCCAGTGTCCTGGGCCAGAACAGGAATATTCATTTCTTTAAGTTTCTTTAAAGTAGCCTGAACATTTCTGTCTCCAACTCTCATAGTGTTGTTATTAGTCTGGAACGCGAACATCTGCGCTCCTCCGGCAATCTTGGCAACAAGCCTTGATCTGCTGGCGCCTTTAGCAACTATTTGCTTTATCAGTTCTTCTATACCTGTATCAGCAAACTTCGGAATATTGGAGTTATTCTTTATCTCAGTGGAATCTGGCAGCATTATATGCGCTAGGCCCCCAATCTTAGTGACGGGGTCACGAACAGCAATACCAACACATGAGCCAAGGCCCAGCGTAGTAATGCCATCGGGGCTTACACAAATATTCAGATCAGCCATACCAACCTTAATTATTTGACTCATATTTGCCCCTTCGCTTTATAAAGAAACATCGCCTAATCCAAGTGATGAAAGAATCTTTTTATAACCATCCATATCCGGCAGCAGGATAAAATAGCCACTAAGCTTAAGTTCATCAAAGAACTGTGTCTCGATCAGAAGAATATTATCTCCCATCATTCCAAACTGAATAGCAGGAACAGAAAGGATCGCACCAGCCATATCAATTGCTACAAAAGGAATTGACGGAACAAGCTTAAGATTGGTCATCATGGAAAGGGAATTTAGGTATGATCCGGTAATAATATTTCCTACCTCTTTAAGGGCAGAAAGCTCAACTTCGTCAAAATCAGCCTCTTCAGGCTTTGGTCCCGTTCCCATAAGTTTATCAACAAGATGTCTGGCTGCATTTTTGTTTAAAAGGAACATGATACTTCCATCAATATCCCCCTCAACAGCCAGGTAAATGCCAGCCATTATCTGTTCTGCGCCGCCCATCATATCCCCGACATCCTTAAAGTCAAGAAGCCTTACCTGGGGAACTGACATATCAACCTTAGTTCCAATCATCTGTGCCAGAGCTGTCGTCGCATTCCCTGCACCAATGTTACCCAGCTCTTTTAGTACGTCAAAGTACTGGTTGGATAACTGGTCTAAACTCATATCACCCATTTATAATCCTCCAATCAACTTGCGGTTGTAGCTGCCTCTTTTGCCTGCCTCTCTGAAACAACAGCTTCAAGATCAAGAATAGAAACAAGACCACCTTCATAGTGTCCAACACCACTTACAAATGAAGCATTTGTCTTATCCTTCTTGTCGTCATAACGCATCTTCTCAACGTTATTAGAATCAAGCGTCAGAACCTGATTAACCTGGTCAACAATAATTCCTACAAGATCGCCGCCTTCTGTCTTTAAGATAATGATCCTGGACTTATTTGTAATCTCATCCTCGGCAAGTCCCATTTTCATCCTGACGCTCATTACAGGAACAATCTCGCCTCGAATATTGATCACGCCCTTAAGATAATCATCAACCTTAGGTACACGAGTGATCTGCTGCATTCTTACAATATTGTCAATGAATTTGATATTGATACCATACTGCTCATCATCAATTTTGATTACAATGTACTGAATAAGTTCGCCTACATCAGCACCTTCTCTAAGTTCATTCATTTGCTCTTCTTCCTTTCTAAAAGTTAACGGTCTTTAGTAACTATCAGAAAATTGAGTTAGTATCAAGGATAAGTGCTATCTCACCATCACCAAGGATAGTAGCACCGCTGATAAGCTTACATTTATTTGTGTACTTACCAAGAGGCTTGATAACGATTTCCTGCTGTCCCATAAGTTCATCGATAACAAGGCCAGCAAGCTGATCGCCCTTTCTTGCAATAACCACAACCATGTCCTCATCAGGTGCCTTGGTTGATTCTGTATCAAGAACTTCATTTAATCTTATAAGAGGAAGAACGCTACCACGAAGATTGATAACTTCTTTATTCTCTACAAACTTAATATCTGAAGGTGAAACATCCTCAATACTCTGAATAGAATCAAGAGGAATAGCATATTTTTCTTCGCCAATAATAACCATCAGTGCCTGGATGATAGCAAGAGTAAGAGGAAGTCTGATAATCCAGGTTGATCCTTCACCAAGCTTTGTCTTAACTGTTACTTCACCAGAAAGAGACTCAACCTTGGACTTAACTACATCAAGACCTACACCTCTACCAGAAATTTCTGAAACCTGCTTGGCAGTTGAGAATCCAGGGTGGAACAAAAGCTCTACACACTGTTTTTCTGTCAAAAGAGCTGCCTGTTCAGGAGAAACAACCCCCTTCTCAATGGCTTTATTCTTGACAGCTTCTGCGTCTATACCATTACCATCATCGCCAACCTCAATAACAACGCTGTTACCATCCTGGAAGGCATGAAGGAAAATCTGTCCAACTTCAGGTTTACCACGCTGAGCACGAAGATCAGCTGACTCAATACCATGGTCTGCACTGTTTCTGATAAGGTGCATCAAAGGATCACCGATCTCATCAACCACAGTACGGTCCATTTCAGTATCTTCACCAGTCATGGTGAGTTCCATCTTCTTGTTAAGAGTCTTGTTAAGATCTCTTATCATACGTGGGAATTTCTGAAGTACACTCTCAATAGGAACCATTCTTACCTTCATAACTGATTCATGAAGATTTGTAGTTACACTCTCGAGGTACTCAATCTGCTCATTTACATTTCCATTGCTGACACCGGAGGTATTAGCTGCGGAAATAAGCGAGTTTTTGGCGATGATAAGCTCGGAAACAAGGTTCATGAGAACGTCAAGCTTTTCTATATCTACACGGACTGTTCTGTTAACAACTGGCTTACCAACAGCCTTCTTGTTGCCTGCGGCTCCACCGCCTGCCGCTGCTGCAGGTGCAGGAGTATTTGCAGCTGGTGCTGCAGGTGCTGCAGGAGTTGCTGCCGCTGCTGTTTCAGCTGCAGGTGCTGCCTCATCTTTTTCTTCTGCAGGCTTAGCGCCGCTTGGATCAAACTCACCGCATTCGCAGCCATCAACTTCAGAAACAGCCTTAACAATCTCTTCAACTTTTTCCTTAGATTCATCTGTTATAAGGATAAGACTGAATGAGAATTCAAATTTTTCATCTTCAATATCTTGTGTATTAGGCTCAGAGCAAGCAATCTCACCGATTTCTTCCAGGCCTTTGAAAACAAGGAAGCCACGGGCAGCCTTAAGAATACAGGATTCCTGAATGTGAACTGTCACACCATAAATTTTCTTACCCTGTGATTTAGCTTCCTCTAAAGTAGATTTTACTGATGGATCAAGACGAATTGCCCTATAGTCTGTTGTGCCGTCAGCACCAGGTGCAGGGCCATCCGCAGATGCAGGCGCAGCTTCATTAGCAGGAGCTGGAGCAGCAGCTGCATCACCAGCAGGTGCTCCGCCGCCACCATTTCTGATGTCTGCAAGAGATTTAATGATATCCTGATGTTCTTCAGTACCCTCGTCCTGATTCTCTGTAATACTGTCAACATATGCCTGAATAGCATCAAGACACTGTAACAGAACGTCGATATCAGCAGACTTGATCTTAATCTTGCCCGCACGAACATCTGAGAATACATCCTCCATGTCATGAGTTAGATTCTGCATTCTGGTATAGCCCATGGTTCCAGCCATACCCTTCATAGAATGGGCTGATCTGAAGATTTCATTGATACAATCTTCATTTTCAGGATCCTGCTCAAGAATCATGATGTTGTCATTGAGAGATTGAAGATGCTCTTTAGCTTCATCAAGAAAGACACTTAGATACTGGGAAACATCCATAACCTATTTACCTCCATAAGAAAAGTGATAGTATTCAAAAGTAAACGGTATATCGCATACTCCTGAATTTATTATCGGCTTTTGAATGGAGGAATAAAAGAAAATAAGCATTAAAGAATAATTAAAAAGTAATGAAATACCTCAATTCACGCCGACATGCATTATTATTTCCTGGGCAACGTTCTCAAGTTTTACAACCTGATCCACAAGTCCAGCTGTAGCAACTGCCTTAGGCATCCCGTATACGGTGCAGGTACTTTCGTCCTGTCCGATCACAAATACTTTTTTCTTACCCTTTAAATTCTTTATTCCCTCGGTTCCGTCAGCTCCCATTCCTGTCAGAACAACGCAGCATATTTCATCGTAATCCGAATCCATAAGAGATTCGTACATAAAGTTGGCACAAGGTCTTACGCCTTCTCTTGTAGGACCATCCATGTAATGGATCGTACTCTTTGAGCCACTTTTAATTACATGCATATGCTTGCCGCCCCTGGATATATAGACTGTTCCCGGAGCAAGTACATCGCCTTCCGCAGCTTCTTTAACTTTCACCTCCGAAAGAGAATCAAGCCTCTCTGCAAGCGAAGCTGTAAAGCCCTCTGGCATGTGTTGTACCAGGACAACAGGGGTCTTTAGATTTTTAGGTAGTTTAGGAATAACAGATTGAAGCGCTCTTGGTCCACCGGTAGAACTTGCGATTGCAACTATTCTGTTACCCGTTATCTTGCTGGCTGATTTGCTGACTAGTTCCACAACCTTTTTGGTTTCCTTGGCTTCCACCATTGAGAAAGCCTTGGCAGGTGCGGGAGCTTTTGACTCAGCAACAGCTGCAAGAGTATTGATAAACTGCTGTGTAAAGTTTTCGCCTCTACATTCAGAAGCCCTGTCAGGCTTATGAACAAAGTCGAGAGCTCCAAGATCAAGACAGTCCATGGTTACCTTGGCACCTTCTCTTGTGTCGGTGCTGGCCATCATGATCTTTGCTTTGATCTTTAACTTCTGAACTTCCTTGAGCATCGTAATTCCGTCCATTCTAGGCATATTAATGTCTAGAACAACCGCATCATACGTATTCTTTTTCAGAAGTTCCAGTCCCTCAAGTCCGTCCTTAGCCTTATCAACTACCTGAAATCTAGGATCTGAGTTAATAATATCACTGAGAACGGTTCTCATGAGTGCAGAGTCATCAATTAATAAAATTTTTCTCATAATTAAGTTTGCTTCTTTCTTATTTTTCGTTCTTCCTCGAAGATAAAATGAATAATATCTTCTCTGGAAGACTCATCAATAACTATGTATTGGATACGATGTTCAAAGAGTCCTGGTCTACTCTCCAGCTCATTAACCTTTAAGACATTACATATCATTTCGTACTCTTTATCGTTGACATTTCCAGGTAATCGATAAGCGCAATAGATTGTATTGCCCTCCTCATATCTGAAATTAGCCACAAATCTAAGCCCGCCTCCACTTATATCAACAACTACGCTCTTTTGAAGGGACTCACCCGGGTCTACCAAATATTTTCTGTTCATCTCATAAGCTTCAAGTTCCTCCTTGGTACAGAGTCTTGATTTAAGCTCAAGAGCACAACTAAATCTGTAATATTCACGCCTCTGAAGCTTTGAAAGTTCGCTCGTAAGATCAAGGACCAGAATATACATATTATCGCTTCTGTATCTGTCTACAATCCTTGAAAAGCATTGGAATAAACCTTTTTGACTGTAAAAACAAAGGCTATATTCTCCATCCACCGGAAGAAGTACAAGTCGCCCTTTTTCATAGGGCATCAACACCTCTATACGGTCATCTGAAGTAACATCCATAACCTTGCTCATATATATTTGTTTTGTCCTGGCATCATCATCCATCCATATTTTGCCAGTTGCCTTAAGTTCCACCCTGTTGCCGGGAGAAATATAATCTGCCAACATACTTTTTTAGTCTCCATTCTTAGGATATAAAATTAAGCTGGTAAATTTGGTGTAGTATTTAAATTCTGAGGTGTAGCACTTAGTTTCCTGCTGTTTATGATGTGTGAAAAGAAAGCAGCCATTCCTCGTTGCTTAACCTCAGCAGTATATCCCGGATTCATAAGCTTACCTGCTATAGTCTCAAAAGCCTTAACGGATTTGGCGTTTGGATAAGCAAGTGATACAGGACTCTGCTGCATAACACCTCTTGCAAGCATCTGATCCTGCGGGATAGCTCCCATATATGTCAAAGGAAGTTTCAAATACCTGGCTACAACAGCATTTAACTTATTAAAAAGCTGTTGTCCCTCTTCTTCTGACGAAACTCTATTTGATACCACTTTTACCTTCGTATCCTCTCTTGAAAATCTCGGGCTTTGATTAAGAGCCTTTAAAAGAGAATATGAATCCGTTATAGAAGTTGGCTCAGGAGTTGTCACTAAAATAACCTCTCCACTTGCCACTAAAAACTCCATTACTGCATCTGAAATACCAGCTCCCGTATCAATTATAATCACATCTGCAATAGCATCAAGTTCTGCCAGATTAACTATAATATAAACAAGATAATCCCTGCTTAAATTATACATTCCTGAAATTCCCGAACCGCCAGAAATAAATCCAACTCCCTCAGGCCCCCAGGTAATGATCTCTTTTATGTTCTTGCCCTGATATATCAGATCGCATAGATTATGCTTGGGAACTGTTCCAAACATGATTTCTATATTAGCAAGGCCAAAATCCGCATCGAGAATTATCACTCTTTTACCCATCTTGCGAAACTGGATTGCAAGATTTATGGCCACATTAGACTTTCCAACACCGCCTTTTCCACTAGTCACAGTAATGATCCTGGCTAGCGGTCTTTGGGGCTTATTGGTATTTTTTATAATATTTCTAAGCTGCGTAGCCTGGTCCATAATATACCCCGTTAACTCTTTCCACCCAACAGATTCTTGACAATACGCTGAGCATCAAATACAGCAATATCGTCAGGGACATTCTGTCCATTTGTGATATAGGCAATTGGCGCGCCAGTATGCATCCTTACATTATAAAGATTTCCCTTGGCGCCAGTTTCATCCATCTTGGTAAAAATAAGCTTATAAGCTACAACCTCGGAATAGGAATCAGCAATTTCAAGAAGATCTCTATACTTGGTGGTAGCAGACAGAACAAGGAAGTTCTCACATTCCATAATATCTTCCAGTGCCCTTATATAGGCTTCTATATCGTTTTTGAGCTCCTCGTTGTGCTGGGAATGGCCGGCTGTATCGACCATGATGTAGTCATAGTCCTTAAAATCCTCGGCAGCAGCAATGATCTCATCAACTGAATATATGACCCTGAAAGGAATTTCAAGGATCGAAGCATAGGTCCGAAGCTGTTCAGCAGCCGCAATCCTGTATGTATCAACTGTCAAAAGAGCTACCTTCTTTTTCTGGGTTACTGATAGTTCTGAAGCAAGCTTGGCAATGGTAGTTGTCTTGCCAACACCTGTAGGGCCTATAAAGATTTCAGCTTTGGGTCCATTTCCTGTCAAAGAAGGGTCAATTGGCTCTGACTTGCCAAACTTAAGGACCATTTTCTGGTAAACATTTGCAAGGGCAAAATCAAAGGCCATTCCAGGCTTACTTATCTTTTCAACTTCATCAGTAAGCTGGTTAACATAAATCTCATCCACTTCATTCTCTATAAGAGTATTATACAACAATTTGATAAAAGACAGACTTTCTTCCGATATACTACTTCTGTCTTCACTCTTTTTGGATGAAGGCTCTTTTTCAGGAATATCAGGTTCTTTATCATCTTCCTTTTCGCTGAATTTAATGTTCTTTTCAAGAAGACTTGAAAGATTATCAAGCTTCTCTTCAATAGCGCTTCCCTCATCAATGATATCAGGAGACTTGTTAATCTTGATGGCAGGTCTTACTGTATCCTTCTGACTGCCTTCTACAAGTGGATTTCTAGGCGTAGGTTTTACGCCCTTATCAGGAGTCAGAGTCCTTGTAACAGGCCTTTCTGTTTCCTCTTCAAGCGCCACCGTGACCTCAATCTTCTGAGCCTGGAAAAGAGAAAAGAATCCGCTCTTTTTTAAAGGCCTCACATTCATTACAACAATGTTCTGCCCAAGTTCCTTTTTAGCCTCATCGGTTGCTTCAGTTTCAGTTTTTCCAACATACTTTTTGATAATCATATTAAGCAGTTACCATCCCCACAGATTGTAATTCAATATTAGGTTCCACTTCGTTGTAAGAAATCACAATCAAATCTTTATAGTAATCCTCTGTCATCTTCTTAAAATACATACGCACAATAGGAGATGCCATGATGATTGCCATTCTGCCAGCTTCCTCAAGCTTTCTGACCTGTTCGCCAACGGCACTAAGAATTGCCTTTGTTCTTGCAGGGTCAAGTGTCAGATAAGCTCCTGTCTCAGTCTGCTTGACACTACTCATGATCTCTTGTTCTATCTTAGGATCAAGTGTAACAACACTGGTAGTTTCTCCTGGAATAAAATATTTGCTGGATATAGCTCTCTTTAAACTCTGCCTCACATATTCTGTAAGAATATCCGGATCTCTGGTCGACGGTGCAAAATCCGCAAGCGTTTCAAATATCGTAACTAGGTCTCTGATCGATACGCCTTCCTTAAGAAGGTTCTGCAGTACCTTCTCTATCTCACCAAGACTCATCAGCTTAGGAACAAGTTCCTCAACAAGTGCCGGATTGTTCTCCTTGAGATTATCAACAAGATTTTGTACATCCTGCCTTGTCATAAGCTCAGCGATATGCTCTCTGATGATCTCAGTAAGGTGAGTTGCAATGATAGATGGAGGATCAACAACTGTATATCCAAGACTCTCTGCCCTTTCTCGCTGACTTTCAGTAATCCAGATAGCCGGCAGATGGAAAGAAGGCTCAAAGGTTGGAATACCTGTGATCTCATCTTCAACATGTCCTGGATTCATGGCCATATAGTGGTCAAACAAAATCTCTCCATCACTTACCTGTATACCTTTAATTTTAATGATATATTGATTAGGATTCAACTGAATATTATCTCGTAGTCTGATGATTGGAACCACAGTACCAAGTTCCAAAGCAACCTGCCGTCTTATCATAACTACTCTGTCCAAAAGGTCGCCGCCCTGATTTACATCAGCAAGAGGAATAATTCCATAGCCAAACTCAAGCTCGATAGGATCAACCTGCAAAAGACTTGTAACATTCTCTGGCTGTCTGATTTCCTCTGCCTGCGTTTCTTCAGGAGACGCTACTTCAGCTTCCGTTGAAACCTCTTCAATTGTCTGAGAAGTTATTCTGCCAAGTAGTATAAATCCTGCTCCAAAGGTAACGTATAACACTGTTGGAAGAGGTGAAAAAATACCAAGTCCTGCCACAACCCCTCCAACAAGATACAAAGTCTTGGGCATTCCAAAGAGCTGATTGATAAGAAGATGACCAAAATCCGCCTCCTTGGAGCCCTTGGTTACCAAAATACCTGTAGACATTGAAATCATCAGGGAAGGAATAGAACTTACAAGTCCATCACCCATAGTAAGAATTGAATAGGTATTTATGGCTGTATTGACATCCATTCCCTTTCTGAGAATTCCCATTGCAATTCCGCCAATAAGGTTTGTAGCCGTAATTATGAGGCCAGCTGTAGCATCTCCCTTAACATACTTGGTGGCACCATCCATAGCTCCAAAAAAGCTTGCTTCTTCCTGAATCTTATCTCTTCTTGCCTTGGCCTCTGCATCAGTTATGGCACCGGTATTAAGATCGGCGTCAATAGCCATCTGCTTACCAGGCATAGCATCAAGTGTAAATCTGGCAGATACTTCAGCAACTCGTTCCGAACCTTTGTTGATGACCATCAGCTGAACGATTATAAGAATAACGTAAACAATAGCTCCTACAATTAGATCTCCACCACCTACAAAGGAACCAAATACTGTAATAACCTGTCCCGCACTTCCCTCCGTCAGAATAAGTCTTGTGGAAGAAACGTTTAACGCAATTCTAAAGATTGTTGTAAACAACAGGATAGTTGGGAAAAAGCTCATCTCCAGCACATCCGTTGCAAACATGGCTGTAAACATTATCACAAAGGATAAAGACATATCAAAGGCAAGTAGTATATCAAGGATCCAATCCTTCAGAGGAATAATGAGCATTACAATAGCTGCAACAATATACAGAGCAAGACCATAATCATATATTCTGTTTACGATGCGCTTTCTATCCATCTCTTATCCCCCTTTCCAAGTTTTCTTATAAACCAAAGCTTTAAGGAAAGGAATTAAACCTTGCCTTTTAAGTGGTATACATATGCAAGTACTTCTGCTACTGCCTTGTAGAGTTCTGGAGGAACCATCTCTCCCACTTCTACATTAGCAAAAAGCATTCTGGCAAGCGGCTTATTTTCTACAATCTCAACATCATTTTCTCTCGCCACTTCCTTGATTTTCTGAGCAAGGTAGTCGGCACCCTTAGCCACTACGATAGGAGCTTCTGACTCCTGAGCGTCATAACGAATTGCAACTGCATAATGAGTAGGGTTTGTGATGACAACGTCTGCCTTGGGAAGTTCCTGCATCATACGTCTTCTTGATGCCTGCATCATTCGTCTCTTCTGGGCTGACTTTATTTCAGGATTACCTTCAGTATTCTTGAATTCATCCTTGACCTCCTGCTTGGTCATCATCATATCTTTCTTAAACTTGCGCCTCTGGTATATCAGATCTGCAAATGCAATTATCATGTAGGCAGCAGCTATCCTGATCCCCAGATCTATTATGAAATTCCCCATAAGGCCTATGGCCTGTTTAAGAGGGATATCATACAAAAGAAATATTGACTCCGTTCTACCATTAAAATAGCTGATAATAACGATTGCCATAATTGCAAGCTTTAAAATTGACTTAGCCAGTTCAAAAAGTTTTCTTGTCGAAAAAATCTTCTTCATACCGCTTATAGGATTTAGCTTTGAAAGCTTAGGCTGAAGCGGCTTACTGGTGGGTTTAAATCCAACCTGCACAAAATCGCATACAAATGCAATCATAAAACCTATTAAAAAAAACGGAGCACAGATAAATAAAATTGTCAAAAGAGCATTATTTACAGTACTGCTGATATAGCTATAGGGAAGATTACCATCATAGAGCCTTGCCACATAAGGAATGTTGTTATACACTCTTTCAAATTCTGCATTAAAATTTTCTCCTATAAAGCCATAGCCCAGCCTCAGAATGAGGAAGAAAGCAAGCAGAGAAAAAGCTGTAGCTATTTCCTGGCTCTTAGCAACCTGGCCTTCCTTTCTGGCATCATCAAGCTTTTTGGCTGTAGGTTCCTCTGACTTTTCAGCGCCGTTTGCGTCCTCAGCAAAAAACTGTAAGTCGTATTTAATTAACGGTTCGTAGCCTGCATCAGCCACTTCTAAGACTGTAAACAAAATCTTCCATCAGCTCCTTCATATTGATAAAAACAAAATTAGAAGCATCATTGAGCATTGTAACAGTGACAAACATTATCAAAAGCCCGATTATTATCTTTATCTGAATACCAACAGCAAACATGTTCATCTGTGGTGAAACCTTAGCAAGGACACCCAGTACCACGTTTGTAATAAATGTGATGATAAATATCGGCAGGCAGATTCTAAATCCTATTACTATGTAATCCCTCATAAATCCAAGTATTGAAGCAAGAAGTTTATCTGAATTTATCACTGCCCCATTTATGGGAACCAGAATAAAGGTATCTGCCAAAGCTCGTAATATATACTGATACATTCCAGTAAGGATCAGCATCATAGTAAGTATCTGTGAATAAAGACTTCCTGTAATAGTAACCTGCTCATTTGTGTTTGGGTCAAAAATATTGACCATGGAAAGACCTATCTGCATATCAACAACAGTTCCGGCAAAGGCCGCTATCATCTCGCATATCTGAACTGCGTAGCCTATAAGAAAGCCTGTCAGGACCTCTTTTAACACAATAACTGTATATCCTACGATAGTGTTGTAATCTGGAGCGTTGAAAGGCACAGCCCCATAAAGCAAGATTGATAACAGAAGTCCAAATCCAATCTTAACAAGGTTTGGCGTCTGCCTTCCTCCAAAGAAGGGACATACAAAGATAAAGCTTGTAACTCTTACAACTATAAGAAGAAAAACTTCTAAATCCCCATAACTAAAGCTGTAATCGATCATACTGCCCCCTTTTTAGCGGACATACTTGGAAAAATCCGACCACAGAGTAGTTATGAATCCAGAAAGTTCAGTTGCCATCCAGTTTCCCATGAGCATGATCATAATAAAGACTCCTAGTACCTTTGGAACAAAAGTAAGGGTCTGTTCCTGAATAGATGTAACTGTCTGAAAAATAGAGATCACAAGGCCAATAATCATTGAAGTAAGCAGCACAGGAAGAGACATTTTAATAACCATAAAAAGCGCCGAACTGACTATCTGATTGATATCGTCAATTGTGATCATTTTGCCTTCCTCCTTTAGTAGAACGATTTGACCAGGTTACCAATAATAAGGCTCCAGCCGTCTGCCAATACAAAAAGAAGAATCTTAAATGGCAGAGATATGGTGGTTGGCGGCAGCATCATCATACCCATACTCATAAGCACTGATGCTACAACCATGTCGATTACAATAAATGGAATATAGATCATAAATCCAATTATGAATGCTGTACGAAGCTCACTTACAATAAAGCTGGGCACCAGTACAACATTCGGAATGCTGTCAAGCTCTCCATCCCACTCTATTCCGTCAATGTTCATAAAAAGAACTACATCTTTTTTTTGAGTCTGGCCATACATAAACTGCCTAAAAGGCTTCATGGCTTCTTCAAAAAACTCCTGCTGGTCCATCTGCCCATCTTCAAACGGAATAACAGCATCGTTATATGCGGCAGTAAGCGTAGGTTGCATTATAAAAAGAGTCATGAACAAAGCTATACCAATTATCACCAGGTTGGGTGGTGACGTCTGGGTTCCAATGGCTGTTCTCGTAAAATGAAGTGCAACGATGATCCTCGTAAAAGAAGTCATCATCACAAGAAGAGTTGGTGCAAGGGAAATTAAAGTAAGTGTGATAAGAATCCTAAGAGCACCATTAAGAGAACCATTTCCATTGTCATAGGTAATAGTAACCGTATTAGCAATGTTGAGTTTCTTAAGATCCTCCGGATCCTCAGAAGAACCAGGTTCATTTATATTGGTCCTCTCTCCCTGAGAACCAGTCAAATGCGTTTCCTCATCCGTAGTCGGATCAGTAGGTGTAGTATCAGAAATAATGTTTTCAGTGGCAAGTGCCATAACAGGCATGGTCGCAAAGCCACTGGCAAACACAAAAAGCATCAGAACAAGTAATAAGAAAAGCTTATGCCTATTTCCCATTTGTCTCTTTTTTCTCACCCTTTATTTTCTCCAGTACATCCTTAAAACCTAGACTGTTATCTGCCTCAGTCTTAAGGATCAGTTCATCAGGATCAACATCTCCAAGATTTGTGACCTGGTCCCCTGAAATTGCAAGGGCAACGTGTCTTTCCCCTATCCTAATGATCTGAATGTACTTGTTAGTAGATATCTTGCAGGTATCAATGATTTCTATGTTCTTACTAAGGTTTGCACCCTTTTGGTAATTAGCCATCCACTTTGTAACGTACAAAGTGGCGGCCAGGACCACAATGAAAATAATAAGAACAGTAACTAGTTGTAAATATGAATCTACTCCCATAAAAGTCCCCAACAATACGTTTTTACTGAACTATCTCAGTTACACGGACGCCAAAGCTTTCTTCGATGACAACAACCTCGCCCTTGGCAACAAACTTACCATTAACAAGAACATCTACTGGTTCACCTGCCACCTTATCAAGCTCGATGATAGTACCCGGTGCAAAATCGAGGATATCTGAAATAGGCTTGGCGGTTCTTCCAAGTTCCACAGTAACTTCAAGTGGTACATCCTTGATAATGCCGATGTTCTCGCCACCTGCCATGATAGTTGTACCACCAGCAAAGTTCTGGAACTGGGCCGGCTGGATATTCATGTTCATCATCTGCGGCATAGGCATCTGCATAGGCATGCCCATACCCATCTGAGGCATACCCATACCCATTTGTGGCATTCCGCCTGCCATCATGTTTGGATCCATCTGCGGAGCCGCACCCATTCCCATGTCTGGTGCCGGGCCTGGCGCAGGAGCTGGCGCTGGTGCTGGTTCCGGTGCAGGTGCGGGCGCTGCTTCTGCTTCACCTCCATCTGATACAACTGTATCTTTTAGAGCCTTGGCAAAATCTATAGGATACAACTGCATAAGCGTTGAATCCACCAGGTCTCCAACCTGCATCTTAAAAGAAATCCTGACAAAAGTTCCTGTAAGGAATTCAGCAATATCAGAAGGATCATCATTGATCATATCAAGAACAGTGGCCTGTGGCGGGCTGATATCAACCTTCTGATTGATCATTGTAGAAAGAGATGTGGCAGCAGCACCCATCATCTGGTTCATAGCCTCAGAAATGGCTGACAACTGCAGTTCACCGATCTCACCCTCTGTGTTAGTACCATCACCGCCCATCATAAGGTCAGTGATGACCATAACATCATGCTCTTTCAAGATAAGAATATTGGTTCCATCAAGACCAACCGTGTACTTGATCTGAATAAATACACAAGGCCTCTCATAATTGTTAATAACAGTTTCCCAAGTCGCAAGCTCTACTTGAGGAGTTGTGATATTAACCTTTTGATTTACAAGGGAATACAGCGTTGTAGCTGATGAACCCATACTGATATTAGCAACCTCACCGATTGCATCCTTTTCAGAATCAGTTAAAAGAGATTCATCAATCCCGCCGCCTCCTGCTGATGCAGCCTGTGCCTCCTCTGGCGCGCCACCCTCTGCAGGAGCGTCCCCACCAGCAGCAGCGTCGCCGCCACCAGAATCCATGCCGGCTAGCAAAGCATTAATTTCATCTTGTGATAACATTCCATCCATGCTGCTACTCTTCCTCCTCTCTTACAACCGAAGTAATTCTTACGGCATACTTATCTTTTGCTGTACCAGGTAGTGCAGTAAACTTTCTTATATTTCCTACATATACCTGCATATCTGTATTTACTCTGTTATCTAGTCTTATAATGTCACCAGCCTGCAAATGAACAAAATCACTTACCGATACATTACATTTACCAAGTATGGCTTTTACAGGGACATCCACGTGCTTGACCATGGTTTCCAATGTATCCTGATAATCCTCATCAGCATTTTTCTGCATTGTTGAGAACCAGAACTTGGTATTAAGCTTGTCCATTACACTCTCCAAGGTGAAGTATGGAAGGCAGACATTCATAAGTCCTTCTGTTTCTCCAATCTTGATATTAAGAGTCACAATGGCGATCATATCTGTAGGAGAAATAACCTGTGCAAACTGCGGATTTGTCTCAATTCTCTCCATAACAGGATTTATAGCTACTACATTCTGCCAGGGTTCAACCATAAGCTGCATGCAGATAACTACAAGTTTTTCTATAAGTGGCATCTCAATGTCGGTAAAGGGTCTTGGCTTATCCAGGGTTCCCCCTTCACCTCCAAGCATTCTGTCAATAAAGGAAAAACCAATATTCGCCTGAAGTTCCAGGATGATTGTTCCCTGAAGCGGAAGAAAATTGATAACTCCCAAAATTACAGGGTTTGAAAGAGCGTTACTAAACTCTGAATAAGTTACAGTCTCTGAGTTAGCAACTGATACCTGGACATTCTTTCTAAGATACAGTGGCAAAGTCGTGGATAAGAGTCTCCCATAATGTTCATAGATCATTTCCAGAGTACGAAGGTGCTCTTTTGAGAACTTAGCAGGACGTTTAAAGTCATAATCTTTGACTTTCTTTTCGTCCGCGTTCTGCATTTGATCTACATCCAGCTCACCTGTACTGAGTGCTGCCAGCAGACTATCTATTTCATTTTGTGACAGGACTTCACTCAAATCTTTGTTTCTCCTTCCTCCTATTGACAGCAGATGCCATCAACCCGGAATTTCGATTTGTTCCTTAGCTTGTAAGGAACTTATTCAGATATGATTCCCGATTTTCTTTTAGAAAAGAAATCTTTACTGATATAGAACACTTGAGAAAGTTACATCATAGATAAAGTTAGAGTTATATAGCTCCTGCACTTCCTCAAGAATCTTCTCTTTTGCAGCTGTATCGTCAGCCTGGAGTTCTTCGATAGTGTATGAAGAAAGAGTATTTGTAACTTTACCCTTTATTAGATCCTTCATTCCAGCAAGTGCTTCCTCTGTTCCAAGGGTTGCATAGTCTGCACTGGCTGTGTTCATAGAAAAGACAACTTCAACAAGCATATAGTGTGCTTTGCCGTCAGCCCCAGGTTTTAGGTTGATAGTAAGCTGCTCCTCACCAGTAAATCCAAAGGTAGCAATATTTCCTACTCCTACATTTCCAGAAGCTGATCCAGAAAAGCCCCCTGTATTTCCGCCGTTAGCCTCAAGTTCAAGAGCAGCAGCAATATCAGAAATAAGCTTGGCTGTCTGGGAATTAGTTGTCATAACGCTCAGTAGCATAAAACTGGTCATTCCAATATTCACTACAAGAAGTGCAAGAATAATGATTGACAGTAAGTTCTTTTTCATAGTATTTCCTTCCTCCACGTTTTAGTAATTCGCACTAAGCGGATTGTAAATCTTTATCTCTACACGTCTGTTTCTGGCTCTTCCTTCATCAGTGGAATTATCTGCTATAGGGTCGTATTCGCCTCGCCCTGTGTGGACTAAATTTGCAGGATCAAGGTAGGTATTTTCTATCAGATAGTTAAATACCGAAAGAGCTCTTCCAGAACTAAGTTCATCATTATTGCTATATTTGCCGCCAGAACTCATAGGTCGGTTATCGGTATGACCTTCTATCTCAATTGTTCCACCAGCGTAGGATTCAAGGATCTGTCCTACCTTATCAATAACAGGAATCGCATCCTCTTTTATCTCAACCTTACCAGAGTCAAACAGGATTGAGCCCTGAATTGTAAGCTGAACATACTGGCTTGTGTAATTAAGAGATACCTCGTTATCTATATCGCCCTCATCAATTGCAGCCTGGATTTTTTCAGCCAGTTCTTTTGAGGCTTCCATCTGCTCTTCTTCTGCAGCCTCCATAAGTTCTTTCTGGTCCATTTCTCCGACTGCATCAGTTTCTGCATCTGAATCTTCGCCGCTCTGAGCAAGGCCCATGGATGTGATATAAGCAGATAGCTCAGTGAGCTGGGATACGCCATCTCCAATAAGAGCGCCCTTTCCAATTGCCATCTCACCACCAGAAAAGATGCTAAACGCCGAACTAAACGATGCTGCAACTTCTTCGAATTTGGCTGCATCCATGGAAGCCATAGAGAAAAGCAAAACGAAGAAGCAAAGAAGCAGATTCATCAGATCTCCGAATGTTCCCTGCCACGCCGGCAAGCCAGGTTTTATTTCTTCTGGTTTCTTTGCCATTATTCGCCTCCATCTCCTGTACCATTCTCAGCTTCATAAGCAGCTCTGTCAGCAGGTGACAGGAATGATTTAAGCTTTTCCTCTGTAACACGAGGGTTTTCACCAGCCTGAATAGAAAGAAGACCCTCAATAACAATACTCTTTGCCATATATTCAGCATTACTTCTTGCTTTTAATTTGTTTTCAGCGGGATAACAGAACCAGTTAGCAAGAACTGATCCATAGAAAGTAGTGATCAAAGCAACGGCCATAGATGGTCCGATAGATGAAGGGTCTGACATGTTCTGAAGCATCAGAACCAGACCAAGAAGTGTTCCAATCATACCCCAGGAAGGGCCCATGCCGGCAATATCTCCGAAAATAGAATAGTTTTCCTTGTGACGCTCTGACATAGCATCAATCTCGGCTTCCAGGATACTTTTTACAAGTTCAGGTTCAGTACCGTCTACGATAAGGCCTACACCCTTTTTCATAAAAGCATCTTCTAGGTTGCCTGCAGCTTCCTCAAGAGCAAGAAGGCCTTCCTTACGAGCAGTATTTGACAGGTCTATGATCTGCTTAATAGTACCTTTGGTATCATCAGCAGGCATTTTATAGATCAAAGTATAGGATTTAAGGCCGTTGATGAAACTCGGCATGCTTCTTGAAGCGAGAACCGCCATGAAAGCTCCACCGAACGTGATCATAGCTGATGGCGCATCAAGGAAGTACTGTACACCGGAAATACCAGCACCAAATACAATACTTAAGATCATGAAGATGAAGCATAATACCATTCCGGCTAATGACGCAATATCCACAACATATCCCCCTCTCATAGTGATAGTGAGTATATTCGCAAGTACTTAAAATTTATTTATCCGTTTTGAAGCATATTGTATATTTCTTCAATTGTTTCTTTTACAAGTAGTTTTCGTCCGCCACTTAGAATTATCACAGTATCAGGGCTGGCTTCCACAGTCTGAATCTGATTCTTATTGATCAGAATCTTCCTCGTATCCATCTTGGTTAACATCAAAACTGTTTTTTCTCTGTTATCCATTTGCCTTCCCCACTCAGCCTTTATAACTTCTTGAACGCAATAATGAAAATGCGTTCAAGAATCTATACTTATGAACCTTTAGAATTATTTCAAAATACCAGAAATTTCATTCAGAAATGAAATTTTGTTTCTACATACATTAATTTTACCACTTTTTCGATTATATTGCCTTGGGTTTTGTTCACATTTTGTACATATTTGCAACACAATTTCAACACACGCTTTTTTGTTTGAAATTATGTTACTATTTTCAAAAGTTTTTCTATATTTTTGTGATTTCGTTGCATAGTTCCACTACATATTGTGGTATTTAAATTCATTGTACCACTTTTATGTACACTGTACACTACTTTTTTCGTTTGTTTATGTTTATTTTTCCGTTTATAGCTAGATTTATTGAGGTTGTAATGTTCGGAATGTCGTATATACGAGGCTCTCGCCAGGCTCTCTCGTCTCAATATTGAGTTTATCTGTGGCTTCTCGTAGGTCTTATATGCAAATCTACTTTTCATTGACTTGCATATAAGGTTCGCTGAAGAGCCAATGATTTTGGCCTAGGCATTTCTTATATGAAATTGCCTTTAGAAGTGTTTTCGTGTAAACGCTGTTTGTTTTGGACTTACACGAAAGTGGATTTAGCGTGCATTTCATGTAAAGCCATAATCTGTGGCCTCTCGTTGGTCTTATATGCAAATCTACTTCTCCTTAACTTGCATATAAGGATTTCTGAATAGCCATTGATCCTGGCCTAGGCATTTCTTATATGAAATTGCCTTTAGAAGTGTTTTCGTGTAAACGCTGTTTGTTTTGGACTTACACGAAAGTGGATTTAGCGTACATTTCATGTAAAGCCATAATCTGCAGCCTCTCGTTGCTCTTATATGCAAATCTACTTCTCCTTAACTTGCATATAAGGATTCCTGAAGAGCCATTGATTTTGGCCTAAGCATTTCTTATATGAAATTGCCTTTAAAAGTGGTTTCGTGTAAATGCTGTTTATTTTGGACTTACACGAAAGTGGATTTAACGTGCATTTCATGTAAAGCCATAATCTGTGGCCTCTCGTTGGTCTTATATGCAAATCTACTTTTCCTTAACTTGCATATAAGGATTTCTGAATAGCCATTGATTTTGGCCTAAGCGTTGCTTATGAAGAGCCCGTAATGGCAACAACTATGCATTGGGCAGCAATATATTCGAAGTAATATCAGCTTCAAAGAAATATAATATAAAACACAAAATAAATGAGTAAATAACTTGAATCATTTGCACAGGAGGTTACAATGCAGTACACATATGAAATGCCAGCAGAAATGCTCATAGAAATTCCCGAAAAAGGAACATTAGAAACATTTGAATATGAATCAAAGACATACAATGATGAAGAAATCAAGCCCCTTCACAAAAAGGCCAGAGTTTATCTTCCTTACGGCTATAATAAACAAAAGAAATATGATGTTCTCTACCTTCTCCACGGAGGCGGCTTTATGCAGGAATGGTGGTTTGATATGTTCCCAGATACAGCTACAATTCTTGATAACATGATTGCAAAAGGCTTATGCAAGCCCGTTATCGTAGTAGCGCCAACCTTCTATCACGATGAAGAAAGCAAGAATACACATGATGAAGCTATCTGTGAAAACTTCAGGACAGAACTCAGAAAGGATCTCATTCCTGGAATTGAGTCTTACTATAGCACATACGCTTGCGGAGATGTGTCAGAAGAAAACCTAATACGCACCAGAAACCACAGAGCTTTTGCAGGTCTCTCACTTGGCTCTATGACAACCTACAGAGCAGCCTTTTATAACAACTTTGACCTCTTCTCCTACTATGGTCCATTTTCTGGCTGCTGTGGCCCATTTGGAAATCACGACCAGGAAGTTAAGCGCATCTGCGAAACCCTTAAGAAAGGCCATGAGAACGGCTATGAGCTTGACTTCATGTTCTGTGCTAACGGCGATAAAGACATAGCTTTTGAGGAACACAAAGACATTATGGGTAAGGCAGTATCAGCTTCTCCATATCTCACCCCAGGTCAGAACTATGACTTCTTTATAATCCCTGGCGGCGTCCACGACATGAAAGCATGGCAGCTTCACCTTTATCACGCACTTCAGGTATTCTTTACAAAAGAACAATGAGTCACAAAAAGATTCTTTGCGCATTGAAATCCAAATTATAAAATCAGCCCTGTATCCGACCGAAGATACAGGGCTGTTACTTTGCCTATGATATGTTAAAAGAACTACCTATTCATTATCTCTTAAGGTTTGTAAGTTCCTCAAGAAGTGTATCTGATACTGTGATGATACGGCTGTTAGCCTGGAATCCACGCTGAGTTGTGATCATCTCAGTAAACTCTTTTGAAAGATCTACGTTAGACATTTCAAGTACACCAGTGTTCATGTAGCCGCCATCTGTTGTGATATCCTGGATTGTAGCCTCACCTGAGTTAAGAGTTGAAGCGTAAAGGTTATCACCCTCTTTAGAAAGACCTGACGCATTAGCAAATTCAGCAGATGCAATCTGTCCGAGGAGTTTTGTCTGGCCGTTTGAATATGTAGCGTAAATTGTTCCGTCTGTACTTACTGTTACACCATTCATCTCACCAACTGCACGTCCTGTATTAAGAGAAGACTTATCTCCCTTTACAGCCTTGATTGTTGATGATCCATTAGTGTTGTAGTTAGTAACTGTACTGAAATCTACTTCTATAGTACCGAGCTTTGCAAGTTCGTCAGCGTCATTAGGGTTCTTTACCTGGAATCCAAATGCTTCGTTTCCTGTTACAAAGCCTGATTCAGTCTTATTATTTGCAAACTTCATGCTGACTTTCTGAGTATCCTTATTGCCGCCTGCTGAAATTATCTTACCTGTTGCAGCATCAAACTTGAGCTGAACAGTCTTTTCACCAGTTGAAAGAACGATTGTGTCATCACTTACTATCTTGTACTTACCATCTGCTCCATATGCTCTTGCATCAGAATCTGTAATTCCATATGCATCTTTAAGGAAACCTGCATAAGCCTTGGAAGATGTAGAAAGAAGATCTACAATATTTCCTTCATTTGGCACCTCAGTATTGTTATATGCCTGAATCTTCTGTGTAGATAAAAAGGTGTAGCCAGTACCGTCATCGTTAGAAACAGCCTGGTACTTAGGAGTAGGAGTATTTGTTGTCTCGTCCTTAACTATCTCAAGAGTTTCCTCTTCATTGTGGCTTAAGTTCATGCCACTTGCGTTAATTTTGTAAGTATATTCAAATCCCTTTGCTTCATATTCTGACTTTGTAACTCCAAAGCAGTTTGTAAGAAGCTCTTCTGGAAGGTCTTCAAGATTTCCTTCACTGTTCTCTAAAAGATATGCCGTCTTATCAGAATTTACAATTGCGTAAGGATATGCATCAGCGCCCTTCTTCTGGCTTGTATAATTACTATCTGTCTTGGAAACTTCAGGCTTTAATGTTCCTTCATAGATAGTCTCATACTCTTCCTTGGGCTTTGCTCCCATGGACATTATTCCAGCAGTGCCATCCAGATTAACTACTTTAATTCCAGTGATACTTTCGCCACTAGCCTCTGCTACTGTTATCAAATTATTTATCACTGTAACATTTGTATCTGCTGTTTCATTATAAGAAGAATCTTCATTGATCTTATTCTGCTTATAAGCAGCAAGCTTAGTTTGAATATCTGAAAGCTTGAAATTAGGGCCAAATGTTGTTCCAGATATGGTCATCGTACCTGCAACAGGATCGTATGTATCCGTCGGAGACGACCCCATATAGACATTGAACAGAGAACCAACAATATTTGCAACTGAATTTCCAAGGTCACTTGTAATATTTCCTCTTTCTACTTCCTTTGTTGTGTCATAACCCTTGACCTTATACTCATCAACTGTTAGATTATGTCCATCAAATGTATATCTGACATTGTTTGTTACACTTGCAAGTGATGCAAAAGAGCCTGTCTTATCTGTAAACTTGCTAGCACCTGCAGTACTAGTACCTGCAGTAACAATATCACTTGCAGACTTATTAGTTATATTCTCACCCTTATCAAGTGTTGTTAATGGAGCATATATATTTAAAGTGCTGACACCATTATCATCTTCTGTAAGTGTATATGTATATTTCTGTGTCTGATCAATATAGTTTTCAATATCTGCTGCATCTATTCCATAAACCGTCTCCAAAGTCTTCGTATAGTCCTTAAGATCCTTACCATCGCCATAAGTTCCGGCTTCTGTAGTAGGGATAACTCTATAACCAAACTTTGTCTCATCATTTACGTAGTAGGAGTAAATGTTCTTTGGAGAGAAGGAATAGTTTGTTGCATATTCTTTAGTTTCTGTAAAAGATTTTGTGACAATAAGGCCACCTGTTGAAGGATCAATTCTTACTGCAGAATTCTTGGAAACGCCGTCAGTGCTTGTGATCCAGTCATCATCCTTGCCATATACAGTCTGAAGAAGTCCCTTATATGGGTTCTTATTGGATGTAGCATTATTGATATCGCCAAGTGTAAGCTCATGTCCCTCGCCGCCGCTTGGAACAACTGCTCCATTAAATAAAGGTGTGCCAGCCTTCTGATAAACCTTTGAAGACTTAGCTCCCATTTCTACCTGATAGTCGCCCTCTTCATTTACAAGCTTTTCAAAGTCCTGGATATCGCCAAACTGAACGCCTGCAAGTCTCTCTGAACCGATTGAGTTACCATCAGAATCAATAATGTCTGTAAGCTGAACTGAGAAAAGATGATCGTTAGGATCCTCTGTATCTTTGATTGTAAATTTAGCTGTGTAGAGATAACCCTTGTTGTCATAGAATTCAAGAGTTACTGTCTTACCATCGTCAGAGACGATGTTTGAATCGTTATCATCAAGGTTTCCGCTGTAAAGAGCCTGTGTTGTTGATGCTGGTGAATATGTAGTATTATCAGCACTCATGATCTGAAGCTGTGAAAGTCCGCCGTTCTTATTTACTGTGATAGCTCCTGTTTCAGGATCTTCCTGAGCTACCCATCCCATTACGAAGTATCCGTTTGACTGCATTGCAAGGTTTCCTGCACCGTCAACGTAGAAAGAACCATCCCTGGTATAAAGGTTTTCTTTTCCATTATTAACAACGAAGAAAGCCTTACCAGTAATCATGATATCGAATGGGTTGTTAGTTGTCTGAGTTGCGCCCTGACCTTCAATTGCTGTTGCAATGGCGCCTGACTTAGCACCAAGACCAATCTGACGAGCATTTACACCACCCTTTGTCTCTGTGGCGCCAGATGCTGTCTGTGTTGTCTGGTACATAAGGTCTGAAAATGTAATAGATTGTGATTTAAAAGATGTGGTGTTAACGTTGGCAATGTTGTTACCAAGTACATCCATCTTAGTCTGGTGAGTACGAAGTCCTGCAACACCAGAATAAAGTGATCTCATCATAAGGCAAAGTCCTCCATAAAAAATGAAATTGTGCCACGAATGGTTGTAGAATTGCAAAAATGACGTTAGTCATGGGGCAATTCATATATCATTCTTCAATTTTCATTCTTCAATTTTGGACGGATGCGTGAAATAGCGGATGATCCCTTCTATCGGTCGGGGATCAATAGATTTCCCTTTCGGGTCCAATCATGCAATCACTGCTCCGTCAATATTTGTAAATACGTTACTCTTTGTTTCTGTCTGGTCCATAGCTGTAACTACTGTGTTATTTGGCACATTCACGATAAAAGCAAGCTGGTCAACTAAAATGAGAGAATCTTTTATACCTTTTTCACCTGCTTCTTTGGCACCCTGATAAAGTCTATCCATCTGGTCTTTTGTAAGTTCAATGCTTCTATCGCTTAGCCTGTTTGTAGCGTGCTTGGAGAATTTAAGTCTATCTCCTGCTACAATATTATTATCGGCATCGTCCCTGATTTTATTTAGTATCTGGGCAAAAGAATCTCCGCCAGTTACCGCAGCAGTTTTAGGATCAGTGTTCTTGGCTCCCTGGGGCTTTAAGTACTGATCCTGGACCTGACTTATTGAAGAAAATCTAAGTTCATCAATTGTCATATTCCTGCTCTCCGTAAAAAGAAATTACAATAATCGCTTACACAAACAATCTGATACATACTACATCTACAGCAGATTCATTAAGATTCTTGCTGCAATTCTTTAAGCTTTCTCGATGTCTCATCATCCTTGTTAAAGGTTCTGTGAACATCACCTCTAATGTCATCGATTCTGTTTACGTACTGCTGAAGGCTTGTTACGTAGTTAGGATCCATCATCTTTCTAGCCTTATCGTCCATTTCCTCCATGTAGAACTTGTACATGGTGTCGATTGTAAGGCCGTGCTCCTGCTCATTTACAAAGTCAAGGCTTCTAGGGAGCTTATCGATGGCCTCCTGGAAATCTTTTACCTGATCCTGAGCTGCAGTAAAGTCAGCATCATAAACCTCAGTAACATCGTCAACATTGTAGGCCGTTCCATTTATTGTAAGGTAAGCCTTGTTGCCGCTATAGGTCACATAGTCAACTGTTCCGATGATCTCTGAGCTCTTTCCTGTATCTGAATTTGTCTGAGTAACCTTAACAGTCTTACCTACAAGCTCTGATGCCCTTGATAAAGACATAGCGCTTGCCATGTTGTTAAGCTGCTCAACCTGAGTGAAGGTTGCGTACTGTGAAATATACTCAGTATTTGATGTTGGCTCCATTGGATCCTGATATTTCATCTGGGCTACAAGAATCTGAAGAAAAGAGTCCTTGTCATATCCGGTCTTGGCTTCAGTAGCCTTTTTATTATTCTCAAGGTTTGTAACTTCGCCATTTTTAATTACAGCACTTACCTGATTAACTTCTGCCATTTTTTATCCTCCAGGGGAAGCTAATTGCTTCCCCTCAAAATCTTTGTTTTTCTTAGGCACTAAAGTCTACCGAGTTTCCGTTTGCCGCCATCATCTGAGCTGCAATCCTGTCTGCATCTGATATACCTTCATCGTCTTCTACAAGTTCCTCTGCAAGGTTGATCCTTCTTAGAGGTCTTGCTTTCCTTGCCTGTTCTTTGTTATAGGCTTCGTTGTTGTCTGACCCTTGCTGGAGATTTTGTTCAAATGCATGGCTTGCAATTGTAACTTCTATGGATGTAACCTTAATGCCCTGTTCATTGAATTTCTGCTGAAGTGTCTGCATCTGGGCTTCCACTGCCTCTTTTACAATCTCATTCTGAGCTGTAAATTTGGCTGTGATTCCGTCCTTACTGCTTGTAAGGAGGATGTTCAGATTACCAAGGCTTGCAGGATGAAGTGATAATTCCATTGATGATTCTGTAGCAAAAGATCTAATGGTAATGCGATCAGTAATCTGCCTTAGAATATTCTCCATCTGTGCCCTGTTTGTGTACTCAGTGGCGCCAGTTTTTGCAGTATCCATATTTTCAGTTATGTTATCAAGTAGCTGGTTAAAAAGAGTAGCACCTGGGTTATTGGTGTTTTGCTCATTTCCAGTGTTTTTGCCATTCTGCTTGGTCATTTCGCCAGTATTTTCAACTGGTTTAAATACTTCTTCGCTGGAAATCTCAGGTGTTTCTACCTTGATATCAGATGTTAGATCCTTAGACTGTGATGCCTTAAGGTTTTGTGGAAGTTCTTCAGCATGTAATACTATTTCCGGCTCCCTTACTTTAATATTTTTAAGCTCAGGATCAACCTTCTCTGTATTTTCCTTTATTGCTGATAGAACATCCTCGTTAGATAAATCAAACTCTTTCATGAGCTGGCTCTTCATACCTTCCGCATCCTCAAAGAGGTCCTGCATGTTAGTATTTAGGTCTGCATCTGTTAGCAGATCAAGCGCTTTATCCTGTGTATCAAGGTTTGTAATGAGTTCTCTTATATTCTGAGGATTAAGAAGATCTGTCATCATAATTCCCAGCATATCCATCGCGTCTACGATTTCTTCCTCAGATATATCAAACATTTTTGCTATATGAGCTACCATTTCCTTAGTATCTTCTTCTATAGCATTCTGTAGCTTTTTGTCGGCATCCTTGCTGGATGTTTCGTTGGTATTTGTGTCTGTAGTTGCTGTCTTTTCAAGGTTCTTGTCAGTAGCTTCTGTAGTTCTATCGTCGATATTCTTGGTATCCTGATCCTTAGCTGCGGTATTTGCCTTCGCTTTATTTGGATCATTTACATCACTACTCTTGCCTGACTTGTCATTTATCTTTTTAGATAAGTTCTGAGCATTTTGATCATTCCTTGCCGTATCCTGCCTAGCAACAAGCTTTTCAGTTGATGAAAAGCTTATTTTTGCTGTTGTGCTCTTTGCCTGAATCATGGCTGATGAAGCCTTATTAAGAAGCCCATCAAATCCCGTCTGATCCTTTGCCTGATTCTTTTTGGAATAATCAACCTTCGAAACACTCGCCACAGTACTTCGTGTGATAATAGACATCTGCATGTCTATCGTCTTTGTAGTACCGGTCATGTAACCTCCTTTCGACTTTATTTCAAGGTGCATAGATTCTCAACTTCTATATCGTCATAAGGCAAAAAAAATTCACCCTGCCGGGTGAATTTTTTAGAAATTTTATATTTTATATTTTTACTTTTTCTCACCAGTAACCTGAGTAGATTCCTTTTCAAGAGCTGAAGGCTCCAGAAGCTGAGTACATTTAGCAGCATTTTCTTTTTCCATCTGAGCAAGGATATCTCCGCGGTTTTCGATGGTCATTTGGGCCAGGATTCTGCAGACAAGCTGGATCTGGTTTTCGTTTATCATTTCGTCAAATATCTGAGCCGCCTGCTTGGCCTTCATGCCTGAATAGGTGGTTGCAAAGGCTTTTATAGCTTCATCGTCAAGTTCTCCCTTTACAACCTGCTCATAAATCTTGGCAGCAGTGTCAGGATCTATCATGGCGTAGTAGGAAGCATAGGCAGCAGCATCTGGGGCGTAATCCCCATAAACTACACTGGCATAGAAGCTTGCTCTCTCTTCATAGAACTCTTTTTGCTGTCTCTCAAAGGGCTCAAGTCTTGTAACTTCGGCATTAAGCTTATCTATAGTGGAAGCATAGCTGCTATTTTGTTCCATCTCAGACTGAAGCATGTTTTCAAGCTTTCTAATGTAGGCATTTGCTTCTTCAAGGCTGTTTATGGAGGTTCCACCTGAGCTTTCAGCACTACTGTAATCAACCTGAGATTCATCATAAGTGCTATTTTTAGCAGTATCAGGAAGGATCAGATTGACATAAGGCACATCCTTTAAGATTGGCGCCAGAATATCTGAGCCAAATCCGCCCACATCAAGCTTTATCAAAAGAGCCATGATTGCAAGCCAGATCAGGATGATCAGGAAGGTAATAACTATAGTTGCAAAACCTCCTGCGTTATCTCCATTTATCTCCGCTGTTCTATCAGCAAATTCCTGGGCTTTTTCTTTGGCCTCTTTTCTCTGTTCCTTTAACTTTTTCTGATATTCTTTTTTGTCCGCTTTGAGCTTGGCCTTGGCGGCCTTGGGATCCTCAATGTTGCCTAAATCAGCCATGTATTATCCTCACTCATTTACATTTCGCGTTGTCTTTGGGTATAGGTAAAACTTGTGCGCTGGTCGTTTTCTTTTGCTTCTTCCTGCTTTTCTTCTTCTATCCATTCAGCGTAGGCGCTGTCTCTTAGAGTTTCCTGCATCTTGCGCTCCTGGATAGCCTTGGTAAGCTTAACTCTGGCCTTTTCAACTATTTCTTCATGCTGCTTAACAACTCTGGCCTGAGATGCGATCATAACATCCATTTGGGCTGTGGCATACTGATTATCCAGTATGTCCTGAAGCTGCAATCTATCAGCATTTCTAAGTTCTTCCGCTTCCCTTAGATAGTTATCCTTTCTGTCAAAATAGCTTTCAAGGATATCCATCTGCTTGTTAAGTTCAGCCTGGGCAGCAGCAAATTCCATTTTGATCTGCCCTTCCGTTTTCTGCTTGATATTTAGGACGCTCTGCATCCTGTAGACAAATCTCGCCATATATGCTGATTCTCCATAAGTCAGAAATATGTAAATAATCTGTCAAAAGATATCACTTAGTCATTGAACATATTTATCAGCTGACTTCTTATCTCCTCGAAGGAAAATTTCTCATCTGTTTCCTGCATAAGAAACTGATTAACCCTTTCTATCTTAGAAACGGCATAGTCAATATTTTTGTTGGCTCCTGCCCTATAAGCTCCAATATTTATAAGATCCTCAGCATCATTATAGGTCGCAAGTACGTTTTTCAGTTTACCTGCAGCTTTTTTGTGCTCTGGATCAGCTATGGCAGACATACATCTTGAAATGCTGGCTAGTACATCAATTGCAGGATAATGGTTCTTTTGCGCAAGCTTTCTGTTTAAGACTATATGTCCGTCCAAGATACCACGGGCCGTATCAGTGATTGGCTCATTCATGTCATCACCATCTACAAGAACTGTATAAAGACCTGTGATAGAGCCCTTTCGAGACCTTCCAGCTCTTTCAAGGAGCTTTGGCATTTCAGCATACACGCTTGGGGGATAGCCACGAGAAACAGGGGGCTCGCCACTGGCAAGACCAATTTCGCGCTGAGCCATAGAAAAACGTGTCAGGGAGTCCATCATAAGAAGTACGTCTTTTCCCTTATCACGAAAATATTCAGCTATTGAAGTTGCTGTCTTGGCAGCCTTAAGTCTCTCAAGAGCTGGCTTGTCAGAAGTAGCACAGACTACGATAGATCTTTTCATGCCTTCTTCTCCAAGGTCTCGCTCTATAAACTCTCTAACTTCCCTTCCACGCTCTCCAATTAGAGCAATTACGTTTATATCTGCCTGAGTATTTCTGGCAAACATACCAAGAAGTGTACTCTTACCAACACCAGATCCTGCAAAGATTCCAATTCTCTGGCCCTTTCCGACTGTTAAAAGGCCATCTACAGCCTTTACTCCAAGAGATAGAACTTCAGAAATCGGATCCCTAGTCATGGGATCAGGCGGCTGATTCTCTACTGAGTAGGCAACGCCATCCTCAAGGATTGTACCCTTTCCAAAGCTTGTGCCATCTATTCTGCCAAGGCCATCAAGAGTCTGGCCCAAAAGGCCTTCGCCAACATTTACTCTAAGGGGTGAATCAGTGTTTTCAACTATGCTACCGTTTCCTATTCCACTGGTATTTTCATAGGGCATAAGTTGTACATGATTGTCTTTAAAGCCAACAACTTCAGCCATTGAAGGTCTTCCCTTACTATCTGAAATAGTATCGGAATCTTTTTTCTTTGGGTAAATAAGGCATATATCACCAAGCTTAGCATCAGGTCCTGCAGACTCGATGGTAAGTCCTATTACATTCACCACCTTTCCGCTCATGCGGTAAAAGGGGGCATTTTGCATTTTTTTGTATTTGGAAAAATCAATGTTTGATGTAAGCATGCACTCTCCAATATACAAGTTTTATCGTTTCTATCAGCGTCTAGATCTGTCAAAGGAAAGGAGCTTTAGTTTTCTTGATATTTCGGAAAGTTCAACTCCAAGACTGCAATCATAAACGCCAGAATCAGACTCTATCATGCACTCATTTTCTTTTAAAAGAGGATCTTCTATGATCTCCATAGTGGTATTAGGAGATGTTACGCAGGCTTCAAGGGAAGCTTTTTCCTCTATGACATCATCATAATCATCGGAGGAAACATGAACTATAAGGTCATTTCCTGGTTCTATCCTTGATAAGGTGGATTTAAGAAGATGAAGGATTATCTCTTTATCTTCCCTAAGTTCAATGCCAAACACATGCTCATAAATCTGGGTAAGGACATCAACCATCTCAGGCTCAAGGCCATCTACAAGCTGCTGATACTCAGCTTCAAGGTCTCCTCTTTGCTGCTCAATTTCAGCCTTTAGGGCTTCTGCAGCCATGGCCCCCTCCTGATAGCCAGCTTCATAGCCCTGTCTGTGTCCTTCCTCCTGGGCCTGAGCTATTATTGAGTTTGCCTGTTCCTGAGCATTCTGGATTATGGCATCAGCCTGTTCCTGAGCCTGCTGAAGTTTTAGATCCATCTCAGCCTGCATGGCTTCCATGTCAAACTGGGGATCAGGAAAAGAATCAAGCATTCCATGATCTTCTGTAAGCTGCGAGATCTGTTCCATGTCTATTCCAGGAACAAAGTCCCCTTCTTCCCCTTCCATGGGGAAGCCTTCTTCTGATGCCTGTTCAGCTCTTTTCCTCTGCATTTCTGCTTCCTGAAAGGCTTCTATTTTCTGATTTGCAAGTTCGTTACTGTCAATGACATATTTTTCCGTGTCATCGTAGCTGACAAACCCGCCTTTAAACAAATTAGACAACTAGCTCATCACCTCCGCCTCTGGAGATTACAATTTCACCAGCATCCTCAAGCTTTCTGATAACGTTAACGATCTTCTGCTGTGCTTCTTCAACATCCTTCATACGAACAGGTCCCATGAAGTCCATGTCTTCTTTGATCATGGCTGCAAGACGCTTTGAAAGGTTGTTAAAGATAGCAGTCTGTACATTCTCAGTTGCTCCCTTAAGAGCAAGACC
>JAEEGL012502214.1_pt1 | contig 35619 bp, 27 predicted proteins | sample 9134231 | NCBI WGS metagenome assembly JAEEGL01 (sample SAMN16246548, study PRJNA631951) | gut metagenome | biome: gut microbiome; feature: rumen; material: fiber-attached | host: Bos | place: Iran: Karaj | collected 2018-10
ACTGCTTGAGTGGATGATCGACACCTACATGAGCAAGAGCGGCACCATTTCTTTCCCCAACCGTCAGGGTGGTGAGATGAAGCACCTTTCGTTCAAGGAAGGCTATGTAGTAGAGTATGCTGAGACCTATGACTCGACAAACTCTCTGCTCCAGTATGAGGAGTTTACCATTTCTGCAAAGGAAATCCAGGTTGGTAACGCTCGTCACAACAATCGCTGGACGATTGACAATTAATGTTAACCTAGAACCATTCCAAGGCTTGATGCAAGGGTATCACCTCATCACTGCAGGTGATACCCAGGCATTCAAGCATAATCATTTTATCAACTATGGCAATTCAAGGAAGCCTCAGCATCGGTGGGCGGAAGTATAATGTGGTTGAATGTGCCTATGAGTTCAACCAATCAATAGATGATACAGGTAAACCTGTATCTCGTCCCAAAGGCGGTACCATTACATTTGTGATGCCATCATCAAGTGACGATGACTTGTTCTTCTACAAATGGATGTTTAACAAAACTGAGGTAAAAAATGGAACGTTCAAGTTTGTTGTTTATACTAACAAGAACAACCGTAGCCTTAAGACTGTCTCATTTGAGAATGCTTATTGTGTCAATCTCAAGGATTATTTCAATGACAATGATAGTAAATTAATGTACACAACAGTTACTGTCAGTGCCGAAAGGATTAAGATTGGCTCTCTTGCCCAAGCTGAATTCACTAACGAATGGACCGTATAGCCCATGTCAATTTCTGTAAAGAACATATCTATTGCTATTGAAGGTACAACCTCAAATGCGTTTGACATTGATATAGAGGGTGTCCGTTACCACATGGACAATTTCACTCTCAATCAGAGTCTGCTAATGCATAATACACTGTCATTCAGTATGCACAAAGCATTACCCGAGGAAGGTATTAATGAACCTCGGTTTGAAGTGTGTGGACAAATCATCGGAAAGCAGATTACAGTGTCACTTGAGACTGTGAGCATCGAGGGTGAATCCTTAAATAGTGGTGGAGATACAATTGCTGATATCGAGTTTAAAGGCTTTATCGCTTCGGCGTCAGCGACACGAGACAATAGCAGTTACAATATTCAAGTCGAAGCTTTAAGTTGGGATGCTCTATTGGACGATGACGCTGCCTGCAAATCCTTTGAGCAAAAGACACTTAACGACATTGTTAATGACGTTGTCAATGAATATAGCGGTCATCTGGAAACTCATGTTGATGCTAGGTTTACTGATGCCATACCTTATTGTGTGCAATATAATGAAACCAATTACCAATTCTTGCAGCGATTGGCACGCAGGTATGGAGAATGGCTTTATAACGACGGTACGCAATTAGTGTTCGGCAATCTCAACAAGAAGGATTCTGTCAGGCTATCTTACCCCAGTATTGATATACCTTCCTATAGCGTGGATCTAAAGACACAACATGTGAAGTTTAACCATCTTTCGTCTTCATATAACGCTTATGATGCGACCCAGAAAGAAGGCATTGATGAGGCTCGTAAGGAATACAACCAACTGAGTGAGAAAGCGTTTGAAATTTCAGAATCGTTGTATTCTAAGGAAACTTTGCAGAATCTGCATTCAGGCGGTTTCGCCGATGAAGACGGTCGTGAAACAGTCTTGAATGTATCTACTAAGACCCAGGCTCGTGGTATAAAGGCTGGTATGCTCACGTATTCAGGTACGACCTATTGTTCCAAAATCAAGATTGGCGCTACACTTATCGTTGTTGACAATTTCATTACTAATCCTGTATTCAACACCAAGAGTCCTGTTGATCAAGATGAGATTCTGATTACTAATTTGACTCACTACTTTACTGCAGATAAGGTTTATCAGAACTTTTTCACTGGAATACCTTCAGAGTGTGATTATCCACCTTATTCTAATAGCGATATTTATCCCATTGCTCCATCTTGTCGTGCAAAAGTGATGGATAATGAGGATCCCAACAATTTGGGACGCGTGCGTGTTCAGTTTGACTGGCAGGCTCAACTTGACGCCAACATGTGGACTCCTTGGTTGCGTATTGCACAGCCCTATGCTGGTGGGGAAAAGGGGTTCAGTTTCATTCCTGAGAAAGGCGAAGAGGTGATGATTGATTTTGAGGGTGGAAATGCAGAACGTCCATATATCAAGGGTACATTATATAATGGTGTCGGCAATCCAGACGGACTGTGGTTACCAGGCAACAACAGCAAGAATCAAATCAAGGCTATCCGTACTCGTAACGGTCACACCATTGAGATCCATGACGAAGGCAAGGATGGTTACATCCGCATTTATGACAACAAGAAAGAAAACTACATCCTTACTTTCTCAACAGACGAAAAACTGATTAAACTGGAGTCCACGGGCAATATCGAACTGTATGCCAAGAACGACATCATCATGCACGCTGGACATAATGTAAAAGCTACTGCAGATAATGATATGTTTCTTGAGGCAGGTAATGATCAAGAGAGAATTGCAGACAATGATATCCGCGAGCGTTCAGGAAATGATCGCTCTGCAAACATTGGCCGCAACGATATGCTTACCGTAGCGATGAATCAGTTCATTTCCATTGGAGACAATAAAGATGAGAAAATTGCTCATCAGTTGCAGTTGACAGCTGAAAATATCAGAGAAGAAGCAGAAGAAGAATTCTTGGAGTATTCAAAAACTCACGAACAGAAAGCAGAGGACGCAATGAAACTCAATTCTGGCAGTACTATTGACATTAAGTCTGGGGTAGTAAAAGTACAATCCTAAAAATAGCTGTATCAATATGGCTAAAACATTAGAGGACCAGGCAAAAGGATTAAAAAAAGGCGTTGATAGTGTCTTTAAAACAACCGAAACAGTTGCTGACACCGCCAATAAGGGATTTGAGACTGTAACAGGACACAAATCGGTAATCCTCAATAATCTTGGTTCAGCAAGTAGTTCTGCAATAGCAACTAATGCTGACAATCTCATCAACGTTAGTGTCGCAGGTGCCACAACAGCGACAACAGGCAATCAGCTGTTGACATCCCTCAATTCAGGCGATCTTCTAGGAATTACTGATGCCTTGGCAAATGGTGCTACATCGGTTAACGACTTGATGACGCAACTGAATGCTTTAGCCCCTGCCATACCCAAAGTTCAATTGCCGGTCCAAATAACAGCATCTTTAGACAGGCTGAAAAACGGAAAAGATGTTTATGAAGCGGCTGGTGCTGTCTTTACGGCGTTGGTGTCCGATGCTTCTGGTGGACTGACACTCGAGTCAATCGCAGCATTAACTTCTCATCTTGACCAAAACTGGGATACATTCTCTGCAAAAATTGATGCCTTGTTCCAGGTGACACCGAGCAATGGCCAACAGGCGGTTTTGGAGACAATTGCCAAAAGCCTGTTTGGGACAAATGTTTACAATGCGGCAAGTGTAATCAAAAGACAGGTACCGGGTGTGCTGTCTGGCATTGTCGGAGTAAAGGAAGCAATTAACCAATTTGGCGGAAGCTATAGGGACCCCGTAGAGGCTGCAACAAAAATACGGAACGGCGTAGAGAAAATGGTTCAGTCCATAGAAAAGATTAGCCAATCGCTCAATGATATGGTTAAGTTCTATCAGGGCAGAGGTAATGTGGCAAATGGTCAGGGTTTTCCGCTTCTTGATGCACTCGGCAGTTTAAGCGGGACAAAAGGCATAAAGATGCTTGATACTGCGTTAAGGATTGGAGGCGGTGCTGCAGCAGTAGCAGGTAATGCTGGGGCTCTAGCTCAAGCGATCAAGAACAAGGACGTGAAAGGTGCTGTCGAGGCTGCCAAAAAGGCTTTCGATGATTTTAAGACACTCACAAAAAAAGGCAAATATAGTGCTAATTCTCTTACGACCAGTTCCGGTTCACAGTCTTCAAGCGTTGCCAATAAGAGTTCATCTAATAACCAGCCGCAACAAAGTAAAAATGAGAATAATCAGTCTTCTTTGGGGTCACCGCAAGCTAACTCATATGTATGCTCTGGCGCGACAATGAAGTGTACAATGGGTACCAGCACTGCTAGATTGACGGTGTTGCCAATCCGTACGGTATTCCTGACAGGACAGCCTATGGCCAATATCAGCGACCACCTTACAATGGTTAATCTTGCGCCCTTTGGTAGGTGCCGCTCATTAGGCTTTCCAGCAACGGCAGCAGCGACGGCGGCACATCATGGGCACTTGACGCCAATGCCATGCATGCACAACACGCCATTTCCCTGGATGAACGGCAAGAATGACTACATTGTCAAGGGTGATCCAGCCCTGCTTAAGTCAAGCATTTGCCAGTGTATGTGGGGCGGCACCATCAGCCTGGTCACCGACGGGCAGACGCCGACAGATCCAGCAGATATGAGCCGTAAGCCTTCAAAGGAGTTTGACCGTAATCAATACAAGGAAAAGAAAAGAACAATATCCTTGCTTATACAAATTGGTCTTCAAGCAAAGCCGTTGCTGACAGACAACGGAAAAGGCCAAAAACAAATTACAGCCGAGCACAGAGCATTATTGGACGATAAGAAAAATACAGGAAAAGATCTCGACAAGATTGCAGCATCGTTGGTGGGCGAAAGTATACCCAGGGATTACTCTGAGCTGAGTTCATACAATACCGACAATCCTGATGTGCAAGCGATTAAAAGCATGTCTAAGAACGAATATGATGACCTGTTCAAGAAAGTGAAGAGGCAGCGTATGGAAAAGGCTCGAGCATTTTATGATGAGACGTGGCCAAGAGATAAACATGGCATGCGTGACGAGGCAGGTATTTATAGTCATCTGAATGGCATTGACTTTAATCATCCAATTGAAGTGGTAGAGTTGCCACCTCCAGATGAGGTCTATCAATTTCTGCATAAAGGCTCAAATAAAGCTGGCTCTTATACGATTATCCCACCAATAGAGAATCCTGAAAAATATGGAATACATGGTAAAAACCGAGAATTGTGTATGTTGCAATTTAATGATAATACACCTAAAGTAAGGTTTCTCAAAAGTACCGCCTCAAATGTCCTTGCCCCCCTCGATTCTGATTGGCGTAGCGACAGAAACGACAAGAGCAATTGGATAAGAACCGAGGGAGGAGGAATTCAACTGTATAGTCGTGAATCAAGATCATCACTACATTTTGTTCAAGAGTAGCAACATATCAATTTAAGGACATGTATCAACGATTATCTGAACATAAAACCAAGTTCTATTACAAGAAAATCTTGAAAGATACCATTGTTATTGTAGCAGACTCATTGGAACAGGAGCCTGATGTATTAATTCAGAATATTCACGATCAGTTGGTCGATATCCAGAAGAATATTGTCGATAATGGCCTGTATTCTGATTGGGAGCTAATTAACGAAAGATACACCCTTGGTGCTATCGCAGTCAAGAATTATGATGAAGACGATGAGATGTATCAACGGTTGTGCGACATCTACGGCGGAGCAATCCTGTATTCAGAGCTTCCAGACGAATGATAATAATTTGCACACATTATAATATATATTAGTAATCTGACTTGATGATAAATGTGCTATTATCGTTTAGTCGTTAAAATATCACAATTATGGATTCAAAACTGATTTTAAAACTTACAGATGCGGTTTGTAAAGGCATTTGCTCAACTCAAACTTTAGCGCAGTATATCAGAGAAGTTGCAAGTGTAATTCATCAAAGTAAAGGTAACATTTTCCCTTCAGATCAAGTTCATGATTTAGAATTATCCTGCTTGATTCTAAATGAGTATCTCAAGAACCATCCAGGAGCAATTAATTTGAAAGATGCTGTCGGCGAACTGGTCAAGGAATTAAATGAAAATGGTCTGGCAGTCCAGACAACCATTTTTTATGATAACAATTTTAGCACGACAAAGCTTATTCGTGGCGATCTGGACATCAATCGGATCCTTCCCAAAATCTGATTCAATTATCGCAATTGCATTAATGATAAGTGAATTATTGTTGAAATGTCCAAAAAGGTTACACGATGTTGGATTCTATCGTAAACAATGCTGAAGCCAAAGAAGGGACAAAGGCAATTCTGAATAACAGTTTTGGATAAAGAACCGTTCACAAAAGCTCGAAGACAACTAAATGGGGATAACTACCTGCAAATAGGGCTTATAATTCTTGTTTCGGGATAAATGGCGATGCTTATTGTCTATATTTCATAACAGTCTATCAATTGATTATGAACAAATCCGTCATTGGAGCGACTCCAGCTAAAAGATCCAAGCGCGCCGAGAATGAAGATTCCGCCATCAAGTCACAGAATGATATTGAAGGATTTGAGCAATGGATTAATGAAAAAGATGCTGCCAATTTAGCTGCGGATGCTTATACAGATAAAAGTGTAGGAGAAGTTGTCAATGGATGGAGGATTGTTGATAGCTTTGATGATAAAAAAACTGGATTTAAGGCCAAATTGTATGAAAAAAATGGCAATTATGTCTTTGCCACTGCAGGGACAAATCCACTTAGTGGAAAAGATTGGGCCAACAATATTGCACAACAGTTTGGTTGGAATTCAAAGCAATACAATCGCTCAATTGAATTAGCTAAAATGTATTCAGAGAGATATGATAACCTCGTTTTTGTTGGCCATTCGCTTGGTGGAGGTCTGGCTAGTGCTAATTCCCGTGCAACAGGATGCAGTGCCATTACTTTTAATGCCGCAGCGCTTTCTAAAAGATACAACCATGGTTTAAACTCAAAAATTGCCGCATATATCTCAGATGGTGATATATTAGATTATGCCAACGAAGTTATACTGCATCAGAGTGTTGAAGGTGATATCATACACCGCTCTGTGCCTGCTTCTAATCTCCCCAACCTGCAAGGTATTCCTCTTACTGGTTTATATCAAGCCATTCGTGGCATCAAGGCACATACGGATTATAAGTTTTCTGATTGACGATGGAAGAATTATATCAGCAACTCAAAGGAGCCAGTGACGAGTTTAAGCGTATGGGGTTGTGTGAAGAAGCACAGTTTCTAGACAATTACCTGAAGCAATATGATTACCGCTATGTGCCACTTTTTGATGCTTGGAATGAAGCAAAAGAAAGATGGGAAAAAGAAGAAAAAACCATTCCAGTTGAAGTCGATTACATCCAAGATGTTCTGTATGACGGGAAATATGACAAACAGAATGATGGTAAGCTATTTAGTTATCATTCTGCAGGTAGACCACGTAAAATAGCACTAAAATGGCATGTCAAAAGAACGGAATATTCTGCCTATTTCTGGTTCGATGACGAAGGGATACATAGAGTCTTTGAACGTTTTTGGGGTGCTCATCCTGACACAAAGACAGACTTTTTGATTCGAATAGATCATGAAAAGAACAAATATGAACTTGCGTTGTACCGCTATGGCTTGCAGGAACCTGTGGTCATCAGTGAGGATGCTTACCAGATGATTGTGTTCAAGAGCAAATTTGAATACTACCGCAGTGAGAATTACGACCAGCCCAGGGGTGCCTGGATTTGGTAGCGAAAAGAATAATAACAAAACATTAACAACAATAAAACAGAAAAGATTATGAACGACGAAGAAATGTACTATGATGAGGAGTTTATCATCAATTTGTCAATTGAGGGTTCCTCGTATGAGGAAGTTGAGGTAAAAGTGAGCGATCCTTACAAGACGATCCGTGACCAAATCAGCAGCATCGTCCAGGTGTTTGAGTTGCCCAAGATGGACAATGGCGGCAACCCCATCCAGTATCTGTTGGGACAGATCATAGATGACGATGAAGAACCCAGGATTCTGGACTTTGAGGACGAGGACGGTCGTGAGCAGACTTTGATGGACTACAACATCCAGCCTGGCGACAGCCTTCAGTTGATATCAGTTCCCATTGCCGGTTAAACCTGTTCCCTGGAGACAAGATGAACGAACTGATTACAAGATTCAATCAAAAGGAACTGACGGGGCGTGATGCCCGATTGTTGCAAGAGTGGCAGCAGCTCGACTCGTTGTGCAACAAGCGCCGCGCCGAGAGCAAGAACCCTCGCAAGCCGTCGATTTCTTATATCATCCGCAAGAAGAATATCATTGGCTTGCCCACCGAGTACGAGATTTGGTATCGTGTCAAGTCCATCGTGGGCGTCAAGGACTCTCCTGTGCCCCGTGAACCCATCTTCGGCTACCTGCACAAGATGAGCATCGTTCTGCCCAACAATTATCCCTCGGCAGACGGCAACCCCATTTTTACCTTCCGTAGCGACATCTGGCACCCAAATATCCGCCACAGTGGCAGTTTCAAGGGTCACGTGTGCCTCACTATCAAGGAAATGGGCGTGCTCGCATCGCTCAAGGACTTGGTGTTGCGTGTCGAACGCTACCTGATGTACCAGCTCTACCACGCCCAGAACACCTATCCCTACCCCGAGGATCAGAATGTCGCCGAGTGGGTACGCGAGGAAGCCGAGCCCAACGGCTGGACCCGTTTCGGCCAAGACGTTGACACTGTCAATGCCCCCCAACAAAAGTCAAAGACGGATTCGAAGTCTTCTGATACTCCTCAAAAAGACTTAGAATCCTCATCCAACAAAGAACTAAAACCGACCAAAAAATCATTGAAGATATGACACAACGAATCATAGCACTTTTTTCTTTTCTAAGCCTGCTGGCGATGGCCGCCCATGCCGACCGCCAAGCAATTGAAATCAATCTCAACGTGCAGAACGGATACTCTGACACAATCGCACTAAGAGATGCCGCAGACTTATATGTCACAGCCATCCCTGATAACAGTAATGAGAAAGCGCAAATCAAGTTGGAGATTAAAAACCAAACCGAAAAGGGCTTATTGTTATTCGACAAGAGTTATACCGAAAAAGATACTAAGTCAAAGGACTGGAAGAAAGAGTTCTTTGAGATTAATTGGGGAGATAGACTAAAAAATAAAGGTCCAGTTGAAGCAACGACCGACCTGACACAGCATGTGTTCTTCATAGATATTTCTGAAACTTGCGCCTTGCCTATCCAAAAGATAATTGACAGCAGCGGGGCTGAAGTCAATTTAGCGATCTATGTGTGTGAGATTGAGAAACGACATAAACAGACTCAGCAACCGCAAAAAGTCAAGATGAAATATGATGAAATCCATCCCATCAAAATTAATCTTGAACTTGGTCCCGACACAGAATTTGAACAGCTAAAAGAGGAGTGTGAAACCTTTATCAAGAAGACCATCAACAATTGGCCGTTCTGTCCATGTGAGGGTGGAAGTAATTGCAAGATGAAGAAACACCATCCCAATCGTGATGGGCAAAGCAAGAACCTTGAACACGAAGTCAATATAAAGAAAAAACACATCAGCGACATTGCAGGCAATCATGGAATATTGGTTAGAGAGGCGATTAAAGACACGAAGTATCAACCATTGATGGATGATCTCGACCAGGCATTTAAAGCTAAAGTTGAGGATTTTTTCAATCATCCAGAGAAATATAAAAAATGCAAAGACTGCACTCCCCCTAATAAATGTAAGAAATGCGGTAAACTGCTCGGGACAGGTAATGGTGGCACATGTACAGGAATACATTGTAAAAAATGTAGGGTAATGATTAATAAGGGCACGCTTTGTGATAAATGTTCCGGTATCAGTTGGGAACAAGCAAGAGAGAAATGGGAAGCTATCTATGAAGATTTGAAGCATAATAGAATCAGTTGTAAAGACGCCAAAAGCAAAGCATTATCAATCTATAATCAAGTAAAGAATCCACCTGACGTTGGCAATAAAGACAAAGCAATGAGGTCGTACAACCACATTAAGAATAAGTGCAAATAATAAACGATGACGATGTTTCCGTTTTCATGTTTAAGATGTTGGTTTGCGCTCATCATGTGTGCAGTGTGGTTCACGTGCACGGCACAACAAAAGCAAGTCGTTAGTAATTCTGACGGAGATGAGCTCACCATCCAATATACTGTCAAACATCAAGAAGGCAAGACTGTTGTCTCCTTTAAACATGTGAGTGATATCCAGTTGGGCAAGAACAAGGCCAAATATTCTCAAAAGCAAGATAAAGGACTCATGAGGGCAATCTTCATGGATGGCAGCAATTTTAATGAAGATGAAACTCAGGTTGAGAAGGAGAACAATGTCGCCAAGTGGTCAGAATTCAAAACTCCAGCAAATTGGAACTATGAGCATGATCCACATAGTCCAAGCCATGTGTTTTGCCTGAATGACAGGAATAGCTATCCAGAAATCTCGTTCACTGGCAACCAGGACCAAGCGATCTTGAAAATCCCAATCTATCTGGCTTATATCACAACTAAGACCAAATGGGACAAGTTAAGGAAAAAGGGTACCATCACATTCTACCATGTTTTCAGCGAGTTTAAGCCTTTGGAGATTAAATTGACAATACCAAAACAACCCTCCAATTCAGGCGATGGTCCTGCTCCCAACAATAATGTGATTCCTTCCACAGTTGAATATGATTCAATAATTTCACCCGATACAGATCCTATTCCTGATCCAAATCAGCCTGATCTTGCAGCCAAGAAACTAATAAATGAAATACAGAGGGAGATGGATAAAAATTCCGCCTTGACAGATTATGCTTTACGGAATTTTTTGGAAGAGTTACAACCAAAGATAGAAAACCTTGAGAATCTCAAAAGTGGTGTTTCACAAGAAGTACAACAAGATATCGAGAATCTTAAGACAGATTACAATGAAAAAAGAGAAGAAGCAATTGAGCAGATTAAGGTAAAATGCGAACACGATGCCTATGTGCTAAATGAGCTTGACAGGTTAGAACTTCGTCTGGATTCATGTTCATGGAGAAGGCTTGGATTAATCGATGATATTGAAAAAGTTTATCAAAACCTCTGCCAAGGTTACACTGACAAAGTTTCTCCTACTGTCCAGCATGAACTCACGGATTTTGATCAGAAAATCAGTGACGTAAAGGATAAACTTAAGATATTCATTATAATAAGGAATATTTTGCTCGGGTTATTGGCCTTTATCGTCATGGCTTTGGGTTTTCTAGGATATGGCAGATGGAAAAATAACCTTGAACAAAAGAAGATGAAGAGTTTTGAAGAGATACAACGCAGGATGGCAAAACGTGCAGAAAGAGAAGCTGAACGACGAACGCGAAGTGTAGCTCAAAACAAAACTCGACAGGTAATCGGACAAGCAAGGAATAAAGGCCGGCAAGCCGTTCAATCCAAAGCCCGCGAAATGGGAGAACGAGTCAGTGGCAAGAAACCAAGACCTACCGAAATATCTAGTAATGACACTAGTTCCATTAATAACGGGACAAATAGTCGCCCACCAATTGGCAAATTCTCAGGTAGGCGTCGTCCAAAACCTGGCAGTAATGGTGAAATCTCCATTTGACCTAGTTTTCAATACACTTTAAACATTGAATGATTAAACACTAAACAATATGAGACCAATCATGCGTTTATCCCGATTCATGTGCCTAGCACTGGTGATGTGTGTGGGTCTGATGGCATTTGCCCAAGAACCTAAACCCACAGTCATTAAAAGTGGCGGCCAAGCCACATCGGTTGAGAACAACACAGAATATGACTTTACACTCACATTACGTTTTGATGGCAACAAACTACCACGAAAGGTTGACCTTTCAAAAGGCGAAAAATGCGACATTGAAACAGATTGCTATCAAATCACATATAACGGTATATCAAAAAACCATCTTTGGGGACGACAGAAAAGGAACGTATCTGATAGTGAATCTTCCGCCACCATAGTCGCCGAAAAAGAACATCAAGCGGAAGAGGTTAAGCCAGAAACTAAACCCAGTCAAGAGGTTAAACCTAAAACCAAACCCGATGATGAGGTCAAACCAATTCCTGAGCAAAAGCCAGTAATAGTTGATATACCTGTTGACATCGTTGGATGGCGCAAGAAAACTGTCATTATACAGGATTTTAAAAAATTTCTTGATACGACAGGTTATTATTCACCAGAAGAAATTGAGCTTGAAAGCGAGAGCATTGACCAATTCATTGATGAACTACAAAGAGGCGCTGACCGCCAATATGTTGAATCGGCATGTCCCGACACCATTGTCATGGCCAGCAATCTCGATAATAATTCAAAGAATGTTGACTCATTAATAACAAGATTCTTAAACCGTTACTCAAACAGAGACAAAGAAGATTTGAGGAAGGAGATGACCGACATCCTTAATGACCGACTTGAAAATCATAAAAACAACCTATATAAGTTAAAAGTGGCTGTTGCTGAATGGGAGCAGAACCAGCCGAAACACAACTGGCCTTTAATTAGCTTGATTGTCGGCATAGTAGCTATTCTTGCAGGTTTGATTTCATGGTTAATAGGACGCAAGAAAAAATCAGATTCACTTTATATGCCAACTCCAACCCATCAAGTAGGGAGACAACAGAGATCTCGAGCCAGCGATAAAGAAATTGTCGTTCGTCGCAAGACCACATCGATTTTGAAAAAACAGAGCCTTGAGAATGTAAATGATAATCCCTGCTATTTAGCTATAAATTGCGCTGACTTTTGCGCTTCATCTGCCGTACGTCGCATCTATATCAAGAACTCCTGTATCAAGGATATCTATAATATGTATGCCGAGGACTTACGCAATCCCGAAAACCCAAAGGAAGATGGTTGCATGATACTGGGTCGTTGGGTACATGACAAGGAAAAGAATGAATATTATGTCTCTCTTGAGGAAGTGGTTAAGCCTGGTGATGATGCGGTATTCTCGGAATACGAGCTTAACTTTGGAGGAAAAATCAAACTAAAAGTAAGTGAAAAACTGCGTAAGTTGCGCCGTGAGACCGACCTGCAATATGACATGACTTGCTGGGTTCACTCTCACCCTGGACTGGGCGTGTTCTTCTCCAACCAGGACAACACAGTCCACATGCAGCTTAAGCATCCTACCCATCCCCATTTCTTAATCGCATTGGTAATTGATATCCTCACTCCAGAGCAAGAGTTAGGGATCTTCACATTTAAACCCGACGGCACCCTCAATTCCAAGGCGGACCTGACTAAAATGTATTCACTCGAGGATATGTACAAATGGGCGATTGAAAGCGAGCGCAACACGTTCAAACGTGAAGACCATTTCGATACTCTGGCGCATGCCAAGCAGCATGAGAATACTTGTCACGGAGTTCATTTGAGCAATAGTGCCATCATCGACATTGACAAGCTGGTTGTTGAGCATGAGAACGGCATGGCAGGCATGGTGCATGGCTTTGTCCAACAAGAGGGCAGCTATAGCGAAATAGCCGTGTCAGCAGTTTGCCAAGAAGAAAAGATACCAGACAACGAACCTGTCGGATGTTTCATTATTACCAATTATTGCAGCATTCCCACTGTCCGTAAGGCCATCGAACCACATGCAGGAAAGATCAGGTTTGCACTCGTCTATTCCACTGCCGATGGTCTGCTAACGACTATCCCAGTCAAGGGCAGAGAATTGTTGGTTGATGAAACTTATTATGGAGAACAAAAACTAGAAGAACTAAAGATATGGACAAGAAGAAAAAGATGAACATCTTGAAAACACTGCTTATAGCGTGTCTGGCAGCCATGGCTGTTCTGCCGCTGGAAGCACAGAGTGTGAAAACCGTACAGTTCTGTGGTAACAGTGTTAACGATTCAACCACCGAGATTTCATTGTTCCTTAAGTTGCTTGACAGCTCAGGCAATCCCGTCACTACCCTTGACGAACTGAGCGTCAAGGATTGCTTGAATGTCTTTGAGGACAAGAAACTCATCAATTGGGATGATGCACACATTGAGAGAATACAATCAGGCAAGCGAATCCCAGGCAATTTCACCTTCTCGGTGCTGATTGACCTGAACATTCCCGACGAAGATAAAGAGCAAATATACAGGGAACTGAAAAAGCTGGTCGAGAGTGCCCCCGACAGTTGCGTGTATATCTCGTTCTATAGCAATCATGTCACTTCAAGCGAAATGATTACCAGTAAAAACTATGCTGGATTCAAAGAAAAATTCATGCAAAAAGGCGGTAATAATTTTTTCTACAGCGCCCTTTACTCAAAGATGGCTGAATTCACGGCAGAAACACAAGAATTAGAAAATGAGGCCAGTCGTGTTGATGGTTACCAAAAAAATCCGATTATCGCAAATAGAGCATCGGCAAACAAAGGAAAGAATATCCTGATTATCATTACTTCGAGTGGTTCTCAACTGACAATGGACAGTATTACGTTCTCGGATGTTGACACGTATCAGCTAAATGCAGATACAACTGTTATAATACCAAAGGTGTATGCATTTTATTATACGAAGAACGGGGAAATTGATGTTCAAGTGAAAGAAGTTTTATCTGACTTCACAGAACACGAAGATCTGACAGGAGATCGTAAAGGCAAGCTGCTGTTAACTGACAATTTTGATGATATCATCAATACACTCGGCAAGACTATCAGCAAGCAGATGTATGACTATGTGCTCACTTACAAGGCGCTGAAAGACAGGTATGAAGGTGCTACAAGATTCATTGCAAAATGGAATGATCTGAATGCTGGAGAAGGTACAATTCTACAAATCGGTTCAAAAGAACATCCTTGGCCTGATCGTAAACCTGAGCCAAATGACATATTGCCGCAAGCGCTTGTTGCCCTCCTGACGACTTTGCTGACAATTGCATTCTTCATCCTCATCTTAAAGGCACTTATCCCTTGGATTAAGTCCAAAATGTTTGCTGCAAAATATTATAAAAAGTATGTTCCTGAGGCTAATGTGCAGCGCCGCGTATGCAACTATTGCAAACAAGAATTGCAACCCGGCCAGACGATAGTTACCAAGTGCAAGCATTACATGCACATCCACTGCTGGAAAATCAACCATTACAAATGTGCAGAGTATGGCCAGAATTGCAATGAAGGAATCCAGGAGCACGTGGAATGGAATACTCTGTTCACAAAGCACACGTTACGGGACTGCAAGCAGACCATTGCGGGCATCCTTGCCGGATTGGTCAGCTGGATAGTTTATGCCATCAGTCAGAATGGCGAATTCTTGGGCGCGCTTGCAAAACCCATTGTTAACACGTTCTATAAATCACAAGGGCAGATGATCAACCTTGCCGATTTAGAGGACAAGGTTTCGGCTTTTCTTGCGATTGGTCTGCTGTTGGGTTTCTTCCTCTCTCTAGTCTTCAGATATAATGACGAGTACCGTAAGAAGGATTGGAAAGTTCTTCTCAAGATTTTTGGCTTATCCCTGCTCTCAGGAATCATCGGTATGGCAGCATTTGCGATAGGCGGATGCATACTGTGCACTTGGCTACCATATACACATGCAAGTCACATTCCATGGTATTGCTCACTGCCTGCCTATCTACTGTTCTCCATTTGTACAGCATTGAGCCTGACGATCAAGTCGTCGGTTCCCGTCAAGAGTGCTGTACTGGGTGGATTGTGCTCGGCTGTCATCGGATTTATCGTGTTGTATTTTGGCGATATAAAGAATTGGGGCATGCTGCTGAATTTCATCATATACGGCGGTGGTTTGGGAGCATCTTTGGTTACTGTGCGAGCACTTGCCGAGAAATACTTCCTCGTTATCCAGAATGGCGTCAAAGCAGGTCAACGCATTCCCATCCACAAGTGGATGAATGCCACTGGCGGTGGCAATAAGGTGACTATCGGAATGACAGGCGATTGTGAGATCCAGATGAACTGGGAGAAGAGCAATAAGGTCGCCAAAGAACATGCCCAGCTCTATATTGATCAGACGCGCTTAATGCCCGTGATCAAGCCTCTTGCTAATGGGGTGGTTTACAACAATCGAGCTGAGTTGCCAGTAGGAAAGCCCTCAGGACTCAGCAATGGAGACACATTCAAAATTGGAGACACCATCTTTAAGTATGAAGAAACCGATTAAATAATAACATAAAACCTTCCTAATTATGATCAAGAAAACATTATTGCTTGCTTTATGTGCAGTAGCAGCTCTGGCTGGATTTGCCCAAAGTTCTGAACCCGATTCATTTGAGGTTGGGCCGTACAATGTAGATTACTATGGAGAAGGCGAATTCTATTATCAGTTGAAAAATGGCGTTGATCTCTATAAGTTTTTCAAATTGAAAAAAGATACGGTGATTAACGTCATTGAACCTGCGACTGAGCCTGTCAAGAGTGCCTTCCAGATTGGCGTTTTCATGGCATTACCTCGGTATGACCTTTTGGGCACTTCCAACGTATTTGGTCTAGAGGGTGCATGGAAATTACGATTAGGCCAGCAAGTTTATTTTAATGCCGGTTTGTCATTTGGCTTCAGGACTGGAGAATTCCATAGCCACACCTATATCAAGGGGAGTTCAGAAAGCAATTCTAAATGGTATTTTGATAATTATTTCAAAGAAACTATGATTGAAATCGGTGTCCCGATATTTGTTGAGTTCACAAAATTGGACCGCAAGAAAGCCTCATTGTTTGCCAGCATTGGTGTGGTACCCTCATTCTACACTGGTGCACAAGGCAGAGATGGAGACGAATACAACACGGAGGAAAACGATTCCAAATCAGGTTTCTATGTGGCCCCTCGTTTAGAGATTGGCGGCTACATCCCGGTGGGCAGCAAGGTGGTTAGAGCCTGTGGCTTCTACCAGAACAATCAAAATTGCACTCCTGGTGATTACGATGTGTATAAGAACCGCATCGGTCGTGGTCATGTGGGAGCCAAAATAGGTCTTGTTTTTTAATTCGAATGCATAACAAAGCTAGTTATGAATGGGGAGAAGGGGTGTATAACCTACTCTCCTGGTTCAAGAAAGATAAGGTAAAGAACGCTCACGTACTTGTTGCGGGTGCTGGTGCCTTAGGTAATGAGGTTGTGAAAAACCTCGCCTTATTCGGCGTAGGTCACATCTATGTCGTCGATTTTGACCGCATTGAGTTATCGAATCTTACCCGTTCGGTGTTGTTTCGTGAAGATGATGCCTACAACCATGCCTATAAGGCAGAGGTTGTCGCCCAACGAGCCATGGAGATCAATCCTCAGATTAAGGTGACGCCAATTGTAGGCAATCTGTTTTCGGAAGTCGGTTTTGGGATCTATCGCATGGTAGATGTGGTCATCGGATGTCTTGACAGTCGCATAGCACGTTACCAGTTGAACCGATTGTGCATGCGTGCCGGAAAGACATGGATTGATGGCAGCATTGAGAACTTGACAGGAGCACTCAGGGTGTTCACTCCTGGAATCAGTTGCTATGAATGTGGCTTATCACGAGAAGAGTTTAACATCATTATGCTCAGGACAGGCTGCGCCGATGTCGTCCGTTCACAAGCATCTGCAGGTCGTGTTGCGACAACTCCTATCAGCGCTTCCATCATTGGTGCGATGCAGGTTCAAGAGGCCATGAAGGTCATTCATTTAGATCCCGACGGTGACAATAGCCATTTCAAGACTTTACAAGGCAAGATGCTGAGATATGAGGGCATGACCAATCGCACAAACATCTATAGCTTTGCTTCATGGAAAAAGAACTGTCCTGCCCATGAACAATGGTACAATGTCATTAAGGGAGACGGCCTTTCGGCTCAACTCACGGTTAAAGAAACGCTTGTCAGGTTGAAGAACTTGCTTGACGTTAATGCGTTGGAAATCAATATGCGCAACAATAAGTTTGTTGATAAGATAATATCAGACAAGCCTGAAAAAGAATTCCAGGTTATGATCCCTGAATCAAAGCTTGACCAGTACATCAGCGAAGATAAGGAACTCACAAAACTCAGTTATCGCACATTGTTCCATAAATCATTCTTTGAGAACATCGATCAAGAATTCCCCTATCAGGACTTGACATTGCAGCAAATAGGAATTCCCTTGTTTGATGTTATGCAGGTCTCAACTGATAAAGGGCAGTTTTTTGTCGAGTTAAGCGACGACGCATCAATATTCCTGTAATCATGCAGCATCCTGTTAATTTGCCTGATGACCTGAACGTAGAATTACTTTTTTCATTCTACCCGAAAGGTCATTGCAAAGCTTCTTTCAAAGGCTTGCACAAGCGCAATGCCTATTCTGACATTATTGATATTATACAAGGAGATAAGGACACTTTGCTTGTGGACATCGCTCGAAACAGTCTTTACGATACACTGCCAGAATACATGTTCCATCCCATTGACCGTTTCAATGAATTACCCAAATTAGAGGAAAAGGAACGTTTTGCCGAGGAGTATGAAAAGCAGGAAAAGGAAAAGGAGAATGCCCGCAGGTTCTTTGCGCCCATTGACACCTTGCTCTTCAAATTAAGGATGGATGTGCGTGAACGTCTATTGCCCTATTGCGAGTCTAATAAGGCTCTTATTGACATCATTGCAGATGAAATGACGCAGGAACAAAAGGACAATCGATTCATTCGTCAAGCGATACCATTCTTGCCTTCTTGTAAAAAAATAAGAGGGAATAAAACCTTGATTACACTGATGTTAAGGAAAATCTTCATAGATGAGCAACTGAGAATTGATGCTCATAACTCTAACCTTCAGTTCACCGATAGCTCGCCAAGATATGATTACACCCTTGATTCCAATCTAGGGGATTGTTATGTGGGTAACACATACAATGTACCTACTTTTGTTTATGATATCCATTATTGGAGTGATGATGAATGTAACGAGAATTTTCTCACGTTTGTTGAAGAGGCCGATGAACTAAGGCTATTTATTCAAGATTATTTCATGTCGGTTGACGAAGTGCTGATATTCAATATCTGTCATGATGGTGCGCCATTGCGGTTGAATGATGAAATCATTTTCAATTATTTGAATTATAATACCAACATATAAAATAAGAACTATTATGCCGAAAAGAATACGTTGGACAAAAGGCATGAGGCTCACAGACGATGTGATGAGAGGCTCAGATCAATGCTTCATTGATTTAGCCAAGAATGCTTTTATTCTTGCCTCCTCTGGTCATTTTGGATTGCTGCCCTCTTTAAAACCATTTGAACTCTCATTAGACATAGCAAATGGCATGGTTGATGTCGTATCACTTAACTGTACGGCAATTACAAGTGGTGGCGACTTGATAGAAGCGCACTATGACACAAAGTATAACAATTCCTTTGACACTCGCATCCAGATACCTGCAGAGAATGATGTCAAAGAATATATGCTAACGATCAATGTTGACTGCGATAAATGGTCTGACACCAACAACGGATATGAAGAACAGGCTTATTCTTTTAAGCTTATTCCTGTTAATTCGCCTATTGGTAACAATGCAATGCCGATTGCGCACATTGTCGATAGTGAATATGGTGGCTGGCGCATTGATGACGTGGAGTTTGTTCCTCCTTGTCTATCTGTTACGGCTCATCCCAGATTCAATGAATTGCTTGACGAGTTCCATTCAACACTTATGGCTATTGATCAAAAAGTTGCTAGTTTGTTAAAGACTGGCAACCGAAGAGTATTCATGGTTCTCTGGCCCATTATTCAACAGTTGTTGATAGAAGTTGATAAAGAGCGCGACAGCATGAGTCCTATCACTTTAATGGCAAAAGTGCAAAAATGTGTTAGCGCATTCTTGTGTGGGTGTGACCTTGATGAGAATCTGAACATCGAGAATGCCGAGGCATTGCGTGGCTACATAGTAAGACCATTCAATTACAGGGAGGCGCACACCACTATCAAGGAGGGTTTAGGGATATGTTTCCGCATTAGTGAAAATATAGAGAACTTGCAAACAACGCCTACACCGCAGCCCGTTGAGCCAGGATTGCCCGAAGCACCAACAATTGATCCTACTCAGATGACCATCCGATGCGCCACAAGGACGGCCAAGGTTCAACTAACAAACAATGCACCTGGTGCAACCGTCTATTATACTACTGATGGAAGTGAGCCGAATGAATCTTCAAAGAAAGGCTTGTCTGTCGTTCTCCAGAATGGATTCAAAAAAGAGCGTGTCAATGAACCCGACATGACCGCAACCATCAAAGCAAAAGCCATATTGAACGGCATCAGCAGTCGAACAAACACGTTCCAAATCACGTTGATCAAAGACATTTCTATTTGGAACGGTTATGAAATCTAATCGTGGATAAGTTCATTAGCACACCTCTAAACTTCATTGAACGGAGTTCGGGTAATGCCGTTCATCTTGGGCGCGACATAGATGATCGCATCGAGATGCTCGACAACCTGATAGAACTTATCGTTTTTACACCTCGGGGAAGTTTTGACGCAGACCCGGATTTTGGCTTTGAATACTGGAATCATGAGTACTCTAACATCCATTATATGGATTTCAACAATGATAACAGTGGAACAGCCATCAGTTATAATGAGGTAACCAAGAGAGAGTGCCAAGAGAGTGTTCGCCTCAGTTTACTGACATACTATCCACAGCTGAAAAATGTAACGGTGCTGATTGATCTCGCCATTGCCGATGCCGATAAACAGCGTCGAAAAAAAGTGATGTCCAAGTATTCTGTCAAGGTTACAGTAAAAGGTGTCATCAGTGATGGTTTAGGGACAAACCGTGATTATTCCAAGGATGTCATTTTCCTTGTGGAGCCCACTGCCAAACAATTAAGATATTGACAATATTATATGGATATCGATCTTGAGAAAAGAGTCAATCATGCAATTGAAGAACTGAAATTGCTGTCTCCTGAGCAGTTTGACTTTAATGATATGGATCCCGTTGCCAGGATGTTGTTCATCTCGATGCTAAACGAGGTGCAAAAGGTCCAGGATCATGTCGATGAAGTGAGCCAGCAGATTGTTGAAAAATATTGTTCTGACTTTATACCCAATTATAAGATAGGGGCAATCCCATCTCTTGCTATCATAGTACCCAAGTTCAAGCAAAAAAAGGATACGGGTTCAATCCAAGTCGGCAGTGGCGTGGTTTTCTCATACAAGGTTGATGGTCTGAAGAACCATCTGAATTATGTGCCATTATTTGCGACAACTGTAATCCCTCATAACGACCTGTATGTATTGTCGCATTCTTTGCTAACACATCAAGGCGAATCAACCACTATTTGCATGAATGCAGCAAACAAGATGTGGGTCGGCATCGCATTACCTGTTGAGGTGGAATCTTTAATGGGATTGTCGGTACTCATTAAGGGCACTCGTGGCATCGCACCAAAGAGAATAATTGTTGGGGATAATACAGATTTGGAATTTGCCACGATGAGGGAGATGGAGAATGTTGAGATGGCAGAGCCATTTGACGCTCAGCAGTCTTCAGGACAATTCTTCTCATGCGTCGAAGCATGGAAAGAGCGGCTGCTCAATATGGATAACGCCACCCTAATATACATTACTGACAAACTCAATGACCGTGATGTATTCAAGCCTCGTCCTTTCCCCAATAGTTTCAAGCAAGAATTGGAGGATAATGTTTTGAACTGCTTTACACCGAACATTGTTTGGTTAAAATTGGAGTTCCCTGACGGTTTTGCCATTCCTGATAATCGAGAGTTGATAATTAATGCTCTTCCCGTTGTCAATGTTGACCAGAACACATTAACTCTCACTCAGGCGACACCGATTGCCAAGTTGCAAAAGCAGGAAGATGCATTCTTTTTGAGCGTTACAGAGACTAGTTCTGGAGGAATAAAGCAAGGGTTTGGCTCATTAAACCAAGATATTATTATCAGGGATTTTGATGCAAATCGCTACCATAACGGTGACTTATACCGAGATGTACGCAACCTTTATAATCGATTTATCGATGACTATTATGCCTTCATTGAGTATAATGGAGTCAAGGATGGCGAAGCACTCAAGCAATTACGTCAAACAATCAATCAGATAGGTAAAGGGGTTGGGGAACGGAATGCCAAATTTAAGTTTGACAGCGGCACCTATGTGATGAAAAACATGAATCAGGAGCAAAGTTCCTCAGCAATCAAGGTTTCCTATCTGACAACCCAAGGCAAAATCGGTAATACACCACAAGCAGGTGAGCAGATGGAGAACAAAAAGCTGCCTGCATTGGAGCAGAAAGTGGATATTGCCATTGGTGCAATGGGTGGTTGCGACAAGGCGACTCCCGATGAGCGATATGAGCTGCTCCGTTATTATTCGTTGACCAATGACCGCCTATACACCCGAATGGACATTGACGCATTCCTAAGGAAAGAGATAATGGCTGAATTTGGCAAAGAAGAATTCCGCCGAATTTTCATTAAAATGAGTATTGAAGGGACTGAAGGTAGCACTTCTCTGCAACGAGGTCTATTCATTGACATAGAATTCAAGGACACAAAAAATTATGACAAAGCTGTTAACGAGGCTCTCGATGTAAAACTGCTACAGAGAATCGAGAATAAGTCTTGCATTACCATGCCCATCATCATCAACCTCATTAATCTGGAACAGTAAACAATGGCTGTAATCATTAAAATAAATCTTGTTCCAGCTATTAGGGATCTGAAAAATGTCAATTTACGTTCTTTATTCAAGAACGCAGGAAAGGACTCTGTACTTTTGCGTAAGATAGAAGTGATTGAAAGGGAATGGTCGTTAACTCTGAAGGAGATTGAAAACATTGCTCAAAGAATTGCTTCTGAAGGTATAAATCCATCTTTGCTCGAAAGTGCCCGGTCGGTTGCAACGCATTGTGAAAAAATAGCCAGGCTGGCTGGTCCGTTGCTGGTGGAAGGCGGAAGTTTCATTCCTGGCCCTGTTGGCATCGTCTGTTCATTGGCTCTGGCTATTGCGGACTTTGCAGTGGGCAATTTCTTTGGTGGTTTCATGAATCTCTTGTGTTGCATTCCTTTTGCCAAAGCTGGTTGCAAGGTCTTACTGCCAACCCTAAAGAAGATTGTGACGGATCTATTGAAGAATCCTTATGTCAAGAATGCTGTTAGGACAGGAAATAACTATTTTGTCAAAGGAATTAAAGACACCAGCTGGATAACAGCAAAGGTAAAGCCTGAGGCAAAACATATTTATGAAAATATGATGATAAAGAAAAGCCCGACAACAAAAGTCCCGGAGGGTGCATTTTTGGAAATAACGAGTAGAGGGCGTATTTCTCCCCAGAAGTATTCGGTTACTAATTACGGAATAAACTCTCACTCGTTATTGGAAATCACAAGCAAGGGCCTTATAAAATAACGTTAGATATGGTTATAGCAGATTTACTTAATCAGAATGGCTTGTTTGATAATCGTTACCGATTGATCAAGAGATTGAGTGATGAGGGTGCGACCGCTGATGTGTGGCTGGCTGTTGATACGTTTACCTTAGATAAAAGGCTCAATGATGAAAAAAATGTGGAGACAGTTGCTGATGAAGACTCGGGCACCCGCGTTGCCATCAAGATATATCGTCCAAAGAATGCTTTGGACGTGGAAGGCGAGTCTCTGTTTGTCAAGGAATTCAAGACGGCCTACAATTGTCAACACGAGAACTTGCTGGCTCCTACAGGATATGGAATAGCAAATGATATACCATATCTCGTTATGCCATATTGCGGTAAAGGATCAGCAGAAAATCTTGTTGGCAAGATGATCGATGAGAAAGAGATATGGAAGTTCCTGCAACAGACGGCTGCCGGCCTGGCCTATCTGCACTCCTGCAAACCGCCCATCATCCATCAGGACATCAAGCCTGGCAATATACTCATTGATGATAACGGCAACTACCGCATCACCGACTTTGGCATCAGCGTCAAGAGGGAGTATATAAGCGACAGTTTCCTGGACGACAAGGACAGCGGAACTGCCGACTACATGCCCCCCGAACGCTTCGAAAACAATGGAGTACCATGGCCAGAGAGTGATATCTGGTCATTGGGGGCAACGGTTTTTGAACTGATTACAGGGAAATCGCCATTTGGCGATGATGGAGGAAAGGCGCAGTTGGCCAAGGCGACAATGCCAAAAATAGAGGCACCAATTTCAAATAGCCTCAAACGCTTGATTTACAAGTGCATTAACAGCAGAGTTACAGAGAGACCAACAGCCGAGGCTCTTGTTAAATTGGCAAAAAATCATGGCCGAGACAATCATCGAATCATGAGTATTGCTAGTTTGATCCTGGCTTTTTTAATCTTGGGATTCTTTGTCTTGTGGAGCCTAAAATCCGAAGCTTATCCCAAGAAGGACTTCATTGACCTTTTTGCAGGGACATGGGTATTTGACCACCCGGAATTGGGTCTATGGGAGAAAAATGAATATATGGAACAAGGCCTTTTTCATTCTCAGTGGGTAAGTCATGATCGAGTCTTTGACTTTGAGGAAAATGGCTATGGCCGATACTGGGTAAAAAACATGAATTTCAAAGCCAAATTCAGAGTCAAGGATGGCAAGATCATTGAGCCGAATTGGGATATTGAAAATATTAACGAACTTGAATTCACATTTATCGACGTTGAAGGGGCCTCAAGATTTACATACAATAGGGTCCTTGATGAAGTGGAACTCTTATCAGGGTCAACTAGCCAACTGAAATCTCAATTTCTTGTCCCTAAAGCAATGACTTCTATCAACAGTTTAGGTGAAAGTTCCATTGTAAAACCTAAATTTCTAAAGTACAAATCTCATGATGAGAAGATTGCGCACGTTGATTCTATAACCGGTTCATTCACTGGACTTAATCATGGTCGAACGTATATTGATGTTGTGACAACAGAAGGCACTGCAGCGGTCGAGGTCAATGTGATAGACACAGCTGAATCGAGTAAAAAAGTTAACATGAATCAGCAATGAAAAAACTATTTGTTCTCATAGCTATAGTCTTGATTGGCATTGAAGTGAATGCCCAGTTGAGAGATGCAACTGTCTGGAACTACATCAGCACCTATAAGGATCTTGCTCTTGATTTAGAACGCAGATATGGCGTTCCTGCCCCGATTATTCTGGCACAAGGCATCGTTGAGTCGGGAGCTGGAACAAGCAAATTAACAAAAAAATCCAATAACCACTTTTGCATCAAGGCTCACAAGAGGTGGAAAGGACCAGTTGTTCGCGCCAAGGATGATGATCCAGGGTTGAGTCCATTTCGCAAATATCGGTCGCCACGGGAATCGTTCGAAGACCATTCACACTTCCTTGCTGTTGAATGTAGAGGACTGTATGGTGAATTGTTCACTTACAGTAAATATGATTATCGCAGTTGGGCTCATGGGCTCAAGAAGAAGGGATATGCGACAAATCCTAAATATCCCGAAATGCTCATCCAGTATGTCGAGAAGTTCCAGCTTTACAAGATCAACGGAGGTGTTAAACTGCGGCCAAGATCGCGACAAACCACGCGTCGCGTCAAGCGGGTTGTCACCGTCAATGTGCCTGTTGTCATCCCTGACATGGATGCCATTGAGGATGATGAGATGACCGAGGAGGAGGAGACCTACGACGAGGTGATGAGGCTGCCCTATGTAGCCGAGATCAATGGCGTGCGCTGCAAGAGGTTGTATCCAGGCGAATCGTTGACCTCGATAGCCATGGAAAATGACCTCAGCAAGTATGACCTGCTTGAGTACAACGAGGCCCCCAACGAGGATGTTTTCAATGAGGGTGATATCATCTATCTGGCTAAAAAGAAGAACAAGTATAAGGACTCACAAGATTACTACACAGTTCAAGAGGGTGACACCTGGCACAGCATCTCCCAACTGTTTGGTGTCAATTTCTCTTATCTGTTGAAAAAGAACAAAAAGAACTACTCCGATAATCCTGTCGTCGGAGAGCGCCTCAGGCTTAAATAGCACAATAAATCATGTTAGATATAGAAAAGTTTGCCGACACCGGGCAACTGTTTGACAACCATTATAAACTCATCCGACCCTTGAATACCGAGGGCGGCACCGCCGACGTCTGGCTGGCACTTGACACGACCACCGTCAGTGATAAGGGCGCATTAGATAGGGCACCCTATCTTGATGACGTGAAGCTCTCGGAGGTCGGACTGCTCGTCGCCATCAAGATTTATAAGCCCAAGAATGCGCTTGACATCGAGGGTGAGCGGCGATTCCGTGAGGAGTTCGTCATCGTCTTCAATTGCAATCATGCCAACCTGATCCACCCTGTCTATTTCTCGATTTTTGAAGAAACCCCCTATCTGGTGCTGCCCTATTGCCAGCGAGGATCGTCTGAGTTGCTGATTGGCAGTTTTGTGAGTGACGATGACATCTGGCATTACATTCATGATGTGGCGGCGGGCCTGAATTACCTGCATCACTGCAATCCTCCCATCATCCACCAGGACATCAAGCCAGCCAATGTCTTGATTGACGACAGCGGCAATTATGCCATCACCGACTTCGGTATTAGCGCCAAGCGAATGAGACAATACGGCAATCAACCCGACGATGATGATTATGAGGAGCAGAGTGGCACGTTTGCCTACATGGCTCCCGAACGTTTCCTTGAGGACAACATCCCCTCAGCCGAGAGCGACATCTGGGCCTTCGGTGCGACCTTGTATGAACTGTTGACTGGCCGTGTCCCCTTCGGCGAGGACGGCGGTCTGGTCCAGCCCGACGGCAAGGTATCATTACCATTCAAGGGCATCAAGATTTCAAACGACATCAAGCAACTGATATGCGCCTGCCTGAGCAAGGACCCGTCCAAGCGACCCACAGCAGAGCAGATTTTGAATGTTTCTAAACAGAAGAAATTCAAAAGAAGACCAAAGCCAAATTCTATCGGAAAAACGCTTGTAATCTTGTGTCTGCTTGCCGTTGCTGGAATTGTGGTATGGAAACTTGCTCAACACAATCACCCAGATCCCAACAATACGGAAACAGATTCCGCTCAAATCGAGAAAACAAAAACGATTGACGAACTATACCGTGAAGCAATGACATTGCTTGATGCACGCACTACTGATAGCGTGCAACAAGGCATCAATCAACTTGAAGCACTTGCCGATAGCAACTATGTACCTGCAATGTATCAACTTGCTATCACCTACGGCGGCATGGCTCCTGATGATGAAATGCAGTATGAGAGAAAAAAACTACTGGGCATTAAATTGGGCAACAATCATATAAAAGATGACAATCGTTTGATACCCAAAACGCCAAAACTCGAGAAATACAATGACAGTTCAGTCAATTACTATACCCGAATTGTCGATCTTGCTAAACCTGAGTTCCAAGAGGTCAACATGAAATCGGCCTTCAGGGCTGGTTGTTACTATTTCTATTTAAAATACGATAAAGCGAAGGCTTTAGAGTTCTTCACCAAAGCCAACGATTGGGCTATCAAGATCCAAGATGATAAATACAGGAATTTGATTGAGGCCCATATAAACGCATGCAATAGGTAGCACTATGAATCATCTGAAATATTTTTTCTTTTATCTCTTTTGTCTTTCTGTCACCGTTACGAGTCTTGCACAGACCGCAGTATGGAGTTTACATCCAGGCAATTACGCCGAAATTCAATGTATAGGCAAACATACATATAAAGTGACTCACATAGATGGCCATTCGTCAGTCATGTCCATTAGTGCCGACGGTAAAGCACAATCTATAGTCACATGTGATGAAATCACTCCGTTTTATAAGAACTGGACATTATTGATCAAGCATGAGGGTGAGAAAAGGCGGGTTATCGGGTCTTTATCATCTGACGGAACCTGCAATTTGTTTAAGGCGTTCTTTTATACCCTTACAAATCAAGAATTCTACTCCGAGGGCTTGCTCACGGTTGAGAATGATAAAGGCGATAAGGGCGAAAAAGTCTATATTGACTATCAAGGCGATGAAAAAATAGGTACCGGCAAGATGTATTCAAGGATAAAGCCATTCTCTGAAGGCTATGCAGTCGTGTTCAACGACGATCAAAAGTCTAATTATATCAATAAAGACGGACAAATCCTGCCGATTCGTTCATCACTGCTCAATAATGTGGAATTGTTTCAAGTGTTGAATTTCTACCAAGGTAGAGCTCTGATGATGGGAAAAAATAAGGATTATTTCATCTGTGACATAGAAGGGAATGGCGAAAAGCTGTCTAAAAAGCCAGAATCAATGGATAAACATGTTGACTATCTGTATCGTTATATCCCTAATAGTAAAGATGTCCTTAAGACACCACCCTATGATCAGGATTATAAAGGAGTTGTGGATTCTGCGGTCAAATGCAAAGTCGAGGGGAAAGGTAAAAACGCACGGTATGGCTACAGCATGGCCAAAGACGACAAGACGATATTTCCATGCCAATTCTCTCTTGCTGAGCCATTTATTGATAGCTTTGCAATCGTAAAAATGACTGACGGCAAACAAGGCATCCTGCATCTTTTACCTGATGCTTTTACCGGGTTCAACGTCTCAACCGTTAATAAAACCATCCAATTTGATAAGCCGGCCGAACCTGTAAACTGTCAATTCACGATCTCTCCTGTCGATTGGCGTGGGTCTCAAATCCAAGCACAACTAGCTGAACATGAAGGCGTTGAGATAAAACCCGAAGGGAATGGCTTGTTTTCATTTATCTACTATTCCCCAGAGCGAAACTCTCAAAAGGCTTTTAAGATTAACCTTCTATCTGAAGGAATCCTACTCGCCACTCATTCTATCACGATAGAGTTTAAAAAGAAAGAGCCACCCAAGTGCCCGACATGCCATCTTGAGATTAGCAAGTGTGCAGACAAGGGCAAGCATAAGAACTGCACGGATAAGCAATGCGGAAAAGTCATTGACCATAATGGCATCGTTAAGGGCCGATGTCCTAAAAATGGTAATCACTCCAAATCCAACAAAAAAGATGAGGAGTGTCCTCGATGTGGTCAACCAATTAAAAAATGCCTTTTCAATGGCCACCACCCTAATATGTAATCCAAACTGTGACAAATCATTAACAAACATAATAAATTCATCTATGAAAAAGAGCCTATTATTAGCAATTGCAGTCCTCTGTGGACTGAGTGGTCTTGCCCAGAGCGGCGAAGACATCAACAAATTGTTTACCGAGAAGGAGTACAACCATGTGCTCTATGTGGGGCCAGTTGTCGGAGTAAACATGACCATGACATCAGGACAACCAAAGTATGACCTGTTTGAAGGGACTGGCGTTGGTTTCACCGGCGGTGTAGCCGCCAAGGTGCGTTTTGGACGAGGAACCGACAACTCAATGGAGGGTACTGGTAAATTTGCAGCTGGTCTTGAATTGAAGTATACACTCAACAGCGTCAAGAGCAATGCTGAGGACAACCTCACGTTAGGCTATCTTGATGTCCCCGTCTTGGTACAGTTCTTCCCGTTAGCCGGTACAACGACAGCCAGTGGCCTGTTTATTGAAGCAGGGCCTGACTTCGCTCTGTTGTTGAGTAAAAGCCCCAAAAATCTTCGTCTTAACTTGAACGAGCCATATCCAGGACTGCAAGCTATTGAGTATGCAACTGGTGATCTCAAGGGTGGTGACCTCCGCATCGCGATGGGGCTTGGCTATAACTACAGTATGCCCAAAATGGACTTAGGAATTCACGCCCGCTACTACTTGGGCATGAGCGAACTCTCCAAGAATGTCATGCCAACCAAACTCAATACCTTTGAGCTGTCCTTGTCTCTCATGTTCAAGACAACCAAATTCTAATTAACCCTCATTATTCACCAATTAATTGTACAAAAAACAATGAAAAAAATATTTATTCTTTCAGTGACCGCCATTTTGGCTATCATTGCCTTCACTTCATGTGAGAATGAAGAAATCAACACCATAGAAATCAAACCCACCCCAAAAGTATTTCCTGAACCATGCACTGCATGGGGATGTACCGTTGACAGCGTTAAAAAGCATATGAGCAATTATCAGTTGGAATACTTTGACGTCGATGAGAAAGACGTTGTAATGTCTGATGGAACAATAGTTCCAAAATGGATTGCAGTATATGAGGGTGAAAACCCATATTCAAAAGGCAAAATCATAGATTATGACTACTGCTTCGATGAATCAAACAATGGCTTGAGAGCGCTTATAATTGACCTCGGCATAGAGAGCCATTACCAATTTTCGGATATTGAAACCCAATTAATGGCTAATGGCTACAAGCAAACTAGCTATGACGTTAAAACGGGTCAGTTTTACTATAGCAATAGTAAATCTCAAGCCAAGATTTATAATATTCGTGGCAAAGGACAGAGTGAAACCCACAGAAAGCTAAAATTCTGGAAACTTGCAGATGATGAAATCACCTGGGGTGAGAATTAGTTGTTCATGATAATCAATTGAGATTGGATAAAAAATTGATTGTCATCAATACCCTTCTTTTGATCATCTATACGATAACGAGCCTTTATTATCAATTTCTATCAATTTTCTTGTGATGTGTAAGAAACTTTGTATTTTCATATTGGTGGCTATAGCACTCGCTCCAATATTTATCCTTCAAGCGCAGACTTCTACGACAAACTTCAGTCTTTATGTTGGTCAGGAGGGCAAGATTAAAACAATTAATCTCAGCAATTACTATGAAGTGACAAGTATTGAGTTTAAGAGCGATGACCCAAACTATTCCCAATACTTGAATCTGGAAATCCGAGAAATAAATTCTGAAAGGGATTTCATCGTCACACCGACTCAATACTTCGACGGAACAGCCTCTGTCTCTTTGACGGTTATTGGCAGGTTTAGTGCAAATGGCAGTATCAAGGAACTAGTTGGCCCTTTAAAGAGAACGATTAGCTGCAAGGACAATCCTCTCACCATCGCGCCAGAGCACATGACATTGAACCTAACAGATCAGCGGATCGGGTTCATTGATTATTGGCACAAGGATATGTCTTTTGAAAATGCTTTACATGTCTCTTTCTTTCCAGAAAACGACATCATTTCTGTTGACCCTGAAGGAAAGGTAACAGCTCAGAAGTCTGGTGAGACTTACATTAGAGTACATTCAAATCAAGCTAAGGACGATAAGATTTGTGCTGTTGAAGTTAAGGGGAAATCCCAAGCTGAGAGGATCAGTGTAGATCCTGCCTACTTGACTTTGACTGTTGACAAGAAAGACACTATAACTGCTATGGTTGAGCCATATGGGGCCGAATATGCAAATGTCATCTGGACCATTCAAGATGACATTGATGCCATCGTAATAAAGGAACTTACTCAAACGACAGCAGAAATAACGGCCAAGAAGCAAGGCAATGCTACTGTCATTGCTTCAATCGCTGATACAAACATAAAAGCAAATTGCCAAGTTGCAGTTGAAGCAACCACAGTAGGACCTAGCAAAATAGCACTAGACAAGGGAACAATAGCAATGACGGTTGAGGATCAAGATACACTCAAAGCCATAATTACACCAGCTAATGCTGAATATGCTACCATCGACTGGAAGTCCAGCAACGAAGAAATAGCTCTTGTCAAAAGAATAGGTAAAACAACTGCTATTGTAACAGCCATAAGTAAAGGGACAGTATCCATCACTGCTAAAATAAGAGGAACAAATCTCAAAGCAAACTCTATTGTGACAGTTTCTCCTTTAACCCCTGAAAGGATCAGACTCAACCATCATTCACTGTCAATTGAAAAAGGAAATAAGAAGACCCTAACCGCAACGGTAACACCAGTTGATGCAGAATACCAGATTGATTGGTCATCAACTGATGAAAGCATTGTGACCGTAAAACGAAAGACTGACTCTAGAGTCGCAGAAGTCGTCGCTAAAGGCAAAGGATCGGCAACCATCATAGCGATAATCGATGGGACAAACCTAAAAGACAGTTGCAGGGTGAATTCAACCATTACACCCACAGATATAGAAATGCCATCAAATAGTTATGAAGTTCTCGTTGGAGAAGAGTTCTATATAACTCCTTCAGTGGGGCCAGATGGTGCAGAGTATACACTCGATTGGGGTACCAATGACCCCGATGTCGCTGTTGTTAACCAAACTGATATGAGTGGTAAAACGGGCAGGATATCAGCGTTAAATGCTGGAGAGGCCATTATAGCTGCAACAATTGTTGGCACAGGAATTCATGAATCATGTAGGGTTATTGTCAGAAGGCCGACACTTACATTGAAGGCAGCACCCAATGGCGGTGTTGTCAACAAAGGCACAAAAGTAGTCCTCTCGACCAACAGTATAGGTGCTAAAATATATTATACAACTGATGGAACAACACCAGATCAATTTGACCATTTATATAGAACCCCTATTATTATTAATCAAGATACCAAGATTAAAGCAATAGCAATTCAGGAAGGGTATAATAATAGTGATATTCTTACCGCATCTTTTGTCATTCGGAATATTCCTGGCGATGTGAATACAGATAATGAAGTATCCGTCGCTGATATTAATTCCATCATAAGCGTTATTTTAGACAATGATAATAACCAATCAATACAGTGGGCTGACATCAACAATGATGGTGAGGTTACAATAGCTGATATAAATGCTGTCATTGATATTATTTTGAATCCAAAGCATTACATCCAAGAAGTTGAACCTTTTTTTGTTAATGGCGTGGAATTTGACATGGTTTATGTTGAAGGAGGAACGTTTAACATGGGGGCGGACCAAGACACCACTGATGTTTGGTGGGATCCCGACTGGGGGCCATATGAAGATCCATATGAGAATACTTATCCAGCTCATGAAGTGACTTTATATAGTTTCAGAATTGGACAAACAGAAGTAACTAATAAATTGTGGGAGGCCGTAATGGGAACTAATCCAAGCACTGGTTCTGGATCTAACATTGATGACCCAGTACAGGGCATCAGTTGGTATGATTGTCAAGAATTTATAAAACGACTTAATATTATTACCGGAAAACAATTCCGTTTACCAACTGAGGCTGAATGGGAATATGTCGCTAATAAAATATTTGACGAAGACGGAAACGAAAATAATTCTATTCCAGTTTATAACATGAGTGGAGGAGCCCATGAGTGGTGTATCGATTGGTATGGTCCTTATACTAATCAACCACAGATGAATCCAATTGGTCCATTAGTTGGCACAGATAGAGTTATTAGAGGTTCGTCAGATTTATGGGAAAGTTTAGATGTCAAATTCAATTTTAGGGAACGCATTTATGATAAACCTGATGAAAGTGGATATTACGCAGGCCTTCGTCTCGTCTTAAGTGATGTTGAAATCTACACTGTAAATGATGTTTCATTTGCTATGCTGCCAGTAAAAGGTGGCACATTTGCCATGGGCGATGACCATCAATCAACGGTGTCCAATTACAGTATTGGTCAAACCGAAGTAACTCAAGCCTTGTGGAAGGCAGTTATGGGTGATTTTTCTTCTGAAGTGTATTGTGATGACCCAGAAAGCCCTGTTGTCTATTGGCTTGGAGGATACGAAGGCCATGGTGTTATAATGGGGCCATACAGAGAATTCAGCGTATTTATTGAAGTTTTAAATTATATAACCGGAAGATCCTTTCGGTTTCTAAAAGATGTCGAATGGGAATACGCGGCTCGAGGCGGCGGTATAAGTCAGGGTTACGAATACGCAGGCAGTGACGATGTCAATGAAGTTGCTTGGTATGGCCAGGAATTTACTAATACACCCGCCGTAATTCCTGTTGGAAGTTTATCCCCTAATGAATTAGGTTTGTATGACATGAGCGGTAATGCCTATGAGATGTGCGAAATTAATGACTATCTCAGTATACGCGGTGGATGCTGGTATAGCAGTCCTCAAGAATGTAGTGTTTATTGGTCTGATTATTCAAATGAATATCTCAAAAGATATAGAGGTGGGGCGCTTGGCTTCCGTCTTGCTCTTGGCAATTCTGCTAATCCGATAATTGAGCTTGATCGATATCACACAACAATCAAAGTTGGCGAAACGGCTGAAATAGAAATTCTACATGGGAATGGAAACTACAAGTGCACTAGTAGTAATTCTTCTATTAGTTGTAGGATAGTAGGTGATAAAGTCTTGATTGATGGTGAAAAAATTGGAACAGCAGAAGTAACAGTCACAGATTTGGTCACAAGTGCAATTACAACATTTATAGTCTGTGTGATCAGCGCTAACACAACCATAGAACTTGACAAGACATCATTGGAACTTCATGAAGGAGAGACTAAAACATTAACAGCATCTATTATACCGGCAAATCCTAATTGTTCAATAGTATGGTATTGCAATAAACCTGGTTTGGTTGGTCTCAAACCAACAGTAAAGAATACTGTAGAAGTGACGGCATTACTTAATGATGGAACAGCAACAATTAGCGCATCTATTGATGATACAGATATTGAAGCTAGGTGCAGTGTTACTGTTGAATAAATATATAAATCGCGCGATTTATAATTAACGCTATATAGCAGCATGTCATAAAATGCCTCTCTCATTGATAAAATGTTCTAATTGCCTGCATGTCAACCGTATTCACTTATGCTTTGTTTTCTTGGCTATTATAAGCTTTGATTTAAAGGCACAAAGCAATATTATAGAATTATGGGTGGGTGAATCATGGGAGATGCAGTCACCCAGCAATAATTACTATGCTATTTGGAACGTTAATTGGGAAACCGACCTCCCCAATTACATAAATCTTAATTGGGAGAATGAGCAGAGTTGTATCATCACACCGACAAAGTATTTTTCAGGAACGGCCCACGTAACATTAACCTATAACTATAAATTAACTCAATATGGTAGCACGAGGTTTCATTCTTTGACAAGAAACATAGTATGCATTGATAATCCAATAACAGTCTCACCGAAGAGTAAAACCTTGTCGATTGGGGAAACGTTTCAGTTAGTTTATAGCCATTACAACAATGATTACACGTCGGTAGCCAACGTCACTTTTACGTCCTCAAGCGATGTGGTGAGTGTTTCTTCCTCTGGCAAAGTGACTTCATTAAGGGCTGGAACAGCAAAAGTCTTTGTCCATTCAAATTTAGCAAACGACGAGAACGCTCCCTATTGCTCAGTTACAGTGAATGAGCCGGCACCAGCCCCCGTTATTGAATTGCCCAAAACGATGTTATTAAATGTCGGGCAATCCATGAAAATAACGCCACTGAAGTCTCCGGGTGTCGGTTATACAATAACGTGGAAATCCAATAAGACGACCGTGGCCACGGTCAACTCGTTGGGTGTAGTAACAGCAAAAAATGTAGGAACGGCCCGTATTACGGCAACAATCAACGGAACCAGCCAATCGGATTATTGTGATGTGACCGTTAAAGATATTCTTTTGGGTGACGTGAACGATGACGGATCTGTCAATATTGCAGATGTGACGGCATTAATAGATTTGCTGTTAAACGGACCTTCCTACTATAATGCGTCAGCCGATATGAATCAAGACGGCAGCGTTAATATCGCAGACGTGACGGCTCTAATTGATTATCTATTAAATGGGGGTGGCAAAAGAGGCGATGTGAACGATGATGGCCAAGTCAACATTTCGGATGTAACAGCTCTTATTGATTTCCTGCTAAATGGCTCAACTTCTATCAATAGACACAATGCCGATGTGAATAGTGATGGTCAGATTAATATTGCTGATGTGACTGCACTTATTGATTATCTTTTAACAGGCAACACTACTAACAAAAAGCTGAATGTCAAGATAGACAGGAATGAACAGATTGATTCTAGTGGTTTTGAAGCACTTATTTCTATACTTAATAAAAATTCTGTGAATGACACATTGAAAAT
>JAEEGL015444728.1_pt1 | contig 35616 bp, 26 predicted proteins | sample 9134231 | NCBI WGS metagenome assembly JAEEGL01 (sample SAMN16246548, study PRJNA631951) | gut metagenome | biome: gut microbiome; feature: rumen; material: fiber-attached | host: Bos | place: Iran: Karaj | collected 2018-10
CGATAAACATGAAGAACAAAAGAACAAATACAGTCGCCGCTATGGTACCAAAACGGGTACCGGTATTTAAGTAAAAACCGATAGCAAGAAGATCTACCGCCGTAAACACCAGCGAAATAACAGATGCACCGAGTGACTGCTTCCAGTTTCTGATAAGACCTTCTTTAAAATCGTTAAAAAGGAATACACCTTCCTGCCTGTAAAAGTTTCTGTATATCTGTGAGAAGCCTGCCTGGAAAGGTCCAATGACAAGCAATGTGCTACCCAAAAGAAACATTACACAAAATAAAACAATAAGATAATAGATCTGAAAGGCAGCATCAGCTCCAACATCATTAATAGCCTCGTTTCCGACAACGCCCGAATCGTACATAAACTGTGCAAAAGCTGTAGGCTCAAACACGCTGTTCATGTAAGGAAGGAACACAAGCGAGAAGCCAAAGGCCACCAGCATCATTGGAATATTGAATACAAGGAAAAAGAAATTAACCGACATTATTGTCAGGAAATGCGTCTTAAGTGAATATAGAAAATTAAATACGGGACCATGCTGAGCGGGCTCGTAATCTTGCTGAGGTACTTTCTTCAGATTCATCTGAATCTCCTTTTTAAACTGTCATATCTTTGATTATATCGCTAAAAGCATCGATTTTCGCAAGTGAGCGCTCTGCTATAGCTGCATTTTTATCCTGCTTTGCAGTCTTACCCTTAAATCTTCCCGGCATCGGAGCCACTATTCCGAAGTTTGCATTCATAGGAACGAACTTCTTTACCGTCTCGTCCGATACATAAGAAGCCATAGCTCCGATCACGGTCTCGTTATCAGGAACCATAGAAGGAACTTTATCCATAAAACGCATTGCTGCGTAAAAACCCGCAAGGAATCCGGAAGCCGCAGATTCGATATACCCTTCAACTCCAGTTATCTGACCTGCAAAGAAGATATCAGGCCTTGTTCTCATGCTGTAATCGCTGTTAAGAAGCCTTGGAGAATTGATATAGGTATTCCTGTGCATGACGCCATACCTTAAAAACTCGGCATTCTCGAGTCCCGGTATCATACCGAAGACGCGCTTTTGCTCACCAAACTTAAGCCGTGTCTGGAAACCTACAAGGTTATACATAGTTGATGCCCTGTCATCCTGCCTTAACTGAAGACATGCATACGGTTCCTTTCCGGTCTTCGGGTCAACAAGTCCCACGGGCTTAAGAGGCCCGAATCTCATTGTATCCTCGCCCCTTGATGCCATTACTTCGATCGGCATGCATCCTTCAAAGACATTGATCTTATCGAACCCGCCGTGTACATCAGCCTTCTGTGCAGTAATCAGTTCATTATAAAAAGCTTTGTATTCCTCTTCATTCATGGGACAGTTGATATAATCGTTGCCGCCCTTGCCGTAACGGGACTGTCTGAAAGCCTTATTCATATCGATAGAATCATAAGAAACGATAGGTGCCGCTGCATCAAAGAAATGAAGGTCAGCGTCCCCTGTCAAAGTCATTATCTCATCATAGAACTTGCCGTCAGTAAGAGGACCCGTAGCTATAATTACTATGCCGTCATCAGGTATCTTATCGACTTCAGCGCTTATCACATTGATACGGGGATCATTTTTAATCTTATCAGTAATAAATCCCGAGAACTCTTCGCGGTCAACAGCCAAAGCTCCGCCGGCAGGCACCTCGGCCTTATCAGCTGCTTCCATGATCAAAGAACCCATCCGTCTTAATTCTTCTTTAAGAAGACCGACTGCATTAGTAATTGAAGCAGCCCGTAATGAATTACTGCAAACAAGTTCAGCAAAATTATCACTCTTGTGGGCAGGGCTTTTACGGACAGGCTTCATCTCGTAAAGATCAACTTCGATCCCCATCCGCGAAATTAAAAAAGCAGCCTCACATCCCGCGAGGCCGGCTCCTATTACTTTGATCCTGTCTTTTGAATCACTCATCCTTAGACTCACCGTCTTTATCGGATTTCTTGCGTGTCTTACGTGATTCACATTCCTCATTAGCACATCTGGGATACATCTTACCCCTGAATCTGTGGAGAACCATATATGAACCGCATACTTCGCACTTCTTATCGTCCATAGGAAGATCCCATGAGATAAATTTACAATCAGGGTCAGAACCCTTCTTATCACAAACATAGAAGGTCTTTCTGTTCTTTATTGTCTTCTTAATAAGAAGTCCCGATCCGCACAAGGGGCATTTACCCTTCGCCTGAACTTCAATATTTCTTGTATATCTGCAGTCAGGATAATTGGAGCATGCAATAAACTTACCGTTTCTTCCATCCTTTATTACAAGATCACCGCCGCAGTCCGGACACTTCTCACCGGTCTTAACATCCTCTACCTTTATCTTCTCGATACTCGCGTCTGCCGTCTTGATCTTCTCGTGGAAATCAGGATAGAACTCTTTAAGCAAAGCTACCCAGTCCTTCTTACCCATCTCAACATTATCAAGTCTTTCTTCCATATCAGCTGTGAAAGAAACATCAACGATTTCATTGAAGTTCTCCTCAAGCATTACGGTAACAAGCTTTCCGAGATCAGTTATAAGAAGATTCTTACCATCCTTATCTACATACTTACGATCCAAAACAGTAGTAATAGTCTTCGAGTATGTTGAAGGTCTTCCGATACCGAATTCCTCCATTGCCTTGATAAGAGAAGCTTCATTATAGTGAGCCGGAGGAAGAGTCTGCTTGGCCTCACACTTGGCACCGAGATTCTTCAGCACCTGTCCTTCTTCGATATCAGGAAGGATGGCCTTACCGTCATCACCGTTCTTCTCACTCTTGATATCACCGTAAGCTGCGAGGAATCCCGGGAATACTACGGTCTCTCCCGTTGCTCTGAATACATCATCATTACACTTGGCATCGATGCTTACCGTGTTTGTAACAGCATCTGCCATCTGTGAAGCGAGGAATCTCTCCCAGATCAACTTATAAAGCTTATATTGTTCAGTGGTCAAAGACGACTTTACTGACTCGGGATCCAAATCAAAGTGGGAAGGTCTTATCGCCTCGTGAGCATCCTGAGATGAGTTTCTGTTCTTATACTGTCTCTTATACGGACAAACATAATTTGAACCGTACTGCTTGGAGATCAAGCCGTGCGAAGCCGTAACAGCCTCATCAGATACACGTACGGAGTCTGTTCTTATATAAGTAACGAGAGCAGTCTGACCCTGACCTGCGATATTGACACCTTCATAAAGCTGCTGGGCAACTCTGGTCGTTGTTCTTGTAGTAAATCCGATCCTTCTTGATGCTTCCTGCTGCATTGTGGATGTGGTAAACGGAGGTGCAGGCTTCCTTGAACCCTTTCCCTTCTTTACCGTAACAGCAGTAAAGTCATTATCCTTAATATTGTCGAAGATTTTCTGGGCAGTCTTCTCATCACTGATTCTTCCGCCCTCGGGTTTTACAAGTTCCGTGCCTTCCATTGTTCCCAGATACTTAACAACAAAAGCATCCTTCTTGGCACCGGGTGTAACCTCCGCACTTAAATTCCAATAGTCTTCAGGAATAAATGCCTCTATCTCAGCATCCTTATCCATTACCATTCTGGTAACAACAGACTGAACGCGGCCTGCAGACAGACCGGTCCTTATCTTCTTACAAAGAAGCGGACTTAACTCATAACCTACAAGTCTGTCCAGTATACGTCTTGCCTGCTGTGCGTTAACAAGATCCATATCTATTGTTCTCGGAGCATTAATAGCCTCAAGGACAGCTTTCTTCGTAATCTCATTGAATGTTACGCGGCACTTGGACGCCGGATCAATCTTAAGTGTTTTGGCAACATGCCACGCAATCGCTTCTCCCTCGCGGTCAGGGTCGGTAGCGATATAAACAAAATCAGATTTCTCGGCAAGTGATATAAGTTCTTTTTTTACTTTTACATTCTTATCTATATATAAGGGCTTAAAATCATTATCTACATTTACACCCAAAGTTTTATCCGGCAGATCTCTGAAGTGACCTACCGTTGCCGTTACTTTATAATCTTGTCCGAGATATCTCTCAATGGTCTTCGCCTTAGCGGGAGACTCGACAATTACAAGATTCTTTCCCATCTTTTCATATCACCGCTTTCTCTTTCTCGGTTTTTTACTATAGATTAACGATTGGGAATTGTCAAAACATATTTCCCGCGTTCAATGGCAATTCTTCCCTCTGTCTCAAGCATCGTGACGAGAGAAGACAAATATGAGAATGGTATTCCGAGACTGATACAAAGATCATCTATATTCTTAGGACGCTCGGATATCTCATCACACACGACAGTCTTCCAGTCATCCTCCGATAAGGCTTCAGGATCAGTCCTGGACAGTCGCCGCAAGTCTCTTTTACCATCCTGTTCATCCTGCAAACCATCCTTAAGCACTGCCCGTCTTATGTCTGTCTCATGCACGATCCTTTCATAAACGCTATCCACATCTATGAGGACCTCAGCGCCATCACGTAAAAGCTGCAGGCCGCCAAGACAGTTATCTGAATAAATACTGTTCGGAAGAACAAAGACATCTTTTCCCTGATTTCCCGCAAAAGATGCCGTGTGCAATGTACCGCTGTACATACCGGCCTCCATAATAAGACATACATCCGACAATGCCGATATCAGTCTGTTTCTTGACGGGAAATACTGCTTCATTACTTCCTGTCCGGGCGGCAATTCAGTAATCAGGACACCGTCTTCGATAATCCTCTCATATAGATCCTTATTCTGATACGGATAGACAACATCGGAACCTCCCGCGGTAATGGCAACAGTCTTACCTCCCGCATTAATGCATGCCTCATGAGCTTTACGGTCTGTTCCCAACGCAAGTCCCGAGACTATTACAACACCTTTTGACGCAAGAGAAGAACTGAACTGCCCGGTAGCGTATAATGCGTACCTGCTCGCTTCCCTTGAACCGACGATGGCCGCGGAACCGAACCTTGAAATCTTTGACAATATACTTGTGTCACCCCGCGCGAAAATAAGCGGCGGCATTCCGGAGAGTTTCTTCCATGAATACGGATAGTCTTTATGGTCTTTGGGGACAAGCTTTATATTATATTGCTCTATCATCCACAGATACTTCTCAACCTCAAGCTTGACCCTTTCTTCATTTCTCATTACATCCCTTATTACCTCTTTTGATTTATCGCCTAAGTTAAGAGTATTAAGATCACGGGCAAGAAGCTTAATGTCATCCATTACTATAGGTGTATCACCAGCCAAAAGACCGGTATTGATAATCTGCTCATTAGTCTTATAGTTCATCCGGGTAACAAATCTTATCGCTGCATTCTCAAGCCACATTAATTCATACTTATCCACGTACGGTTTCCCCCTTTCTGTAGATTCCCGCTTCGGCTACATCGTTAACTTCCATGTCCTCTCTTCCGTCGAGATCCGCGATCGTTCTTCCGACTCTCAAAAGACGGTTAAATCCCCTTGCAGAGAAACCGCAAGCCTGCGCTATCTCGGATGCGTAATCTATTACTTTGGAATCCGCCCTGAACACTTCAGCATCAACATTTAAACAAGTTCCGTTGAAGATACCGTCGTTAAACCTTTCCCTTTGCATCTGCCAGGCATCTTTTACGAGTTGTCTCATCTTCTGATTGATCCTTACCTCTTCACGTACAGCAGACTTCGTGAGAGCCTCGCCCGGTATCGATCTCATCTGGGCAACTAGGTCTATCCTGTCCTTGATAGGACCTGACATTCTGGACATATAGCTGTTAATAACCCTTGGTGTACAAGTGCACCTTCTTCCCTCTTCGTAGAGCATTCCGCACCTGCACGGATTACCGGCTGCCACAAAGATGAACGATGCAGGAAAAGCATAATTCCTCCCGTCCCTGCTCATTCTCACCACATGATCTTCCAGGGGAACTCGTAAAGCCTCCAACACATCATGCTTATACTCAAAGATCTCATCAGCGAAAAGAACACCGTGATTTGCAAGGGCAAGTTCCCCCGGCATTAACTTCCCGGGATTACCCAGGATACGCCCCTTGCTCATACCGGGATAAATGTATCGGAACGGACGCCTGTCACTTAATATAAGTCCCTCCTCAGGATCCTCTTTAAGCCCTGCCGCCTCCATTACAGAGTAAACATCACCGATCTCCGGACCTTTAAGAGGAGGAAGAATGCCTGCGAGGATCTTACCCGCCATGGTCTTTCCGCATCCGGGGCTTCCAAGTAAAAGTATGTTATGGACACCAGCAGCAGCTATAAGCAGTGCACGTATCGCCTTCTCCTGACCTTTGACAGCTGAAAAATCCGGAATGTCATCATCATACTCACTTATGTCATCCAATGTGAATTCACAAGGATCGTACATCCCTTCCGACAAAGCGTCCCGGATCTGCGACAGTCTATTCAAAGGCATCGCGGTTATACCTGCGCATTTTGCAGCATCGGTCTCATCTTCAGGTATAAAGACATAATCGTATTCTTTATCGACAAGCCGGAGACGTAAAGCTGCAGATGGTGTTCCCTTTATGGTTCCGTCGAGCATGATCTCTCCGCACGCATATATAGCTGTTTCTTCCTGCATACAGATCTGTTTTGAAGCTATCAGCATTCCAATAGCTATAGGAAGATCAAATACAGTTCCGGACTTCTTTATGTATGAAGGCGATATTGACACCGTTATATGGCCCTTGGGCATGATAAACCCTGACGCAAGAAGAGCTGACTGTATCCTCCCTCTTGATTCTCTTATTGAAGGATCACACAGCCCTATAACATCAAATGTGGGAAGACCCGGACAAATAGACACTTCGATCATTGCCGCTTCCGGAGCCATGCCATCCATAAAGGATGTGTATACTCTCACAATACCAACTTTTGAAGACATTTATACCTCCCCTTTTCCTTGTTCCGCCTTAAGCGTAGCAGGGAAAAAAGCGGGATTGGGAGACAATTGGAGACAATTTTCGACAATTTCCGACAAACTGCGGTATAATACCTACGCTTTATTAAAAATACATAACTATACATACAGAGGTACAAACGATGGAACTGGGCATTGTAGGACTTCCTAACGTAGGCAAGAGTACATTATTTAACGCAATCACAAAGGCAGGAGCAGAATCGGCTAATTACCCCTTCTGCACTATCGAGCCTAATGTCGGTGTTGTTGCTGTACCTGATAAGAGACTCGATGAGCTTGCCAAGATGTATAACCCCGAGAAGTACACTCCCGCAGTTATCAAATTTGTTGATATCGCAGGACTCGTTAAAGGTGCAAGCAAGGGTGAAGGTCTCGGAAACAAATTCCTTTCGAATATAAGAGAAGTAGATGCTGTAGTTCATGTTGTCAGATGTTTTGACGATCCCGATGTTATCCACGTTGACGGTAATGCAGATCCTGAACGCGACATCGGAGTTATCAATCTTGAGCTCGTGCTTTCAGACATGGAAGTCATGGAGAAGAGAATCGACAAGACAAAGAAGATGATGAAGGGCGGCGATAAGACTTATCAGGCAGCCCTCGATGTATATGAGAAGATCTACGCAGCTTTGGAAGCTGAGAAATCAGCCCGTTCAGTAGAGCTTGATGAAGATGAACTCGAGTACACAAAGGACCTTCAGCTTATCACCATGAAGCCTGTTCTTTACTGCTGCAACATCGCGGAAGATGATATCAAGAATCCTGATATCCCCTATGTTGAAACAGTAAGAAAGATTGCTGCTTCAGAGAACTCTGAGGTGGTAGTAATATCTGCAAAGATTGAGGAAGAATTAAGCCAGCTCGAGGATGAAGACAGACAGATGTTCCTTGATGATCTTGGTCTCGACTCTGCAGGTCTAGATAAGATGATCCAGGCTTCATATAAGCTTCTCGGCCTTATCTCCTATCTTACGGCAGGACCGCAGGAAGTACGCGCATGGACTATCAAGGAAGGCACCAAGGCTCCGCAGGCTGCAGGTAAGATCCACTCTGACTTTGAAAGAGGATTCATCCGTGCTGAAGTTGTCCCCTACGATGAACTCGTGGAATTAGGTTCCATGGCAGCATGCAAAGAGAAAGGTCTTGTCCGTTCTGAGGGCAAGGAGTATGTAATGAAGGACGGAGACGTCGTTCTGTTCAGATTCAACGTCTGATACTGATTACTTCTCGTTGATAATTATCTCAAACGTCTCCTTATAGGTGACGTTTTTCTTTAGCGGCAAACTGGTCGTATTAGTATCTGTACGCTCAATCTCCTTGGAGCAGAAATCAATGAGAAGCTCACAGGATTCGTTCTGCATAAGAATCTCATCATGCAATGACTCATTCATCTGCTCAGGTGTGAAAGGGAGTATCGTAAAGTCAAACTTCTTGTCGCCTGATACTCTCTTGATAACAACGGAACTTCCGTCAGCGGATTGAAGCTTAAGCGTATCCGTATCAGTATGAGAAGAGTTCTCGGCAGGTCTTGCATAAGAATGGAATATCTTATCGGCACCGGCTGAAAACAGGCCTATCTTCGTAGCATTCTTACGGTCGTAATAAGACTCACCCGGACCTCTTCCGTACCAGGTACAAAGTATATCGTCACGTGACACGGGTACTCTGAAACCATACCTTATCATGTCGTACTTAGGCGTGAAGTTCAAAGTAACACGGATGTGGTTTTGTGAAGGAACCTCATACGCAACAAGAATATCGCCCTTCATAGCGAAAGACTTATACTTGGAAACGATTGAGAACATACCATTCGAAACACCATAAGTCATACCGGCGAACTTGATCGACTTTTGAATCTGCTCGTAGTCGCTTTCATTCGAGAAAATCGTCTTCGACAGGATAAAGCTTCTGTCAGTTCTGTCGATATTCGACGGACATCTGTAGAAACTCGGCATCATGGATCCCTTGATAAACTCATAGTCATGCGACCTGATACCGCACAATGATCCGTTCTTTCTGTCAAAGCGCATATTAAGGAAATCTTCTGTAACCTCGATGTACTCAGGAAGAGCACGTATCTCTGAGGCATCCATCTTGGATATCTGTGACTCTTCAGGAGCCTCTTCCGCAGCGATTTCCATGCTCGTCTGCTCGAGACTCAACTCTCCGAGCTCATCCTCAGGCTCGTCTTCCATTACTGTAAGTGAACCGTCGAACGACTCTTCTGATACTTCAGGAGCAGGCAGAGCAGCTTTTACAGACTCATCCCCTGCACCATCATTAGCATCAAGTGAAGCCGCAGGCTTGAATGCTCCGCCACCCGGCAGTCCGCACTCTTCGGAGATAACATCCTGGTAGAATGCCATCTCGTAGCCTTCTTTCGCGTAGTATGTATCTCTGTAAAGCTTAAGCGAGATATCAAATACAATCTGGTGGGACAAAAGACCCATATAAAGCTCAACAAGCTCCGGCTTACCTTCACCCCAGCCGTCATTTAAATACTTATCAACGTTGATTGGGAACTTCAATGTTCTGGTGCCGTAAGGCTCGATCGCAGGTATCGTTCCTCTTCCCGTCATTACCGCATGACCGCCAAGCATTACCTTCCACTCGAGCAAGAGCTCAGGAGTGTAAGCAAACGGATGCGCATTACGAAGTGTAAGCGTCGAAGGATCATCAGGGTGCGAGAAGATGCTTATGGTACGGCACTGGTTCTTGATATCGTGATAGATAGGGTGCGGATTGCGCTCGGCATCTACGATACCCTGACCGATACAACTGTCATCCCTGTTCTTTCCGCCAACAAGATCCGCGTGATGAATCCACTTGTAGTCGGCATTATCGTCAGTATATTTTCCTCTGCCCGGAATACTCTCGAAAAGGTTCTTTCCCGTCCTGTTCTTCGAGAACACTTCTCTTCTGTCAAGGCACAGATCGACCCATGGACCAAAAACGATACCGGCCTCATTCGGGAAAGGAGTTACATCAGATACAACCTTATCCCAGTCTTCCTGGCAGTACCAAGGTCTTGTGGGATCGACCTCGGATGTAATCTCATTCTTTATCTTGAGGCACTTATCCTTATTAAAACGGTATTCGTTTATTGCCCACATTACTACGGAAGGATGGTTTATCGCACTCTCCGCATAATCTCTCATATATCTTCTGTCACAGCAGGCTATAACATAGATACCATACTGGTCACAAAGGTTAAGGAACTCATCACTTAACGGGAATCCCTGGCCTATAACGCCGTTTATTCCGCAGCGCTTCATAAGGATTATATCCTGACGGAATCTTCCTAACGGAACGCTAATACCGCCCTTAGGATCGAATTCACAGTAACGGACGAGCTTCAGCTGTACCGGAGTATCGTTGATATGGAACTTATCTGCAAGGATCTCAGCAGTTCTGAAGCCGAATCTCTTCTTCTTCGTGCAGATTACCCTTCCCTCACTGTCCATTATCTCGATTATGACATCATAAAGAATAGGTGTTGCATCGTTCCACCTTGCTACATCCAAAGCAACAAACTGGACCTTTTCTCTTCTGGTCGAATGAGCATCAGCTGTTCCTCCCGCCTGAGACTGGATGCTGATCTGAACAAGAGGCAGCTTATACGGATCATATTCAGGTCTTGACTCCATCAAAGATACTCTCAAGGAGTAAGGCATAGTAACTTCAGTATGGTTTCTGACTCTGAAGTCGGCTGTCACCGAGAAATTACCGCGGGATACACCTGATACGGTCTTGGTCGAAAGCGCCGTGGAAGCACTTACTATCTGATTATCAGAATTTACAATAGAGAGCTGGTCAACGTAAGCGTCAGGAACAGATGTAATGTGAAGTCTTAAATTACTCATCTCGAGCAAAGGCTCAGTTACGATAGTAACCGGTCTTATGATTCCCGAGAAACCAAAGTTCATAAGTTCCTTTATAATGTGGCCATTCTTAGCCCTGTCCCATCTGTAAACAGCAATAGCAAGTGTATTGGCACCGGCCTTAGCACTGTCCGACAAAAGGATCCTCTTTCTTGTAAGTACCGAATGGGACTCTGAAAGAAGCTGTCCGTTAAGATAAATATCGAAGCTTCCGCATATACCTGAAGTCTCAAGATATATAGCTCTGTCTATATCCTCAGGAGTAAAGATGACAGTCGTCCTGTAAATTCCGACTTCATCAGACTCTTCCCCCGTGGATTTCATAATATACTTGTCGCTTATTGAATCCTCGCCGCGCTTGGTAAGCTTCATGAGTTCATCAGGATAGTTATAAAGAAGATTCTGAGGAAGACCATAACCTTCAGTCTGCCAGGTGGACGGAGCATTGATTATGTCCCAGTCAGAGTCATCAAACAACGGTGCCTCAAAACCGAACGGAATCTTTGATTCGCCCTGAGCTAAGAAAAACTTCCAAGAAGAAATCTGCCGTGCATAAGGACATGCCGGGTCACCAAACTCGGGAAGCTTTCTGTCTTTATATATATAATCGAATGAATCATATGGCAAAAATCCGTCTGTACTGAATTCAAAATCCATACTAACTCCTCTGATCAGAAACAATAATATATTTTATTTTATCAGATAGTCGCCCTGCTTTCGTTTCTTAATGATTACAAAAACCGCCTTCCCTATAGGAAAGGCGGTTGTAACAGCAAAATTCGACAGTACTTATCAGAATCTGAAGATCGAGATGTTTCTCAGAACAGGAGCAAGTGTGTTTGCAACTGTTGACATGAGCTTGATGAAGATATCAAGAGCAACGCCGACAACATCCTTTCGAGTGTCACCTATGGTATCACCTGTTACAGATGCCTTATGAGCGGCAGAGCCCTTGCCGTGACCTTCAAGCAATCCGGACTCGATATACTTCTTGGCGTTATCAAAGGCACCACCGGAGTTACCCATGAAGATAGCTCTCGGGATAGCAACGATAGTCGCACCTACGAGCAAGCCTCCGACGAACTGAACACCGAAGAGGATACCGCCTACAACAGGGATAACGAGTGCAAGGAGCGAAGGAAGAACCATCTTGTGGATAGCTTCTCTTGCTGCCATAGCGATCATCTTGTTGTAGTCTGGCCTTACACTTCCGTCAAGAACACCGGGGATGGACATCTGCTTGTCACCCTCGTCCGCCATAAGCTTGGCGGAATCGATAGTGTTATCGGTAAGTACGGCTGTAAAGTACTCAACGAGAGAGCCTCCGATGATACCGCCGGCAATAACTGCAAACGATGCGAAATTCAAAACAGGCTCACTGCCAAGTTCAGTATACTGTCCTACATAAGCCGTAATAAGCGACACTGTAGCGAAAGCTGCTGATCCGATAGCAAAACCCTTACCGATAGCTGCCGTCGTATTTCCTACGGCATCAAGCTTATCTGTGATGGCACGTACTTCCGGAGGAAGATGGCAAGCCTCGGCAAGTCCGCCTGCGTTATCTGCAATAGGACCGAACGCGTCAATGGAAACCGTTGCACCAACGAAAGCGAGCATTCCCAGTGAGGAGATTGCTACACCGTAAGTACCGCAGAGGATACCGGAGATAAGAAGTGAGATACCGATAAGAAGGATCGGGAAAAGACATGATCTTGAACCGATGGCATCACCCTTCGTAACAACGAAAGCTTCACCTTCCGTACAGATCTCAGCAAGCTCCCTGGTGGGCTTGTACTCGGTTGAAGTGTAGTACTCAGTAATAATACCGATAGCAACACCGCTTGCTATACCAAGGATAGCAGAGATCCAGGGTGAAGCCCATCCGAGCTTAAAGCTGTATGCACTAAGATCATAACCATGGAAAAGAACATAGGATGCGATTCCGCCTAATACAAGAGTGATACCGGCTGAAATCCATGTCGACAGGTCAAGTTCCTTTGAAGGATCGTCACCCATCTTCTTGAAGTTGGCAATGCCAAGTCCGATAAGACATCCGATAAGTCCGCAGCAAGCAAGGACTACCGGGAATAAAGTAGCATGATTAAATGCTGTCTCGTCGATCGAATAGCCTTCGTGAATAGCGACCTGATAAAGAGTAACAGCGATCATGATGGTAGCTGACATCGTTGCAACAAAACTCTCGAGCAAGTCGGAGCAGTTACCTGCGATATCGTTAACATTATCACCGATAAAGTCAGCGATAGTATTAGGGATTCTTGAGTCATCCTCAGGAAGGTCGTGACGGAGCTTACCAAGGATATCAGATGAGATATCTGCTGCCTTTGTATAGTTACCGCCTGCAACACGGTTAAACATAGCAACGATTGAACATCCGAGTGAATAAGTGGAGATTCTGATCATTGTAGGGTTGCAGATAAGGTTAAAGACTAAACCGTGACTCAATGCAGTATGTGATACACCGCCGTCCTTGAATACGAATTCTCCTAACAGAAGAACAACGATCAAACCAAACATACCGAAGGCCTGAACAGCAAGTCCGCTTATGGAACCGCCGCAAAGAGCGACTTTGACCGTCTCACCGATGGACAATGATTCTCTTGCCTTGTTCGATGTTCTTACGTTAGCATAAGTCGCACTCTTCATACCCAAAAGACAAACCAGAGAACTCATAACGCCTCCGATGAGGAATGAGATTCCGGATGTCTTCTCGATAACGAGGCAGAATATAACTGCTACTGTAACGAGAACGATACCGATGTACTTGAATTCCGTCTTAAGGAATGTTTCTGCGCCGGATCTGATGATACTTGCAAGTTCGGACATTTCCGCCGTGCCTTCAGGAAGCTTCTTGATTCTTATGTAATTCCAGAATACATAAGCCATAGCTACGAGAGTGACACAGAGGACAATCAGCCAAACAGAAACCGATGACATAATAATACCCTCCTGAAAATACAAACTAAGAAAATTATATTAAACGCAGGTATAAAATGCCACAGGGATATATAACAAAAAAGACGGTCAGAGAATGACAATAAGACCAATTATCTCGAGTACGATCAGGGCTGTTAAAATGACCGAACCGATAATCAGATCAACGGGATTGGTAAAGAATCTCGGCAGTGAAAATGACTCCTTGGTAAGAGCACCCATAGTAGATGTGCGGTCGAATGAATCTGAACTTACCATAGGGATGACGCTGTCTCGGGAAGGATCATAGACATTAGGTTTGCCGTCGTACCCGGTATTGTAGTGCGCCGTAACCTCAGGTCTTACCTGACCTGATATCAAAGCCTCATCCTCAAATGTTCCTGCATAGTCCAAAGATGTATCGGTAAATTCAACAGACTCATAACGGGATGATCTCATAAGCTTACGCTTATTCTCATCTGTCTTTATGATGAAGCCGTTCTTATCATCCGGTTCCCTGGTATTAAGAACATTGCGGTCCGGATCCATGTCATACTGTCTAGCGACCATACGCGCATTATACCACGAATCCGGCCGGAAGTACTGTTTGCGGCCAAGCGCCTCTTGGCGAACGAATTACCAGGATGCCCAATCTCCCATATTCCAGTTATACTCATCACTCGGTGTACCGTTTGCACCGGCATATCTTTCCTGCTGAGCCTGGTTCTGAATATCCATGAGCTGTTCCTCAGGAGTCTGTGTCGGAGTCGGAGTTGCACCCTGCTGACCACCTTCGGGTGTAGGCGTCTCGGGATCTCCGTTACCATTCTCCTCAGGGGTCGGTGTAGGACCGCCTTCCTCACCATCAGGTGTGGGAGTAGGGCCACTAGGATCCTCTGTAGGCGTAGGCGTATCCTCTCCTCCTTCAGGTGTGGGAGAAGGAGTCGGCGTAGGAGTAGGTGTCGGAGTTGCATCCGGGTCTTCTTCGGGATTCTGCTCCTCAGGAGGTGTAGTGAGCTGGTTATAAAGCTCATCTATCTCGTTCTTCAGAGTCTGTGCATCAGGCCAATGACCATTATTGTCATCACGGTTAGCGCAACCGTCCTCACAGAGGATATCGCGGGCCTGATCGAGTACATCAAGTATATCCTGAAGATTCTCATCGTTTACGTCAGAAAGATCGAGCTGCTTAACAAGTGACAAAGCAAGATTCACCCTGAGTCTGCATTCGTCAGGATCGGCTATATCACTTTCCATAGCACGCTCAAACTCTTTCTGGGCATCCGGATAGTCACCGATTGCATAATAGATACAGCCGCGGTTATAGTGGTTAACATAAGGCTCTAAGAACCCCAGGAAACCGAAAGCATTATGCTCATATTTTCCCTGCTTGAAGTTCTCGATAAGCTTGTTGTTCGTTAATTCGGATACAATAACCATTCCAAAGAGAATCAGCAGGACAGTCCAGATTCCGATCATTAATCTCTTCATCTATTATCCCCTCCTCTTCAGACTGATAAATTCGTAAGCAACCAATGGTACGAGAGGAATAACGAACCAGAAATAAACATCCGAATAACCCTGTTTAAACAGTTCATCAGCCTCACCGTCAGCAATAGCCTTAATCTCATCAATAGTATTATCCAAAGCAGTGCGGTCTGTATTATGGATATACTGGATATTCAGGTCATTTGCTATCTGGTTAAGATTAGTTACATCTATCTTTGATACTGCTGCCGAATATCCGTTTCCACGCTGGTCTATAACTGTGGCAACCGTACCAAACTGTGTGCTCATATAATGCATCTGTCCGCCTCTTTCGGTGCCGTATCCTATAACAGCACCGCCGTCAACACGGTCGGAAAGCCTCGAAAATGAACTTAACGTGTTATTATCAGTATTCTCGCCGTCAGTAAAGAAGAAGACCATAGTTCTGTCCGTATCAGGAGAACTATCCGCCTCATCTTCATCACCGTCATCAGAGTTGTGACTGACGCTCACACTTGTCAGTACGGAATCCAAAGCTTCATAACAAATACTGATGTTGGTGCCCGTAGCATAAAGAGAAGGAATCGGTGCAATCATATCTATTGCATTCTTTACATATGCCTCAGAATCAGTAAATGGGCTTAGAACCTGAGCTTCATTGTTAAATGCAAGAACCGAGAACCTTGCACCGGGCAAACTGTCTATGATGTAATACATGTCTGCTTTTGCAGCATCCATTCTGGTCTCATAGCCTTCCTGATCTTCAGCAAGCATACTAATCGTGTCATCAACAACAAAGACTATATTCATATCAATCTTTTGCTTCTCTACCCTGATGTTGTCATCGGGATACATAGGTCTTAAGTTGATAAGGAACAGCAAAAGAACGGTCAGAATCTGTCTTATGTAAGGAATAACCCCCTTCCTTTTAAACACAAGTAAAACTACACAGATGACTATCATCATCTTTACGGGAATGATGGGATTAAATATGAAATCACCCAGAACCATGTTTTTAAAATCGGGTATATCCATACTTACACCTTACAAAGCCACTGCAGCAGTATCATGCATGCTATCGAGATAAGAAGTGCGATAAACGGAATCTCCGGCATATCGGTCTCTCTGATCTCGTGCTCGATAGTATCGAGTGATGCAACCTGCTCCTGAATGTTATTAACTATATTCGAGACAACTCTCGGATTCTCACCATAGAAGAACTCGCCGCCGGTCGATTCTACGGCTGCCTTCATCATTGCTCTGTCATCGTTATACATAACCTCTGTTCCGATGCCGTAAACAATGATACCCCTGTCTGCACACATCTGCCCTGCCTGCGGCAAGGTTATGATCTCATTACCCTGAAGATCGTTATCCGTCGAGAATATGATTATCCTTGATCTGTCCGGATCTTCTTCGATATTAGGGAAATCAAGACAGGCAGCAGCCAGTCCGTCACCTATGATGGAAGAACCTCTCTGGATGTTACCTACCAAAGTTCCGTCACTGATATATGCATCAAGTTCAACCAGTCGCGAAGTGTATCCGATAGAACCGTTATAGAAGTCAGTTCGAAGTTCCAATGCTTCCTTAATGAGTTCGAGTTCGTTAAGAACCATCTCATAATCTGTCGTAAGAGGAACCAGATACAACGGGGATGTGTTGAAAATAACGATACCGAATCTCTCTCCGTCAAGATCTCTTACAACATCTTCAAGCTTATCGATAAGAACCGCATTAAGATTATCTACGGTCGTTGAGATATCCATGCAAAGGATAATATCCCTGTTCATGTTACGTATCTCATCGACCTCGGTCTTGTACGGCCTTGCAATAAGAACACCGGACAATGATATGCTTATTATGATGATCATCGTAAGGACGAATTTAAGTATCTTATACAAGATAAGCTTACGTCTGAAATACGGGATCTCCTTAAGATAATCAGCCTCAAAAGCTTTTGTACCTGTCTTATACTTCTTTCTTCTTCTGAAGCGGACGAACGAGAAGACAACAAATACCAAAGAAATACCAAGGCAGATGTAAAGGACAAGCTCATACTTTAGTTCCATCCCAGGATAAGCCTCCTTGTCTTCTCAATTGACGACTTAACATCACCTTCGGATATCTTGTCGAACTCAGGCTCATAATACTCCTCGACAAGATCAGCAAGACCCTTCATGTCCGTAAACCTGATCTCAGTAAGAGTATATTTATCAACCTCTACGCCGGTTGCTTTATAAGCGAATTCTCTGACGAGAGAACTCATGCTCTCGTAGGCGCCTCTGATATCATCAGGGTGTCTGTTAAACTCTTCCTCAACAGCCAAAAGCTTTGCCAGATACTCCTGCTTTAACCTTTCAAGGTGAGGAGGCGTCCACATGATCTCCCTGATAGTATTCTTCTTATGCTTCTTCTTATTACTGTTGATCTTGAAGAAAATCATGCAAATAAGGATCAAAGACGCAAGCGCCAGCAGTGCCCCCACAATCGTGATGGGGCGCCATGTATATCTGAGCAGTCTTTGCAGGTTTACCGTAGTTTCCATGTTTTCCTTACTTGTTTAACTTATGCTTTTCGAGCAGTTCGATGAGGCTGCTGTCTATCCTGTCGACGGAGCCTACTGTTGCCATAGCAATGCCATGACGCTTAAGTTTGTTGTCACATTCCTCAAATATTTCCCTCTTCTTCTTCTCCTCAAGCTTACGGAGTTTTTTGCTTTCAGATATAAACGGAGGGATATAAGTCTCGTTGTTTACGCTGTATACCTTCTTGCCGTAAATGTTGGTGTCACTTACGTTGATCATAAGAACATCATGAACGAGGATAAGCTGTCTTAAAATTGAATCAGGAATTCTTCTCATCCCCTGAAGATCCGTAACGATAACGATAATCATTCGTCTCCTGATATTACGGATAAGATACTGAAGAGCATTTACAAGATCAGAATTATTCTTCATATCTACGGAATTATGATAGTTCGAGAGGATATTCTCTATGTTAAGAAGCCCCATCTTAAAAGGGAAATGGCGCATAGAACTCGAATCAGGGAATATCGCACTAACATAATCACCGTTTCTGTTTACCATATAAGCCAGTGATCCGCCGGCAATAAGGGCAACATCTCTCTTCTCCTCGCCGTCGGCCGTCTGGGCAAGCATGCGCTTATTAGTATCCATTACGAGCATGATATTATGCTTCTTCTCAGCGATATACTGTCTTACAAGGACCTTTTGGCTTCTTGAAGTCGCCTTCCAGTCAATATCCTTGATATCATCGCCGGGAACATATTCGCGCAGCTCATCAAAGTTCATACTTCTACCCTTGTAGATAGAGTTGTATGAACCGTCAAGTACTCTGCTCGTGGCCTTATTGGTAGCTATTGTCTTGTATCTTTGAAGGCCGTTCGAGATTCTTGATACATAGTCGAGCTTCATGGAGTCTGAACTGCTCCGATGATTGCATCAATAATGGATTCTTCCTTTACGCCGTCCGCAATAGCAGCAAAGTTAAGCATAATCCTGTGTCTTAACACCTCATAGCGTAAAGCCTTAACGTCATCAGGAACAACATATGCTCTTCCCTCGATCATAGCAACGGCCTTAGCTACCTCCATGAAAGCGATAGCGGCACGTGTGCTGGCACCCATTGCAACATAGGATGCGAGTTCGGGAGAAATATGCTTGTTAACTTCTCTTGAAGCCTGAACGATACTTACGATGTAATTCTTTATTGAAGGAGCAAGATAAACCTTCTTGCAGATATCCTGTAAGAAAACAACATCCTCAATAGTTGCAACAGGATTAACGGATGTAAATACATCACGCTCGATACGGTTTAATATCTCAACCTCCTGATCAGCCGTAGGATATGTAATTACTTCCTTAATAAGGAAACGGTCGAGCTGAGCCTCTGAAAGCTCATATGTACCTTCCTGCTCGATCGGGTTCTGAGTAGCAACTACAACGAAGATATCGGGAAGCTTATATGTCTTACCGCCGATACTTACAGATCTTTCCTGCATTGCCTCGAGCATGGCACTCTGAGTCTTCGCACTTGAACGGTTAATCTCATCGAGAAGAACGAAATTAGCAAATACAGGACCTATCTTGGTCTCGAAAGTATTATTGCTCATATTGAATGTCTGTGTACCGACGATATCACTCGGGAGAAGGTCAGGAGTACACTGAATTCTTGAGAACTCACCATTAACGGATTCCGTAACGACCTTAGCTGCAGTCGTCTTGGCAAGTCCGGGAACTGACTCAAGCAGGATATGACCATTAGCAATCATCGATACCAACAGCGAAAGACCTAATCTTTCCTGTCCTACCATCTTTGAAGAATAGTAATTCTTAATGCTCGATACAATGCTCGAGACTCTCTCCATCTGGTCAATAGTTATCTGCGGCTGAAATTGTTCCATATCATCCACCCCTTCATATTAATAAACAACCAATTCATTATACTAAAAATTATTTTATAGTAAAACCCCGACAGAAATCTGCCGGGGTTTATTTACATTTTAATCAGTAAGACAGGTTATTATTAAGCCTTACCAGCAGCCTCAAAGCCCTCGCAGAGCTCCTTAGCCTTAGCAACGATAGCCTCACAACCGGGCTTAAGGAGCTTACGGGGATCGTAGCCCTTACCCTCGAGGTCCTTGCCTGCTTCGATGTACTTTCTTGTAGCATCAGCGAATACGAGCTGGAGCTCTGTATTGATGTTGATCTTAGAAACACCAAGAGAAACAGCCTTCTTTGTCTGCTCGAAAGGAATACCGGAACCACCGTGGAGAACCATAGGCTTACCACCGATAGCTTCCTTGATCTCAGCGAGTCTGTCGAAGTTAAGACCAGCCCAGTTCTCAGGATACTTACCGTGGATGTTACCGATACCAGCTGCAAGGAAGTCAACACCGAGATCAGCGATCTTCTTGCACTCAGCAGGATCAGCGAGCTCACCATTGGATGTAACGCCATCCTCTGTACCGCCGATACCACCAACTTCGCACTCTACGGATACGCCCTTAGCGTGTGCGAGCTCGATGATCTCCTTGGACTTAGCGATATTCTCATCGATCGGGAAGTGTGAACCGTCGAACATAACAGAAGAATAACCAGCCTCGATACAAGCCTTAGCACCCTCGTATGTACCGTGGTCAAGGTGCAAAGCTACAGGAACTGTGATACCCATGGAATCGATAAGGTCGTTAACCATATCAACTACTACCTTGTAGCCGCCCATGTACTTAGCAGCACCCTCAGATGTCTGGATCATTACAGGTGTGTTTGTCTCCTGTACTGCTCTCAAGATGCACTGTGTCCACTCGAGGTTGTTTGTGTTGAACGCAGGAATTGCGTAATGTCCCTCGTGTGCCTTCTTGATCATTTCTGTTGCAGAAACTAATGCCATTTTATATTTCCTCCTAGAAAATTATTAACCTATAATATCTTACCTTCTTTTGATCAAAAATCAACAGGATCAGTCTTTCTTATCCTCTTCCATAGCCTCGTCAACGATCTTGTCGATATCGTCCTCGCCGAGGTCAGATGAAGCGATCTTAGCCTTTGTTGAAGCTCTTCCGTCAGTATTGGGCTTGATTGCATCCTCGCTGTTTCTTGCACCGTATGCATCAGCAATGGCAAAAGCCTCTTCCCTTAACTTATAGAAGTCCTCCTTGGAAGCAAGATCCTTTGTAGATGTCTGATAGCAAGCCTCATCAAAAACATTATCAAGAACAAGATACTCAGTTACAGCACCGCTGTTTGTAGCATTATCGAGCATCTCCTCTGCTCTGTCAGCCTCGCCCTCTCTTGCATCAAAAGAATCGAAAGGGATCTCAATGAGACTGAAACGGTAGCGAAGAACGATCTTCTTCTCGTTATAGTCAACAGCAACACGATACTTCTCGATAAGGAAAGACTGGATAAATACGAGAAGGCTGATGATAAAGCCTGCACAGGCAAATCCGGCAATAACCAACTGCTTTTCCTTCATGATGAGAAATGCAGCAGCTGCAGCTGCAAACAATGCCATAAGAATTATCGTTACGATCCTTCTTGTCTTAACCTGCTTCTCGTTAGCGGCAAAACAGTGTACTCCTTCCTGCGGGAGCTTTGCGATCAACTCGCTGTTTTCAAATTCTGAAGCCATAATGGTTTCCTCCTGGTATATATATATTTATATGTTTTTTAATGTATCTATTCTCTCGGAAAGATTCTTAGCCATCTCCTGATACTTTGCAAGCTTCTGCCTTTCAGCTTCTACAACATTAGCAGGCGCCTTACCGACAAAGTTCTCATTGGAAAGTTTTCCTTCAAGTCTCTTAAGTTCTCCCGCAAGTTTTTCCTGCTCCTTCGCAAGTCTGTCGAGCTCCTTATCGATATCAATAAGATCCTCCAAAGGCATATAGATCTCACCGCCGTCAAACAAAGCAGCTACAGCTGTAGAAGGTATACCTTCCTTGTCTTTCCTGATATCCATGGAACCTACAGCTGCAAGTCTTTCAAGGAAAGGCAGACCGTTTGTAAACATAGATGCAACATCATCAGAAGGTGTTACAAGAATGATGTGAGCCTTGCGTGAAGGTGCAACATTCATCTCTGCCCTGATGTTTCTCATGGATCTTATGGCAGCCATAAGTGTTGACATCATCTTCTCATCATCCGGATAAGCCTTAATCTTATCAACAGAAGGCCAATCAGAGATCATGATTGATTCACTGGCAGAATCTATAACAAGATTCCTGTAAATTTCCTCTGTTACGAAGGGCATAAACGGATGCAGAAGCTGCATACATGTACCCAATACATTATTAAGTAGATAAAGCGCCTCAAGTCTTGTGGGACACTGTTCATCGAACAGACGGCTCTTAGCTATCTCGATGTACCAGTCACAGTAAGAATCCCAGACAAAGTCGACTATCTTCTGCAGTGCAACACCATAATCATAGTTATCGAAGTTAACTGTAACCTCGGATACAAGTCTGTTAAGACCTGTAAGGATCCACTTATCTTCGAGTGTGTATTTTGAAGGATCAACATTCTCATAAGAAAGATCGTCAGGGCAATTCATGAGAACGAATCTCATTGCATTCCAAACCTTGTTAGAGAAGTTTCTTCCAAGCTCGATCTTGTCTTCCTGGAATCTCTGATCATTACCGGGCGCGTTACCTGTAACAAGTGCAAATCTTAATGCATCAGCACCATACTTCTCGATTATCTCGAGAGGATCGATACCGTTACCCAAAGACTTACTCATCTTTCTACCCTGAGCGTCTCTTACAAGTCCGTGAATAAGTACATCTTTGAAAGGAACCTCATCCATGTGGGCAAGTCCTGCAACCATCATACGTGAAACCCAGAATGTGATGATATCGTAACCTGTTACCAGAGTGTCAGTCGGATAGAATCTTCTAAGATCATCTGTCTTTTCAGGCCATCCCAAAGTGGAGAAAGGCCACAAAGCTGATGAGAACCAGGTATCAAGAGTATCGGGATCCTGACGCATCTTCTTGCCGCACTTGGGGCAAACAGCCTCATTGTCCTTGGTGACAACAATCTCACCACAGTCATCGCAGTAGAATGCAGGAATTCTGTGACCCCACCAAAGCTGCCTTGAGATACACCAGTCGCGGATATCATTCATCCAGTTAAAGTAATTCTTCTCGAATCTGGTGGGAACGAACCTCGTCTTTCCTGTCTCAACTGCTTCGATGGCGGGCTTTGCAAGCTCCTCCATCTTAACGAACCACTGAAGCGATACCCGGGGCTCGATAGTAGTTCCGCAGCGGTAGCAGGTACCAACATTATGGCTGTGGTCCTCTGTTCTTAAAAGGAAACCGCCTTCCTCGAGGTCTTTAACGATAGCTTTTCGAGCTTCATAACGGTCCATGCCGGCGTACTTGGGATAATCCTCAGTAACCTTGGCATCTTCAGTAAGTACGGTAATAACCTCAAGGTTATGACGGCGTCCTACTTCAAAGTCGTTGGGATCGTGTGCAGGCGTGATCTTAACAGCACCTGTACCAAACTCGATATCAACGTAATCATCTGCAATAACAGGGATCTTTCTTCCAACCAGAGGAAGAACAAGCATCTTGCCGATAACGTCCTTATAGCGCTCATCCTTGGGGTTAACTGCCACAGCGGTATCACCGAGCAAGGTCTCAGGTCTTGTGGTGGCAAGCTCGATATATCCCGTGCCATCCTCGAAAGGATACTTAAGATGCCAGAAGTGACCTGCCTGATCTTCATACTCAACCTCAGCATTGGAGATTGATGTAAGGCAGTGAGGGCACCAGTTGATGATTCTCTCACCTCTGTAGATATAGCCCTGGTTATAGTACTTAACGAATACTTCCTTAACAGCCTCGGAGCATCCCTCATCCATTGTGAAACGCTCGTGATCCCAGTCACATGAAGAACCGATTTTCTTAAGCTGCTCAACGATTCTGCCGCCGTACTTCTTCTTCCAGTCCCATGCACGCTCAAGGAATCCGTCTCTTCCCAAGTCTTCCTTGAAGATGCCCTCTGATCTCATCTGCTCAACGATCTTAGCTTCTGTTGCGATGGAGGCATGATCTGTACCGGGTACCCAAAGAGTAGCATATCCCCTCATTCTCTTATATCTTACGAGGATATCCTGCAAAGTATTATCGAGTGCGTGACCCATGTGAAGCTGTCCCGTTATATTCGGGGGAGGCATAACTATCGAGAATGTCTCCTTCTTATCATCGTCAGAAGGCTTGAAATAACCTTTGTCCTTCCACTCGTTGTAAAGCCTCGGTTCCGCCTCTTGAGGATCAAAAACCTTGTTTACAGAATCAATTCGCGCCATGTTCGTTCTATTCTTCCTTTTTGATTATTTGTCCAAGATCATAGACAGAGCACCCCAGAGGATGGAATCATCTCCCAAAGCTGCTGTCTTGAACTCAACTGTCTCTCTTATAGAAGGCATACAGTACTTATCAACCTCAGATAAGATCCTATCGAGGAAATAGTCACCGCAAGCCTCAATTACACCGCCGCCGTAAACAACGATCTCGGGGCTGAATGTATTAACCAGATTGCCTGATGCGATTGCAAGGTAATGACATGCACGGTCAACAGCCTCAACTGTTACGGGGTCTTTTGCCTTAAGGTTCTTCTTAAGAAGCTTACTCTTAAACACACCGCCTTCCACAGCTTCAGCCATGGGTGTCTGTCTGCCCCTTGCCGCCTGACCTCTTATATAATCACTCATTCCCTGCTTACTGGAGAAAGCCTCAAGGCATCCTCTCTGACCGCAGTTGCAGCGGGGACCTTCCGGATCCAAAACCATGTGTCCGTACTCGGCACCCTTAAACTTATGTCCTGTGTAAAGCTTGCCGTCAAGGATAAGTCCGCCGCCCATACCCGTTCCTACGAACAGACCGACTACGTTCTTCTTTCCCTTGGCAACACCATACTTATACTCACCCAAAACACCGACATTAACGTCGTTTCCGATAAAGAAAGGTGCACCGAATCTCTTCTCGATAGGCTTTCTTATGTCGTAATTCTTCCAGGGAAGATTAGGTGAAGTAAGTACTATTCCGTTCTGCTGGTCGATAACACCGGGAGCACCGGCAGCAATAGCCTTTATCTGTGAAGCCTTAATGCCGAATCCTTCAATCAGCTCATCAACAACTGAAATGATGGTCTCTTCAACATTCTGCGTGGCATCACCGTCAGCCTTTGTCTTCTTCTTGATCCTGTAGACAATGTTCTTCTTGCTGTCAAATACAGCACCCAGAATCTTAGTGCCTCCGATATCAAGACAGATATAGTAACTAGCAGCCATGACAGTACCCCCTTTATTTGTCAGCCGACTCCGAGGCGCTTATTGCTGCCCGAAGAACCGCTGTCCTTATTCTCAACCTTCTTCTTATAGATAAGAGTAGGTTCCTTACCTTCGGTTACGCATGCCTCATCGATAATGCACTTCGACACGTCCTTAGAAGAAGGGATATCGTACATAACGCCCTGCATCGTCTCTTCGATGATTGCACGCAGACCTCTCGCACCTGTCTTCTGGTCAATAGCCTTGTTAGCGATGGCAAGAACTGCTTCATCCGTAAACTCGAGATCTACGTCATCGAGCTTTAACATCTTCTTATACTGCTTAACAAGAGCATTCTTAGGCTGTGTAAGAACTCTTACGAGATCTTCCGCAAGAAGCTTGTTAAGAGCAACTGTAACGGGGATTCTTCCTATAAACTCAGGAATAAGACCAAACTTCATAAGATCCATAGGCTGAACCTTATTGAAGTAGGCACCGCTGTGCTTCTCATCATTCGATCTTACTGTGGCACCGAAGCCGTACTGCTTCTCAGCAACTCTCTGAGCAATTATATCCTCAAGTCCGTCGAACGCACCTCCGCAGATAAAGAGGATATTTGTGGTATCGATAGTAAGGCACTCTTCGTTCGGATGCTTTCTGCCGCCCTTGGGGGGAACGGAAGCAACTGTTCCCTCGAGGATCTTAAGCAATGCCTGCTGAACACCTTCACCGGATACATCTCTTGTAATGGAAACGTTCTCTGACTTCTTAGTGATCTTATCAATCTCATCGATGTAGATGATACCCATCTGAGCACGCTCGATATCGTAATCCGCTGCCATGATAAGCTTGAGGAGGATATTCTCAACGTCCTCACCTACATAACCTGCTTCAGTCAAAGAGGTGGCATCTGCTACAGCGAAAGGTACATCGAGTATTCTTGCAAGAGTCTGGGCAAGCAAGGTCTTACCGGAACCGGTCGGACCTAACAGCAGGATATTACTCTTCGATATCTCTGTATCGTCCTCAGGCATATCCGTATAAACCCTCTTGTAGTGATTATACACGGCAACAGAAAGAGCAACCTTCGCATCATCCTGACCGATAACATACTGGTCAAGCTTGTCCTTGATGTCGTGAGGCGTAGTAAGCTTCTTCGGCATCGTAGAGCTTAATCTCTTCTTCTTTCTGACCTTCTCCTCTTCGGAAATAATACCGTAAGCTGTTCTGATACAGTCAATACAGATATAACAGTTAACTCCGGAAAACAATCTCGGTACATCGTACTCTGATTTGCCACAAAAAGAACAGCTGAGGATTTCTCCGTTGTTCCCGTTATCACCGCCGTTGTATCTCATGTTCGCCATCGACAAGCTCCTTTGAAACATATTTGTTCAAACAATTAAGTTTATCACATATATTATAAATAATAAAACCGCCGTTCCACTTAATGAAACGGCGGCAGGATTTCATTATCACGAACAAAAGATTACTCTTCGCTCTTCTCCTCGCTCTTCTCTTCCTTAGGCTCAGTCTTAACAGCCTTGTCAGCGAGGTACTCAACAGTCTTTCTGTTGATGATAGTTTCCTTGATGTAAGGATTATCCTCACCGAATGCCTGCTTAAGGTTATCAACCTCTGTGTTGTAAGCCTTAGCCATATCCTCGAGTTCCTTCTGGTACTCTTCAGCAGTAGCCTCCATCTTGAGTTCCTTAGCAACAGCCTCGATTACAAGATTGCTCTTGGTTCTGACAAGAGCCATAGGCTTAAGACCTGCCTTGAAGTCCTCCATGCTCTGACCTGTGTACTGCAGATACATATCAAGTCCGATACCCTGCTGGCTCATTCTTGCAGCCTGCTCGTCAGCCATGCTCTCAACTTCGTTATCGATCATTGCATCGGGGATCTCAACCTCTGCATTATCAGCAACAACACCTACAACAGCGTTAATGAAAGCATTCTTTGCCTCATTCTTTGCTGCCTCTTCCTGGTTCTTTCTGATATCAGCCTTGAGCTCATCCAAAGTATCAAACTCGGAAACATCCTTAACAAACTCATCGTCAAGCTCAGGAATCTTCTCTTCCTTGATGTTGTGGATCTTAACATTAAATGTTGTAGCCTGACCCTTGAGTTCTTCTGCATGGTAATCTTCAGGGAATGTTACTTCGATTGTAAATTCCTCATCGATGTTGTGACCTGCAACCTGCTCCTCGAAGCCGGGAATAAAGGACTTGGAACCTAACTTCAAGCTGTAGTTCTCGCCCTTGCCGCCCTCGAAAGCAACGCCATCCTTGAAGCCCTCATAGTCGATAACAACTGTATCGCCTTCCTTTGCAGGACGGTCCTCAACGTTCTCAAGAGTAGAATTTCTTCTTCTCATTGCTTCGATATCAGCATTAACTGTCTCGTCTGTGATTTCTCTTTCAGCATAAGGAGCTTCAACGCCCTCGTACTTACCGAGCTTGACCTCAGGCTTTACTGTAACTGTGAGAGTGTACTTCATTCCGTTCTCATCGATGGACTCAACATCGAGTTCAGGGCGGGAAACAACCTGAAGTTCGTTCTCCTTAACAGCTGCCTGATAAGCAGGATTGACAATCTCATCAATAGCATCCTCGTAAAGAACACCCTCGCCGTAGTACTTGATTACCAACTGGTAAGGAACCTTACCCTTACGGAATCCGGGAACCTGGAATCTCTTCTTGTTCTTATTGTAGGCTGCCATAAGAGCCTTGTTGAACTCTTCTCTATCACACTCAAGCTTAATTGCTACCTTTGAATGCTCAAGCTTCTCAATCTGCGCCATATATGTTCTCCTTAAATAATTAATACACAATCGACAAAGGATTGTATCACAGCAAATATCTGATTTGCAATAAAAATCAGAGTACTGTGACCTGTATTCCCCTCAGAATGTCATATGTTTCCTCATCAAGCTTCTTATCGAACGAATCGGTAAGAGCCCTGTCAACGATTATCTGCGCTTCAGGTGCTGCAGCCTTTGCAATAACGGCATTCGAGATAACACAAATATTAGAAACGAGACCGCAGATCTCTATGGATTCATACTTATCCTCGTTGCTGTTAATGTAGTTTCCGAGCTTTAACGACCCGAAGGTGGGCTTTTCAAAGCAAAGGCAATCCTGCAAAAGCTCCTTGAGGTCTTCAACCAGCTCAAATCCCTCTGACCCCTTAATACAGTGCTCAACAGGAAGATTCTTTCCTTCCTGGGTATCGAGATAGTTCTGCTCATGGGTATCTAATGTGTAAACGACTTCATCACCCGAGTCCTTGTATTCCCTGATCTTACCTGCAATTCCTTTGATGACGCCGTCAGCCCCTTCAAAGCCCAAAGCACCGTCAACAAAATCCTTTTGCATGTCAACAACAACAAGAAGTCTGCTCATGATAACACCCCCGCTCGAAAATATAAAAACGGCCACCATTCCTTGGCAGCCGTATTATGGCGCGCCCGACAGGAGTCGAACCCGTAACCTTCTGATCCGTAGTCAGACACTCTATCCAGTTGAGCTACGAGCGCGTAAAGCGAATAGATATTATTACACGACAGGTTGAATGTCAACCTGTCGTGTTGTAAAATACGCGGCGATTAAAGACAGGAGAACATTATGAGCAATTACGATCCCGATTCACAAAGACTATTCTTTGATGACCTTATAAACTGCAGAGAACTTGGCGGTATGCCGGGTTCTGACGGCTGCACATTTAAGTCCGGCATCCTTATGCGCTCAGGTTCCCCTTCACTTGCTTCCGCAAAGGCCGTCAAAGAGTTAAAGGACTTCGGTGTCAGGACAGTAATAGATTTAAGAAGCAAAGCCGAACTTGAGCACTATGGCAATCCTTTTCGAGAGGATCCTGACACGCATTTTTATAACATCCCCCTTTTTGTCGGAGACCCTGACGCGGAAGAAGACCCCACGATGGCTTTCCTCGAGACGCACTCTATGGGTGACTTTTATGTGATGATGGCAAAGGAGCTTGGCAAGGAAGTTGTCGAAGTCATGAGAGTCTTTATTAACGAGACTTCCGGGTACACTCTTTTCCACTGTGCTCACGGCAAGGACAGAACGGGAGTTATAGCGGCTCTTCTTTATGTGCTTATCGGAGCCAAACGCGAGGACGTTGTTTTGAACTACAAGGTCTCATATGATTACGCTAAGGACTTCCTCGATCCTCTTATCGAAGCCCGTGTCGAGAACATGCGTCACACTTTAAGATCCGACGCCTCCAATATGGAGACATTTCTCGGGTTTATTGAGAAAGAATATGACTATAAAGCCGAAAGATATCTTATCGGGAACGGTATGTCTGAAAGCGAAGTTGACGCTCTTAAAAAGCGCATCACACAGAAATCTTAATATTGTTTACAATCCCTGACTCATCAAACGTGAAGGTGACATCATAAAGACTCGTTCCGTTAATAAAACTGAGTTCATAGTTGCTGTCGTCAATAAAAGGATATGCTACGAGCAACTGGGTTCTGTTCATGCCAACATACAGGTAATATCCGAGAGTGTATGCCGAATTCGACAGTATCCTTACCGAAGTAAGTTTTCCTGTCCAGGAATCAGCAGATGCAACTTCTCCGTCGAACCTTAATACGAGACCGTTGTAGATGACCATCACTCTTCCGTTGACTGCATCAGCGTTAAGAGCTGAAGGATTACCCATCAAAGATACGAGATCAGAATATGAATAATCCGTACCGACCCTGATGAGCCTCTCGTCGCCTCTCATAAGGTATGTGAGATTCTGGTCGAGCTCAACATGGATGCTGTCATCAATGTGGTAATTACCGTTATTAAGCATCGTAAGCGTAACTATGTGGTCTTCAAATGATGCCGCATCATCCGCAACAGTCTCGGGAATCCTTACTATCATCTCTCCCGGGACGAGTCTCGTGATCTCATAATCAGAACGGTCGGACATAACCCTGATTCTGTAAAACTCGCAAAGCTTCATGGCTCTTGAGTAGACGGCTTCACTTGTATAGGCCATATCCGTAAGTCCGGGACTTAGAATAGTTACGACACCGTCCGCATTACCGTCTTCAAGCATCGTGAAATAGTGGTTACCATAGTTGTAAATATTGATGATGGATGTAATCCATGAGCTTGATAAGCTTACATTTCCATCCATATCCTCATGGAAGAATATGTATACAGGATACAAAGACGGTGAAGAATACAAAAGCTCAGCTCCGACGGTTCTGCCGTATTTACTGAACAGCTCCTGTCCCAGGATAGACTGGCACTCATCATTTTCAATAACACGGAATGAAACAACATTCCCCTTATTATCCTGCTTGGACAGTTCACGGAGAATGTCCATATATGCATAAAAATAAGAATACGACAGGCCGTCCAACTGGCTTGGCGGAATCATGGAATATGCATCAGCAGTATTCTTCTTATCATTGATCGAGGAAATAATCAGTCGCGTCAATTCCTGAACGGGGATATTCTCCTGGGTGGATATCTTGTTCTGAAAACTGTATCTAATATCAGTCATAAGACTGCACGCGCCAAAAGAGAACGTGATCACAAGACACAGACACAAGGCTATTGTTTTCTTTAAATATCCCGTCTTCATCAGAACCCGTCTCCTACCGCTTCTTCAAAAGCTGCCAGAGCATCATCTACAGACTGGTAGCTGCCGTTTGCATAATCATTGGCAACGATCTCAAACTCATTGTTGATTACATCATCGTAAGACGATACTGTCGATGCGTCAATCCCCCAGGCAACCTGTGAGAACACCCTGTAAGGATTCTGTCCGTTAAGCCAGGTTTGAGCATACTGATCATCGTCGGCACATGCCATCATAATACTGATGTTGTTAACGGCCATACCGTCCTCAACCATATCCTGCAGTGTATTCTCATCAATAGCCACATCTCTTATGAACTGTGCAGCAGAAGCATCATGGTCGCAGTAGGAAGTTACAAAGATATAATTACCGCCGTCAAAATAATTGACAGGAGGCATAACAAGTCCCCAGTCACCCGGGTGATAAGGCTCGAGAACAAGCTCGCCGAATCTCATTGTTCCGAAGTAGGCAACTGCAGTTCTTCCTGTTATCCTCGAATTCCAATCTGTACTCCATCTTCCGACATCGAAAGTCAGCTGCTCACCAACAAGAGCATCGAGGAAAGGCAGATAATCAGCCATATAATCGGATACCTGCACGTTACCGTTATCGTCAAACCAGCTGTCAGTCCTGCCGAAGATATATGCGTTCTCAACATCGGCCGGGCAAGCGAAAAGCCTTCGTGTGCCGCCTGAAGTCTCATTAACAACCCGTGCTGCATCAACAACAGCATCCCAGGATTCAAAATACGGTGCTACTTCGCCAGGTTCACTCACACCGAGAGTTGCGGCTGCTGCACTTCTGCAGTAGAATACCGCACCCGGAGTTATCTCCCATGTGACGCCCTTTATAATCTTGTTCCCGTCAAGTGTCATAGCGAAGGTGTATTCATACATATACTGAAGTTCTGAATACGAGATTCCGATGTTGTTTAACGGAACCGTCATATCACTCATCGCATAGTCTCTTGCATATATGCTGTCGCAGATAATAATATCCGGTGCATCCTCTCCAGACGCAAGGACAGAATCAAGTCTTTGCTCGAATATATTCATACTAATCGATGTGTAGTCATAGTTAACATCAGTATACGCACTTACCTCGTCAATCGCATTGCGTCCGGCGAGATAGATCTGAAGATTCTCATCTTCATCCTGATCCGTTACATCAGAAGGTATCTCAAGCTCTGTGTAGTCTGCAGGATCAAGATTGAGGATTACATTTGTTACCGAGCTTCCTGCAAATGCACCGTTGTTATAAACATTGATTGAATAATCGCCGGTCTCGAGCGCCTCGGAACTGTCAAATGAACAGATTGCTATGGAATCATATATATCAGCCTGTCCGCCGCTGTAGATAAGTTCTCCCATATAGAAGATATCGTAGGTGATATCAACAGGTCTTCCGGAATCGAGATAGAGGTTATTAAGCCATACCTTGGCAACAATATTCGAGCAATTATAGTAACGTCCGTCACGGCTTGTATTCTGCCAAATGATATCATCCACCGCAGATCCGTTCGGGAACAAGAGCGTGCTTAATGTACACTGCTTGTGATCCTCATGGAAATAGTTTCCGTTGTTCAGAATTACAAGCCTGTAGTCATATTCAGGAAGAACTGAAAACCTGAGATTTGTATCGTTAATGTTGAGAGGGAAAGAAACACCTGTTCCATCCTCATCTGCAATTGCATCAGCCTCGTAGATCAATTCATCATTTCTGTAGTACTGGTATGAAAGCGATAGTGTAATTCCTGATGACAGATACTCATCCGAGAAATCATAGTGACAACAGATCCCCTCTGTATCAAGGAATTCTCCGTCTTCCCTTTCACTTGTCCATGTGCCATTCTCAAAGACGGCGTTACCATCGAGAACAAAATCGTAAGAAGGATAAAACAGAGAACCGTAAAGGTTAGAAAGTATCTGCTCCGAATTAGTTACGACCCATTTACCATCGATCTTGTTAAGCTCAACAGATACAGTTACATCCGTCTTTCCCATCGATGCAAGACTCATTGCGTATTCTTCATAATTAGAAGGCCTGTTCTCGATAGTGCGGTTAAGATTCGGCATAACAAGGGTGTAAACGGCAACAAGTCCGCCCTCATCACCATGTCCGGAATGAAGCGGTTCAAATCTGTAATGGGTATTACTCAGAATCGCTCTTACGGCACGGACTTTATAGTCAGGTGACATATAGTCTTCGATGTGAGATACGCCGTCAAGACAAAGCGGATTAGCCGCATCGTAATCCATCGTAAGAAGAGCATCGATATAAGAATCTGATACAACACGTGCATCACCCCTGACTGCAGAACAGCCGAGAGCACCCGCAAATATCAGTGTTGCAAACAAGGCAACTACTCTTCTTCGTAACTTATTCATGTCAGCCGCGTCGTCCCTTTACAGCCTCAAAGACAACTATGCCTGTAGCGACTGCAGCATTCAAACTGTTTACGCTTCCCGCCATAGGTATGGAAAGGAGGAAATCACATTCCTTACGGACTATATCACGCATGCCTTCGCCTTCGCTTCCGATGACAATCGCTATGGCACCTTTATAATCCGCATTATCGTAAGGGGTTGTGCCCAGCGCATCTGTTCCAAAGACCCAGAAGCCGTGCTTATCTTTAAGATCTCTAAGCGTAGCTGCAATATTGGTAACTCTCGCAACGGGAACATATTCGATAGCCCCGGCTGAAGCCTTGGCAACAACACTGTCAAGACCGATCGATCTGTGCTTGGGAATTATTACTCCGTCAACACCGGCTGCATCGGCAATTCTTAAAACGGAGCCCAAGTTATAACCGTCTTTAAGTTCATCAAGTACGATGAAGAAGGGCTTTCTTCCCTTGTCCTCGGCTGCCGCGATCATGTCTTCAACATCAGCATATTCGTGACTTGCAACAGCCGCTATAACGCCCTGGTGATTATGAGTCTGGGATATACGGTCAAGTGCCTCTCTCTTAGCACGGATTACCGGTATTCTCTTCTTCTCTGCTTCCTTAAGAATTCTGATAAGAAGCTGGTCCGGTTTCTTACCGTCCCTTGATTCAAGAACCCAAAGTTTATTGATCTCGCGTCCCGCATTGATTGCTTCAAGGACAGCATTTCTTCCTTCGAGTCTGTCTTCTGTAGGCGCCTGACTGTCGCGTCTTTCCTTACTCACTGTCGATCACCTCGAACGATCTTTGAATTATATAGTCAAGTCTGTCCTCTTTGTTATCAAGGAACAGATATCCTAACAAAGTCTCAAATCCGGTAGCATTCATGTAATCGACCGGACTCGCATTCTTGGACATGGTAGGAGAGTTGGAATTACGTCCTCTTCGAAAATACTCCGCCTCCTCATCCGTAAGCTCGTTCATTATAGCAGAAGCGGCTTTGGCCTGTGACTGGGCTGACACATACTTAACGTTAAGCTTATGCATCTTCCCTGAATTGGAGGCTGTCCGCTCACTTACATGACATCTCGAATAAAGTTCGTAAACTGAATCCCCGATGTATGCAAGTACAGAAGGATTTATCTCCCTTAAGTCTGTCGCGATGAAAGGAATTATCACAGCTTCTCCACCTGAGGACCTTGAGGTGTATCCTTAACGGAATAACCCTTTGAAGTAATGAGATCTCTTATGCGGTCTGCTTCGGCAAAGTCCTTATTCTTCTTCGCCTCAGCACGCTGATTAACAAGATCTGTGATCTCAGAAGGAATTCCGTCATCCTGTTCTTCGAGGATTATGCCGAGAACTCCCGTTATCTCAGAAAGAGTATCGTAAGCCTTCTGAAGTGCGTTTCTGGAAGCATTACCGGAAGAAACTGCTGTATTTGCAGCCTTAACAAGACCAAAGATGTCAGTTATGGCATCGGCCGTATTAAGGTCATCATCCATGTGTGCGATAAAACTGTTCTTACCGTCTTCACAAGCTTTAAGAAGTTCAGGATCAGCGCTTCCGTCACCTTCCTTATCAGCTTCGATATTGAACTTAAGATTGGATGCACATGTCGTTATTCTCTGCAAAGAAGTCTGAGCAGATCGTAAAAGCTCATCAGAGAAGTTAATGGGCATACGGTAGTGGCCTGTGAGGATGAAGAACCTTATTACCTGATAAGGGAAATGAGCAACAATATCTCTGATCGTGAAGAAGTTGCCCAAAGACTTACTCATCTTCTCTCCGTCAACGTTAACAAAAGCATTGTGAACCCAGTAATTGGCAAGTGTGCATCCGTTAGCGCACTCGGACTGTGCAATCTCATTCTCGTGATGAGGGAAAATAAGATCCTGTCCGCCGCCGTGAATATCAATGGTGTCACCAAGATGCTTCTTGATCATTGCTGAACATTCGATATGCCAGCCGGGTCTTCCTTCGCCCCAGGGAGACGGCCATGAAGGCTCGCCTTCCTTCTTAAACTTCCAGATAGCGAAGTCACCCGGATTCTTCTTTCCCTCGTAAGATGCACCTCTCTCGCCGCCTCCGGCTACGAGCTCATCAAGCTTATAGTGTGAGAGCTTACCGTAATGCTCGTCCTTGGATACATCATAGTAAACACCATCGCCATCGATCACGTAAGCAATACCCTTGTCATACAGCGACTGAACGATTCCTATAATCGCATCGATAGACTCGGTTGCGCGGGGCTGATATGTAGGTCTTAAACAGTTAAGTCCGTCAGCATCAACGTAATACTCCGCAATATACTTATCTGCAATATCTTTAACAGTTACGCCCTCTTCCTTGGCACGGTTGATCATCTTGTCATCAATATCCGTGAAGTTCTGGCAGAACTCAACTTTGTATCCTCTGTACTCGAGATATCTTCTTAATGTATCGAACGTAACAAAAGGTCTTGCATTACCAAGATGGAAGTAGTTATAAACCGTAGGTCCGCATGCATACATTTTTACATGGCCTTCAGTAATAGGCTTGAACTCTTCCTTGTACCTCGTCAACGTGTTAAATAACTTCATCCATTCTCTCCATTTC
>JAEEGL015992092.1_pt1 | contig 35615 bp, 20 predicted proteins | sample 9134231 | NCBI WGS metagenome assembly JAEEGL01 (sample SAMN16246548, study PRJNA631951) | gut metagenome | biome: gut microbiome; feature: rumen; material: fiber-attached | host: Bos | place: Iran: Karaj | collected 2018-10
GCATTGCGCGGGTTGGCGAAGAGGTCGTCACCAGCCTCGGCGCGGGCTTCGTTCAGTCGGTTGAAACTCTCGAAAGGCATCACGATTTCGCCGCGCATCTCGAAAAAGTCAGGATAGTCGCCGTGGAGCTTGAGCGGAACGGTGCGGATGGTGCGCACATTGGTGGTCACGTCGTCGCCTTGGGTGCCGTCGCCACGGGTCACCGCGCGGACGAGCACACCGTTTTCGTATTGCAGGCTGATGCTCAGACCATCGAATTTTAGTTCGCAGCAAAACTCAACTTCCTCATTGACAGTCTTTTTGATTCGGTTGATAAATTCGGCAATCTCCTCTCGGCTGTATGAATTGGCCAAGGAAAGCATGGGGTATTTATGTTGAACACTCTTGAACTCCTTGGTTATGCCGCCGCCCACACGCTGTGTTGGCGAAGTAGGCGAAAGAAACTCAGGGAATTCCTTTTCCAATCGCACCAATTCCTCGAGTTTCATGTCAAACTCATAGTCGCTGATGGTGGGCTTGGCGAGGATGTAATAATTGTAGTTGTGCTGCTCCAATTCGTCACTCAGGGCGGCAATACGCTGTCGGACTTCTTCGCGATTCATAATATAATGTAGTTCAACGGATTGACATTAAGGATGATGAGCAATAGCCAAATGAAAGCGATGGAAGCGACCACACCGATGAAGGTCATCAAGGCACCTTTGAAATTGCGTTTCAAGCAGAGAAGCAGCAAGATACTGAATACGATGAATAGGCTCTCGTACCATACGCAAATGCCGAAACCGAGCATGAGTCCTGCTATCAGGAACGAGGTGCGATGGACATTCTCATTGAGGTTGTTCTGTCTTAAAATCTGTTGTCTAAGCACCACATTGGCACCGTAGAGCATCAACGGCAGGCCCAAAAATGCGCTGGCGTTTTCAACAATGCCAAAGGAGGGCATAATGCAGCAAAATGCAGGAATCAGTGCCAAAAGCCAAGCGTTTTTCTTGTTTGAAATCAAGTCGCAAATGCGGTAAACCATCGAAACCGTGAACAAGGACACCATGGCGTACAATGTGCGGCTGAGCAGCATCATAGGTTGTGACTGTCCCACGCCTAACAGCGATTTCATCTTGTCCAAGAAACCGATGAATAGGGTGGGGTGCTGCAACTCGCGGTTGGAGCCGAAGCCCGGGACAAAAATCACGACGAGGATGCGCACCGCAATGGCAATCAGCATCAAAGCGGTGAAAGGGTGTTTTTCCTTGAATTGTTTGAGTTTTTGTAGCATGGATTGGGTTATTTTGACATTATTGTTTTGGCGTTTTGCTGATGATTTTCCAATAACCGCCTCTGTCAGGCCCGACGCGTTTTATCAAGCCCGATTTTTTCATGTTTTCGAGCCTTCTTTTAACCGCACTGTCCGACAGATTCAGTTCCTTCGCCAGTTCCTCTCTCGTAATGGATGGATTGGCGGAAAGCAACATTATTATTTCAGGATATTCACCTTCTTCTTCAATTTTCTGGTCGGTTTTCTGGTCGGTTTTCTGGTCGGTTTTCTGGTCGGTTTTCTGGTCGGTTTTATTGTCTGAATATGAGGTTGTTACATTACCCTCTTCTAAGGCTTTCTGGTCGGTTTTCTGGTCGGCTTCTTGGTCGGCTGCATCCTCGTTTCTCCAGATGACGACCCTGAAGTCTTCCTCTTGTTGGAATTCGGGTTCTTTCAGACCGTATTCCTTGCATTTTTTCAATATGTCTTCAGTGCCCGTCCCCACCTTTTCAATATAGCCGTTCCAATACATCGGGTCGGCAAGCAAGGGATTGTTGGGCAACGACTTGTGAGGAACATGCAGTTTCGGGATGGTCAGTCCGTAGGGTAGTCCGCCCGGATTCAGCACCTCCAATCGGTTTCTGAAAAGCATGACTTGAACGCTCGCGTTGCTGGTATAGTCGCGGTGGCAAACGGCGTTTACGATGGCTTCCCTGACGGCATCAAGGGGCAGTTCAGGACGGGTGGGCACTTCGGCGGTCAAGCCTTCCGAACGGGTTCCCGTCCAGTTGTTGACGCGGCTCATCACGAAACTTGTGGCTTGGTCGACGAGTTGAAAGACATCGCCCCTGAAAATCTGGTAAGTAGGGATGGGCTTTTCGACGACATTCCCGTAAAACTGCACACATTTCACCTCCGATGTGATGAAGAATTTCTGCGGTTTCTTCCCGAAAAGCAGGATGGCGGCATTGGCAATGCGGCCGTTGTCGTCAATCAGGTCAAGGTGTTTGAGGAGCACTTCGGGCTGCGTGTCTTCGGGTAGGGGGAAATTGCGTTTCCGCCTTGCTATGTAGATAAAATTGTGCATCTTGGCCTCGTCGAGGTCGTCGATGGTGGCACCGTTGTTGAAATCGGCATCGAATGGCTGCCATCGAGTCAGTTCCTTTTCCTCCAAATACCTTATCAATGAGGCATATACGGAGGTGCGCAGGCTTTCCAAATCGACGAAAGTCTTCCTCACAATATGCTGTTCCACTTTTCGTATGAACGCTTTTTCCTTCTCGACCCGTGCCTCTTCGCCGATGCTTTTGATGAAAATCAGGCGCGTTTTGTACAACTGCGTGGCAAGGTCAAATTCATGTTCGGTGGGCGAAACTCCCTCCTCGTCTTCGTAGCCGTAGAGGTTTCCAATCAGGCCCAAATAGATGTCACATTTCTCAACCTCAGTGAGATACACCTGCTGCGGACTGTGGTTGTAGGCTGGTACTTCCTCGAAAATGAAAGGGTCGAAGAACTTGCCCAACAATACATCCGCCCGAATGTAATCGGCGAGCATGGCTCTTTCGGCTGCGAACTCGCTTTGGACGCTACTGATGAAAATTTTAATCCTCTTCATGGATGAAATCCGATTTGAAACGCAAAAATACGAAAGTTTTTGTAATTTTGCCGCGTTTTAAATCAATTGGAATAATTAACCTTAAATTATCAAAAAATGAACAAATTAGTAAAAGTTTTCGCATTGGCCGCTGCGATGGTGTTTTGCGGTCAGGCTGTGGCACAAACCCGTGGTGCCTTTTTTCTTGGTGCTTCTTTCCCAATGAAAGATTATGCCGAATTCGACGGCTTCGATGAATTTGCGCTGGTTGCACATGACGAGGAGGATGGTGGTGCTGGTATCGGTTTCAATGCTGGTTTCAAATGGTACTACAACATTGGCGTCAAGGGCCTTGGCGTCATGCTCTCCTTGGATGGAATGTACAATGGTCCTTGCGAGGATTTGAAAACCGCCTATCGCAATATGGAAATCGGTTTTGGCAACCAAAACGCGGGCGGCAGTTTTTCTTACTCTTCCACGCCCAAGTACATCAATGTGCCTCTCAATCTGGGCTTGAACTACATCTACCGTTTCAATCCCAATTTTGGAATTTATGTCGAAGCTGGTGCCGGTGCCAATCTCCGTTTCATTACCCAAATGGAAACGGTAAGCAAGTTGCAGTTGTTGGGTGGGGAAACTAAGACTGTGACCACCAACAAATATGACTCGGCTTTCGGCTTTGCCTATCAATTGGGTGCAGGTTTCGAAGTGGCCAAGAACTTGGTGATTGGTTGCAGTTTCTATGACTTGGGCAAGGCCAGCGTCAAGATGACTGAAACCAAAAAGACGATTATTGGTTCCTCAAATCCTGTCACCACTACTGATTTCAAGGAGTTGGGAACGGTTCACCCGGTCATGATTTTGGCTCGTATCGGATTCTGTTTCTAAGCAATTCATTCGTTGAACACATCAAGGCGAAGCGTCGGATTCACTGGCGCTTCGCTTTTTATGTTGTGCTGGGCGGCTTTCAGGCCGAACATGACGGCTTTTTTATCCAAACCGATGGCGTGGGCGTGAATCACTCCGGCAAAAAAAGCGTCGCCTGAGCCTGTCACATTCACGATTTGGGCAGGTAGGGCAGGGTGTGAGGTGGTCGTTCCGTTTGTGCAATGGATGACACCTTTTGCGCCAACGGTGATGTAAACTTGACTTATACCTTTGACATTCAGTTTTTTTGCTGATTCAAAAACATCGTCGTTACCTGTAATGGATAGGGCCTCGGCGAAGTTGCATTTCAGGGCATAAATGGAATGTTTTGAAGAGTGATTCAAGGCTTCGGCAAAGCGCAGGGCTTTTTTGGGCGAAACGGTGTCGATGAAAAGCGGAACTTCGCAATAGTCAATGAGATAGGTGAGGGCTTCGGTGCTCAAAAGCGTGTCGGCAACGACACAATCGGAGCGATTGATTCCGTCCATTTTGCCTTTCAGCCAGTCCAAATTCATTCTGTCGTTCAGACTTACATCGGAAACGGCAGACTTCATGTTGCCTGTTTCGTCGTTGAAACTGAGAAAGATTGGGCTTTTTTCGCCTTTGAATTGCGTGGAAAGCGAAAGGTCGATGCCCAAATGCTGACATTCCGTCATCATGCCTTGTGCAAAATCATCGTCGCCAAAAACACTGGCCAACTGAATCTGATGCCCTAACAGGCTGAGATTGTGTGCGATGTTGCGAGCCACTCCGCCATGATGGAAGGCGATTTTGGCGGGCGTGCATCCGCCTTGGCTCGGTGCGGATTGTGGTACTACGGCAATGTCGATATTGGATTCTCCGATGACGGTAATTCTCATGGTTGAAGCGTTTGAGGCCGACAAAAATAGAAAACTTTTGCGATAATTTGTTTTTCACAAGATAATTTTGTTATTTCGTGGCTTCAAATCAATGTGTTATGGCACAGAAAAACACGAAAAGGAAGCGTCGCAACTACAAGTACCATGCGATAACTTTCAAGTTGTCGGCGGGGCAATATCGCTCGTTGCGCAACTACTGCAAGGCGCGAAAAACCACACCTATCAAATTGATTAAGAAGAATATAGAACGCTTCATTTCTTCCTACGAATACGAAGTGCCGCAAGAATTGTTTCTTACTGAGAACCAACTGGAACTGTTTAGTGAGGTTGGTTTTAAGGAATGAAATAAATGTGATTTTCTTTTTCCTTTTCATCCTAACAAATTATTCCTTATATTTGCCCCCGATAAACGGAACTAAAGTAGCACCATACCACCGACAATGAGAATATAACTTCCCGATTTAGATATGTTTAGATAAATTACGTTTGCTTAAAATCTTGTACTATTGAAATTACCACTCAAAAGTACCTCAGACTCATAAGCCGATGTTCTCTGGTTTTTCCAGATTAGTTGAGGTACCGGGCTGTGGTAGGCAAATAAAGACAACTAAGAGAAACAAAGTAAAGCTCACGCTATTTTATGACCCACTCGGGAAAATGGATACAAAGTTGAAAGCACGAATGATTAAAACACAAAATCAATTAAAATACGTTTGTTATGTACAGAAAACCTTTATTCTTAATGCTGCTGATGGCACTTTTCTTGCCATTGGCGATGATGGGCCAAACAACGCCCGTAGTTGTGGATGAAGATCATCCTTTCTTTGACAACTTTGAGGGCGACACTTGCTCGTGGACCCTCTTGAACGGCAGTTCCACCAATGCTTGGTATTGGGGAACAGCTGCTCACAATGGCAACAATCATTCCATTTACATCTCCCAAGATGGAGGCGTGAGCAACACGTACAACATGGGAGCAAGCGCATGGGTTTATGCCACGAAAGTCTTTACCCTTGAGAGTGGGTATTACTGCTTCACCTACGATTGGAGGTGCTATGGACAGCCCGATTATAACTATGACTATATTCGCATTGGTTTGTTGCCAAGCACTACAAACCCAAATCCAGGTTCAGGATTGCCAAGTAGTTGGATTTCGCTTGACGATGGCTCATATTTGTTAGGAAGTTCTGATTGGAGAACCAAATCCGTTATTATTTATGTTTCCACTGCTGGTGACTATAAAATGACATTCGCATGGCGGAATAATGACTGGGGCGGAAACAATCCACCAGGAGCATTTGACAATGTCAGCATCTCAAAATACGTGATGAACCAATATGCCGATATTACTCATACAACCACTACAGATTTCATAAAAGGTACTGGAAATAATGTAAATGTTGTCGATGCTCGCGTTTCTATTCAGAATAAGATGGCATCTATAGTAGATTGGACCGCAACTACGAATCTACCCCTAACACTGGAAAGCCATCAAGTGGTGACTTGGCGCAATTTCGTCTATTGTGTGGGTGGCTACAATGGCTCTAATCCAGTGAACACCGTTTATCATGCCACGCTACAAACTAATGGCATCTCGGGATGGACAGAACTCACCTCCCTGCCCATGGCATTGAGAGATATGGCTGTAATCGCCACACAAACCCATTTGATTGTGGCTGGTGGCCGCAATAACGACGGTGTGAACGATAAGATTTATACAGCCTTCCTCAATGAAGATGGGACCATCGGTACATGGCAGGAACTCTCCTTTAGTTTACCCCAACCTTGCTGGGGCTTGCGTGCCGTGGAAGCCTTGGGCAACCTATATATAGTAGGAGGAGCCAATACCGACACCGAAAACGATGCCACGGAAAAGGTGTATCGTCTGACGGTGAACGCTATGGGCGAAGTGACGGGCATTTCTGAAATGACTAATCTGCCTGAAGCTCGTAACGGACATGCCGTCACGGTCTATGACTCTAAGATTATCGTCACAGGCGGTTACGATGCTACTTTCACTCCAAAGAATACTGTGTATAGCGTCGCTGTCAACCTTGATGGTAGCCTCGGCACTTGGGTCACCAATACGGCGTTGCCCAATGCGGTGTATGGCCATACCTCCGTTTGCACCAACGGCATCCTGACCATCGTTGGTGGTATGGAAGGCACATTGGTAAGCAACAAGTTCTACTATGCTGATGCCGATGCCTCGACATATAGTTGGCAACTTTCCGATAACCTGCTTCCCGAACGCTATACGAAAGGCTCTTCCTTTATCTTTGACGAAAAGATTTTTTTCTGTGGCGGAGAAAGCATTTCAAATAACCTCAACAATGCGGTGCGTTATATGACAGTGATTCCTTCCGAGACTCCAGCAAATCATCCTGTTTTCGTCAGCTTGCCTTTCAATGTGGGCTCGCCAAAACAGATGTATGAGATGAACTACACTTTGACCAACTTCTCATCCTATTCCTACGAGATTCTCTATCGCACAGCAGACGAAGACTTGGTATTCGGTGATTGGGTTTCAGTTGGCACAAATCTTCCCGTTTCACTTGATATGACAAAGAGTTTCATCCAATATATGTTCCGTGTTACAGCTACGGGTGAAGGTGCTTTCTCCATCGAAGATGTTACTTTAACATTATATGGCTATAATCAATTGGTTGGCAATCTTAATTGGATGTCTGAACTCTCCGCAGAAAACAGTCCCTATTTAGTGACGGAGGCCATCAGCTTTACATCTGGCATCCACAATATAGAAGAAGGAGTCACCATTCTGTTTTTGCCCAACACAGGGATGAACATCGGACAAGCCAGCGTCAATTTCAACGGCACGGAGGCTAATCCTATTTTATTGTCTGCTATTGAATTTGGCAACAGAAGTTGGAACGGTGTGTATTTCCAAGATGCCAGCGACAACGGAGTGAGTTCCGTGATGAATTACACCACTATTGAGAAAGCCGGTTATGGAGACAACAATGCGAATATCTGGCTTAATAACACCAACCAACCAACGGTTTCCAACTGTACCTTCAGCCAAGCCGAAGGACATGGTATGCGTTTGAACAACTCAAATCCTGTCATCACTTCTTGCATCTTCGACAATAACAGCCGAAACGGTCTATATCTTTACAATTCAGCTCCCACCTGCACCGCTTGCACAATGACGGACAACGGTTATGCTGGTATCAATTATGGTAGCACCAATTTCAACGCTACCTTCAGCGGTGTAACCTGCTCCAACAACCTATACGGCATGTATTCCTGCTCACCCAATCGCTCTTTCAATTTTGACGAAAGTATCATCTCCTTTGCCGACAACGAATCGGATGTAGCCGTGGCTGGCGGAACAGTCAGTTCAAACCAAATATGGAACTATTATGCCAACGGCTATGTTATCTTAGGAGAAGTGAGCGTGTATCAGAATGGTGGTAATCCTAAGCTAACCATCGTGCAAGGCAATACTATCAAGGTGAAACAAGATTGCTACTTCTATGTGGGCTCAGGTTCCAACTATGGTGGTATGCTATATGCTGTGGGTACGGCAGAAGCCCCCATCACATTCACTTCGTTGAATGGCGAGGCTGGTGGCTGGAAAGGCTTCTATTTCCGCGATGGCAGTGACTACAACTCTTCTTCCACATTGCGCTATTGCGTGATAGAGAATGCCACGACAAACCTCTACTGCCAATATACCAACCAGCCCAGCTTGATGTGGTGTACCTTACAGAATGCCACGAATCACAATGTCTATTTATACCAAGCCAACCCCTGCTTTGAGGGCAGCACACTGAAAAACGCTACGAGAGGCTTATCAATGGAATCCAGTTCCAATCCTACCCTGGTTTCCATGGTTTTTGAGAACCATAGCGATGCTTGCATCCGTCACTACAGCAGCAACAATACAGTAACCTATTCCAACTGCACACTGAAGGATTCGCAATATGGCATTCGCTATAACACACCTAATATGGATATTATCAACAATGCCAATATTACTTTTGAGAACAACGTGGCCAATATTGTTGTGCCTGGAGGAGATATTACTGAAAACCACATATGGGATAGTAATACTTATGCGATTCTTGGTAACATAAGGGTGGGTAAATCTGGAGAATTTATTCGGTTGGTGCTTTCGCCTGGCAGTACGCTGAAGTTTGCTGCAAATACAAATATGCAGATTTCGTATGATTCTTTTTATTCTTATTATGGTGAGTTGAACGCTCAAGGCACGGAAGATCAGTCTATTACCTTCACTTCGCTGAACGGCGAAGTTGGAGGCTGGAACGGCTTGTATTTCCATGATTACAGTGACAAACTAACGGGTCAGGAGTCCGTGTTGCAGCACTGTTTCATCGAGAAGGGCAACGAATACAATTTGTATATGGATAACACGAACCAACCCGCATTGATTGAGAACTGCGCCTTCAGCAATTCGGCTTCGGATGGTGTGTATCTTTACAACAGTAATAGCACCTTCAGCAACTGCGCCTTCAGCAATTCGGCTTCGGATGGTGTGTATCTTTACAACAGCAACAGCACCTTCAGCAACTGCGTCTTTGAGGATAACGCCCAGTATCCACTCTATTACAACAATGCCCATTATGTGGGTGTGTTGGAAGACCTGACCATTACAGGCAACCTGCTTGACGGCGTGGTCGTGAACGGAGGTGATATTGAAGCCAACCGCACTTGGAATGCATACACCTATTATATATTGGAGAATCTTTATGTTGGAGGTTATTACGGTAATTACAATACTTACCATTATGGTTTGACGCTATTGCCTGGTACGACTTTGAAGTTTGCCGAAGGTATTAGGATGTCCATCGGAGAGGGTTATTATAATTGTGGTCATCTTCATGCATTGGGTACAATGGAGCAGCCCATCACTTTCACTTCGATAAATGGCGATCCTGGTGGCTGGAACGGTTTGTATTTCGGCAATTACGCTGACAACAATGCAGAACAGGTATCAATACTGAAGCATTGTATCATTGAAAACGGCAATGAGTACAATATGCAATCATATGAAACCTATCAACCTTCCTTAATTGAAAACTGCGTTTTCCAAAACTCCAACGGTATTGGTCTGTATCTCAATTCGTATTCCACACCCGTTGTCAGCAAAACGACCATTAGAGACAATGCTTCCCATGGCATTTATTTGACAGGTAGTTACTTGAATCCTGTCATAGGTTGCTCACCTGAAAACGCCAACAGCATATACAACAATGGCGGCTATGCGGTGTATAACAATACCAGTACCAACCTCAATATGACCTATAACTTTTGGAGCAACATCAGTGCTGAATACATAGATGATAATCTGATTTACGACAAGTTGGACAATTCCAACAAGGGTCGCATCACCTATGAACCGGTAAGTTGGTTCCCCATTGATAACTTTGAGCATTTGCAAGGCACCCTTACTTACAATGAAGACCATCTGGTGGGCAACGGCGAATTGAACATCATCAGCGAGAACGACAGCATCATGGCTACCGCCACCACCAATGGTAGTGGTGAGTTTGACTTCAGCAACTATCAAGTCTGCCTCTATAACACTTTGGATGACGACTTGGATGTGGATATCCTTGCAGGCGTGAATGCCACCGACGCTCTGTTGGCCATGCGCCACTTCGTCCATTTGGACACGCTTGCCACCAAGTATGCCGAAGTTGCGGACGTGAACGGTAACGGCACCGTCAACGGCACCGATGCCATGCTCATCATGCGCCGCGCCATCGATGGTCAATTCCCTGTTGGCGACTTTTACTTCTACAGCCCCAACGGCATCAGCGTTGAAGGCAACACCTGCACCTATGACTTGAGTTTCCTCTGCTACGGCGACGTGAACGGTTCCTACACTCCACCAACCCGTGACAATTCAATTGAATTGATGACCGAAGGCCAACTGATGGCCGATTCCTATCAAGAAATGGAAGTGCCCATTAGCATTAAGCAAACCATCGAAATGGGTGCCCTCACACTGTATTTCGGCTATCCAGAAGAATATCTTGAGATAGAAGATGTAGTGCTGGCAGCCACGGGTGAGAGCTTGGTCTTTAGTTCCTCCGAAGGCAAACTGACCGTGGTGTGGTTCAGCCTCAATCCTGTTGTCTTGGCCGAGAACGATGTCCTTATTAATATAAAAGTGCGCACTAAAGACTTGAGCAATATCGACGAACCAGTGACCTTCACTTTGGAAGCCTATTCTGAGTTGGCCGACGGCAGTGCCCATGTGCTTGAAGGCGTGGTGATTGCCATGCCTGCCATTGTCACCGAGACCATGGGGTTGAGCGACAATACCTCTGATGGTGTGCGTCTGTCAATCTATCCTAACCCTGCCAATGAGGTTTGCACAATGACCTACGAACTGACCGAAGCAGGTCGCGTAACTGTGTCAATCTACAATATGATGGGTATGAAGGTGATGGATGTCGCCAACCTCCGTCAGGAAAGCGGACAACAAGAGATGCCTCTGTCGACAGAATCGCTTGCCACTGGCATATATAGTTGCCGCATCGCCTTTGAGAGTGAAAATAGTTGGGTGAAAACCATTAAGTTAATCATTGAAAAATAAGATGCCATGACACTGAAAATTAAAATCCTTATACTTTTAGTCTGCCTCTTCCCATGGATGCGGACGCTCGCTGATCCCGTCGTTACGACGGTAGGTAGTGGCTCGATCTGCCCAGAGACTGAGATTGTGATTCCTGTTACGGTGAGCAACTGCAATGGTGTGGCTGCCATCAGCTTGGCTCTGAATTTCGACAACACAAGAGTCAGCTACCAAGACTACCAGAATGTGAACAATGCCGTTTCTACGATGCTTGTCAACCAGAGCAACGGCACGATATACATGACATGGGCTAACATGAGTGCCGTCAACTTGGGTGACGGCACCCTTGTAGAACTTCGATTCAACAGCACTGATGTCAGTGGCAACGCCAACCTGAACTGGAACACAAGCATGTGCGAATATAGCGATGTTACGGGAACGGCTCTTCAAGCCAGCTACTACAACGGATCTGTGACTGTTTACGGGATGCCCACCATCACCTCGAATCCCAGCAACCTCAGCCTTACCGAAGGTCAAAACTCCTACTTCCAAGTAGGAGCTTCGGGCCAAGGCGTGACCTACCAATGGCAAGTCAAGACCCCTGTCGACAACACTTGGCGTGATGTGATTGCCGACAGCCATCACAGCAATGTGAATTCCTATAGGTTGTATGTGAACGATGTCACCTTGGAGATGGACGGCAACCAATACCGTTGCGTGGTGAGCGGCACTTGCCCATCGCCTGTAATTTCGAGAGCGGCCACTCTGTCGGTGGCATCTTATATTCCAACCATTGTCACCTCCTTGGGCTCGGTGAACACCTGTTTCGACCAAGTCTTTTCGATTCCCGTCAATGTGACCAACTGCAACAACGTGGGATCAATCTCCTTGGTCTTGAACTATGACGCGAATTTGGTGACATACATAGGTTATGAAAACGCCAACTCAGAATTGGCAAATGGTTTCATGCGCGTGAACGCCGCCAGTGGCAGGGTGTATTTTACTTGGGCAACGTCGAACCAAGCACTCCAATTAGGCAACGGTCAACTGATTTCGTTTGCCTTCAGGTCGGCAGCAGGCAATTCCAACCTGACTTGGAACACTTCGCAGTGCGAATACACCAATTTAGCTGGTAATCCTTTGCCTGCATCTTATAGCGGAAGTACCTTGTACATCAATTACCCACCGAGCATCACCTCCCATCCTTCCAACCAGACAGTGATGGAAGGTGCTAATACCAGCTTTAGCATCACTGCTTCGGGTAATAGTCTGAGCTATCAATGGCAGATGAGCCAGGACCAAGGCATCTCATGGGAAACGCTGAGCAATGGAGATCATTACAATAGTGTCACATCGAGGACGCTATATGTCAACAATGTGGTTGCCTCGATGGATGGCTACCGTTACCGCTGCTTGGTGAACGGCTCGTGCGATCCTGCAGCCACTTCCAATTATGCCACCTTGTATGTGGAAACCCAGATGTCTAATGTTGTTACCACGGCAGGTAGCCTGAACACTTGTTCACAGAACGAGTTCGGCATCCCGATTTCAGTGACCAGCTGCAACCATGTGGGAGCCATCAGTTTGGCCTTGTCCTACAACACCAATGTGTTGACTTACACAGGTTACGAGGGCGTGAATCCTGCATTGAGCAATGGTCAGCTGCAAGTGAATGCTGCCAATGGTATGGTGTTCATCGCTTGGGCATCCATTCAAGGTGCCAATGTAGGTAACGGCAATTTGCTTACCCTCAATTTCACTGCACTTTCGGGCACGAGTTCCCTGAGCTGGAACACCAATTATTGTGAATATGCCAACACTCAGGGTGAGCCGTTCCCAGCCACTTACCACAACGGTAGCGTGACCGTCGGTGACATGAGTTTCACCATCACATCGCAGCCAACGAACCAAACCGTGACAATGGAAGAAAATGCAACCTTCTCTGTTGCCACTTCAGGGCCGACCAGCGGTTTCCAATGGCAGGTCAGCCAAGACGGAGGTTCCTCATGGAGCAATGTCGTAGCGGGCGACCATTATGCCACTCCGACCACTAATACACTGACCATCAACAATGTGCCGCTTGAAATGAATGGCTACCGTTTCCGTTGCAAAATCAGCGGCGATTGCGGCTATCAGTACACCTCAGTGGCCATACTGACTGTGCAACTTCCTCCGAACTATTACCATATCAGCCTTTCCGCCGACCCGGAAGAAGGCGGGACGATGGAGGGTGCTGGAGCATACATGGAAAATACTTCATGCACAGTGACAGCTGTCCCCGCCATGGGTTATGACTTTGTCAACTGGACAGAGAACGGAACTGAAATCTCCACCGATGCTGCCTACACCTTCATAGTCACCACCAACCGTAACCTGGTGGCTCATTTCACCTTGCAAGAAATTTCCATTAATGTTAGTGCCAACCCGATAGGCGGCGGCACCATCAATGGCGGTGGCACCTATTTATATGGCGAACATGTGTTGCTGACTGCCATTCCCATCACGGGTTCCGTGTTCGATAACTGGACAGAAGATGGCGAAGTGATTTCGACCAACCAGAGTTTCAGCTTCACGGCACAAACCGACAGGACTTTGGTGGCGAATTTCTCGGTACAACAAGTCAATATCACGGCTACGCCTGTACCCGCCAGCAACGGTAGCATTGAAGGCGCGGGCACATACGCCTACGGCTCCATGGTCACTTTGGTGGCCCATGCCGAACAAGGCTTCCAATTGTCCACTTGGACGGAAAATGGAGAGGTAGTTGGAACGAGCGACACTTTGAGCTTTATGGCCGAAAACGACCGCAATTTGGAGGCCAATTTCATTACTCAACAATTGCACATAACGGCAGTGGCCGACCCTGAAATAGGAGGAATCATCACTGGCACAGGCACCTACAACTATGGTGACCCCGTGGTGCTGACTGCTATTCCGATAGGCAATTCCGAATTCTTGTTCTGGAAAGAAGACGGAGTGATTGTATCAGACCAACCCACCTATAATTTCAACGCATACGAGCATCGTAACTTGGTGGCGCATTTTTATGTCACTGTCACCATCGCTGCCACGGCACAGCCTGAGGGGAGCGGCGAGATTTCGGGCACGGGTATTTACAATTATACTGCCCCTGTCACCTTGACAGCTTCGCCCACCACAGGTTTCTCATTTGCGAATTGGATGGAGAGCGACACCCTATACGCAACAACCACCAGCATCAGTTTCACGGCTTACACGGACAGGAATTTTGTGGTGAACTTTGATACCATTATGCACCATGTCAATGTGTCAGTCAATTTGGCTGAGGCTGGAACGGTAACAGGTAGCGGAGATTATCAGGAGGGCTCATTGGCCCTTGTGTCGGCAGTGCCCAACGAACACTACGAGTTTGTAAGCTGGACTGAAAACGGCGTGAGTGTGTCCACAAATCCGAACTACACCTTCGCTGTCTGGGGTGATCGTAACCTTGTGGCCAATTTTTCTTTGGTCAGTTTCGACGTTACTGCTACGGCTAATCCTGCCAATGGCGGAGAGATTACGGGCACTGGTGAATACTATTATGGAGCCCCGTGCACCTTGACGGCGACCCCCAACCAAGGTTACTTTTTCGAAAACTGGATCAAAGACGATAGCATTGTTTCCACCACTCAGACATATAGTTTCATCGTGACAGAAGACGTTGCTTTTGTGGCCAATTTCATAGCACAACCCACTCTTGATACCACAATCTATGCTGAAATCTGTTACGGAGAAGACTACCTCCAAGACGGCTTCGAAATCTATTATCCTGAAATGGGTGACAGCCAGTATTCCATCACATTGCCTTCATTCCAAAATTTGGACAGCATTGTGAATCTGATGCTTACGGTTCATCCCATGTATTTCTTTGCAGAAGACACTACGCTCTGCAATACGACTTCGTACACTTGGCGAGGCCACACTTACACCGAAAGCGGCGTCTATTATGACTCATTACAAACCATCCATGGCTGCGATAGCATTTACCAATTGTCATTGGAGCTTTTCAACACGCCGTTAGGTGAGTTTACCTATATGACCCCGACCAACAATTATCCTTTCACTTCTCTGCCGATTACATTCTCTTGGGATGCGGTTTCGGGGGCGGAATATTACAATTTGTATGTATGGGATGCCGATGATTCGGTGTCAGACGAGCCTTTTGCCTCGAATTTGAGATACGGCAACTACAGCACTTCGGCTTTGCAGAATTACCACACTTACAATTGGTTCGTGAAAGCAAGAAACGCTTGCTACGAAATGTCGTCAAGCGTGAAGAGTTTCTATCTGGACATCACGCCCTCTTTGAATGTCAATGTGAACCATATTGATTTCGGCGAAGTGGCCATGAACCAAAGCACCTCAACAACGTTGAACGTAACAGGCATTGTGCTTGAAGATGAACTGGATGTGCAAATTACAGGCGAAGATGCCGCGATGTTCTCGTTTACCCAGGCTTCGGGATGGAACGACTACAATGGCGGCATCTTGATTGTCACCTTTAATCCGACCACACCACAATATGATTACAACGCAAACCTTGTGGTTAGCAGTGGAACCTTTATCGAGACCGTAACCTTGACGGGTGCCGTTTCAGATTTGTACGTCTTCAACACCTATGTCACAGAAGATGTTTACGCTATGAACACCCAAATCCCGATTTACGGCTCGGTCACCGATTGGAACAATGCCCCTGTGACGGACGCAGAGGTCGAAATCGGCGTGTTTGTTATGGGTATGAAACGTACCTTGCAAGCGATGACTGACAATAGCGGACAATTCTCGGCTATTTTTGAGCCAATGCCTTCGGAATCAGGTTACTATACCGTCAATTCAGGCAGGGTGGGTAACCATAGCACCGCTGTTCACGATGACTTCAACATTCCAGGAATGGCCGTGGTCACAAGTGATTACATCCTTTGCGCGGTGACCCAAGACCAGCCGAGAACGGACTCCATATTAATAAGGAATAAGAGCAACCTTAGTCTCAGCAACATTCAGGTGTCGCCGATTTCCACGCCAGACGGGGCTTCGTTTAGTTTTATGCCTTTGAGCCTCGGTGGTTTGGAGGAGAACTGGCTCGTCTATACGGTGACTGGATTCTCATTGACCCAAGGAAATTATTACGAGGAGGCGAAACTGAAGGCCACAAGCAGCGAAGGTGCCGAAATGAACCTCAGCATCTGGTACTACTGCATGGAACCGCGTGGTGTGCTGGATGTGATGCCTAAATCGTTGGTCACCACCATGACTAAAGGCAAAAGCAAGATTGTAGACGTGATGCTGACCAACAACGGCACTGGCGCAACAGGCAACATTTTCTTGGATTTACCCAATGTGGAGTGGATGACGGTGGTCGGAAACGACACTTTGCCTTCACTTGCTGTAAACGACACCGCCTATTTCTCTTTGCGGTTCTCGCCTTGTGACGAGATTCCATTGGTGCAATATTCTGGTACCATCGCAATTAATAGCGAGAGAGGTGATGCAGTTGGCTTGCCTTATACGATAACCGCAGTTTCTGACTCCACGGGAATGTTTGTCATAGATGTTACCGACGACTATACATGGAACACTAACAACGGCAACGGCCCGCATCTTGAAGGTGCTGAAGTCACCTTGAAAGGTTACTATTCCCTTGAAACCGTTGCGCAGGGCTACACTGATGTCAACGGCATCTTCCAAGTGGACAACTTGCCCGAGGGCTACTATAGGCTGCATGTGGAGGCTGACCACCACTCGCAATACGACAACAACATCCTCATTACGGCGGGTGAGACCAACCATCAAAACATTTATTTGCAATATCAGGCTATCACCTATTCATGGATGGTGGAGCCTACGGAGATTGAGGATGAATACACATACGAGTTGAACGTGGTGTTTGAAACGCATGTGCCGGTGCCGGTAATCACTATTGAACATTCGGGCATCAATGATTTGGAATATGGTGAGAGTGCCAATTTCAATTTGATTATCACGAATCATGGTTTGATAAACGCGTTTGACACGCACATCTATTTCACGGGATCGAGCGAATACACCTTTGTCCCATTGCATGATGTCATAGACACACTTTCGGCATTGACTACAGTTGTGATTCCAGGAACCTATTATCGGACAGAAAATCGTTCGAGGTCTTCTGATGGGGATTGTGATGTTCATTGTAGAACGATAAGCATTTATTATTGTAATTTTAATGGGACTTGGACATCAATAATTGAAAACCGCTCATTACCGTTTGGATTAGGTGAATATATTGTATGCCATCCTGAAAGCAATGGCGATGATGATGGAGGTGTGCTTATACTAAATGGTGGTGATGGAGATGGTAGATTGTACAATCATCACTTTGGTCAAGGCCAGCCTATTGTTACAAAAAAACAACACTGCACACCATGTGTTGATGCCCTCGTAAATGCAATAGGCAGTTGTGTTTCTAATTTTATTCCTGGCGGTTGTTATGTAACATCGGCAATTGCAGATATTATTAAAGCAGCGATACATTATAATAATTTTAATTTAACAAATTTAATAACAGATATCCTAAATGATGAAGTCGAGTGTGGTATAGATAATGCAATTATTGAACCAATAATTAATTACTTTTTTGGTACAATACCAGCATGGATATCTTGTTTGAATGACTTTCGTTCTAATCTGTCAGAATGTGTTAGAATTGATATTCATGATCAGATCATTAACCATTCAAGAGACAATATGGTTAATATGCAAAATGCCATAGATGGGTTGTATTACAGCACTTTATATTTCTCAAATGAATTGGAGTTTATTAAATCGTATTTTCCAGAAGATGTTTGGGATACAGAAGAGAACATATTAGAGTTCTTCTCCCAGTTTAGAAATCGGATTAATTCAGAAACAGGTCTCGTTCCAGAAAGTGTTATTGAGGATTTCGCTATATCTTTTGTTGGAACATCAGTGACATACGATGATGTTATCAATTTTGTCAATAGATGGAACAGAAGTGTGGAGTATTGGTCAAACCATTATTTTGTGGTTTCTGACTTGCCCATAGGATATGACACGAATTTCATACAAATTGATACCAGTATGATTAATTATATGGTGGCAATAGAAGATTATTATATCTCACTTGGGTATGATAATATGGGCGAAGTATATGAGGAGTCCATACAGAATGCTATGGTTATTGCGGAAAATGCTTCTCAATCAAGCGTTTGTGCAAGTGTTACGGTAAAATTCTCCCAAAGTATGACTATGACCCGCGAGGCCTTTGATGGTACTTTCACCGTGCATAATGGCCACAATACCGACACTATGGAGGCCATCGGCTTGGAGTTTTTGATAAAAGATGAGGATGGGAACGATTGTACTAACCTATTCCAAATTAATACCACATCGTTGAACAACATTACAGGAATTGACGGAAGCGGTTCTTTGAACGCCGGTTTGGATGGTATCGCCAAGATTATGTTCATCCCGACAAAGTATGCCGCTCCAACAGAGCCCAAAGTCTATTACTTCGGCGGTACGTTCTCTTTCATTGATCCCTATACTTCGGATGAAATCGTCTATGATTTGTATCCCGTCGAAATCACCGTCAATCCCAGTCCAGACCTGTATGTGGATTACTTCATGCAACGCGACATCCTCGGCGATGATGCCTTGACAGAGGATATTGTTGAGCCAACCGTTCCCGCTGAACTCGGCGTTATCATCCACAATCAAGGTGCAGGAGAGGCAAAGAACGTAACCCTTGAAACGGCAGAGCCTGAGATTATTGACAATGAGAAAGGCCTTGCTGTCGACTTTGCCATGTATGGTGCCTCGTTCAACGGCAGTCCGCGTCAACTTGGACTGATGGAGATTCCCTTTGGCAACCTCGGAAGCGGACAAACGGCGGTGGGCGAGTGGCTGTTCACCAGTTCGCTGCTCGGGCATTTCGTTTCCTACGAGGCAAATGTCATCCACAACAGTAGTTACGGCAATTCGGATTTAAGCCTCGTAAGCCATCTCGACATCCACGAACTCATCCACCCGATTTACGCCTACGGCAACCTCGACGACGGCATCAACGACTTCCTCGTGAACGACAATCCCGATGCTTACGATACGCCCGACTCGATTTACTTCTCGCAAGGCGGAAAGACCTCGGTCGGCGTGGTGGACGACATCAGTTTCGACCATTTGGTTTCGCCGTCGGACACTATCGTAACGCTTACGGTTGAGCCTTCACGAGTTGGCTGGAACTACGGCGTGACGGACGACCCGGGAATGAACCAGTACAACATCGTCAGTTGCATCCGCAACAACGACAACCAAGTCATTCCGCTGAACAACGTCTGGCTGACCTTTGTCACCATTCCCGATGGCGGAGATCCAGTTTATGAGAACAAGTTGCACATCGTGGACACTATCCCTGTTCAGCAAACGACCACTTATACTTTGGTCTTTGCCAAGAAGCCGTCCAACCTCCGCATTTTCCACGGCAACGAGGATGAGTATTGGTCGAATGTCGCTAACTGGGAAGGCTACATCCTGCCGCAGGCCGACGACGAAGTCCTCATCAATGGTATTTGCGAACTCGACGAGGATGCGGAAGTGTTCTCGCTGACCGTTGCAGAAAACAAGTCTCTGACCATTCCCGATGGCAGAATCCTCACCGTTTCCGGCTCTTTGACCAATGCTGACGCATCGGGATTGGTCATAGAGGAAGGCGGCCAGCTGATGCACACCAACACGGGTGCTCAGGGTACGGTGGAGAAGAACATTTTGCCTTATACCGAAGGCACCAAAGATGGTTGGTATCTTGTTTCTTCTCCGTTGGCAGGCTTCACGAATGTGACCTCCGTGAGCGACCTGCTCAGCAACAATTACGACCTATACTACTACGACGAGCCGACGCATTATTGGATCAATCAGGAATATGCCGCCAACAACTTCACGGAGTTGACAAACGGAAAGGGCTATCTGTACGCCAACAACGAAGAGGTTATGTTAGGATTTGAAGGCGAACTCCAAAGCGGTTCTGCCATAATCAATGTTTTGCTGAATTATACAGATGGCATTGATTTGGCGGGCTTCAATTTGGTGGGCAATCCATACGCGCACAATGTCACTTCGTATGCTTCCGTCAATGTGGCCAACGGTTGCTATCTGTTGAATGAGACCAAGGACGACTTCATCGTGAGTGAAATTAGCGAGGAGAACCCGCTGCATCCAGCCGAGGGCTTTTTCGTGAAGGCTACGGATGAGGGTGCTTCGATTACTTTCAATTCGGGTCGCGGTGCAAAGGCTAACCCCGGCGGTTCAATTCGCGTTGAATTAGTTGAAAACGGCAAACTCATCGACCGCCTCATCGTGAAGCTCGAGGGCGAGCCATTGAGGAAACTTTCGTTGAACGAAATCCGCACCAAAGTCTATGCCACGCAAGACCATCAGGAAGTGGCTATTGTGAATTGCACAGACAATGAGCAACCCGTTAATTTCAAGGCTTCCAAAAATGGCGAATACACCCTCAATGTGAATACCAATGGCTTGGAATTCAATTACCTCCACCTCATTGATAATCTCACAGGTGCGGATGTGGATTTGTTGGCCCTTCGACAGGCTCAGGGACCAATGAGTTACACCTTTGAGGCCAAAACAACAGATTACGCTTCGCGTTTCCGTTTGGTGTTTTCCATTTGCGGGGACGCAAATGGCGACAATGGCGACGATGCGCCTTTTGCTTTCATTAGCAACGGGAACATCATCATCGTTGGCGCGGATGCCCATGCCGTGTTGCAGGTTGTGGATGTGATGGGGCGGGTTCTCGTTTCTCGCAAGGGAGATGCGATGAATGTCCTCTCTACCAACGGAATGGCCAAGGGAGTGTATGTCCTTCGTCTTATCAATGGCGAGGATGTGAAAACGCAGAAAATCGTCATAGATTGATTGTTTTCGGTTTGTGGAAACGCGACAATTCGCGTTTCCACAAACCCTAATCATTTCTGATTAAACGGAATCCGATTCTGGATCGACCTGCCCAAGGTCACCTCATCGACGTATTCCAAGGCATCACCAACAGCAATGCCTTTAGAAATCACTGAGATCTTTCCCTCAAAGCCTTTCAGTTGCCTGAAAATGTAGAAGTTGGTCGTGTCGCCCTCGATGGTGGCAGGCAACGCCAAGATGATTTCCTTAATGTCTTCTTTCTGAGTGCGTTGCACCAATTGAGCAATCTTCAGGTCGTTGGGCGAAATTCCCTCAATTGGGCTGATGACACCGCCTAAAACATGATAAAGACCATTGTAGGACGCAGTTCTTTCGATGGCCAACACATCGCGCATGTCGGCCACCACGCAAAGCGTGTTTTCGTCGCGGCGCGGATTGCTGCAAATGGAGCAAACCTTGGTGTCGCTGATGTTGAAACACCGCTCGCAAAGCATAATGTTGCGTTTCATTTTCAACAGGGAATCAGCAAGTTGCTCGGTTTCCAAGTCTTCACTGTTGAGCAAATGCAGTGCCAATCGCAATGCCGTTTTCTTGCCTATGCCTGGCAACTTCGACAGCGACTCGACCGCGTTTTCAAGCAATATGGATGAATACTCCGCCATACAATAATCGGCGCAAAATTAAGTTATTTCCGTAAATTTGCACCGTTAAAACCGAGAAATCATGAAAAGATTTGCCTTAATCCTTGCCACGCTGATGTTTGCAATGACTGCTGTGGCGCAAGATTTCAACCGCACTGATGCCAAAGGCCGCCGCCAAGGACCGTGGCGCGACTTTTATCCCAACGGGCAACTTCGCTATGAAGGCCAGTTCAAGAACGACAAGTGCAAGGGCGTTTTCAAATACTATGACGAGCAGGGTAACTTGAAGGCTACCAACGAGTTCGATAAGTCGGGCGAGAAGGCTTTGAACAAGGTTTTCGCCCCAAACGGAAAGATGATTGCGACGGGCTATTACCTGAACCAGAAAAAGGAAGGCGAGTGGAAGTATTTCGACGAGGTTTCGGGGCAATTGCGTTTGGCAGAAGACAACAAAGCGGGCAAGGTGCATGGCTGGTCGAGGCTCTACAATCCGCAGAATGGCGTGCTTGCAGAGGAAACGCAATATGTTGAGGGTCAGCCTGAAGGCCAATGCAGAAAGTATTCTGACTCAGGTGTTTTGCTGATGGAATGTCAATACCGCAACGGCTTGCTCGACGGCCCAGTCAAAACCTATTATCCCAGCACGGCCTTGAAAGAGGAAGGCCAATACGCGAAAGGGGAGAAGACGGGCATTTGGAAAACCTACAACGAAGATGGTGACATCCTCGCTGAGGAAGCCTTCGGTGAACAAGAAATCCGCTGATAATCAGTTACATCTCTTGAGAAAATCCTCCAAGTTAGGACGACCGTATTTGTCCGCCAACTTGTAACATTCGCAGGCCTTGTCCACTTTGTTGAGCAAAAAATACGACCTGCCCATGTTGAAATAGGCATCGGCATAGTCGGGCTTCAGTTCCACGGCTTTCTCGAAGTCGGCGATGGCTTCCCTGTATTTTTGTGCGTTCACCTTAGCGCAGCCGCGATAGTAGTAAGCCTCATAGTTGTTTTTGTCGTATTTGATGGCTTTTGTAAGCGTTTCTTCGGCCTCTTCAAAATTGCTGTAACGCAGTAATTGTTTTGAACCTTCTTCCGTGTAAATCCTTGATTTTGCGGGATTTTCGCAAGCGGCAAGGGCAAGGAGGAGCAATGTGGAAAGAATTAAGGTCAGTTTTTTCATTTCGGGTCGGTTTTTGCGATGATGGATTTTACTATGTTGATAATTTCATACAGTTTGGCCTCACTCTTTGCTTCGCAAAGGAAACGGAGATAAGGTTCTGTGTTTGAGGGGCGTATGTTGAGCCACCAGTCGGGATAGTCGAGGCGATAGCCGTCGAAATCGAGGAATCTTTCGGGCTTTTCGAGGTTGGAGAAATGGTCTTTGACCGCGTCCATTGCTGCTTGTTTTTGCTCAATCTTGAAATTGATTTCGCCGCTATTATAATAAGGTGAAATTTCGTCAATGATTTGGCTCAAAGTCTGCCCGTTTTTCTTGCGCTCGGCCAGCAGGCGAAGCACGATGGATGCCGCCAACAGCGCGGAATCGGAATAGTAGAAGTCGCGGAAATAGTAATGACCTGCCAATTCTCCGCCATAGCAGCCGTCTAACTCCCTGAGTTTCAGCGCGGCGTAAGCACGACCCACGCGCCAAGTTTCCACCTTGGCTTGATAACGGTTCAAGTATTCCTGAATGGCTCGCGAACTGCGAATGTCCTGAAGCACAATGCCTTTCTGGTGTTGCTCGCCAATGAAATAGTCGCCCAAGAAGGCAATGATGAGGTCGGGGCTGATGAAGCGGCCTTTCTCGTCGATGAAGGTGATGCGGTCGGCGTCGCCATCGAAAAGCAAGCCGATGTCGCATTTCTCTTTCAGCACCAAAGCCTTGATTTGCTCTTGCGCATTGGCTTCCAAAGGATTAGGTTCGTGGTTGGGGAAGTTGCCGTCCAAGTTGTCATTGATGTAGTGTGCCTTGCCAATCAATTCGTGGACGAACAGTGAGGCCATGCCGTTGCTGCAATCCACGGCAATGTTGAGGTTCGACAAGTCACCGACAAACTGCTGTTGGAAAGCAAGATAGTCGTCGTAGACAGTCTTCTCCGTGATTCTGCCTTTCACGGCACACGGCACTATGGCTTTGTCGCTTTCAACCAAGGCTTCCAAACGGTTCAGGCCGGTGTCGTAGCCCACGGGAAGGGCGTTTTTGGCTGAGATTTTCAATCCGTTGTGGTGTTTCGGGTTGTGCGAGGCTGTGATTTGGATTGAGGCATCATAACCGTATTTCGCTGTAGACCAATACACTAATGGCGTGGTGGAAAGTCCGATGAAGTCCACGTTTTTGCCACGGTCGGTGAGGCCACGGGTGAGGGCATCAAAGAATGTTTCGGATGAGAGTCGCATGTCGCGACCCACCAAATAGGTGTCGGTGTCGAGCACATCGGGCAGGAAATAACCGATTCGGTAGGCGATGCTTTCGTTGAGGTCGGTGCCCCATTCGCCACGGATGTCGTATGCTTTGAATGCTTTCATATATGACTATTTCAAGATTCCTTTTTGATTCAATGCTTGTTGGTATTTGGCTGCGTTACGGTTGTGTTCGGCCAAGGTTTTGGCGAAATTGTGGTAGCCGGAAAAATCCTCCCTTGCGCAAAAATAGAAATAATGGTGCTCCTCGGCGTTCAGCACGGCCTTGATGGCGGCGAGGGAAGGGATGCAGATCGGGCCGGGCGGAAGGCCTATATATTTATAGGTGTTGTACGGCGACTCGATTTCCTTGTGACTGTCGAGGACGCGGCGGATGCTGAAGTCTTTCCAAGCGAAAACCAACGTCGGGTCGGCTTGCAACAACCAATTGTTTTTCAGTCGGTTGAGATAAACTCCTGCCACACGGGGCATTTCATCGCTCATGTTGGTTTCCTTGTTGACAATGGAAGCCAAAGTGCTGACCTGAATCGGCGTCAGGTTTTTGGCTGCGGCTTGCTGTTTGCGTTCATCGTTCCAGAACTTGTTGTATTCCTGAAACATACGCGAAACAAAACCCTCGGCATCGGTGGTCCAATAGAACTCGTAGGTGTCGGGCAGGAATAGGGCAGGGATGGTCGCGCTGTCGAAGCCCAATTGGTTGATATACTGTTGATTGTGAAGCAGGTTGGAAATGGAAGTTGAATCTGCCTCGATTTGATCAGCAATGCGTCCGGCTAACATGTCAACATCTCGAATATTGTTGAAGGTGACTTTCACCGGGCTTTGCAATCCACCTCGTAACATGTTGACCAACTGATTGTTGCTCATGCCATCTTTCACGACATAACGGCCTGGATGGATGTTTTCGGGATATTTTTTCTGTTGTGCCACCCAATGAAAACTCTTTTCCTTGACCAAAAATCCCGCTTCTGAAATAATGCTTTCGACTTTCGCGAAGTCGGAACCTGTTGGAATGTAGATTACAACTTCCTTTCCGCCAGCGGTTTGCACATTTGGCGACATGACGGTCTTGTAGAGCCAATAGCCGAAGGCCAAGGCGAAAACCAACAGGATTCCCAGCACCAAAAGCACCGTGATTCTGACTCGTTTTTTGCTTTTCTTTCCCCTTTTTTCTTTGGGCAATGTGGTTTGTATCTTGATCATATTCCGCTGATTTTGGTTTTGGTGTATCCTTTTTGGAGCAACATGGCCAGCACTTTCTCACGGAAGTCGCCTTGCAACAGGATTTCGCCGTCTTTGGTGCTGCCGCCCACGCCGCAGGCCGATTTCAACTCTTTTCCCAAGACGGCCAAATCGAAATCGGAGCCTTGGAAACCCGTGATGAGGGTGACTTTCTTGCCGCCGCGTTGCTTCTTGTCGAGCATTACGCGCAGGTTTTGCTTGGCGGGTTCGAGCGTTACGGCTTCTTCTTCGCCGTAATCGAAAACGAAGTTGGGGTTGGTGGAATATACTGTGCCGTTGTTGTCACTTTTGTGTTTCATTGCAAATAATGTTGAGACTTAATGGATTAACTTTGAGATGAAGGTCTTTTTCCATCATTACTGACTCGCCGTCGAGGTTGATTACCTCGGCCTTGGGCCGGATGATGGTGGCTTCGGGAGTTTGTATGATTTTCACTTTTGGCGCTTTGTCCATCATGCCATCAATCATGTAACCGCCCATGATGGGAAGTTCCAACGGATTGGGTTTCTGCACGATGCAAAGGTCGACTTTGCCGTCCCACAGCGAGGCATGAGGCGAGATGGGGAAGTCGTAGCCCATTTGGTTAGAGTTGGCAAACGAGATGAAAAAAGCGTTGACTTCAAGGGTTTCGGTGGGCGTGATGATGGTGTAGGGCTGCTCGTTCATGGTGATGTAGTTGAGGACGATGTACCTGAAATAGGTGTCGAAACCTCGGCGCGGGTCTTTGCTGTAGTCTTCGGCAACCTTGGCGTCGTAGCCCGTTCCCGAAATGCTGATGAACGGTGTGCCATTCACGGTGACAGTGTCGATTTTGCGCCGTTCGTTCCTGTTGATGACTTGCAAGGCTTTGATGGGGTCGAGCGGAATGTTGAGGCAGCGCGAAAGGCCGTTGCCCGAGCCGCAAGGGATGATGGCCAAGGCCAAATCGGTGCCGATGAGGCGTGTGCCCACTTCGTTGACAGAGCCATCGCCACCAGCCACGGCGAGAATGTCAAAATGCTGGTTGATGGCATCTTGAGCAAGCATGATGGCATGGCTTGGGTACTCGGAAACACAAATCTCGTAGTCAAATTTCGAGAGGTCGAGATGCTCTTTGATCTGCTGCGGGAGGTGCTCTTTGTGCTTCTTGCCGGAGATTGGGTTAATGATGAATCGAATCTTCTGCTTGCCCATAAAAATCTGTTATTGACGGTTTCAAACTGTTGGTAATCATTCTGTTGTTGTACACCTGCATAAAATGGTAGAGCCTGTCGAACACGTCTTGGCATTGAAGTCGGTCGATGAGGTTGTCGTTCAGGAGCGAGTCGTTGATGGGCCTGAAAATGCCGAATGGATTCTCGCCATCGGATTGCACCAAATAAGTGCCGTCGCAATATTGGTAGGTGAGGTTGTAATAGCTGGCAAAGGCCTGTTCACTGATGGTGTCGAAGAGGTTGCGCCCGAAAGAGAAAAGGGTGTCGTTCACGTGGAGCGCGGCAAGGATGGAAGGCCCAAGGTCAATTTGTTGGGCAATCTCGTTGCAATGCAAAGGCTTGATTTTCTTTGGGTAATAGAACGCAATTGGGATGGAATACATGCCCCAAACGTTGCTGTATTCGGGTTGGAAATGCTCGTTGTTGGAGTAGTCGGCGGTGATGACGAAAAGGGTGTTGTCGAACCACGGCATTTGCGAGGCGGTCTCGAAAAAGTCTTTCAAAGCGCAATCTACATAATAGATGGTTTTCTCGAAGCCCGTCCAGAAATAGCTTTCTTTGGGCAGTACGAAACTCTTGGGCATCTTGTACGGATAGCGCGAAGAAAGCGTGTAGATGGCCGTGGCGAAAGGCTGATGCACGCGGTTGAGGGTGTGGGCGGCGTATTGCAGGAAAGGCCCGTCGTAAATGCCCCATTGCCCGTCATAATCGCTATCGTCGTCGTATTCGATGCGCCCGAAATAATTCTTGAAACCAGCTCGGTGCGAGAACTCGTCAAAACCTTGAACGCCGTTGTTGCCGCCGTGCATGAAAATGGTGTTGTAGCCGTGTCGTTGCAGGTGTTGGCCAAAGGCGTCGAAGTCGTTTTCGGCGTAAGGCGACCTCACGAAATCGTTGTCCATCATGGCCGGAATGCTTGCCAATATGGAAGGCAGCACTTCAAGGCTGCGGCGGCTGTTCGACATGCCGTTGAATGTAAGGCTTTGGCCGAGAAGCGAATCGAGGAAGGGTGTGAGGGGGAAGCGGCGGTCGTGGCTGTAGTAACTGACCATTTCCTGCCCGACGTTTTTTAGGATGATGATGACCAAATTGTCAGGGATACTATCGATGCTCAAGGTGTCGCTTTCGATGAAACGGTTGGTTGACAGGTTTTTATGGATGGGTGAAAAGCCGGTTTCATAGTCTCCGGCTATTTCTTTCAGCGCGGTTTCGTGGGTGGTGACGAGGCAAAAGGGCGTGTTGAGAAGGATTGGCGCGTTTTGAGGGTCGGTATACTGCATGGCGGTTGCCATCGTGATGGGTTGGGCTTGCAGTCCGCCTCGCCACGCTATGATGGACAATAAGAGCATGACACCCAAGCTGATACTTTGCTTGAGATGCCATCGAGGCTCGATTTCCTTCTCAGGGGCGTGAAGTCGGGTGTGCTGCGCTACTACGCTAATAACCAATACAAAAAGGATGAAAATGACGAGCAGGTACCAATAATCGAAAAGCACCTGTCTGACGATGCCAAACGACACCTCGTCGGAGTTGCCGAGCACTTTCAGGAAGTCGATGGTGAGGTGCTTCCCGAAGAAATGGAAACATACTATATCGATGAAATTCAATAGGATAGCGAAGGCGTTGACAATCACATAAATGAAGTCGATGACCTTTTGCGCCACTTTATTGTAGATTTTCAGCGAAGGGAAACAATAATAGAGGATGATGGGCAGGTTGAGGCCCACCACAATGGGCAAGTCGAACCTCATGCCATAGAAATAGAGCTTCAAGGCTTGGCCGAGCGTCAGTTGGTGAAAAAACTGCTGGTTGAAAAGATAGACCATCCAACGGCTGATGCTGAGAGCCAAAAGGATGGCCAAGAGCCTGTAAACAAGCCGCATATAAGGCTTTCCAAGCCACTCTTGAATCTTCTCTTTTTGGGTCTGTCGTCGCATCGATTGTTCCTTTTTCCGTTGCAAAAGTATATAAAAAAGTGCTATTTTTGCCCAAAATTTCAACTAATCTGTTTTCACGATGAAGAAACTACATTCAACCTTGGTTTTGGCTTTTGTTTTGTCGGCTTTTTGGGGTGTGGCCCAGGAGTCGTTTCCCAATTACGGCAAGCCTCTTGACATTCCGATTTACCTTTCCGCCACATTCGGCGAAATCCGTCCCAACCACATCCATGCGGGCCTCGACATCAAGACGCAGGGCGTGGAGGGCAAAAAGGTGTTTGCCGTCGCCGATGGCTACATCAGCCGTATTGGAGTTTCGCCATACGGTTATGGTAATGTGCTGTATATCACGCATTACGATGGCTATACAAGCGTGTATGCCCATTTGCAGCGGTTTTCGGGCGAGATTGCCAAATATGTGAAGGATTATCAATACAAGCACAAGAAATTTGCCTCGCAGATTTATCCCGACAAGGACAAGTTCCCAATAAAAAAAGGTGATTTGATTGCCTATTCGGGCAATTCTGGCGGTTCGGGAGGCCCGCATCTGCATTTCGAAATCCGTCACACGCTGAGCGAAAAACCGGTCAATCCGATGTATTTCGGATACAAGATTGAGGACAATACGCGCCCGCTCATACAAGGTGTGTCAGTCTATCCTTTGGGTGACGAAGCGACTTTGGAGGGCGGTATCAAACCGATGTATTTCTCCGTTGAAGGTGGCGATAAAGGCCGTTATACATTGAAAGACAGGAATATCGTCCGCTCCAATGGTGCCATCGGGTTTGGCATCCGCGCCTTCGACCAAGTGGGCACTTCGACCAACAAGAACGGCCCTTATCTTTATGAGCTTTACCTTGACGACGAACTGGCTTTTCAGGTGGAGTGCGACAGTTTTTCCTACAGCGAGCCGCGCTATGTGAACAGCCTCCTCGATTATCGCCGTTATAAGCAGAAGAAAACGAGTTATGTGCGCACCGAAACCGACCCGTTCAACAAACTGCAAATGATTGAAAAACGGAACGGAACGGTGACAGTGAACGAGGGCGACACGGTGAATGTGCGCTTCAAAATTGCTGATTATGTGGGTAATACCTCTCAGATTAATTTCAAGTTGGTGGGCACTGCACCCGTTTATGTGGAGCGACCAGAACGCCGTCGCAGCGAGTATTTCGTGAAAGCCGACGGCTCGTTGAACAACAACATTACGATTGATGATTTCAATGTTTCGATGGAGCGAGGCACGCTTTTCCGTGACGAATGGATTCAGACGGGCCAGAGGGACGAAAGAGGCTGTTGCTCACGCATTTACCGTTTCGGCGATGAGGAATTGACAACCTTCAAGCAGTTCACCGTCCGAATCCGTCCTGACGAGGATTGGGCCGACCATCCCGGAAAATACATTGCTTATTTCGACAACAGTGGTAAGGTGTCTTCGCTTGGTGGCAAGATGAAGGGCGGCTGCATGGAAGTCGCGACCCGCTCGTTGGGCGAGTTTACCATCAAAATCGATTCGGTTGCGCCCACGGTCAAAGCGTCCAATTTCAAGGACGGGCAGTCGGTGAGTGCGCTCAAGTCGCTGAGGTTCAAGATTTCAGACGACATGACCGGCATTGAAACCTACGACATTTATCTTGACGATGTTTGGGTGCTTGGTCAATATGATGCCAAAAACGCTTTGTTCTATTACGAAATCGACGAAAAGATGAAGATAGGCACCAACAATGTGAAAGTCGTGGTGACTGACGGGGTGGGGAATAACAAAACCTTGAAAATGAAGGTGGTGTATTAAACCTTCAAAGTCAATCATTTTTCTGCGTTCCTGTACTGTTCATCAAGGTTAAACCCTTCAGGGTGTTTCGCTTTGATGTCTTTGTAATAATCCCAAATTTCGGCCAAATCCTTGTTGTAATCGCCTGTGGGATAGAAAATCCGCTCAATGCCGCAATACCTCTTTTTATAGTCGATGAAGCCGAGGATGATGGGTACATGGGCACCTTCAGCAATGACATAGAAGCCTTTTTTCCAATGCTTTACAGCCTTTCGAGTGCCTTCAGGACAAATGATGAGGTGCGTGTCCTTGTTTTGGCTGAACATGTCGACCATCTGTTCCACAAGATGGTTTTGGTGCCCTCGGTTGACGGGAATTCCGCCGACTTTCTTCAAGAGCCAGCCGACGACGGGAACAAAGAACTCTTTCTTTATCATCACCTTGAACTTGATGCCGTAAGACCAATAGAAGGCCAACCCGACGAAGAAATCCTCGATGGCCGTGTGCGGCGCAACGATGCAAACCGCGTTGCCAAGGTCTTTAGGGGCTTCGTTGACGACTTTCCAGCCGCCCAATTTGAGGCCTGCTTTTCCTATGAATTTTCTGATTCCCATAATTAAACTACTTTCCAACTTTCTATCCTGCGGGTCGTGCTGGAGAAATTAACACCTATTTTATAAAGTTTGCGCAAGTCCGTTTCAAATGGCTTGGCATATTGCTTTTCCTCGATCTGCTTCAAAGCCTCATCAGCCGACTTGTCAATCTTAAACTCAAAGATATAAATATAATCTTTGGTTTGAACGAGCATATCCATGCGTCCGTCGGTGGTGTGGCGTTCTACGTCAGTATAGAAGCCCAACAGCTTGAAAACAAGGCTGGTGACATTGTGGAAATAAAGTTCTGCATCACCTACAACTTGGTAATCCTGACCGGCAAACATGGCTTCGAGACGAGACATGAACTTTTCGGGCTGGCCGTTACGCACCTCAATGGTGAAGTTTTTGACAAACGAATCGGATTCGTATATTTTTATGGGCGCATAATATCTAAACAGGAATCTCGTGAAACCTCTTTCCACTTCTCCATTGGGGAAGCCCAAAGTGTAGGTGCAGAAATCTGGGTTGTAATCTTTAATGGTCAGATAACCACTCTGATAGAGTAGAGGCAACGGGTTTTGGTCAATACTGTCAAGGCTGCCCAAAAGGTCGGCAGTGACTTCCTCTCGAGTTAGGTTTTCCAGCTCGTAATTGGTGCGTTTCAGAGTCTCGACGAGGAAAGTCGGAGTGCCGGTCTCGAACCAAAAGTCTTTGAAATCATGGCTGTCAAGGGCATTGATCAGGCTGAATGGATTGTAAACCCCGACGCTGTTTTCGCGAAAATGATAACCGTCATATTCTTTTTTCAATCTTTCGTAGCAGGCGTTTTTGTCGATGCCGTTGGCCTCGGCCATTTGCCCGACCTCGTCGTCAAGGTAATCATGGATTTCCTTCTCTGTGATGCCACATGCCGCCACAAACCGGGAATCCAAAGAAATGTCCTTCAGGTTGTTCAGGTCGCTGAAAACGCTGACCTTGGAGAACTTCGTCACCCCAGTGAAAAACGCCATTTTGATATAGCCGTCCATTGTTTTAGCAACGCCATAAAATGATTTCAACACAGCACGATATTCATCTTGGAGTTCCTTTTCCCCGATGGCTTGCAGTAAAGGTTTGTCGTATTCGTCCACCAAAATGACGACTTTTTGCTTTGTTTGCTCGCAAGCGCGACGGATGATCCCAACAAATCTGTCGGCTGGTGTTTTGTCGTTTTCTTCCTTGCCGTATTCGCTTTCCCAAAAGCGCAAGTGCCTGTCTATAATAGAAATCAGTTTATCGGGTGTATCATACCGTTCTGCGTTCAAATCCAAATGCAAAACAGGATAAACCTTCCAATCCTTTTCCAATTGCTCCAAAGCCAGACCTTTGAAGAGTTCCTTCTTGCCTTGGAAATAGGCTTCGATGGTAGAGAGCAGCAGGCTTTTGCCGAACCTGCGTGGACGACTGAGGAAATAATAGCCACCGTTTTTGCCCAATTGGTAGACAAAGGCGGTCTTGTCGACGTAGGCCCAACCTTCCTCGATAATCTTGGAAAATGTCTGTATGCCGATTGGATATTTAGTCATAATGCCTGATTTTGGAATCCGACCGCAAAAATAAACATTTCTTGGGGAAAGATGGAAAAAAGAAAGGAAAAACACGAATTGCCATTGAATTGAATCACGAAATCGCAGATTAGCTACGCTGAATGCGGAGCATTTCAACGGAGTTAATTTTCCATAAATTGAAATTCTTGATATATTCTTGGAAATTCGTGTAAAAAATGAAATAGGAAAAAGATTTTTCCGTAATTTTGCAGCCTCAATCCGAAATTCGGTGAATAATCTGTGTAAAATATTGATTATCAAGCAATTAGGGGGGGGCTAAATCTCCTTTCCAAACTTTTGCATATCCTCTATCCAAGGCAGGGCCAATGGGCTCGGTCTTGGATTTTTTTGTATCGGAACTACGGATTAAACGGATTAAACAGATACCCGTATCCGTCCGCTGCGAGGCAGCATAATTACTTCGGTATCCACTCCGTAAAATCACTGCAATCTGTAGTTGAATCTTGAATCTTTAAATCATCAACTTAAAAATCGTCAAAAAAAATGAACATCAACAAAAAACTGAAAGCCATCGTGCTTTCGCTCGGGCTGGCGGCCCTGATGGCGCCGGCCACAATGAACGCCCAAATCAACCGTGGGCTGCTGGAGAACCCCTACAAGGACAACAGCAACAAGAATCATGGAATGATGAACCAACAAGGCAACCGCAGTGGCGGAATGAACATTTCTGGTGAAAACTTCACCAACGGCGGCTTTGGTGAATCCGACCCCGCTCCGCTCGGCAGCGGCATCGCCCTCCTGATGGGCCTTGGCCTCGGCTATGTTGCATTAAAGAAAAAGGAGGACTAAGCCATGAGAAAACTCAGCACAATCTTATTGGCCGTGGCCTTGGTGCTTGGCCTCGCGCAATGCAAGAAAGAACAACCCGCCACGCCCCAAAGCGAAGGCAATGTGGTGACGATTACCTTGAACGTGGGCGACAACAACGGCCCAAGAGTGAACGTGGACCCGACTGGTAACCAAGTCACTTTTACGGGCGGCGACCAGATTTTGGTGGCCAGTGGCGGAAAGTATGTCGGCTCACTGGACAATAACGGTACGACTTTTAGCGGCAACGTTTCCGAAGCCGACTTAGTTGAAAACCAACCGCTTTACTTCTACTTCCTCGGCAACAAACAAGGGGAGCTTCAAACTGGTGTCACCACCTGCACCGTGAACATCAGCGACCAAACGACAGAGGCTGGATTGCCAGTGATTTCGATGGGTCGTTCCATTGACTCGGAGGGTAGGATTGTTAAATATGTGTCGGGAATGACATCTTTCACTTCCCGTTTGTACAACAAGTGCTCGCTGCAGAAGTTCAATGTGACCACTTCTTCAACGGCTGCCATCTGCATCACCGGGATGAACAACACGGTGACGGTTGACTTCGGCAAACATAGTGAAACCGGCGATGGCTTGGGCGACATTACCAACAATGGCTTCAGCTACAGTAAGGACACAGATGACAATGGCTTAATAATAATGAAAGGCCAAGAAGGAGATGGAGAGAAGACCTATTGGGCTATCGTGCTGCCGCAGGCCGAATTGTCAGTTGGTGAGGAAGGTTCGGTGTATACCGATGACGATGCTTCTATTGGCACACGCCCAGCGATTCATGCGATTGAGTCAAACAAGATGTACCACGAAGGCAATGATGTCATCTCCATGACGCTGGAGGCTGCTACGCCATCCGTTCCCACAGGCGCCATCAAAGGACTCTTCACCGTGTCAGACAATGCGGAAGGCACAAACACATACCAAATCTACTTCTCGAAAGGCAACCTGCAATACCAGGCCAGCTCCGACACATGGCAGTTTGCCGAGCACCAGTGGGACTATATTGGCAGTGATAACAGCAACATTTCATCCACCTACAGCGGCTGGATAGACCTCTTCGGCTGGGGCACCAGCGGTTACCACAATAACAACGACTCTTATAACGTAAACTATTACCCGTGGTCGAATTCTACTTCGTATGTGAACAATGGCTATAATAGTTATGGTTATGGCCCATCCATGAATCAGCCAGACCAGGCCATGGTGAGAACCAGTGCCCAATATGACTGGGGCGTTCACAATCCGATTAGTAATGGCGGCGACCAAGCCGGCCAGTGGAAAACGATGACCCGATATGCATGGAAATATGTCTTCGAGAAACGCTCAGGCATCTGCTATGCCAAGGCCAAGGTGAACAACGTGAACGGTGTAATCCTGTTGCCCGACGACTGGAGCAGCGAAACCTACACCTTGAACAGCCCCAACGAACAGGGTGCCAGCTTCAGCAGTAATACTATCTCAGCCTCGCAATGGAACACCTTGGAGCAAGCCGGTGCCGTCTTCCTGCCGGCTGCGGAATACCGCTACGGGACTACGGTCTCTGAGGGCAACGGCGGCCGCTACTGGTCGGCCTCGCAGGAAGATAAAGACCAGGCGAAAGGCATGTACTTCAACGCGTCGAAAATCGAAACATACAAAAAATGTCCTAGGTACCATGGGCTTTCGGTGCGTCTGGTGCATGTTGCCGAGTAATTATTCCTTGCCACGTTCTTGCGAATTTGCCATTCCCGTATGATTGTAGAGACGTCACAATGTGGCGCCTCTACTTTTTTTGTTTTGGGGTGTGCGGCTGCCACGGTGTGACAGCCTTACAGGTTCGGGGTTGTAGGGCTGTCGCAATGCGGCAGCCGTGTTTTGGCAGGGGTTTGTTTTTTTGCCGGCAGGGGTTATGTTTATTATCGGCAGGGGTTGCATTGCATTTCACCCCTGCCTAATTTCCTGCGTCACTCCGTGACTTGGTCAGGGGTGCGGAGGAACCCCATAGGGGTGAAAGGATGTTAGGCAGGCGGTGTGAACCCCTGCCGATGAATCCATAAAAAAGCGAAGGCCATCGCTCCACAATGCAAGGAGCAGATGGCCTTCGTCCATTAATGAACTACAGTCAACATTCGGATTACCAAATGGCAGCGCGTTCCTCAGGAGCGATATACATCTTGCTTTCGGCTGGAATCTCGAAAGCCTCGTAGAAGTGCGGCATCGCGCCGAGGGTGCGGTTGACGCGGGCTTCGGCGGGCGAGTGTACGTCGGTGAC
>JAEEGL016842096.1_pt1 | contig 35615 bp, 32 predicted proteins | sample 9134231 | NCBI WGS metagenome assembly JAEEGL01 (sample SAMN16246548, study PRJNA631951) | gut metagenome | biome: gut microbiome; feature: rumen; material: fiber-attached | host: Bos | place: Iran: Karaj | collected 2018-10
CGGAACTTAAAGAAAGAGCAATAGAAGATATTCCTGATGATTTTGATTTACATAAACCATATATTGATAATGTTCATTTATGTTGTCCAAGTTGTGGTAATAAAATGACACGAATTCCTGATGTATTAGATTGTTGGTTTGATAGTGGTGCTATGCCATTTGCTCAATATCATTATCCATTTGAAAATAAAGATATTTTTGAAGATCAATTTCCAGCAGATTTTATCGCTGAAGGAATAGATCAAACACGAGGATGGTTTTATACGTTACTTGTTATATCAACATTCTTAACAGGAAAATCACCATTTAAAAATGTGTTAGTTAATGATTTACTTTTAGATGCTGAAGGCAAAAAAATGAGTAAATCACGTGGAAATATTGTTGAACCATTCACTGCTATTAAAGATTATGGTGCTGATACAGTAAGATTCTATTTACCATATGTTAGTCCAGTCTGGACACCACTTAAATTTAATTTTGATGGATTAAAGGAAGTGTATTCTAAATTCTTTAACCCTTTAAAGAACACATATTCATTCTTTGCAATGTATGCTAATATTGATGGTGTAACTCAAGAAGATGTAAAAGAAAATTTTAAAGTTCAATATAAAGATAGAGAAGAAATAGATAAATGGTTATTATCTAAATATAATCGTTTAGTTCTTGATGTTACTAATTCATTTGAAGAATATGATATTAATAAAGTAGTACATTTCCTAGCGGAGTTTGTATCTGAAGATTTATCTAATTGGTATATAAGACGTAATAGAGATAGATTCTGGGGATCTGATCTTAATAATTCTAAGAAGAGTGTATATTTAACAACATATGAGGTATTAGAAGGATTATCAAGATTAATCGCACCTATATGTCCATTCTTAAGTGAAGAAATTTATCGTGGATTAACTAACAATGAAAGTGTTCATTTAACTGATTATCCAAAAGCTGATAAAAAATTAATTAATGAAAAGATTGAAACTAAAATGGATTTAGTAAGAGATTTAATTTCTCTTGGTAGACAAGCTAGAGAAGATGTAAAGATTAAAGTTCGTCAACCAATTAAAGAAGTAATATTAGATGGTAATAATAAAAAGGTAATTGGAGATTTAACTGATTTAATTAAAGAGGAATTAAATGTTCATGAAGTCAATTATACAAATGATTTAAGTACATATATGACTTTTGAAGTTAAGCCTAACTTTAAAGAAGTTGGTAAATTATTTGGACCTGCAATTAAGGAATTCCAATCTAAACTAATGAGTTTAACTGATTCAGAGATAACCTCTCTTAATAATGGAGAAGCAATTAGTATGGAAATTGGTGATAAGACGGTTTCAGTTAATAAAGATATGGTTGATATAAGAATAAGTTCTAAAGAAGGCTTTGATGCTGCTCATGCAAATAATAATTTTATAATATTAAATACAAACTTAACTGATGATTTAATTGATGAAGGTATTGTTCGTGAATTAATTAGTAAAGTACAAAATCTTAGAAAAACTAAAGATTTTAATATCACTGATCGTATTAATATATATTATTATAGTGCAACCGATTTAGAAGAAAGATTAAAAGATTATTTAGACTATATTAAAAAAGAAACTTTATGTATCAATTTAATTAAAGAAAATCGCGGTGAATTATATAATTTAAATGGTCTTGATGTTAATTTAGATGTAGAAAGAGTCTAGACTCTTTCTTTTTTTATTGCTTTTTTTTAATTATTTGGTATAATTATTATAGATACTAAATAAGAATTGGAGGGATATTTAATGAAAAAAGAATTTTTAATAACAACTGTAGTAATAGCATTAATTGCAATTGGAATAAGTGTTTATGTATTATTGACAAATAATCGAAAGATTTCTGTATCATTTAACACCAATAGTGATATCAAATTATCAAATATGGAAATAAAGAAAGGTGATAATATTGATTTACCTGTGTTAGAGCGTGAGGGGTATAATTTTCTTGGTTGGTATTTAGAAAATGAAAAAATAACCAATAGTTATCAATTTAATACAAATGCAGTACTAAGTGCTAAATGGGAAGAAGTAAATAATAATACTTTTATTGTTACATTTGATAGTAATGGCGGTGATAGTATATCTAGTCAAACAATTAATGCTGGTGAAACTGTAAAAGAGCCAAGTAATCCTAATAAAACTGGATATAGATTTGTTGAATGGCAATTAAATGGAAATGCCTATGATTTTAATAGTGCAGTTACGGCTAATATTACTTTAGTAGCTAAATGGGAAAGTACTGATAATAAAAAAGAATATACTGTATCATTTAATAGTAATGGTGGAAGTACTGTGGCAAAACAAACTATTAAAGAAGGTGGAAAAGTAAATAAGCCTAACGATCCAACTAGAAGTGGATATAGATTTGTTGAATGGCAATTAAATAATAAAACATATGATTTTAGTACTGCAGTTACTTCTGATATTACTTTAGTTGCCAAGTGGGAAAATATGAGTGATAAGAAGACATATACAGTAACGTTTGATACACGTGGTGGGGGTAATATAGCAAAACAAACTGTTAAAGAGGGAGAAAAAGCAACAAAGCCCAATGATCCTACTAATGTTAATAGTGATTATACATTTGTTGAATGGCAATTAGATGGTAAAACATATGATTTTAATGCACCAGTAACAGCTAATATTATCTTAAGAGCGGTATGGGAAGAGTGTGGTAGGATGCCTATCGGATCGTCAACTAAGACGGTTAAATTTAATACTAATGGTGGGATAGATATAAATGATATAACTTTCTGTCTTACGTGTTCATCTAAAATAATTGAATTACCACCGTCTACCAGAAATGGTTTCATTTTTGTGGGATGGTATGCTGATTCAGAATTTAAAACTAAAGTTGAGGGAGCAGAAAATGATATAAAAAACGCTAATTGGGTAAAGACATCATGTAGTAATTATGAAACAACCTTATATGCTAAATGGCAAAACGAAAACGACTGTCCAATAATAGATGGTGGTGCAGGTAAGATTGTTAAATTTAATACTAATGGAGGAAATAACATCGAAGATTTACAGATTTGTGTTACGTGTGCTCCTGAAGCAATTGTTTTGCCAACACCAACTAAAATAAGATCTAGTTTTTTAGGATGGTATGCTGATCCTAATTTCCAAACGAAAGTTTATGGTGATGTAAATGATATTAAGGGTGCTATTTGGACTAAAGTTTCATGCTATAAATCTGAGACAACAATCTATGCAAAATGGAAAACTCTTTCTCCTGCTGCAAAACCAATGATATATTTATATCCAGAAAAAGAAATGGACATTAATGTTAAATTAGGAAATCCAAATTTATTAACAACAGTATATCCTAAATACAATAATGGATGGAGTGTTAAAGCATATCCAAGTGGTAAATTAATTGATAATAATACAGGAAGAGAACTTTATGGATTATATTGGGAAGGAAAGAATTATTTTAGTAAAGTAACTAATGAGGGTTTTGTAATTAAAGGTGAGGATACTGCAAAATTCTTAGAGGAAAAATTGGAAATTTTAGGACTAACTGAAAGAGAAAGTGAAGAGTTTATTGTATATTGGTTACCACAAATGGAACATAATGCTTATAATTATATTCGCTTTGCAACAATGAAAGAAATTAATAAATATATGCCAATTAATATCAATCCAAAACCAGATACTATTATAAGAATTATGATGGAATTTACACCACTTGATAAAAAAATTGATGTAAAGGAACAGAAACTTAACCGCATAACAAGAAAAGGATTTACTGCTGTTGAATGGGGTGGAAATCTAATAAATCAAGATTTTGTTAAATAGTAGAGAGGTAAGTATATCTTACTTCTTTTATTATTTAATCTTTTATTTTTATTAAAAAAGTGTTATCATAAAACCATTAGGTGATAATATGCTGCCAATGGAAGCAAAAGTAGATAGTAACGGTTTATTATATATTGACGATGAATTAATAAAAAGGCATCCTATTAACTTAAGGGATAATCCTGATAAAAAAACTCATAGTTTTTTCTATGAACTATTTAGTACTAGTGATTATATTGTGAAATATAGTAATAATCCTATTAATAGGAATAAATTAATGGAAATGTTATTAAGATTTCAAAAATTACAAAGTATTATAAGTAAAATAGATTTTCCTATTGGTTATTATAAGGAAGAAAATAGAATAAAGGGAACAATAATACGATATTATAAAGATTCACCATCATTGTATTTTTTAAGTGAAACACATGATATAAATATCTTAGGAAAATATTATTATCATGATGATGATATTATTCATAATTTATATCAATTAATGTATGAAACTCTTTTATTAATTGAAGAATTATTTGAAAATAATATTTATTATACTGATGTTCATCGAGGTAATTTTTTAATAGATAATAATACTGTTAAATTAATTGATTTTGATTATAATTTTGTACAATATAAAGAAAAAAGAGATAAAGCTCTATTACAAATGGTGTTAAGAAACTATGATGATATGCTTTTTTTTATAACAAAAAGATTTGGTTTAGGAGAAATATTATATTATCAAGTTAATAGTTTTGATGGAATGCGTAAAAAAATTCAAAAAGTTGAAGATAAAGTTAGAAAGGGAAAACATTATGTTTGAAAGAGAAGAATTATTAATTGGTGATAAAATTAATTTATTAAATGATAAAACGGTTTTAGTTTTAGGTCTTGGCGGTGTTGGTGGCTATGTTACAGAGGCCTTAACAAGAAGTGGAATAGGACATTTAATTTTAGTTGATTATGACAAAGTTGATATAACCAATATTAATCGTCAAATCATCGCTCTTCATTCTAATATTGGTAAAAATAAAACAGATTGTTTTAAAGAACGTATTAGGGATATTAATCCTAATTGCTTGGTTGATACCATGGATATTTTTTATGGTGAAGAAAATAAAGGTTGTTTATTCAAATATAAAATTGATTATATTATTGATTGTTGTGATAGTTTAACAAGTAAAAAAATATTAATAGAAGAATCTTATAAAAGAAATATACCTATTATTTCATCAATGGGGACTGGTAATAAATTTCATCCTGAAATGTTTAGTATAACCAGTTTAAAGAAAACTGATACAGATCCTTTAGCGAAAAAACTACGTTATTTATTAAAAGATGAGAAAGATTTACTAAATACGAAAGTATTATATTCTAAAGAAAAACCAATGCCATATAAAGGAAAAATAGGATCTATTGCTTATGTACCATCAGTTGCAGGGCTTATGTTGGCAGCTTTCGTTGTTAATACGTTTATTGAAGGAGATAAAAATGATTAAATCACAAGGTTGGAAATGGGAAATTGTTAAAGATGATAAGGATTGTATATGGAAAAATCCTGCTATTGAGTCATATTATTTAGTTAATAGATGGAAATCACAAGAGAAAAAAACTTTTTTGGATCTTGGATGTGGTTTAGGAAGACATAGTGTTTTATTCGCTAAAAATGATTTTGATACTTTTTGTTTTGATATTAGTGAAGATGCTATTAATAAAACTAGAAAGTGGTGTGAAGAGGAACAATTATCTTGCCATTATGCAGTTGGGGATATGATCAAATTACCTTATGATGACAGTTCTTTAGATTGTATATTATGTCGTAATGTTATGTCACATACTGATACAGATGGTATTAAAACTATTATTAAAGAATTAAAAAGAGTATTAAAAAAAGATGGTGAAGTATATTTAACATTGTGTTCAAAAGAAACATGGGGATTTAAGGAAACAGATTGGCCAAAGGTAGATGAAAATACAAAACTCATGATGGAAGACGGACCAGAAAAAGGTGTACCACACTTTTATGCAGACTATGATTTGATAAAGAATTTGTTTAAAGAATTTATGATTATTACCATCTATCAAGTAGAAGATTTTTATGAACATGACAAGCAAATAAGACATTCTTATCATTATCATTTATTAGTAAAAAAAATATAACGAAGACATGCTTCGCTTTTTTTTGACACAAGAAAAGGTTTACAATTTTATTGTTTTGTGGTATAATAGCGCCTTGTATTTAAAGGGGATGAGTTTATGACAAAGGAAAAAGATGTTTTTTCACCGTTTATTTATCTTTCTCGTGAAGATTATGAGTTAATTAGTAATTCAAGTATTATTTCAGTTAATGATGGAGTAATTAGTACTGAAATAATAAAAAGAATTCTAAATGATGATGAATATTTTGAGAAAGTTAAAAACTATTTTAATAATGTAATTGATCGTTTTATTTTAATTTATAAAAAAGATAATCATATTGTAAAAATATTTACTTTAAAGAAGATGGATATTATCGAAGGTATTCATAAATATTTTAATAATGGTTATGAAGTAAGCGAAAAAGAACAAGAAAGATATTGTGAATTAGAAAAATTAGTATCATTTAATAGATTTAAAGAAAACACTCATGATGAAATTTATAATTGTATTATTGATGGTGATGAATACAGTGTATCTATTAGTGATATGATTAATGTACTAAATAGTGATAATTTTATAGAATTACTTGAAAATGATCAAATTAAAGATATTTTAGGGATGAAAAAACAATATTTTGTTTATTTAGTTCGTCAATATTTTGTAACCAAAAATGTTTTTCAAAATTATATTATGTCTATTAGATTGAAAAATAACTATTCTAAAATGTTAGAGATATTTGATATTGAGTCAATTAATAAATATGTTATTACAGAAGATAAATTACATAGAGAAGTAATGGTAAATAAAGAGTTAGAAGATGAAATATTATCAAATATACCAGATTATTTTAATGATTTAGAAAAAGCTATATATATTTATATAAGAATGTGCCAATTATTTAGTTATGATGAACATGTATATGTTTTTAATCAACGTGGTAAAGAAATGATTAAACACCAAAATATTAGTCATATAAGAGAAATAAATTTAGAAAATAGAGAACTAGTGTGTTTTGAATTTAATATGATATATTGCTATTTTTTAAATAAATTAGGAATACATTTTAAAAGTAATTATCTTCGTTCATGTGGTGAAAACTATGGAAGTTGTCATGTTAATGTTGGCTTTCGATATGAAGAATTTCTTATTCAAGCTGATTCGCTAGAAAGTATTATATTTTCTGATATGTATCTTGCTAAAGTTAATCAATTATTAAAGGGTATTAAATGTCTTAATACTAATAGTAAAACACAAGGAAAATTTAGAGAAATATTAAAGAAGGTAACGGAATATATTTATACTGAAGAGGAAATAATGGATGATGTTTCACAGTTAAGTGTTGTTGATAAACTTCGTTATATTTATGAAAAGATTAGTAATAAAAAAATGCATAATATGGATAGAGTATCATATTTTGTAGATTTATTTAATCATGTATTTACCAAAGAAGAAAGAAATAATAAAGTAAAAATGAGTTTGGTTAGAAATAATGGTAATGTTAATATAGTTATAACTATTAATATGTATCATTTAGATTGCATAAGTCAAAATGTATATTATGTAATATTACCAGATTCCAGTATGGTACCTGTTAGTCATAAAAAATTACAAGAATTGTTTGACAATAAATTATTTGAATATATTAATATTGAAAGAGGAGAAATTCCTGGTATTGTTTTAAGTGATGAAGCTAAAACACTTATTAAGAGAATTTAATCTCTTTTTCTTTTTTTTAAAAAAAATTAGCACTCGCTATTGACAACTGCTAAAAATAGTACTATGATATTTTTGTAAATAAGAAAAGGAGATAATATGAGAAAAAAAGAGTTTAAAACAGAATCAAAGAAAATACTTAATATGATGATTAATTCTATCTATACTAATGAAGAAATTTTTTTAAGGGAATTAATTTCTAATGCTTCAGATGCTTTAGATAAACTATATTATCGTTCTTTGACAGATAAGAAATTAAATGTTAAAAAAGAAGATTTAAAAATAAAGGTGTCTTTTGATAAAGAAAAACGTACTATTACCGTTAGTGATAATGGTATTGGTATGACAAAAGAAGAACTTGAAAATAATCTAGGAACTATCGCTAAAAGTGGCAGTGAGTTATTTAAACTAGAAAATGAAAAAAAAGAAAATATTGATATTATTGGTCAATTTGGAGTAGGCTTTTATTCTAGTTTTATGGTTAGTGACAATGTCATTGTAACAAGTAAGAGTGTTGATAGTGATGAAGCTTATACTTGGGAATCATCTGGAGCAGATGGATATACAATTTCTGATGCTGAAATGGATAGATATGGTACTAGTATTACTCTTCATGTTAAAGAAGATACAGAAAATCATCAATATAGTGAATATTTAGATGAATATAATTTAGAAAGAATTATTAAGAAATATTCTGATTATATTACTTATCCTATTGTAATGGAAAAAGAAGTTGATAAGAAAAAAGAAGAAGTAACTATTAACAGTATGGTTCCTTTGTGGAAAAAAGATAAAAAAGAAGTCAAGGATGAAGATTATAATAACTTTTATAAAGATCGTTATTATGACTATGAAAATCCTTTACATGTCATTAAAAGCAAGGTTGAAGGAATGGTTACTTATGATGCTTTATTATTTATTCCATCTCATGCAAGTAGTGATTATTATACAAAGGAATATGAGAAGGGATTGGAATTATTTTCCAAAGGGGTTTTAATCACTAATAAATGTAGTGATTTATTACCAGATTATTTTAGCTTTGTTAAAGGAATAGTGGATAGTGAAGATGTTGATTTAAATATATCAAGAGAAACTTTACAAAAAAATCATCAAGTCAAAGCTATCGCTAGAAGTATTGAAACAAAGATTAAAAAGGAATTATTAGAATTATTAGAAGAACATCGTGAAGATTATGAAAAATTCTTTAAAGAATTTGGTAGTGGTATTAAATATGGTATTTATTCAAGCTTTGGTATGAATAAAGAATTATTACAAGATTTATTGCTATTTACTTCAAGTAAAGATGATAAATTAGTTACTTTAAAGGAATATAAAGAAAGACTTCCTGAGGAAGAGAGAAAGATTTATTATGCTGCTGGAGAATCTATTGATAAATTAAAGAATATGCCGCAAGTTGAAAATTTAATTGATGCTGGGCATGAAATATTATTTTTAACAGATTATTTAGATGAATTTACAATTAAAGCAATGAACAAGTATGAGGAGTTAGAATTTGTTAATGTCCTTGATGAAAAAGTAACTGAAGAAAATGATGAAATAAAGAAATTAAATGAAGAAAATAAAGATTTATTAGACATGATGAAAGAAACTATAGGCATTAAGGAAATTCGTTTCAGTGATAATTTGAAAAATCATCCAGTATCTTTGACAAGTGAAGGTGAAGTATCACTAGAAATGGAAAAGGTTTTAAATGCTATGCCTAATACCAATAATGTTGAAGCAAGTAAGGTATTGTTAGTAAATATTAATCATCCTGTGTATAAAAAAATACAAGAATTACATAATAACAAAGAGGATGATGAATTAAAAAATTATACAAAAGTTCTTTATGATATGGCAAGATTAATTAATGGATTAACTGTTAATAATCCTAATGAACTTACTGAGATTGTATGTAATTTAATATCGAAAGAGTAATATAAGAAAAGGAGTGATGTATATGTTACCAAGTAGATTTTATGAAGATATGTTGGAGGATATGGATTTCTCTAAAGGAATGAACTGTGATATTTATGAAAAAGATGGAATGTATCACGTAGAAATGGATATTCCAGGATTCAAGAAAGATGAAATTAAAATTGAATGTCACAAGGGTACTTTAACAATTAGTGCTAAAAAGGTATTTAAAAAAGAAGAACATGAAGGTAAGAAATTCTTAAGACGTGAAAGACGCTATAATAATGTTGAACGTTCATTTTATCTAGGAGATATTGATGAGGATAAAATTAATGCTTCATTTAACGATGGAACTTTAAAAATTGTAGCTCCTACTAAAGCTGAATCACAAAAGAAAATTATTTCTATTGAATAATTCTTATAAAAACGGTATTCGTTGAATACTGTTTTTTTTGATTGATATTTTTTTTGTTTCATTGTAAAATTAAATTAGTATAGGAGTGATTATGGGAAAAAGAAAAGCTAATAATTCTTCTGAAATAAAAAAAGAATCAGTAAGAAAGACCAGAGAAAAAAAAGTAAAAGAGGTTCAAAAAGAAGAAAAGAAAAGTATAAAAAAAGAAGCAATCAAAGAGGAATATAGTGAGAAAAAAAGTAGTAACAAAGTTGTTTACATTATTGTTGCAGTTCTTATTGCTATAGTTTTATTTGTCATTATATCAATTGATAAAAGCTCGTCAAAATATAAAAATAAAAGCGGCAATATGCAATATGATAAGGTATCAGATCCATTAACAATTGGCGAAGAGAAATATTTGGAATTTTTATGGATTGTTGATGGTGCATTTAATGATAGTCGCTTTAAAGAAAAGATTAAGGTAAATGGCAAAGAATTAAGTGATGATAATAAGAAATTTACTTGTACCTACGAAAAGGGAAGTAACACTTGCTTAGCTGCTAATTTTGAAGAAGCTTTTGCTAATGTTTTTGCAAGTAATATTAAATATGATGATGTATATAGTGATGGCTTAGCTATTAAATGGTATGAGAAAAGAGGAGATAATTATTATTTTAAAAACACTAATTCTTGTAATGGTGAAAGAATGAGTACTGAACAAACCTTAGAGTTTGTTGAACAAGATTCTGATAAATTAGTATTTAAAGTTACTTATATTGATAATATTGCTGCTGGAATATATAAAGGTAGACGTAAAGTGGTAAAAGATTTTATTTTGGTAAAAGAAGATTCAGATTGGAAAGTTAGTACTGCCCATTATCATGATCCATGTTACATGGATTACAATATTTAAAAAAAATAGAAGAGATGTTAGTCTCTTCTATTTATTTATCATTACACTATCATAAAATAGTGGTAATACTACATAATTGTTTTCTTGTAAATAATCAATTACCTTAGGTAAAATTGCAGTTGTTTTAGAATCATAATCGTGAAATAAAACAACTTCAATACTTTCACCAATAGATCCTAGAAAATTTTTCCAACCAGCCTCTGCATTAGGAATCCATCCACCATCACCATCTTGAGCAGTCCAATCAACCCATCCATAGCCATTTTTTCTTAATTCTTCGACCATAGAATTAAATCTGGCATTGCCTCCTTGAAGTTTTGGAGTTCCACTTCCACCAGGGAAACGCATAATATTCGTAGTTAATCCGGTTTCTTTTTTTACTAATTCTTCTTGCTTTTTTACAGCATCAATGAGAGTCTTTGCACTATTGTATAATCCAGCATTCCAACCATGAGTATATGTATGATTTGCAATTGTATGATTATCTTTGGCAATGGCAGAATATAGTTTGTGACATTCATATGATTTATTATCATAACATCTATCACCATTAACATTTGTAGTAAAGAAGGTGGCTTTAACACGTTTTTCTTTTAATATTCTAAGAACATTGTAGGTATTATAATAAGGACCATCATCAAAAGTTAGATAGGCGATTTTCTTATCTGTTTCTTTATTTTTTATTTTATGTTCCAGTTCACTTGCTAATTTAAAAACACTTTGTTGTTTTTCTTTAATACCATTATTTATATTTTCTAAATCATTTATTTTTTCATTAATTTCTTCTATTTCTTCTTTACCAATTGTATCGTCATTTAGTAGGGTTTTATATTTTTCATTAATTTTAACTAATTCTTTGTTTTTATTATCATTCTTTTGATATTCAGTATATGCAAAGTATGATAATCCTAAAATGATAAGCAAATTAATTATGATAAAAACTGTTTTAATTTTTCCTCTGTTTCTTTCCATATTTCTAACTCCTCTAATTCTTGTTTATGTTCTTCTTTTAATTTCTCATATTGATTTGTTTTTTCTTCTTTTTCTTCTTTTGAATTAGATATTTTACTTTCTATTTTTTGAATATTTTGATTTAAATCATCTATTTCTTTATCGAGTTTATTATTTCTATTAATAAAATAGCCCAAACATACTCCAATTGAAATTAATAAAATGATAGATACAATAAGAAAAATGTTTTTTAAAAATGATTTTTTTTCTTTTTTTGGATTTTCAGTTTTAATTTTTTTATTTTTTGTTTCTTCTTTTTTTATTTCTTCTTTTTCAACTTTATCTTTTTTTTCTTTTTTTATCTTTTTCTCTGAAATTATTTCTTCTTTTCCTTCATTTTTCTTTTTAACCATATAATCCTCTACTTCCATCAATAATTATAGTATAATTTGTCGAAATATTCAATTATTTTTGACTAATTGTGTTCATAATATTTACTAAATTTCAGAATATATGATATAATCAGGTAGATTGAACTTTTATAGAGGAGATTATGAGAAAAAAAAGTAATAAAAAGAGTAAGGTTGTATCTAATGTCTTTTTCAATGTTATAGCTTTAATTTCAACTGTTATAGCCGTAGCTTTTTGTATATATTTATATAAGCTTGATATGCTACCTGTTAAGTATTTAAGAATTGTTTTTATTGGCTTGGGTGTGTTTTACTTAATATTACTAGCCATTACTTTACCAAGACATATAAAGATTGGATTTAAAATAGTGGCTTTCCTTTTCTTTGTAGCATTTGGCTTTGTCTTTGGTTATGGAATTAAATATGTTGATAAAACGATTAGTTTTATTGATGTAATAAATGATGAATTAAAGCAGAAGGAAGAATATCATATTTCGGTATTAAGTGGAAGTAGTATAGATAAAGTTGAACAACTAAAAAATAAAAAAATTGGTGTATATGTAAGTCCTGCAGCTGTAAATAGTGAAAAAGCAATAAAAAAACTTAAGGAAAAGATTGAATGTGACGTAATAGAATATGATGATGTTGTTGAAATGTTTGAAAGTTTTCAAGAAAAAAAGGTTGACGCATTATTGTTAAATGAATCACAAACAGCAGTACTAGAAAGTGATTTATCATATTTAAAGTTAGAATTAAAAAATATTGATAGTGTCTTAGTACCAATTGATCGTACTGAGGAAGTTGTAAAAGTCGTTGATGTTACTAATACACCATTCAATATTTATATTGCTGGTGGCGATGCGTGGGGTTCAATTAATAAAGTTATGAATACTGATGTTAATATGGTTGTATCTGTTGATCCAGTAAATCACAAAATTCTTTTAACATCTATTCCACGAGATTATTATGTTAACCTACCAAGTAAGGGCGAGAATGCTTATGATAAACTAACTCATGCTGGATACTATGGTATTCAAGAATCAATTCTTGCCGTTGAAAAGTTACTAGATATCGATATTAACTATTATGCAAAAGTTAATTTTTCAACAATTGAAAAAGTTGTTGATGCCATTGGTGGAGTGGATGTAGATAGTGACTTTAGTTTTTGCAAAGATGGTGATACAAGTGTATGCTATAAAAAAGGTTGGAATCATCTAACAAAATATAATGTTTTACCATTTGCAAGAGAGCGTCATGCTTTTGCTGATGGTGATGTACAACGTGTAAAAAATCAACAAAAGGTATTGGAAGCAGTGTTAAACAAAATTACTTCTTCAACAACATTGATAAATAATTATACTGGCTTATTGGACGCTATTAGTAGCAGTTTTTCTACCAGTTTGGATACTAAGAGTATTAACAGACTTGTTAGGATGCAACTTGGCGATATGCGTGGTTGGACTTTTGAAAGTCAGAATTTGATAGGAAATGGTGATCTGGTATCAGTTTATAGTTTTCCATCAATGAAATTGTATGTAATGAGAAGGGATCAACAATCTGTTGAGAAGGCTATAAGTGAGATAAAGAAATTTATGGAGCAAACAAAATAAAAAAGTAATAGGGTGGTGTTTATGAGAATATTATTTATTACATCGGATTATCTTAAACCAGAAAAAGGTAGTAATATTTATACGGACTTAGCGGTAGCGTTAAATAGTCATAATCATGTTATTAAAGTTGTTGTAGCAGAAGAAAAAAAGAAAATAGATAGGACAACTTTATTTGAAGAAAATGGTATACCTGTATTGCGTGTTAAAACTGGTAACCTTTATGAAGTATCATTAGTTGAAAAAGCTATGACATTTTTGACGATAAGTAAAGATTTAAAAAAAGGGATAAATGAATTTTTTGGAAATGAAAGTTTTGATTTGATTTTATTTCAATCACCGCCACTTACCATGTATAAAGTTGTAAAATGGGCAATGAAAAAATTTAAAGCCCCATCATATTTGATGATGAAAGATATTTTTCCACAAAATGGTGTGGATATTGGTATGTATGGTAAATTAAATCCAATATATTTGTATTTTCGTCATCAAGAAAAAGGATTATATAAAACAAGTACAAAAATTGGTTGCATGTCACAAGCTAATATTGATTATATTCAACAACATAATAAATATTTAAATAAAGATAAATTTGAGATTTTCCAAAATACTGTTAAAATTGGTAAAGATGTTCATTTAGGATATGGTGAATATAGTCATATTCGTGAAAAATATGGAATTAGCAAAGATGATATTGTGGCAATATTTGGTGGTAATTTTGGACGACCTCAAGGACTTGATTTTTTAATTGACATAATACATGAATATCGTTACAATAATCGTGTTAAATTTTTGTTAATTGGACGTGGAACTGAGAAAAATCGTATTTTTAGTACAATCAAAGAAAGAGGATATAAAAATGTTTGGACATATGATTTTATTCCACGAAGTGATTATGAAAAATTAACAAAGGTTTGTGATATTGGCTTGATATTTTTAGATAGACGTTTCACTATTCCCAATTTTCCATCTAAAACATTATCATATTTTGAATGTTCTTTACCAATAATGGCAGCGATTGATAAAAGTACTGATTATGGTAAAATGCTTGAAGATTCAGAAAGTGGTTTTTGGGTTGAAAATGGCGATATGAAAAGTTTTAAAAGCAAATTCGATAAACTGCTAGGTGACAAAAAATTACGTAATGAAATGGGTAGAAATGGTAGAAAATATTACGAAAAAAATTGTAATGTCGAATTATCAGTAAAAATATTAGAAAAATATGAAGGAGATAAATAATATGAGTATATTTAAGGGAAAAACATTATTAATTACAGGAGGAACAGGCTCTTTTGGAAATGCTGTATTAAAGAGATTTTTAGATACAGATATTCGTGAAATAAGAATATTTTCACGTGATGAAAAAAAACAAGAAGATATGCGTATTAAATATAAAAACGATAAGATTAAATTTTATATTGGTGATGTAAGAGATTATCGTAGTATTGATGATGCGATGGATGGTGTTGATTACATTTTCCATGCAGCAGCATTAAAGCAAGTTCCATCTTGTGAATTTTTTCCAATTCAAGCTGTTAGGACAAATGTTTTAGGAACAGATAATGTTTTGGAAGCAGCTATTAACCATAATGTAAAAAAGGTAATTGTTTTATCGACAGATAAGGCAGCATATCCTATTAATGCTATGGGAATGAGTAAAGCTATGATGGAAAAAGTTGCCATTGCTAAGGGACGTGATTTAGGCGAAGGAAAAACTGTTATTTGTCGTACTCGTTATGGTAATGTTATGGCATCTCGTGGATCAGTTATACCACTTTTTTGTGAACAGATTGAAAAAGGATTACCACTAACAATTACAAATCCCAAAATGACGAGGTTTATGATGACTTTAGAGGATGCAGTTGACTTAGTTTTGTATGCTTTTGAACATGGCGAACAAGGAGACTTATTTGTTCAAAAAGCACCTGCAGCAACAATTGAAACACTTGCTAAGGCTGTTAAAAATTTGAAAAAAAGTGATTTACCAATTAATTGCATAGGAACAAGACATGGTGAAAAATTATACGAGGTTTTAGTTACTAAAGAAGAAATGGTAAATGCTGTTGATATGGGTAATTATTATCGTATTCCTGCTGATAATCGTAATTTGAATTATCAAAAATATGAAAATGCTGGAAATGCTGATTTAGATGAGATTGTTGAATATAATTCACATAATACTCAAAGATTAAATGTTAAAGAAATGGAAGATCTATTAAAAAAATTAGATTTATTCAAGTAGGTGGATGATGAAGGTTTTAGTAACAGGAAGTAATGGTTTTATTGGGAAAAACTTGATTTCACATTTACAAGAAAAAGAAAATATTGAAATCATTAAATTCGATAAAGATGATAGTTTTGAATTAATAGAAAATAATATTAATAGTATTGATTTTATATTTCATTTAGCGGGTGTTAATAGACCACAAACACCAGAAGAATTTTATCAAGGAAATAGTGATTTAACAAAACGAATAGTTGATTTAATTAAAAGTAAAAATATTCCACTTTTAATTACTTCAAGTATTCAAGCTGCTCTTGATAATGATTATGGAAAGAGTAAAAAAATAGCAGAAGAATATATTAAAAATAATTTAAAAAGTTATTATATTTATCGTTTACATAATGTTTTTGGTAAATGGTGTAGACCTAATTATAATTCTGTTGTTGCAACTTTTTGTCATAATATTGCTAATGATTTAGAAATTACAATTAATGATAAGAGTAAACAATTAGAATTAATATATATAGATGATATTGTTGAAGAGTTTATTCGTGTTCTTGATGGTAATAGTCCTGATGAAGTAGAGGATGGTTATTGTTACATTAATCCAAGATATAAAGTATCATTAGGATATATTGCTAGAAAACTTTATGAATTTAAAGAAAGTATGGAATCTATTTATGTACCAAGAACTGGGAATGATTTTATAAAAAAGTTATATTCCACTTTTATTAGTTATTTACCACTTGAAAAAACATATGTTAGTGCCAAGAAGAATGTTGATGAGCGTGGATCATTTACAGAACTTGTAAGAACAAAAGATAGTGGACAATTTTCAGTATCATTTTCAAAACCGGGTATTGTAAGAGGAAATCATTATCATCATACTAAAATAGAAAGATTTATTGTTATTAAAGGTAAGGCAAAAATTAGTTTTAGTAGTGTAATTAATGATGATAAATATTCGTTTATTGTTGATGATAGTGATATAAAGATTGTTACTATTCCTGTTGGATATACCCATAATATTGAAAATATAGGTGATGGAGAAATGGTTCTTGCTATATGGTGTAATGAATTATTTGATCCAAATCATCCTGATACTTATTATAGAAAAGTTGTTGAATAAAAAGTGATATCTGTCACTTTTTTTGTTAATTATGTCATTATATTTGTAATTTAGGATAGAAATATGATATTATATTATTGTACATATAAGGAGTAGGAAATGAAAAAATTAAAGGTAATGGTTGTTGTAGGAACAAGACCAGAAATAATAAGATTATCAGAAGTAATAAAGGCTATTGATAAATATTTTGATTTAGTTTTAGTTCATACAGGACAAAACTATGATTATACACTTAATCAAGTTTTCTTTGAAGAGTTTAAATTAAGAGAACCTGATTATTATTTAGATGCACCAGGTGCTCATTTAGGTGAAACAGTTGGTAATATTATTGCTAAAAGTTATGAGGTAATAGATAAAGAAAAACCAGATGCTTTACTAGTACTTGGTGATACTAATAGTTGTTTAGCAGCTTATTCTGCTAAAAGGCTTAAAGTACCTATTTTTCATATGGAAGCTGGTAATCGTTGCTTTGATTTTAATGTGCCAGAAGAAATTAATAGAAGAGTAGTTGATCATGTTAGTGATGTTAATCTTGCTTATACTGAGAATGCAAGGCGTTATTTAATAAACGAAGGTATAAAAAATGATTTTCTATATGTTACTGGCTCACCAATGACTGAAGTATTAACAAAAAATATGGATGCAATTGATAAGTGTGATATATTAGATAAACTAGGATTAAAAGAAAATGATTATTTTGTTGTATCAGCACATCGTGAAGAAAATATTGATATAGAAAAGAATTTTAATGAACTTGTTAATAGTTTAAATAAAGTTGCGGAAAAATATGGTAAAAAAATTATCTTTTCAACTCATCCAAGAACTGCCAAAAAGATTAAAGAAAAAAATATTAAATTTAATAAGCTTATTGTTAATATGGAACCAATGGGATTTTTTGAATATGTAAAACTTCAAAAACATGCTTATTGCGTATTATCTGATAGTGGAACTATTCCCGAAGAATCTGCTGTATTAAATTTCCCTGGTGTATCTATGAGAAATTCAACTGAAAGACCAGAAGCACTGGATGCTGGAAGCATTGTTTTAGGAAGTGTACGTGAAAGAGATTTATTAAATGCAATAGAGTTAGCGGTTAACTCACATGTGGAAAATAGAGATAATCCAGTTAAAGATTATCGTGATACTAATGTATCATTAAAAGTTGTTAATATTATTCAAAGTTATTATAATATAATAAATGAAAGAATTTGGAAAAAATAGTATGAAAAAACGGTTAGTTCAAATAAATGTAGTATGTAATGGATCAACTGGAAAAATAATGTGTGATATATCTAAGGAGGCTCAAAAGCAAGGATATGAAACATATTGTTTTTTTGGTCGTGGAAATGCGAAAAAAGATATAAAATGTATTAGGATAGGAACTAATATTGCATCAAACTTACACGGATTTATTGCTCGATTAGGTTTTAATGGACATGGATCATATTTTGCTACTAAGAGATTAATCAAAAAGTTAAAAGATATAAATCCGGATATTATTCATTTACATAATATTCATGGGTATTATATAAATTTGAAAGTTTTATTTAACTATTTAAAAAATGACTATCATGGTAAAATAGTTTGGACACTACATGATTGTTGGACATTTACAGGTCATTGTTCCTATTTTACGTTATCAAATTGTTATAAATGGAAGGATGGCTGTCAAAAGTGTACGCAGCTTAAATGTTATCCGAAAGAATACTTTGATACTACTAAAAAAGAGTATTGTATGAAGAAAAAATTGTTTATGGGATTAAATAATCTTGTTATTGTAACACCTTCTAAGTGGCTGAAAAATCTTGCAAAACAATCATTTTTGTCGCAATATGATATTAAGGTAGTAAATAACGGTATTGATACTGATATTTTTAATTCAACCCCTGATGAAGAAATATTTGAAAAATATCATATACCAAAAAATAGAAAAGTTATACTTGGCATTGCTAATATTTGGGAGCTAAGAAAAGGATTGAATGATTTTATTGAATTAAGTGAATTAATAGATAAAGAGAAATATGTGATTGTTTTAATTGGTGTTGACAAAAAGGCAAGGATGACAATCCCCAATGATATTGTATGTATTGAAAGAACTGATAATCAAAATGATTTAGCTAAAATATATTCTAGTTCATATGTGTTGTTTAATCCAACATATGAAGATAATTATCCAACTGTAAATATAGAAAGCATTGCTTGTAAGACACCAGTTATTGCATACGATACAGGTGGATGTAGGGAACAAGTTGAAAACTTTAATGGCGGATATATTGTTGACAAAAAAGATTATGATGCAATATTAAAAATACTAGGTGATATTAAGAAAATAAGAAATATTGATGATAAATTAAAACTATCATATATGGTGTCAAATTATATTAAGATATATAAGGAGTGATTTTGTGAAGATACTTCATATGTCATCTGGACCTTCTTCTTTGGAATATGCAAATATGCAAAAAAAGGTTAAAGATGATAATTTAAATAGTTGTTATGGAATGCCTGAAGCAAGCTATAAATTTAATAAATTAATAATTGAAGGATTTATTGAGAATGGTGCTGATGTGGAAGCTGTTGTTGGTAGATCTGTTTCTCATAAAACTCATTATGGTTTATTTTGGAAGAAGAATAAACATATTGAAAATAAAATAAATTATAATCATTTGTTTTTTGTTAATTTACCAATACTAAAACATTTATGTATTTGTATTGGTGCTTTTTTGTGCATTGTTATTTGGCTATTAAAAAATAGGAAACAAGAAAAAATGATTGTTGTTGATGGCGCATATGTTTCATTAATTCCGGTTGTTAATCTATTTAGTAATGTTAATAAGATTTGCGTTGTCTGTGATGTATATAGTTACATGGCTAATGTTAAGGATGCACGTGAAAAAATTAGTCAAAAAAATAGAATAATTAATAAAATAATGAAATATCAATATCAGAAATTCGATGGATTTGTTTTTTTAACCGATGAAATGAGCAAGCTAGATGCATTTAAAAATAAACCATATGTTGTGGTTGAAGGACTTGTTGATCAAAAGTTTAAAGAAAAAACTAAATCTGATAAATATATAATGTATGCGGGAGCACTTCGTAAAGAATATGGTTTGGAGAGATTAATAAAAGCTTTTCAAAAAATAAAATCAAAAGATATTGATTTGCTATTATTTGGTAATGGTGATTATGTTGATGAGATAAAAAAAGAATCAAAAAAAGATTCCAGAATAAAATATATGGGAAAAAAATCTTTAGATGAAGTATATGAATACGAGAGGAATGCAATGCTATTAATAAATCCACGTTTTGCAGAATCGGAGTTTACTAAGTATTCTTTTCCATCTAAAAATTTGGAATATATGTTGTCTGGTACACCAGTTTTAACAAGTAAGCTTCCTGGTATGCCAAAGGAATATGATGATTATGTATTTTTAATTTCTGATGATTCTACTGAATCATTAAAAGATTCAATTGAAAAAATATTAAAGAAGTCTGTTAAAGAATTAAAGGAATTTGGTAAAAAAGCACAGTCATTTATATTAAAAAATAAAAATAAAAAGAATCAAACAGCGAAGATTATTAATTTCACTAATGAAATTAATAATAAAACAAAAAATAAAAAAACAATGTTGATATATGGGTGGTTATTATGCTTTTTGAGCTTGTTTTTAACTCAATATCAAATCAAATTGCCACTTGGAACAAGGAATATATATATATATTACTTTGAATTATTTCTAATAATAATTATTTTATCGCACATAATATTATATATAATAAAAAGAAAAAAAATAGATGTATTTAATAAAAAATTCAAATATTATATATTTTTAGTTGCGTGGTTTGTTGTATTACTATTGTATCGTTTTTTTATTGCTCATGATATATCAGGAAGTCTAATAATATTTCGTGTATTGTTTTTCCCTATAGTTTTAGTATTGTACTTAAAAAGAAAAAAAATACAATCTGATGCTGTTTTAATTGGGCTAATACTGTACACATTATATATAAACATTAATCAAATTTATACTTTGATTTTTCAAACACATAGTTTTCGTTTAAGTGAAGTATTAATGAATATTAATATTTATTTATGTTATTCTTTAGCGGTTTTACCAATTTTATTCTTTTGCTTAAAAAATAAGACAAAAAATTATATTACTAAAACTATAATTATTATTAATATAATTATTATTGTAATGTTTTCAATATTCTCAGGATCAAGAATGGCTTTTATAGTCTGCCCTTGTTGTTTTACATTGTCATTCTTTTTTAATTATTATTTTAATAAAAAAAGTGTTAAAAAATATCTTATAATAACTATCAGTATTTTAATATTGATTTTTACGTTTTATAATCTTGATTTATATGATTGTAAAGATAATTTGAATAGATCTATTAAGCCATTATTTAATGTGATTGGTTTAAATATAGATAGTGATAATAATAGTGATAATGCAAATACTGATGATAAAATGGAGAATGATGCCACTAAAAATACTGATGGCCAAGCAGGTAACAATATTGCCGAAAATACTGATGATCAAACGGGCAATAATATTGCCGAAAATACTGATGGTCAAGTGGGCAATAATATTACTGAAAATACTGATGGTCAAGTGGGCAATAATATTACTGAAAATACTGATGGTCAAGCGGGCAATAATATTACTGAAAATGTTAATGAACAATCTGAGAATAAACCAGCCAAAGAATTATCTAATGCAGAAGCGAATGTAATTGATAGCAATATGATGCGCAAATTATTGTGGAAAAAATCTGTTGACTATATAAAAAAGAATCCAATTTTTGGAAAGCCAAGCAATGATATTGAAATAGAAATGTACTTTTACGGCCGAGAAGATGCTGTAAAGATTATACAAAGTCCACATAATTTTGTTTTGGAAATATGGCTAGCTTTAGGATTGCCTGGATTAATAATATATTTTATTATAATTGCAAAAGAGATTTTAGTTGTTTCTAAAAGTAATTTATCAAAAAATAAAAAATACAATTTTTTGTTAGCTTTAATTGTGATATTAGGATTTAGCTTCTTTCAACCGCTATTTACGAGTTATTTTGTAATAGCAATTTTGTTTTTCTTAAATATATACATATATGAAGAGGAGATTGTGTAATGATTAAAACTTCAATAATATTAATGATTTGCGTTTTTCTCAGTAAAATATTTGGATTTTTAAGAGAAATTATTATTGCGTCATATTATGGTACTACATTATCAACTGATGCTTTCTTTGTAGCGCAAAATATACCGACAATTGCATTTGCAGCCATCGGTGCTGCAATATCAGTTGCGGTAATTCCTATTTATACTAAATTACTAAAAAAAGATAAAGAGCAGGCAAGTTATTTTATCAATAATTTAATTACACTTTCAATTATTTTAACAACCTTTTTAATGATAATATGTATTGTTTTATCAAAACAAATAGTATTCTTGGTTGCTCCGTCATTGAGTAGTGCAGGAATTGAACTTGCATCTAAAATATTAAAAGTTTTATCAATTACAATTTATTTTACAATGTTTAGTTATATATTGGGTGGAATGCTAAATTCAAAAAATAAATTTTATATTCCACAATTAGCAGCAATACCTTATAACATTATATCAGTTTTATTTGTGATGATTTTATCAAAAAAAATAGATATTTGGGCTTTAGTTATAGGAACTATAGTTGGCATGTTATTACAAACTATAGTTCATATGATACCTATAAGAAAATTTAATAAATATAAAATAATTGTTGATTTTAAAGAAAAAAATTTAAAAAAATTATGGATATTATCATGGCCAATGGTAATAACTGTTCTGTTTCAGCAGTTAAACTTGGTAGTAGATAAGAATCTAGCTTCTTCTTTTGCAGTTGGATCAATTTCTGCAATTAATTATTCAAATAGAATAGTAGGGATAATTTATGGAATATTTAGTGTTTCTTTAATGACGGTTTTGTATGCTAAATTTAATGAATTTATTATTGATAAAAAGAAGGATAATGTTTTCAGTTTATTAATTAAGGGTTTAAATATAGTATTATTAGTTACACTACCATTTACTGTTGTATCCCTAATATTTAATTCTGAAATAGTCTCAATTATTTTTGGAAGAGGAGCTTTTGATGCGAATTCTGTAGCAATGACTAGTGAAGTATATATGTATTATGCACTATCAATATTTTCAATGGCTGCTAATGATATAATATTAAGATGTTATTATTCGTTAGATAATTCAAAAACTCCAATGATTATAACTGTTGTTGGTGTTATTATTAATATTATTTTAAGTATTATATTATCAAAAATTTTTGGACTTAAAGGCTTAGCTATTGGTACATCTATTGCTATGACTATTCAAACTATATTATTATTTGTAGTCTTAAAAAAGAAAGAGAGTTTTAAACTTGAAAAAAAATGTACTTTGGATTTTATTAAAATAATAATTGGTAGTATTTTGATGGGATTAGTAATGTTTGCACTATACAGCAAAATAGCTATAAATATTCAGATAGTTAAATTGCTAGTCATTTCATCATTTAGTTTATTAATATATGTATTTTTCCTATATATTGCAAATATATCTGTTAAGGAAGATTTACTAATATTTATAAAAAGTAAAATTCATAAATAACATATTTAAATAAAAAAATATGACATTAAATATATTTTCGTTGTGTGATGTTGGTTGACAAATAATAAAAAAAGTATTATATAAATTGTAAGAGGTGTTGTATGGAAAATAAAAAGAAAAAATTAAAGTTATCGGGGTTAATTATTATAATTTTATCAATTGCAATTGTTTCTGTTGGAGGTTTTATTTTATATAAGACAGTTTTTGAATCAAATAGCAATGAAGATGAGCCTAAACAAACTGAAAAAGAACCAGAACCACCAGTTGAGGAACCTAAAAAGGAAGAAAATCCAGTTAAGATTATTGATGTTAATTCAAAATCAAGACCATATGCTGTTATGATTAATTGTCATTCTGCAGCTTTACCTCAATCAGGTTTACAAGATGCTTATATTGTATATGAAATAATGGTTGAATCAGGTATAACAAGAATGATGGCATTATTTAAAGATAAAGATTTTACTAAAGTTGGGTCTGTGCGTAGTGCAAGGAATCAGTATTTAGGATATGTTCTTGAAAATGATGCGATTTATGCCCATGCTGGTGGTTCTCAAGAAGCTTTAGATCGTATTTATGCAGGACTTGTTAATGATGTTGATGTTGATGGTCAATATGGTGTTCGTGATAAAGAACTTGCTAAAAAGCGTGCATGGGAACATACATTATTCACTAATAGCTCATTGCTTGCAAAAGCAGTAGCAAGTAAGGGAATAAGAACAACAACAGAAACAAAGCCTTTATTAACCTATAGTGCAGATGAACTTGATTTATCTAAATATCAAACAACTCCAGTTAATAAACTTAGTATTAAGTATTCTAATTATCGTACATCAATATATGATTATAATGCTGAAAAAAAGGTTTTCCTTCGTTCAATGAATAATGTTAAAAATACTGATTTAGTAACTGGTAAACAATATGAAGTTAAAAATGTTATTGCCTATGGAGTTAAATATACTACATATACAGATCATGGATATTCTGGATATCAAAGAATAGATAACATAGGCTCTGGCGAAGGATATTACATCACAAATGGTGTAGCTCTTCCGATTACTTGGAGTAAAGCAGATGAAAAAAGTCAAACAGTATATAAAATTAAAGAGACAGGTGAAGACTTAGTTGTTAATGATGGTAATACATATATTCAAATATATCCAAGTAATGGTGGTAAGTTGACAATTAGCTAGAAATGTTATAAAAAAACTTCAATTATTGAAGTTTTTTTGTTATACTTAATTATAGAGTGAGGTGTATATGGAAAATAGAAAAACGCTTATTGATTATTTACTATATACCTTAATTGCTATTAATATTATTATCTTGTTATATTTTGGATATAAAAAATTATCAAATAGAGAATTTAATATTATAAATGGTGAAAATAATGCAGAGATTAATTCTTATACAGTAATAATTGATTTAAATGGTGCTGATAGGGTGGATACTAAGAAACTAATATGTGCCTTTAATGATAATGATACTTGCACAGTACATCTACCAAAGGCCTATCGTGATAATGGTAAAGTAATGGGATTTAGTACTGATAAAGATAGTAATATTCCTGATTATTTAATGGATACAGATATAGAATTATCTACAAATATGCGTTTATATGTTATATCATATAAGATTAATACTCTTCATATAGAAGAAGGAGATATTGATTATTTAGCTAGTAATGATTTATCATGTATTATTTATAATACTAGTGAATCGTGTCGAATAAAAATACCAGTATTTAATAAAGTGGGTTATGAAAATAAAGGATATTCAACATCGAAAGAATCATTAACGGGATTTGTATATCCAAATGACTATTATGAAGTATCTAAAAATACGATTCTTTATCCAATTTATGCCACATCATCACGTCATAAACCTATTGCAGTTAGTAAAACAATAATTGTTAATAATAGTTTTGTTGAAATAGAAAATGGCTGTGGCAGTGATATTTATCCTGAATATATCGGTTATTTAGAGGATATAAAAAATAAGGCACCATATCTACTATTTGGAAATAAAGTTAGTTTAATTGGCGATGATGCATTTAATGATATATGGGGTAGTGGTTATGTTGGTATGAATTATGGGCCAAGAAAATTAAGAGCCATTGATGTTCGTTGCTCTAAAACTGTTTTTAATGATTATTATGCTACTATGGTACATGAATTAGGGCATTCTTGGGATTATTTTTATTCCACTGAATCAGGAGAAAATATTACTAGTCAAAGTGATATTATTAATTTATTTAATAAATATAGTAATTTGAGTGATAGACCATTTAGAAAATATAGTTATACAAATATATATGAATTTTTCGCTGATGCTGTTAAGTATTATTATTTTAAATATTTAAAACCAGTTGAGGAATATTCACATCTATCATATCCAAGTGATATTAAAGAAACTCTGGAAAAATATATTTGTATAGCGAATAATGATTATGATGAAAGTAAGTGTAGAGTATGAGGATAATTTTAGCAAGTAAATCACCAAGAAGAAAGGAATTAATGAAATCTTTATGTATTCCTTTTGAAGTTATTACAGAGAATACAATTGAAAATTTAGATGCAACTAAAAATCACTATGAGGAATGTATGAAAACAGCCAAGAGTAAAGCATTAGCAGTCTTTAATAAGGTTAGTGGTAATGTTATAGTTATTGGTAGTGATACAATAGTTTCTTATAACAATAAAATATATGGTAAACCACAAAACTATGATGATGCATTTAATATGTTAAAAGATTTTAGTAATCATAAACATGAAGTTATATCTTCTCTTTGTATTTTAGTAAGAAAAAATAATCAAATATCGGAAGAATTAACATATGATAAATGTCAAGTATATGTTAGTAAGATGAGTGATGATGAAATAAGAGATTGGATTAATAGTAATGATGTATATACTAAAGCTGGTGCATATGCTATTCAAGAAGGATTTGGTAAATATATTGAAAAAATTGAAGGAGATTATTTTTCTATTGTCGGTTTTCCCCTTCATAAAGTTTATGAATTATTAAAAAAATATGAATAAAACTTTATTTTAAAAAATAACTTTGATATAATTAATATATAAGAAAAGGTGTTGGTATGAAAATGGATATTTTAGCTATCTTGATGGTAGCGTTCTGCTTATTTGCAATTTTAATGTTTATACTTTTTTATATTTATGCAAAAAAGTACTATAATGAAAAAAAGATTAGTGATGACTATAAATTAGAAAGTGATGAAGTAAATGATGATATACCAAAAATTGAATTAATAGATATATCAATTAATGGTAAGAACTATGTCTTTGATGCTAATAATTATCATCTTAACTACAATGATATGGTAAAAGTTATGATAAATGGCTTTACATATAATGGTGTGGTTACTAAGGGTAATTATATGGATGATTTAGGTCATTATTCACAAATACCTACTAAACTTGTTTTAGAAGAGGAGAATGACTCTGAACCTCTAAATCAAGTAGAAGATAATTATCAAGAAATAAATGATGAAAGTGATGAATTTATTCCTCGAAAAAAGGATGAAACTCTATAGATAAAGGAAAAAGATAATGCAAAAGAAAATACATAATATTTTAATTAGTTATTGGTTTAAAAAATTAGATTATAATCCCAAAGAAAAGATTTCTAATCTTTCTGATTCTATTAGGAGCGTTATTGATACAGATTTGTTATTTAATAATGAAAATCCAACAAGATTAATTGGAATGCCAAGAATAGAAGGAATTAGTAGTGATAAAAAATCTTTTTTTTCTATGTCTTTAATTAATGCTACATTAAGACTAGAAGTAAAAGAAAAAGATGATGATGAAATAATTTTACTTACTAATAACTATGTTCAGTTATTTTACGACATTTTAAAAGATGTTTATGATATTGATATCTTGTATACATCTATAAAATTAGATGTTATTCTTGCAACTGATAAACCTATTGATTTCTTAGCAGATACATTTAATTTATCTAAAAATAATTATGAGGATTTATCTTTTAAAAGAGGATTTATAAAAGATGGTTATTATATTAACTATATTTTAAATTCTGGTAAAGAGTATAACTTTAATGTTCAAAAAAATGATAATAGTTTAGATCAAGATTTATTTGATCAAACATTAACTATTTCTATTTCTGAAGCATCTTTAGTAAAAGATTATATTTTGGCAGTAATAGAGATTAATGATCGTTATTCTTATAATAAAAATAAAGATTATCGTACTAAAAAAGATAGTCTTCGCGGTATGATAATGGAGATAAAAGAAATATTAAACAATGAAAAATATTTGAAAATATAAGAGGTAAAATATGGACTTTTTACAAAGAATTCATGAATGTAGTGATGAAGAAGTAGATAAGATTGTTGAAGAGGAAATAAAAAGAATTAATGATAGTGCTGAGCAAGTAGGGGAATTGGGTTTTCCTAGAAATTCAATAGGTTTTAGTAAAATGTTTAAGGGATTTATTCCATTAAATACGCGTATAAGATATGCATTTCAAAATGTCGAAAGTTATGGGATGGAAACTGTTGATTTTATTTATGAATTTGTTCATTTTCTTCGCAAGTATAAGGTTGATAATAAGCGCCATATTATCTTTTTGATAGAATATTTTATTAATAATTATTTTGGCTTTGCAGGTCAAATGGATAGAGAAACTATTTTTAATGATCGTGCATGGAAAGAATCGGTAGGCGATGATGATAAATATTTTCAATTGTTAGAACAAAATAAAATAGGTGATTTAAAAGGTAAAGGAGCTGCAATGTGTACGGAAAGAAGTGCTTTAGCAGAGCAACTTTTGAGCCTTTTTGGAATAGACGTCTATTATTGTATTGGTTGTATTAATGATAACGGAAATGAGGAAGCCCATTGTTTTAATATAATTAAAACTAAAAAAGGTTATGCGCTATTGGATTATAGTGTTTCTGTACCTGTATATAATCAGGAAGGTAGTATTGAAGGCTTTTATCCGTTTGTTGGGAATATGACTGAAGAGGAATTTACTGATTTTGTCAATAATGGGACTATTCGTACTTTTAATGATTATTGTAGGCGTGGTGACCACTATGAAGGAACAGGAAAACAAAGATCTTATGTTGTAGGAAGATTTGCAATAAAAAAAGAAAATCAAACTGGAAGAATTAGATAAAAATGGCGTATGTCATTTTTTTGTTATTGGTTATAAACGTACTACTTGAAATAAGCCTAAATTAATGATAAACTATTCATGTCGGAGGTGTTATGCGGTATATTGGTCTTGATTTAGGTACAAAAACTTTGGGAATTAGTACATCAAATGGTGTAATCGCTACAAATTATAAAACTTTAAAACACAATGAAGATTATGATTATTTAGTTAGTGAAGTAGCGAAAATAGTACAATATGAAGAAATCGATAAGATTATCTTGGGCTTCCCTAAAAATATGAATAATACTATTGGGGAAAGAGCTGATATAACTCTTGCTTTTAAAGAAAAACTTGAAAAAGCAACGAATAAAGAAGTAATCATGGAAGATGAAAGATTAACAAGTGTTGTAGCTAATAAAGCATTGATATCTGCAGATACACGAAGAAAAAAAAGAAAAGAAAGGGTAGATGGTGTGGCAAGTGTAATTATATTACAGTCATACCTAGATAGGAAGGTAAATTAAAATGAACAAAAAAAATGTAATAAGAATTAAAGATGATAAAGGAAATGAAACAGTATGTGATATTTTATTCACATTTGATAATGAAGAAACAAAGAAAAGTTACATTGTTTATACTGATAATAAAAGAGATGCTTCAGGTAAAGTACAAGTTTATGCATCTATTTATAATCCAAAAGAAAAAAATGGTAAGTTAGAAGAAATTAAAACTGAAAAAGAATGGAAGTATATTGATACAATTCTTCAAACTTTACAAGAAGAAGTTACTGGTAAAAACGGAGAATAATTTATGAAAAAGTTACGTAATGTCATGCTAATCTTTTTAATATTGATTGGTTTAACCTTAGTAACTTTATGTTTTCTTTATAAACATTATACATCACCTGTTGGCGATAGTAGTGAGGTAGTTTCTATTACAATTCCTAGTGGTTCAAATGGTAATCAAATAGGTGAATTATTAAAAGAAAAAGAATTAATTAGAAATTCTACATTCTTTAAAGTTTATTTAAAATTATTTAATATTTCGGGCATGAAAGCAGGAAAATATGATTTAAATAAAGGTATGTCATTAAAAGATATAGTAGATACTTTAAAAGAAGGTAATAATTTTAATGAGGATGAAATAAGTATGACATTCCAAGAAGGAATTAACATGCGGACAGTAGTAAAAATTATTACAACAAATACTAATAATACTGAAAAAGATGTATATGATTTATTGAAAAATGAAGAATATTTAAATGGTTTAATCAAAGATTATTGGTTTATTACTGATAAAATAAAAGATAGTAAAATATATTATTCATTAGAAGGATATTTGTATCCTGATACTTACCGTTTTAACAATAAAGATGTTAAAGTAGAAGAAATATTTAATAAATTAATAAAAAAAATGGATACAGTTTTAACTCCATTTAAAGAACAAATTGAAAAGAGTAAATATAGTGTTCATGAACTATTAACTCTTGCATCTATGGCTGAGATGGAAGTTAGTCATACACATAGTGAAGATCGTCCTAAAGTTGTTCGTGTATTTATGAATAGATTAGATAAGGGAATGGCTTTAGGTAGTGATGTAACTACTAGATATTCATTAAAATTAGATGAAACACGTGCCTTAACATATAATGAATATAATACTTGTAATGCATATAATACAAGATGTTCAACATTTACAGGATTACCAGTAGGGCCTATTGGTACAATATCTGAATCAAGTATTAAAGCTGCAATTAATCCAGCAGAAGGTAATTATACATATTTTATTTCGAATATTAATACAGGAGAAACATTCTTTTATGATGATTATAATGGCTTTTTAGCTAAGAAGAATGAACTTGCAGTTGTAAATAATGGCTATTAAGGAGTGATATAATGAGTAATGAACTCATGATAATAAATAATATTAAAGAATATGCTAAAAATGAAAATATTCCTATCATGCAGGATGAAGGGATTGAATTTTTAACATCATTTATTGAAAAAAAACAAATTAAGAATATTTTAGAGATTGGAACAGCAATTGCATATTCTGCAATTATGATGGCAAGAGTTTCTAAAGATATTCATGTTACAACAATTGAAAGAGATGAAATACGATACTTAGAGGCTTTAAAAAATATAAAAAAATGTGGTCTAGAAAATAGAATAACTTTAATTTTTAATGATGCTTTAAATATTGAATTAAATGATAAATATGATTTAATCTTTATTGATGCTGCAAAGGGAAAAAATATTGAATTTTTTAATCATTTTGAAAAAAATATTGATAGCGATGGTTATATCATTACAGATAATATGGATTTTCATGGTTATGTAGAGATGAAGGAAGAAGATTTACCAAGTAAAAATATCAGGGGCATAGTAAGAAAGATTAAAGATTATATTTATTTCTTAGAAAATAACATGGTATATAAGACTACTATATATAAAATAGGTGATGGTATCGCTGTTACTGAAAGAAGGTAATTATGAAAGTTTTAGTAGGTTTAAATAATAAGAATATTCTTGATTATTTAGATTATACTAATTCTTTTATTATAGGTTTAAAAGAATTTAGTATAAATTATTTAGAATATTCTCTTGATGAAATAAAAAAATTACAAGAAAATTATCCTAATATAGAGATATTTGTTTCAATCAATAAAAATATTTTTAATGACGATTTGGAAGCATTAAAGAATAATTTAATAGAACTTAATAAATTAAATATTAAAGGATTATTATTTTATGATTTAAGTATTTTATCTATTGTTAAAGATAATAATTTATCTATTCCACTTATATGGGGACAGGAACATATGACTACCAACTATAATACATGTAATTATTATTATGATAAGGGATGTAAATATGTTTATATATCTTCTGAAATAACTGTTGATGAGATAAAAGAAATTAAAGAAAAATCTAATATTTCGATTATGAGTTTTCTTCTTGGATATCCCGAAGTATCTTTTTCTAAAAGAAAGTTATTAACTAATTATTTTTTATCAAGGAAAGAAGAAAAAAATAATGATTGGTATGTAATTAGTAGTGATAATCAAAGTTATTATATTAAAGAAAGTAATTTAGGAACAAGAATTTTATATGGTAAAGTATTAAATGGAATAATGCCATATATGGATTTAAAAGATACTATAGATTATGGAATATTTAATGAAGAATTAATGAATCATGAACTTTTTATTAAATGTTTAAGAGTGTTTAAAGATTTAGAAAAAAATAATATTAGCAAAGAAGATGCAAATAATGAAATTATTAATTTAACTGGAAGTAATGATACAGTCTTTTATTATAAGAAGACGATATATAAGGTGAAAGATGAAAAATAAAATAGAATTATTAAGTCCAGCAGGGGACTTGGAAAGACTTAAAATCGCTTGTTTATATGGGGCGGATGCTATTTATATTGGTGGAAAAGATTATTCATTACGTGCTAATGCTAATAATTTTAGTATTGAAGAAATAAGAGAAGGTTGTGAATTTGCGCATAATCTTGGAAAAAAAGTGTATTTAACTTTAAATATTGTTTTTCATAATGAAGATATTGATGGTGTGTATGAATATATTAAAGAAGTAGTAGATGCTGGGATAGATGCTTTTATTGTTAGTGATTTATTTATTGTTAACTACATAAAGAAGAATTTTAATGTTGAGGTACATTTAAGTACTCAAGCCTCTACAACGAATGTTGAAAGTGTTAAATTTTTAAAAAACGAAGGTATAGATCGTGTTGTTTTAGCAAGAGAAGTTGGCAAAAATGATATAAAAAAAATAATTGATGAGACAGGAATTGATATTGAATGTTTTATTCATGGAGCGATGTGTACATTCTATAGTGGACGTTGCGTTTTATCTAATTATTTTACCAATCGTGATTCTAATCGTGGTGGTTGTGCTCAAGTATGTCGTTTTAATTTCTTACTTGATGATAAACCATTTACTATGGCTGTTAAAGATTTAAATATGTCTCATTACATTTGCGATATGATTGAAATAGGGGTAAGAAGTTTAAAAGTAGAAGGAAGAATGCGCTCGCCTTATTATTTGGCAACCGTTCTTTCTAGTTATCGAAGAATTATCGATAATTATTACAATAATACTTTAAATGATGAAATGATTGAAGAAGAAAATAAGATTTTATCGCGTGTTTCTAATCGTGATAATAGTACTCATTTCTTTAATCATGAAGCTGATGTAAGTGATCAATATTATTCTGGTCATTGGGAAGTATCTAATCAAGATTATTTAGCTTTTGTCATGAATTATGACAAGGAAAAGCGTTTATGCACAATTAGCCAAAGAAATTATTTTAGTGTTGGTGATACAATTGAAATCTTTATGCCAAATGGTCAAAGAATAAGATATGTGGTTGATAAATTGTTTAACGAAAAAATGGAAGAAGTTACTAAAGCTAATCATGCTGAAGAAACATTATACTTTTATATTACAGAAGAAATATTACCAAATTCAATGATCAGGAGGGTTTATGAATAATATTATGCGTGAAGAAAGTTTTGGCCCATATGCGACTAAATCCAGTGAAGGAATTAGATTGGTTCATGAAGAAGAGGATTTTCGTCCTAGTTTTTATCATGATATAGATCGTATTATTAATTATTCATCTTTTACTCGTTATATGAATAAAACCCAAGTTTTTTCTTTTAAGAAGAATGATAACGTTCAAACTAGGCTTGTGCATGTTTTGCTAGTTAGTAAAATATCAAGAACAATAGGAAGAAGCCTTAACTTAAATGAAGATTTAATTGAAGCGATTGCTCTTGCCCATGATATAGGTCATGTACCACTTGGTCATGTTGGGGAAAAAATCTTAAATAAAATAAGTTTACGTGAATTAAATGAAACATTTATGCATAATATAGAAGGTGTTCGAAACTATTTAGTTTTAGAACGTGATGGAAGAGGCGCTAATTTAACTATTCAAGTCATGGATGGTATTTTATGTCATAATGGGGAAATATTAAATAATATATATCATCCTAAGAAGAAAACAAAAGAAGAATTTTTACAAAATTATTATGATGCTTATAAAATGCATGAAAAAAAAGTACTGTTTGAACCAATGACATTAGAAGGATGCGTTGTTAAACTTTCAGATGTTATTAGTTATGCTGGTCGTGATTTAGAAGATGCAATAAGGCTTGATTTTATTAAAAGAGAAGATATTCCAAATAATATAGTGGAAGTATTAGGAGATAATAATCGTGATATTGTTAATACATTAGTATGTGATGTTATTGAAAACAGTATGGGTAATAATTATATAAAACTAAGTGATAATGTTTTTAAAGCTTTAAAAGATTTAGTTAAATTCAATTATCAATATATTTATAATAGGGCTAATTCAAAAGAAAAATTAGCTTTCTATGAAAAAGTTTTTAATAGTTTATACGATTATTATTTAGAATCAATTAACAATAATGATCAAGAAAGTAGTATTTATCTTAATTATTTAAATAAAAAAATACCAGAGTATATAGAAAATACAAGTAATCAAAGAAAAGTAATTGATTATATTTCATTAATGACAGATGAATATTTAATGGCAGAATATAATAAATTAGTGAACAAAAAAATTGATTGACTTTTATAGTCATTTGTAATATAATGTATGAGTATATTTTAAAAAGAGGTGCACAATGGAAAAAAATAAAACACTATTAACTCATCAAGGTTATCAAGAATTAAAAGATGAACTTGATTATTTAATTAATGTTCGACGTCCAGAAAATATAAAAGCTATTAAAGATGCTAGAAGTTTAGGAGATTTATCTGAAAATGCTGATTATGATGCTGCTCGTAATGAACAAGCTGAAATTGAAGGCAGAATTAAACAACTTGAAAAATTATTAGAAAATGTTGAAATAATTGACAGTTTAAAGCAAGATAAAGGTATTGTAAATATTGGAAATACTGTTGAGATAAAGTATATGGATGATTCTGATGATGTTGAGGAATATCAAATTGTTGGAAGTCAAGAAGCTGATCCATTTTCATGTAAGATTTCTAATGAAAGTCCTATTGCTAAAGCTTTACTAAATCGTAAAGTTGGTGATATTGTGGATGTAGAAAGTCCTAATGGTGTCTATCAAATAGAAATAACGTCAATTAAATAAAAAAATATTGACAAGAAAGCAACAAATTTTATACAATAATTGTTGCTGGTATGTCCCCTTAGCTCAGTTGGTAGAGCAACTGACTCTTAATCAGTGGGTCTAGAGTTCGAGTCTCTAAGGGGACACCAATTTATAAAAATGTAAAAAAACACTTGCTATTATGAATAGTTTATAGTAAAATATTCAAGTAACGTGTAGTTGGGCTTGTAGCTCAGGTGGTTAGAGCGCTGATCTGATAAGTCAGAGGTCGTTGGTTCAAGTCCATCCAGGCCCACCATTATTTGCCTCAATAGCTCAGTTGGTTAGAGCACTTGACTGTTAATCAAGGGGTCCTAGGTTCAAGTCCTAGTTGAGGCGCCATTTTTTTTGGCCAGTTGGTGAAGTGGCTTAACACACTGCCCTTTCACGGCAGCATTCATGGGTCCGAATCCCGTACTGGTCACCAA
>JAEEGL015983381.1_pt1 | contig 35614 bp, 34 predicted proteins | sample 9134231 | NCBI WGS metagenome assembly JAEEGL01 (sample SAMN16246548, study PRJNA631951) | gut metagenome | biome: gut microbiome; feature: rumen; material: fiber-attached | host: Bos | place: Iran: Karaj | collected 2018-10
TCTACATCATTGACCTGCAGAAGACCGTTCGCAAGGTGGACGAGGCCTATGCGTTCGTCCGCGACATCGCGATGGAAGGCAAGAGCGTCCTGTTCGTCGGCACCAAGAAGCAGGCGCAGGAGAGCATTGAGCAGGAAGCAAAGCGCTGCGAAATGTTCTACGTCAACCAGCGCTGGCTGGGCGGCCTTCTCACCAACTTCAAGACCATCCAGAGCCGCATAGCGAAGCTCCGCGAGATCGAGAAGATGGAAGAGAACGGCGATTTCGATCTCCTTCCCAAGAAGGAAGTCGTTAAGCTCAAGTACATTCAGGAAAAGCTCGAGAAGAACCTCGGCGGCATCAAGGAGATGAAGAAGCTCCCCAGCTGCATGTTCGTCGTCGATCCCCGCAAGGAGCACATCGCCGTTCAGGAAGCTCGCTGCCTGAATATCCCCATCGTTGCCATCGTCGATACCAACTGCGATCCCGATGACGTCGATTACGTCATCCCCGGCAATGACGACGCCATCCGCGCCGTCAAGCTCATCGCTTCCAAGATCGCGGACGCCGTTATCGAGGGCAAGCAGGGCGAGCAGATGACCGATCACGCTGTCGATACCACCATCGAGAGCGCCGACGAAGAGGATAATTTCTGATCCCAAACCGAAACTTAACCCAAGGGAGGAAAAAAGTATGGAATTCACCGCTAAAGACGTTATGACTCTGCGTGAGCGCTCCGGCGCCGGCATGATGGATTGCAAGAAGGCGCTCAAGGAGTGCGACGGCGATATGGAGAAGGCTCTGGACTATCTCCGTGAGAAGAGCCTTGCCGCTTCCGCCAAGAAGGCCCTGCGCATCGCCGCCGAGGGTATCGTCGATTGCTTCGTCTGCGACGAGTGCAAAGTCGGCGTTATCGTCGAGGTAAACTGCGAGACCGACTTCGTCGCCAAGACCGACGCTTTCAAGGAGCTCGTTCACAACATCGCGAAGCACATCGCCAAGATGAACCCCGCTTCCGTTGAGGAGCTCATGGGCCAGACCTATGCTCTTGATGAGTCCATGACCATCGAGAACCTCATCAACACCGCCGTTGCCAAGATCGGCGAGAAGATCACCATCCGCCGCTTCGAGCGCATCGAGGGCGTTTGCGATTCCTACGTCCACATGGGCGGCAAGATCGGCGTTCTGCTCCAGGTCTGCTGCAAGGACGAGGCCGCTGCCGTTCACGACGTTGCCATGCAGATCGCGGCTGCCAAGCCCACCTGCATCGACAAGGACGACTGCGATCAGGCCGAGCTCGATCACGAGCGTGAGGTCCTCCGCGCCCAGGCGCTGAACGAGCCGAAGCCCAAGCCCGCCGCCATCATCGAGAAGATGGTCGAAGGCCGCATCGAGAAGTACTACAAGGAGGTCTGCCTGCTTGAGCAGCCCTTCGTCAAGAACCCCGATCAGTCCGTCCGCGACATGATCAACGGCCGCTTCACCGTTAAGAAGTTCGTCCGCTACGAGATGGGCGAGGGCCTGCAGAAGCGCGAGGATAACTTCGCCGAGGAAGTTGCCGCTCAGGCCAATAAGAAATAATCAAGCCTTAAGAAGGCCCGACAGCCCGTGCTGCCGGGCTTTTTTTGCGTGACGCGCTTATACGCTTGACCCGCAGGCCGAATGCCTATAAAATAATATGAGGAAAACAAGGTTCCGAAACGTATAACAGATGAAGGATCCACACGGGAGGCCACGGCATGCGATACGTTGACAGCCTGAGCGAAAGCTATCGCCGCTTTTTGGCGGGTGATGAAAGCGCCGCACGCGTAATAATGGACGGGCTTTTTTTGGGGCTCGTCAGGTTTATTGCAGGCTACGTCGGGGATATGCCGTCCGCAGAGGATATCGCGATGGACGTTATGGCGGAGCTGTTTGCCAAAAGGCGCGGGTATGAGCCCCGTTCATCGCTGAAAACCTACGCATACATGCGCGGCAAGTGCCTGGCTCTCGACCTTTTGCGGCACAGGAAGGCGCTGGCGTTCGACGGGCTTGACGCCTGCGGGGAACTGCCCGACGAGCGGGCGGAGCTCGACGCGGAGCTTTTGAAGACCGAACGTGAGCGCGAGTTGTCGAAGGCGCTCGACCTGCTGCCCGCCGACATGCGGGCGGCGGTGCGGCTGGTCTATTTTGAGGGGATGAGCTATGAGGAGGCTGCGCGGGTGCTTAAAAAGACCCGCAAGCAGACGGACAACCTGCTGTACCGCGCAAAGCTGAAGCTGCGCGAAATACTCGGAGAGGAGGGCCGCGATCTGATATGAAACCGATGGACGAATACACCGCCGAGGTTTTGAAAAGGAGCCGCGCGATAAAGGAAAAACGCGCGAAAATACGCAGGCTTGCGCTGCGTATCGGCTCGCCGATACTGGCTCTGGCGGTGCTTATACCGGGATTCCTGGCCCTTCTGAACGGAAATATAAAGCCCATGGAGGCTATCCCGAACTCGGCCGACAGCACGTCTATGCTGATAACGGTGGAATACCCCGACGGGCGCGAAAACGGGCGGTTTTCCGACAGTTTGACCGTGGGCGCATACTTCAGGCTGATAAGCGGGCTGCGGAAAGAGCAGGGGCTTGCGCCGGACGACGCCCCCGGCAATCTGCACCTGCCCGACCCCGAAACTCCCCCGCAGGCGCCCGATATGAGCCGGGTGGAGGCCACGATCGTCTACTGCGACGAGATAGGCTGCGAGGTGCGGTTTTGCCTGATGGGAACGGAGCTTTACGAGCTGCGCACGGGCGAAAGGCTGGTTTTGACGCGCGGGCAGGCCGACGAGCTCAAGGCGCTGTTCGGCATTGGCGGCGACAGATAAAACACGGAGGCTTATATGAAAGCGAAGCACTTTTTGAAGCGGGCGCTGGGGCTTATAATGGCGGCGCTCATGCTGGCGGCGGCGTCCGGCTGTATGAGGCGGGCCTATGCCGAGGATCTGATGCGCGGCGTTTCGGCGGCGCGCGCCGAGGGGACCGCCCCGACGGAGGCCGTAAGCCAAAGCATGACCGCGTTTGCGGTAAAGCTGCTGCAAAACACGGTGCGTCACGGGAACGCGCTCCTGTCGCCGCTGTGCGTGACGAGTGCACTTGCGATGACGGCAAACGGCGCACGGGGCGAAACGCTCGCCCAAACGGAGCGGGCGCTGGGGCTGACGACGGACGAGCTGAACGGGTTTTTCGCCTACACGCTTGCGCGGCTCGATGCGGGCAGGGAGCTTGCGCTTGCGAACTCGCTGTGGATAAATTCGAACGGGGGCTTTGAACCGAACGCGGACTTTTTGCAGGCGAACGCCCGGTTTTACCGTGCGGATGCGTACTCCGCCCCTTTTGACGACACGACCGCGGACGAGATAAACCGATGGGTCAAAAAAAGCACGCGCGGGACGGTGCCCGAGATGATCGACGAGATCGACCCCGACGCGGTGCTGTACCTTGTAAGTGCGCTCGCATTTGACGCGGCGTGGGAAACGCGCTACACCCGCGACGACCTTTGGGACGGCGAGTTCACGACCGAAGCAGGCGAAAAGCGCGAGGTCAAATTCATGTCCTCCGACGAAAACGCTTACCTGGACGACGGGCAGGCGACAGGCTTTATGAAGCCCTACAAGGGCGGGCGATATGCGTTTGCCGCCATGCTGCCGAACGAGGGCGTCAGCCTTGAAGAATACCTGAGCGGGCTTGACGGCGCGGCGCTTTATTCGCTGCTTTCAAACCCGCAACAAACGAAGGTCACGGTGAACATACCCGAGTTTACCGCCGAGTTCGGGGCCGACCTCTCCCCCGCCCTCCAAAGCATGGGGCTTAAGCAGGCGTTTGACGAGGACGCGGCGGACTTTTCGGGGATGGGCGCGTCTGAGAACGGGAACATTTATATTAAGCAAGTGATCCACAGGACTTTTATTGAAGTGAACGAACACGGCACAAAGGCGGGCGCGGCGACCATGTTTGTGATGCCGACCAACACGGCGGCCATCAACCCCTGCGTCACGCTTGACAGGCCGTTCCTTTATATGCTCGTGGACCTTGAGACCGGGATACCGTTCTTTATCGGAACGATGGCGGACCCGGCATAACGTGAGACCGGGCGCTCCTGCGGCGGGCTTGAAGCCCGCCGCTTTTTTCGGCTTTTTTGTGCGGCAGTCGTTTACATTTGCCGAATGCTGTGGTAAAATATCCGCGAATTGAGACATACCGATTTTTAATTCGGCGCCGTGACGCCGGCAAGATCGTACGGGGCGCAACTGTCTTCGGTCCTGCGGGCGCGCGCAGGACCTGTTTTTATGCAGGGAAAGGAGCTGTATGCAGTTAAAGTCCGTAATAATGACCGAGGCCGAGGTCAGGCGTTCGCTTGCGCGCATAACGCACGAGATCATAGAGCGCGACCACGGCACCGACGGGATAGTACTGATAGGGATACGCCGGCGCGGGCTGCCGCTTGCCAAGTGTATTGCCGAAAACATCGAGCGGTTTGAAGGGGTTCGGGTGCCCGTCGGGTATATTGACGTTACGCTGTACCGCGACGACCTGACCGAGACGACGGACCTGCCCGACGCGGGCGAAACGCATATCCCCTGCCCCATCGGCGGCAGGACGGTGATACTGGTGGACGACGTTATTTTTACGGGACGCACGGCAAGGGCCGCGATAGAGGCCGTGTTCAGCCACGGGCGCCCCGCCATGATACAGCTTGCGGTGCTTATCGACCGCGGGCACAGGGAGCTGCCCATACGCCCCGACTTTGTGGGCAAGAACATACCCACGGCCAAGGCCGAGCTTATTGCGGTTTCCGTGCCCGAAACGGACGGCGCGCCGTACGGTGTAAAGCTTTATGAGCGCGACGGCGCGGGGTGCGCCGGGTAATGCGGGCCTTATCCGCTTGCCGGACGCTGAATGCTAATGAAACGCGCCGCCTTTCGCCGGCGCTTTCACAATAAACCACAGGAGGAATCGTATGAATCTCATTTACAAGGTGAAGGACAGGCCCTCGTTCGGTCAGACGTTGGTGTTTGCCTTCCAGCAGCTGCTTGCCATAATGGCGGCGACCATCGCGGTGCCCGCCATAGTCGGCAATGGGATGACCGCCTCCGCAGCGCTTATAGGCGCAGGCGTAGGCACTTTTGTGTATCAGCTCTTTACCAAGTTCCGCAGCCCCGTGTTCCTGGGGTCTTCATTCGCCTTCTTAAGCTCCATGTTCGCCGCCTTCGCGGGCGCCGCTTCAATGAGCGTCGGGTATCTCGGCCTTATCATCGGCGCATGCTTTGCCGGCCTCGTGTACGTCGTTATCGCCGTAATCGTCAAGGCCGTCGGCGTTAAGTGGATCAACAAGCTCATGCCCGCCGTCGTTATCGGCCCGACCGTTGCCATAATCGGCCTGTCGCTTGCAGGCAACGCCGTCGGCGACATGATGAAGGGCGACGTCTCCGTGATCGTAGACGAGGTCGCCGTTCCCGTGGCTTCTCCGTTCATCGCGCTCGTCTGCGCGCTCGTCACGCTGTTCGTCGTTATTCTCTGCTCCACCTACGGCGGCAAAAAGCTGCGCCTCATCCCCTTTATCATAGGCATTCTCGCGGGCTACGCCGTGGCGCTGGTGTTCACCCTTATCGGCAACGCCAACGGCATCGACGCTCTTAAGATAATCGACTTTACTCCCTTTAAGAACCTTGTTGCCGACGGCGTTACGTTAAAGACCTTCCTTGCCCTGCCCGACCTTACCGTTTTGAAGGCATGGAACGGCTGGAACGAGCTTACCCCCGCCTACATCGGCACCATTGCCGTGGCGTATATCCCCGTAGCGTTCGTCGTGTTTGCGGAGCATATCGCCGACCATAAGAACCTTTCCTCCATCATCGGTCAGGACCTGCTCGAGGATCCCGGCCTGTCCCGCACCCTGCTGGGCGACGGCGTAGGCTCCTTTGTGGGCGCGGTGTTCGGCGGCTGCCCCAACACCACCTACGGCGAGTCGATCGGCTGCGTGGCCATCACCGGCAACGCCTCCGTCGTTTCCATCACCTGCGCCGCCGCGCTTGCCGTTATCGTGGCGTTCATCTCTCCGTTCGTTGCGTTCCTCGACTCCATACCCGCCTGCGTCATGGGCGGCGTGTGCATGACGCTTTACGGGTTCATTGCCGTATCCGGTCTGAAGATGCTGCAGCCCGTTGACCTTAACGAGAACAGGAACCTGTTCGTCGCCTCCGTAATACTCATTGCGGGCGTAGGCGGGCTTGCGCTGAACTTCGCGTTGAAGGGCGGTCAGGTCATCACCGTGACCGAGGTCGCCTGCGCGCTGATACTCGGCATCATCACGAACCTCATGCTCTCCGGAAAAAAGGAGGATCCCGGTCACGAGGAGCCTCAGCAGCTAATAAAGTAAACCATATAACGATCAGCCGGGGGCCGCGGTCCCCGGTTTTTGTTTGCCCTGCTTCAGACATAGGCAGGCCGCGCATTGAGGGCGCAGACATAATACGCTTTCCGCTGCGTCATTCTTCGGTGAATGCTTGCGTTTACCGTTGAAAATCGGTATAATATACCTACAAACTGTTTACGGAGGGATCATTTGGACAGTAAAACCATCTGCAAAAAGACGCCCGGCTTCCCGCCGCTTTTGACGCCGGAACGCCTGCGGTCGAGGGACGCATGGATCGGGGCCGCCCGGCCGCTGCTTATTCTTTCGGTTCGGTCGCCGAAAGAATAAGCGCCCAAGAGCGGATTTGCGCTTTTCGGCGCAATTAAGTATAATGCTTACGCAATCTTTTCAGGAGGGAATTATGGACAACAAAACGATTTACAGCAGGACTCTCGGGTTCTCGCTGCGCCGCGTGCTGTGGGACCTGATATCCATCGTGCTTGTGATCGCGCTTACCGCGCTCGGCTTCATACTGGGCGAAAAGATATCGGAGGGCGGCGCGATAATCGGGCTTATTATCGGCATGATCGTGGGAATAGTCGCGGCCGTGCTGATTGCAAGGTTCATTTCATACACGCTTAAAGCCGGACAGATCGCAATGATGACCCGCGGAGTTACCGAGGGCGAGCTGCCCGATGACGTTATAGGCGAGGGCAAGCGCACGGTCAAGGCGCGCTTTGCGACCGTCGCGGCATTCTTTGCCATAACCGGCGCAATAAAGGGCATTATCAATCAGATAGGCCGCGGCATTGCAAAGCTGGGCCAGAGCATTGGCGGCGACGCAGGCGGCGCCGTGGGCGGCGCGGTAAGCTCGGCCATGCAGACCGTGATAGCGTATCTCTGCGACTGCTGCCTTGGCTGGGTGTTTTACCGCAGCGGCGTTAACGCCGCCAAGGCCGCCTGCGAGGGCGCGGTGCTGTTCTTTAAGCACGGCAAGACCTTTATTAAGAACATGGGCCGCGTTTTCGGGATGGGGCTTGCCTCGTTCATAGTGATAGGCGGAATTTTCGGCGGGATATCCTACCTGCTCCTTTCGGGGCACGAGGAGTTTTACGCGCAGGTCGCCGCTCAGTTCACCGAGGCCGCTGCCGCGGAGGGCGCGAACGCGCTGGTCAAACTCCTTGCAGACCCCGCCGCCGTACCCGTTGTGTTTGCGGCGATAGCGGGCATAGTCATGTGGGCCATACTGCATTCCACGTTTATCCGTCCGTTCGTGCTCGTAGGCGTTCTGAGGAACTACATGGCCTCCGGCATGAACGACGTGCCCACCGAGGAGAGCTTTGCTGCGCTTGACGCGAAGTCCCCAAGGTTCAGAAAGCTGCACAGTCAAATATGAAACGGCTGAAAGCGGCGCTTATATCGGTCTGCTGCGCGGCGCTTATTACCGCCGTCTCCTGCACGAAGCCCGTTATGCCGGAGCCCGACGCCGAGTTCACGACCCATGCGGATTATGACGAATGGGCCCGGGACGTCGGCTACCCCGGCGGAGAGCTTCGCGCCCTGGGGTTTGAGGGCCTGTACATGGACGCTTATGAAACGCGTCCCTGCAGCCCCGGATACGCCTCCGGGCGGATAGTTGTGGGCGACAGCCGCTGCGTACAGATGGGCATTTACGCTCAGCGCGCGGGGGCCGACGCTTACGCCGTGTTCGCCGTGTGGGGCGGGCATTACGCGCAGGAGGAGCCGTACCTGCCGACCGACGCTTTTTACCGCGCCGTGGAGGATTGCTTCAAAACGCAGATCGCCGAAAAAGGCAGGTGCGAGCTTTACTTTTTCGCAACGATAAACGATTGCGACCCATCGGGCGAGGGGAACGCCGGGCGCATGCTCGATGCGGTGCGCTGCGCCGAAAGGCTTGCCGGGATGGAGTGCGCGAAAAACGGCAGGGTATGCTCGCCGAAAATCACCTTTGTGGGTGTCGCGGGAAGCGCGAACACGCTTCAAAGCGGCGCGGTGGAAGAATGCAACGCGCTGTTGAAGGCCGAGCTTGAAAAGAGCGATGCGCTGCGCGGAGCAAGGTTCGTCACCGTACAGGAGATAACGGGAGGATACGTCGGATTCATAAACGACGGCCTGCACTATGACGACGCCGTGCTGAAGGCGCTTGCGGACTATATTGTAAAATAACGGGTCAAAAAAAACGGCGGAGCAGAAGCTCCGCCGTATCGTTTTGCGTTCAGCGCATGAATACGAGCTGGCAATCGGAGTTGAGGCTGTCGGCGCCCAGAACGGCGACGAGCGCCTCTGCGCAATACTCGGCGGCAAGCTCCGAAGGCATAACGGGCATGCCCATGTAATAGCGGGTGTCCACCATGATGACGCGGCTGTAATTGCAGGCAAGCAGCGGGGCGATGGAATTGCCGAAGCTGTCCTTGACTATCATTATGCAGCCCTCCTGCGCCTGCGGGTTTTCGATGACCGTTACGGCGTTGTTGGAGTAGAGATATGCGGCGTAGCGGTCTGCCTCGCCGTCCCTGAGCTTTTCGGCGTCGTAAACGCCAGTGTGCTTCGCTGCGTTTTCGCCCACGCCAACGGTAACGGAAGCGGCGTCGAGAGCCGGGGTGCGCCACACCTCAAGCCTGTCGGGCTTTGTCAGCCACAGACCCGCCTGACGGTAGAAACTGCCTCGGAAATCATAGCCCTCAACGGTGAATTCGGACTTGGCGACGGGCTCGCGTCCAAGCGAACGGATAAGCCCGGAATAGACCTCGTACGCGCCCTCCATCGTCCAATGGTGGTCGGTCAGGTACATCATTTCGCCCGGCCTGCCGCCGGCCCAAAAAACGACGCCCGCGTTTATGACGTTGGCTTCGGTCAGTGTGCGCGCATACTCGATGAGCTCATCGTCGGGATAACTCAAATGCACCGCGGGGAGATCCTCCGTGCAGGAGACGGCCGCGGACGGCACGAATACGTAATACGCCTTAAGGCCGTTGTCGTGCGCAAAGGTATCGAGCTTTTCGACGTTCTGCCTTATGCGCTCGGTATCGGGCTGAAGCGGAGCGTCGAACAGGCGCCCGTTCCTGCCGCGTACCACGCCCTGGTCGGCATTGCGGCCGGTCAGGCGGGTGGTGTAGGCGTTAAGCGCGATAAAGAAGCTGCGCGCCGGGAAATGATCCTCCAGGAACTTGTCGGTGTTGGAGGAGAACCTGCCCTCCACCACTTCCCCTGCGATGGTGTTTGCGGACTTGGCCTTGCCCGCGGACATGAACGGATAATCCGCAAGAGCGCGGAACTCGAGCGGCGAGACCTCGCCCGTGTGCTTGGGAAGCGCGATGAGCAGCACGAAGAGCGCCGCGATAGCCGCGCAGAACGCGATCACGAGCGCAAGCTGCGGCTTTGTGCTGCCGCGGGCGGTTTTATGCAGTTTTTCAGAGCCCCTGTCCATTATTTGAGCAGACCGTCGAGCACGTCCCTGGCGGCGCCGTTATCGGCTGTGACCACGGTGATGAGCACCTGGCCCACGGAGCGGGAGACGGCGGACTGCAGCTTTGCTACCTGGTCGGGACCGTAGGTCTCGTAATTGTTGGTATAATCATCGATGCGGGCCTTTATCGCGGACTCGATGCGGCCAAAAGCCTCGTCATTTGCGGCCTTGACTACCACGATCATTTCGGGAGTGGAGGAGGAAACGTAGATCGCGGACTCCTTGACGCCGTCCTTTTCGGCAACGTCGGCGGGGTCAATGCCGAAGCTCTGGAGCGAGAACTCCCTGTTCTCGACAAGGGCCAAATACTGGTCGTCGAACCTGCAGGCGGAGGCGAGATCGGAAGCGAGCTTGTCGACGTCGATATCGGCGGTCTTGGCGTTGTTGTCGATCTTGCTGCCGTCAGGGTTTTCGTTCCTGGGTGCGCAGGCGGCAAAGCAGGCGCCGACGATGAGCAGTGCGGCAAGAAGCGCGGTGATGATTCTCTTCATAATGATACTCCTTATTGTACTTCTTTAGTTGTTGTTCATTACGGTCAGGGTTATATGATCCGCCCAGATGCGGTCATAAGCAAGGTTCAAATGCATGCCGTCGGACGAGGCGTCGTCGGGCAGATACCCGTCCTCGCCCACCATGGAGTCCGGTACGGATATGGCGACCGCTCCCCGCCTTTGGGCAAGGTCGGTCAGCAGGTCGTTCATCTTATTGATGTTGGCAAGCGTTATGCCAAGGTTGCCGCTCTCCTGCTCCTTGGCCTTTGACACGGGGGGCAGCAGCGTGATGTAGACCTTGATGCCGGGCTGGCTTTGACGAATGGTATCGATAAGGTCGGAATACTTTTGAATGAAGGCCGTCATGCTGGGCCAGCCGAGCTCGTTCTGACCGAAGAGGAGTATGGCCTTGCCGTATGAGCCCTGCGCGACCTCGTCAAGTATGGGGGCGGAGCCGCCGTTGACCTTTTCGGTATAGACGGAGTTTACGTTGAGGCTGGTCTTGGTGTAGAACTTGCCGTGGGTGATGACGCCGAACATATAGAGCCCGTCGAATACGGAATTGCCGATGAATACCGCGTCGTCGAACACGGACTGGTCGGGCTCAGCGGGAGCCTGCGTCACGGGGTCGCCCGCGTTCCCGGTGGGCGCGGGAGTGGCGACCTCGGTGGGCTCGGGCGTGGGCGCCTCGGTGGTTTCGGGGGCCTCGGTCGGCACGGGCACGATCGGCGCCGTGGGCTCGGGCGTGGAGACGTCCACGACCTGATCGCCGCCGCGGCTGCAGCCGACCGCCGCGATCAAGGTGGATAAAATGACCATAACAGCCAAAAGCTTTTTCATAGCACTCTCTTTTCAGGTAAAACTTGCGCGCTTTCGCAAAGCCCGCAGACATAGTTATTATATCAAGAATGAAGCGCGTTTTCAAGCATGGAAGCAATATATGTTGTTTTGGGCAGAATAAAGCGGACCCCCGAAGCAGCATTCACGGCGGAAGCCGCTGCGGGGATCCGTTTGATGGGCAGCCGAAGCGGACGATCAGGGCTCCCCCTGATAATGCGTGGTTCTCACTTGGGTGATCTCCCATCCGTTTCCCTCGTCAACCACCATGGTTCCGTCTTCCTTATATATAACTCTGCCGCCCATGAATACGGCGCTCAACAGTTTTGTTTCATAATTCTTAGCGTCCATCGCCAAAATGAGGTTGTACTGTTCAGTCGGGTCGTCCGGTTCGCCCTCGGCTATATAATAGAATACGTCGTCACAGCTTCCGACAAATGAGTAAACGCAGGGCATGTCAATAAATTCCTTTGGTTTTCTGGTAAACGTCGCCAGTTCATTGCCCTCAAGGTCGTAAATTCTGCATTCGTTTTTGGATATTGGCGACATGATCCTATTTTCAGAAAGATAGAGCATGTGCGCGTTGTCGGACATTACGTTTTTTATTTCTCCATCCGACAAAGAGTAACTCCATATCGTGCCGTACGAAAAGAACAGCTTGTCGCCAACCACCGAAACTGCATTTGCCGAATCCGGCACATCAGCGGTACAAAGCTTTTCAAGCTCGGCAGAGTCCATATCGTAGCAGTACAAGTCGAACTTAAAAAACTTTCCTTCCTCCGCGTCGTCGCCGTTATATGTAAATACGGCGCAGTAGAGTTTGTTGCCGCTTATCCGTTCGATGGCCTGAGTCATGTTTTCAACGGTCAGTATCTCCGTTGATTCTTCGCCTCCCAAAGGCATGGAATAAAGGGTCATGGTCTTATTGGTTTCGGCTTCCTTCACCTTTGCGCCGTAGCCGCAGCGATATACGGTGCCCTTATATATACCCAAAAAGTCCATTTCCTGATAGTATTGCTCATACCCTCCGTCAAGAGCCATCACTTTTTCAAGCCCCGATCCATCAAGATTTACGCTGTAAAGCATTGGGGTCCTCCCCTTTGCATCAGCAAGATACAGTTTGTCTCCGTAAACAGTAATCTCGTTGTAACGATCTCCCAATGAATTGGTAAGATGTGCGGTACAGTTTTTATCATTGTGCTCACATTCGGGCTTTGAGCAGAGCGGTATGGCTGTATCAGAACCAATCTCATGTACGAATACCCCTGTGACATTCTTTGCCAAGTAGTCATAAAAATATACGAAAATGCCACAGCGAACCGCACGCCTTTCAAAAAGCTCCATAAATTGATTCTCAGCAGAATGCGAAACGGCGGGTGAACCGGTTTGGGAGGAACAGCCGGGGAAGGAAAGCAGGCTGATGCATAAAAGGCAAATCAATGCAACCGTTTTTTTCATTATTACCTCCTAAAGGTTATTCCGCATGCACGGCAAGACGCCGTAAAGCGGTAAATTACGACCGGGTAAAAAGCAAACGCAAACGCAAGGTGCAAATACATAACCAAAATGCTTTGGCATAGTTATTATAGCACGGGTGCGTTTTAACTGTCAATACTTTATTTGCAAAAAATATAAAATTCAATCAGCCTGCTTTTTATACCGGCCTTCAAGCAGAAGCAGCCAACAAGCCGCTATGGTGACGGTTTTGGGCACAGCAAAGCCCCCGGCAAAGCCGGGGGCGGATAATAACGATATTACTCGGCTGCTACCGTGATATCGCCGCCGCCGGATTTGGCGTCGACGCGGGTTGAGCCGTCGCCCGCACGGAGGGTTATGCTGCGTCCGGAGGCGAGCTGTTTGCCCTGCCAGACGACCCCTGACCTGCCGCCCATGGAGGCGGCGTCGCAGGCAAGGCCCGAAACGCCTACGAGCGTTATGCGGATCTCTCCCCCGCCCGTTTTTGCCGTGACGGAGCCCGCGCCGACGAGCCTGAGCTTAACGTCGCCGCCGCCGGATTTAACGTCTGCGGAGGCGGCCTCCATATCGGCCCTTACGTCGCCGCCGCCCGTGCGCAGGATGAGCTCCGCCGCGCGCCCTCCCGCCTTGATATCGCCGCCGCCCGTCGTCAGCATAAGGCCGTTTTCAACCTCGATCCGACTGACTTCGATATCGCCGCCGCCCGTTTTGCCGGAGGCCCTGCCTGCCGTCAAGGCCTCGACGTATATGTCGCCGCCGCCCGTTGAGAATTCGGCGGAGTCTGCCGTGACGAGCTTTGCGGTAACGTCGCCGCCGCCTGTCACACCCTCGAGCCGCTTTATTCTCACGCCGGAAAGCTCCAGATCGCCGCCGACGAGCTGCGCCTCAACGCGTTCAAAACCGTCGGGGACCTCTATTACGATGCGAAGCACGGTCTGCCCGCCGAAGCCGAAGAACAGACGCTTCTTCTGCTCCGTCACGACGGTAAGGCGCGAGCCGGAAACGCCGACCCTGCAGCGGCGGCGCTCGTCGTCGGGGCCTTCCGTTTTAATATGCACGGCGGAGTCAGGGGACCTTGAGACGCGTACAGCGGCGCGCACCCTGTCGAGAACGAGGCAGTCTATGCCGTAAAAGCTCTCACCGCCATCCGCGGGAACGTGCGGAGGCTCCGCGGGGCTGTCAAAAGGCCCTTCGGGACCCGCTGCAAAGGGGTCCTCCGCCGGGCTCTCCGAGGCGTCCTGCTCCACTTCGGGGGCTTCTTCGCGCCGACGCATGGCTTCTATCGCGCGCTCGTAATCGGGCTTGTTGCCGAAAAGCTCGTCAAGGCTTATGCCGTAAAGTCGGCTGAGGCGTATGGCGTTGTCAACGTCGGGACCGGCCTCCGCGCGCTCCCACTTGCTGACGGCCTGGCGGGAGATGCCGAGCTTGTCGGCAAGCTCCTCCTGTGAAAGGCCCTTTTGCTTGCGGAGCTCCACAAGCCTGTTCGCTATCTCGATATTCATTTCAATGCTCCTTTCGGTTGTTGAGACGATGATACAGCATGCCGCAGGCGTTTACAAGCAATTATGGTTTGCAAAGCGGGCTTTCGCCCGCAACTTGCGGTTGCACGGCGTGAAAAAGGGGCCGCTGCGCGTGTTTTGCCGCGCTTTTCTGGCGATGAAAACCGCAAAGTTTGAAACGGTTTTTCACACCTTTCAAGGCTGTCGAACAAGAGTTTTCTCGGTCGAAAAGTTCCGAAAACGGTGCTTTATCCACAGTTTCCACATGCTTTTCCACAGAAAAACGGCTGAACATACGCCGAAAAAGCGGGTTTTCCACATTTGCCGTAACGCCGCGCTGTGGATATAAATGAGCAAAAAACGGTACTCAAAACTCCAAGCCGCACCGTGTGGGCGGGTCGGAGCGGGCCTCGCCTGCCGCAAGCAAGAATGAACCGAAGCGGGATTGAAAAAGCCTCCCCGATGTGTTACAATACAGAATGGAGGTTTATGGTCAATGCTTTTTGAACTGATGAACGGGATACGGACCGTATCCGTCATAGGCATGTGCAAGAACGCGGGCAAGACGACCGTGCTGAATCGGCTCATACGCGAGTGCGAAGCGCACGGGCAAACGATAGGCCTGACCTCCATAGGACGCGACGGCGAACGCAGCGACCTTGTGACCAACACCAAGAAGCCCGAGATATTCGTAAGCCGGGGCGCGCTCGTCGCAACCGCGGAACAGCTTTTGAAGCTGGGAGATATTTCGCAGGAGGTGCTTGACGTGAGCGGCCTGACCACCCCCATGGGGCGGATAGTGTTCGTACGGGCAATGACCTCGGGCTACGTTCAGCTTGGAGGCGCGTCCATCACCGAGCATCAAAAGCTGATACGCGACGAGCTTTTGGCGTTTGGCGCGGACTGCGTGATGATAGACGGCGCGATAAGCCGCAAGTCGCTTGGCACGCCCGCCCTCTGCGACGGGGCCGTGCTGTCGAGCGGGGCTTCGTACGACCCTTCCGTTGAAAAGACCGCGGCGGACACCGCGTTTACCGCGCGGCTGTTCTCGCTTGCGGAGGAGGCGGACTCCCCCGGGGAGCTGAGATTTACCGCCGTGCGCGGCGGCGAACGCTTTGAAAGCGACGAGGCTTTGGGGCTCGTCCCCTTTATAAAGGGGGGCGCGGAGAGGATACTCGTGCGGGGGGCCGTGACGGATTCGATCGCGGCGCAGCTCGTGCAGATTGGCAAGCTGATAAAAAACGCCGCCGTGCTTGCCGAGGACGCCTCGCGGCTGCTGTTGAAGCAGGCCTCGTTTGAAAGGCTTTTGAGGACCTGCGCCTGCGTTGGCGTTATGAAGGGGACGCGGCTTTGCTGCGTGACCGTAAACCCGTTCTCGGCCTACGGACTGCACTACGGGGCGGATGAGTTTTTTGAGAGGGTATGCCGCGCGCTTGAAAGAAACGGCGTGCGCGTGCCCGTGATAAACGTTGAGGCGAACGACAATGCTTGATAACAATACGCTTACCGACATAGGCTTCAGGTTTTGCCTGGACAGCATGGAGCTGATGACCCCCTACGGGGAGGAGCTGAGCCGCCGCCCGCATTACTATTCGCGCGGGGAGGAGAACGAGCTTTATTCCGAGCAGGAGAACGTGCAAAAGCTGATCGCAGCCGTTCACGAACGCACTGACAGGGTGAACGCGCTGATGCGGCTTTTGATGCCCGTAAAGGACATACGCCGCTCGATAGAGGGGCTGGAATGCCGCACCCTGAACGAAGTGGAGCTGTTTGAAGTTAAGCGGTTCCTGCTGCAGCTTGAGCTGATCGCGCCGGAGGCGGGCGAGCTTTGCAAAGGGCTTTCGGGGATAAAAATAACCGCTCTGCCGAGGGCGCTGGATATAATAGACCCCGACGGGACGCGCTCGCCGTCGTTTTACGTTTCGGACAGGTTCCACCCGGAGCTTGCGCGGATACGGCGCGAGAGGCGCGGCGTTGACGAGCGAATAAAGCGCGATGGGCTTACGGATGAGCTGAGCGCGCTGCGCACCCGGCTTGCCGCCGAGCAGGAGGACGCCGAGCAGGAGGCGCGGGGCAAGCTCTGCGCCGAGCTTAAAAGCTTTGCTCCCCTGCTGCTTGAAAACGCCGTGAGCATAGGAAAGCTCGATTACGCGCTTGCAAAGGCGCGGCTTGCGGTGAGGCTTGGCGCGGCGATGCCCAAGGTGGGCGGCGGAAGATTCTTAATGAAGCGCATGACAAACCCCAAGTTTGCCGCCGCGCTTGCCGAAAAGGGGCGCGCGTTCGTGCCCGTTTCGCTGGAGCTTGACGAGGGCTCGACCGTGATAACCGGCGCCAACATGGGCGGCAAGTCGATAGCGATAAAGACGCTTGCGCTGAACGTGCAGCTTGCCATGTGCGGGTTTGCGGTGTTTGCGGAGGAGGCGGAGCTGCCCTTTATTGAGGAAACGGCGCTGCTGAGCGAGGACCGCGAGGACGCGATGAGCGGACTGTCGAGCTTTGGCGGCGAGATGCGGGCGTTCGATAACATATTAAAGGAAACGAAGGGTGTGCGCTCGCTGGTGCTTTTGGACGAGTTTGCCCGAGGCACAAACCCGCACGAGGGCGCGGCTCTTGTAAGAGCGGCGGTGCGGCTCTTTAACAGGAGGCCCGGCTGCTATGCCGTAGCCGCCACTCATTTTGACGGGATAGCGCGGCTTGCGTCAAGGCACTATCAGGTGGCGGGCCTGAGGAACGCCGACCCCGCCGCGATACGCGCCAAGGTGGCAACGGGGACCGGGTCGCTTGCCGACTTTATGGACTACGGGCTGTACCCCGTGGCCCCGGACGAGGAGCCCCCGCGCGACGCGATAACGATTATTCACGCGCTTGGAGTAACAAGCGAGTTTACAGACCTGATAGATATTTAATGGAGGAGAAAAACATGCAGACCCTGAACCTTTACAACACCGAAACACGCGCCGTGGAGCCCATCGTTCCCCATGAGGAGGGAAAGATCCGCATGTATACCTGCGGCCCGACTGTTTACCACTATGCGCACATAGGCAACCTTCGCACCTACATAATGGAGGACGTGCTTGAAAAGCTGTTCCGCCTTGCGGGGTACGAGGTGACCCGCGCGATGAACATAACCGACGTCGGACATTTGACCAGCGACGCCGACACCGGCGAGGACAAGATGCTGGCGGGCGCAAAGCGCGAGGGCAAGACCGCGATGGAGATCGCCCGGTTCTATACCGACGCCTTCTTCGCCGACTGCGAAAAGCTGAACATAAAGCGTCCCGAAATAGTAGTGCCCGCGACGAGCTGCATCGACGATTTCATAAAGCTCATCTCCGTGCTGTTTGAAAAGGGCGTCGCCTACACCTCCGGCGGCAACGTGTACTTTGACACCTCCAAGGCAAAGGATTATTACCGCCTTTCCGGCCACTCCGCCGAGGATCTGATGGTGGGCGTGCGCGAGGACGTTACCGAGGACGCCAACAAGAGGAACCGCTCGGACTTCGTGCTGTGGTTCACCACCTCCAAATTCGGCGAGCAGGAGCTCCGTTGGGATTCCCCTTGGGGGTTCGGCTACCCCGGTTGGCATATAGAGTGCTCGGCGATAAGCCTTAAATACCTGGGCGAATACCTGGATATACACGCCGGCGGCGTTGACAACATATTCCCCCACCACACGAATGAAATTGCCCAGTCCGAAGCCGCGATAGGCCACGAATGGTGCAAATACTGGTTCCACCCCCGCCACCTTATCGACAAGTCCGGCAAGATGAGCAAGTCGAAGGGCGGCATACTGACCGTGTCCGTTCTGGAGGAGCGCGGGTATAAGCCGCTTGCGTACCGCCTGTTCTGCCTGCAGAGCCACTATATGAAGCAGCTCGTCTTCTCGTATGAGTCGCTGGACAACGCCGCAGCGGCCTACGACAAGCTTTTGTCGAGGGTCGCCGCCGTCAAAAAGGCCGCCGAGGGGTTTGAGGGCGAAGCGGACGCCGACGAAACCGCAAGGCTGACGAACGAGTTCATAGAGACCGTCGGAAACGACCTTAACACCTCGATGGGACTGACGCTGCTTTACGACCTGCTGAAGGCCGACCTCGACCCCAAGACGAAGCTCGCGGCCATCGCAAACTTCGACTCCGTGCTGTCGCTGGGGCTGCTCGACGCCCCCGTGGAGCAGGAGGAGGCCGGCGATACGGCTCACCTTGAGGCCCTGCTTGTAAAGCGTGCCGAGGCCAAGAAGGCCAAGGACTGGGCGACCGCCGACGCGATACGCGACGAGGTCAAGGCCGCAGGCTACATGATAGTAGACACGCCCGAGGGCGCGAAGCTTAAAAAACTGTGATAAAACCCCGAAAAGGAGAAAAGATATGAAAACCTTGAAAAAGCTGATCCTTGCCGCAACCGTGCTGGCGCTGATGCTGGCGCTCTGCACCGCCGTGTTCGCCTCCGAAAGCGATACGACGACCACGGGCGAATCCGCAGCTGCGGGCGATACCGCGACCACGGGTGAATCCGCGACCACGGGCGAGACCGACGGCGCATCCGCCGAGGCGACCGCGGCTCCCGCCGCGACCGACCCCGCTTCCGCCGTCGCCGACCAGGTGACTTACGAGACCGTTGACGGCAACGGCAACCCCGTGCGCATTTCGGGCCTTGCCGCCTGCTCCGGCGGAAGCGCGCCCCTGTACATCGGGCACGACTACACGATCGAATTCAAGTACTACTCCACCTCGCGCCGCGAGACTGTGGACCCCGGCAAGACCATAATCAAGTCCGTCGAGTCCGAAAGCGACAAGGTGAGCTTTGAAGGCAACACCGTGCATATCGCCTCCTCGGACACCCCGCTGACCTTTAAGGTGACAGTGGAAATGCCCGACGGCACCGAGGCCGCCGGCGACTTTGCGGTAAGCCGCTTTAACTTCAGCATACTTGAGCTTGTCATCGCCTTTTTGGGCGGCTACGTTATAGTCAGCGCCCTGCGCGGCACCGGCTCGCTCTTTACCGACGAGTTCATCAAGGATGAGAAGAAGACCGCATTTAAGCGCATCATGCGCATTATGGCGATAGTCTGCGGCCTGGTGCTCATCGCCTCCGCCGTTGCCACCGTGTGCTTCAGCTATATCGACGGCATCAACGTGCTGCGCTACGTCTGCCTTGGCCTTGCGTTCGTACTGCTTATCGGCATGGCGGTGATCAACTCGCTTATGACCGACAAGAACAAGCGCGACAAGGCGCAGCAGACCGCCCGCACCGGCGGCCCCACCAACAGCGCCGCCGCGTTTGAGTTTGACGGCTCCGAGCCCACGCTGGACGAGGTGCTGGCGGACATGGAAAAGGGCAAGTCCGAGGACGGCGCGGAGAAATAAAATGGCAGACGAAGTGAAAAAGACCTCCTGGGTCAAGCGCTATGCGAACCGCTACTTCATAGACGCTCTTGGCGCAATGGCAAAGGGCCTGTTTGCGACGCTTCTTATCGGCACGATTTTCGGCGCGATAGCCACTCTGCTTACTCTGCCGATAAAGGAGCTGTATGAGAACGCAACCGCGATCGGCCCCTCTCCCGAGGCCGTCAGGCAGATGCTCTCCGAAGCGGGCTTCGGGGCGTCCCTGCTCTATTACGTCGTCTCCTTCTTAAAGACGATAGTCGCCGTGGCGCAGAACGGTCACGTCGTCGGCGCGGCGATAGGCATTGCGATAGCGCACGGGATGAAGGTATCGCCGCTTGCGATATTCTCCGCCGCCGTAACGGGCGCCGTGGGCTACACCAGCGGCGCGGGCGGAGCAGGCCCCGTGGGCGCATACATTGCCGCGATAGTAGGCGCGGAGCTCGGTAACCTCGTTGCGGGCAAAACGAAGGTGGACATACTGGTAGTGCCCGCAGTGTCCATACTGACGGGCGGCCTTGTGGGCGTCCTGCTTGGGGCTCCCCTCGGCGCGTTCATGCGGTGGCTTGGCGGCGTGATAGGCCACGCCACGTACATGAGCCCCGTTCCGATGGGCATAATAATCTCCGTCGTGATAGGGCTTATACTGACCGCGCCCATTTCGAGCGCGGCGATCTGCTCGATGGTGTTCGTGCTGACCGAGCAGATGGACGCCTCCACCAAGGAGGGGCTTATGCTTGCCGCGGGCGCGGCCACCGTGGGCTGCTGCTGCCAGATGGTGGGGTTTGCCGTGGCCTCCTTCCGCGAGAACCGCTGGGGCGGCCTTGTGTCGCAGGGGGTCGGCACCTCCATGCTGCAGGTGCCCAACATAATGAAACGCCCGGCGATACTCATCCCCCCCACCCTTGCGGCGGCGATACTGGGGCCCGTCTCCACCACTCTGCTGCCCATGTTCAACACCGGCATAAACGCCGGCATGGGCACCTGCGGGTTCGTGGGGCAGATAGGCACCTATATCACGATGCTGGGGCAGGGCTACGGCTGGCTTACGATAACCGTGCGCGTGCTGCTGCTGCACATAATCCTGCCCGCCGCAATAGCCTTTGGCGTATCGGAGCTTTTGCGAAAGATCGGCTGGATACGCGAAGGCGACCAGAAGCTGAGCTGATATGGACTTTACGATTAAAAACGCAAGATTCATAACGAGCGCGGGCTTGGGGAGCGAATACCCCGAGCCCAAGCCTTGTGAGATCGCCGTAGTGGGCAAATCGAACGTGGGCAAGTCCTCGCTGATAAACTCGCTCTGCGGCAGGAACAAGCTTGCAAAGATATCCGCCACTCCGGGCAAGACTAAGCTTATCAACTTTTTTCTGCTGAACGAGGAATTTTACCTTGTCGATCTGCCGGGCTACGGCTACGCCGCCGCGCCCAAGGAGGAGCAGAAGAAATGGGGCCGGCTGATGGAGGATTATCTGGCCTCCGGCAGGGTGAGCCATATCTATATGCTGATAGACATAAGGCACGAGCCCACGGCGCACGACCGCCAGATGTTCGGCTACATAGTCTACTACGGGATACCCTATACGCTTATCGCCACCAAGGCCGACAAGCTTGCCAAATCCAAGCGCAGGCAGGCAGCCTGCGCCGCAGCAAAGGCATTGGGGGCGCCTCCCTACGCCGTGGCGTATTCGTCGGAGACGGGCGACGGCAAGCGCGAGCTTTTGGACAGGATAGAGGCGGTTGTGCATCCCGACGCCGGGATAGACGCTGAGGCCGAATAATATTTTTTTCAACCCTATTGACATATAGCGGTCATGTGCGCATAATAAGTAACGATGAAAGCCGCAAGGTCGGCTCCTACATTTTGTGATGGAGGAATCGTATGGGCCTGAAAAAATGTCCCAAATGTGAACTTAACTATATCCGTGACGACGAGAAGCTTTGCAACGTATGCCGCCGCTCCGCAAAGCTCGAGGACGACTCCGAGGAGGAGTCCCTGTGCATTGAATGCGGTGAGCACCCCGCTATGAAGGGGCGCGAGATATGCGCCGAGTGCTACCGAGAAAGCCTGCGCGAGCAGAAGCTGAACAGGCGCAAGTCCAACGCCGCGATAGACTTTGACGACGTTGACGGCGTTACCGACGTATCGCTGCCCGATGAGGAGATACCCATGGGCTCGATGTCGGGCGAGCTTGACCCCGATTTTGACGAGAAGAAGCCCCCCGAAAAGGAGGAGGGCGAGATAGAGTTTACCGACGGTCTGTCGCTTGAGATGCTCTCCGAGGAGGAGGACGAACCGCTGGACGAGGAGAGCGAGATAGACGAGGGCATGACCCCGGCAAGGAAAAAGCGCAGGTAAGTCCCTCCCCCGCCACCGACCCAAACAGTATGAAGCTTTTTGCCATAGCCGATCTGCACATGGACGGCGGCGCAGGCAAGCCCATGGACGTATTCGGCGCAAACTGGGCGGGCCACGTGGGCCGCATATTCGGCTCGTGGAAAAGCATGGTGGGTCCGGGCGACGCAGTGCTGATACCCGGCGACATATCCTGGGCCATGCATTGGGCCGAGGCGCAGCCGGACCTTGAGGAGCTTGCGTCGCTCCCCGGGAAAAAGGTGCTGCTGCGCGGCAACCACGATTACTGGTGGGGCTCGCTGACAAGGATGCGGACGCAGCTTCCGCCCGATATGCTCCTTGTGCAGAACGACTGCGCGGATATCGGCCCCTGCATCATAGCCGGGTCGCGCGGGTGGCTGACGCCCGAAAGCCCCGATTTTTCCGCAGACGACAGGAAGATCTATGAGCGTGAGCTGATACGGCTTGAGCTGTCGCTCTCTCAGGCAAGGCGCAGGGCCGGGCTTTGCGGCAAGCCCATTATCGCCATGATGCACTTTCCGCCCCTTATGCGCAGCGGGAACCCGACGGGGTTTTCGGACCTGTTTGAGAAGTACGGCGTTTTGCGCGTGCTCTACGGGCACCTGCACGGGAGCCTTTCGTGGGAGGCGGGCTGGCGCGGCGAAAAGAACGGCGTGCTGTATGAGCTGTGCTCCGCGGACTCATTGGGGTTTGAGCCGATGCTCGTGACCGAGTTTGAGGAGGATACCGAGCCTGCCCCGACTGAATACGGATCGAATTGCGCCCCTGTGGTTTGACGCGGGGCGCTTTACTTATATTTTACGTTGTTTTTACCCGCAGGTGATGGCAGGCGCGCGTGAAAAGCGGTATGGTATATGCGCGGGCGGGACCCGCGGAAAGGATATGTTCCAATGAAAAGATTTGAGAATACGTCTGAGAGGTTTCACTCTCATTTATTGATCGTTTGTGCCGTTCTCCTGCTGCTGTTTGCCGCGGAGACGTTTTTCCTGCTGCATAGCGTGGAGTTTGATTTAAGCGTGAGCATCATCATGATCCTGCTGAGCCTCCCGCTGTTGGCTTTGACCGTGTACCATCTTGTAAGCTGGCTGCATTACAGGAACGCGGACTACGAGCCGGTTGGCAAGGGCATTGTCAAGGGTGTGGACAACAGCCGCGGCTTTCTGCCGTTTGCGCTTGAGGTCGAGGTGGACCGCGGCGGTAAAAAGCGCACCTATACCACTTCAAGGGTGTTTACCTCACGCAGGTATTCGGTAAACCCGATACACTTATACGTAGGCAAGCTTGTGACGCTTGGGTTTGAACCCAAGCGCGGCGAATACGTCATAATGGACGTGCAGGGCTTGGTTTGATGAAGGATATGAGCAAAATCGAAGAGATGCTTTTGGATGCGGACGCCAAGTACTTTCAGCCGTTTTTCTATAATAACGCGCTGGCGTTAAGGTGCGCGCTCGGGGTGGGCCGGGGCGAAGAATACATGAAAAACGCGCGGGAGCGGGCCGGGCGCATAGCGGCGCTGCTTATGCCCCACGGGCCGGACGCGGCGGTATTCAACCACGCGCAGTACGACCTGACGGATTCCGGCCCCGCTATGGCGCGGGAGTTTGAGGACGATCCCCGCGAGGCGGAGTCGATATCCGCGGGGTATCTGCGTCAGGTGATCCGGCAGACGCGGTTTTTGCTGACGATGCAGCTTAAATACCGCCACAGGGCGGTGCGCGGCGTGTGCGCGGGCGAGGACGGCGAAAGGCGGGTACGGATGCTGTGCTATGCGGACGGTACGCCGATAGACGCGACGGCGCTGATGGAAGAGGAGCTGAAGGACCGGTACCACTGCGACCTGGGGCTTGTTTCGTTTGAGAACGAGTGCGTGCTGTGCGTGTACGACGACCGCGGCTGCGATATAGTATTTGCGGACGCGGAGAAGTTTTTGGAGTTTTATCCGCTGCTTGAACCGTACTTCTTGGATTACGACCGCCCTCTTATGGAGGAGCGGCTAAGGTCCGTCGAAGCGTCCCTCGGCCTGTAAGCCGAAAAACCGAATATGCTCTATGCAAAAACCGCCCCTTGAACGGAGCGGTTTTTGCGGTACAAGGCCGGGTCTTCCTCACTCCGGCCGTACATAAAGGAGGTACTTGGCGTTATTGATCCCCCGGCCGTTTGCCGGAGCGAAGTATGTGAAGCGCATGCTCGAATTCTGCGGGCAGGGGCGCGGTAAAGCGCATAAGCTCGCCCGTGCGCGGGTGCGTCAGCCGCAGCTCGCCGGCGTGCAGAGCCTGCCCCGTTACGCCGAGCTTGTTTTGTGCGCGCCCGTAGACCTCGTCGCCTATGAGCGGGTGCTTGATATAAGCCATGTGCACGCGGATCTGGTGCGTGCGCCCCGTTTCAAGCTCCACGCGAAGGAACGTGACGGCGCCGAAGCGCTCCAGCACCTGCCAATGCGTTACGGCGCTGCGTCCCTTTGGGTCCACCGCCATGCGCTTGCGGTCCGTCCTGTGCCGCGCGATGGGTGCTATTACCGTGCCGCTGTCCTCTTTAAGGTTGCCCTCGCACAGGGCGTAGTAGACGCGGCTGACCGAATGGGTCTTGAGCTGCTCGGAAAGCGATACGTGCGCGGCGTCGTTTTTGGCGACTACAAGCAGCCCGCTCGTCATGCGGTCTATCCTGTGGACGATGCCCGGACGCAGCTCGCCGCCCACGCCCGAAAGATCCTTTATATGGTAGAGTACCGCGTTCACGAGCGTGCCGTCGGGGTTGCCCGCCGCGGGATGCACCACCATGCCCTTTGGCTTGTTTATGACGGCTATGTCGGCGTCCTGATAGACGATATCGAGCGGTATATCCTGCGGCACGACGTCGGTTACAGCGGGGGGCGGAGGCGTGACGGCAACGACGTCGCCCGCCTTGACCTTGGCCTTTGCCTGCGTTTCAAGCCCGTTCAGCGTGACGTCGCCGCAGAGTATAAGCCGCTGCGCCGCGCTGCGCGAAAGCCCGCTGACAGAAGCCGTGAACGAATCGAGCCTTTGACCCGCGGCCTCTGCGCCGACCTCGAACTCAAGCGTATCCGTGATTTCACCGGGCAAGGTCAATTACTCGGCCTCCCCGCCCTTGGGCTTGTCATCGGGGAACACGGAGGCAAGCAGCGCGTGCCCGCTCTTTGTGAAAATGAACATGAACCCCAGCAGCAGCGCGCCGACGGTAACGAAGATATCCGCCACGTTGAACACGGGGAAGCTGATAAACTCGGTGCAGATAAAGTCGCGCACGTAGCCCAGCGCGATGCGGTCGATAAGGTTGCCCGCCGCACCGCCAATGACCATGGCAAACCCGAGCGAGATCGCGGGATGCATTTTGCGGCGATTCTTGAAGAGCAGCCAGCCGAATACGACGATCACTATGGCGGTGACCACCGAAACGACGGGCACGAACCAATTGACGCCATGCATAAGCCCCCACGCCATGCCCTCGTTGCGGACGGGCTCAAAGCGTATGAAGCCGGGTATGAACCGCATTGCGCCCTTTGTCAGCAGCGCCTTCGTGACCTGATCGGCCCCTATCGCAAAAGCTATAACAGCTATAATAACAGCAGTCATTATAAACCACCTTTCAATACTTATGTACCTATTTTATCACGCGGGGCATATTGCTTGCAAGCCCCCGCCGTGATAAAATAACGGGATGAAAACTCTGTGAGGTGCTATATGGCAAGGGAATGGACCGCAAGACAGTACGACGCGATATACGAGGAAGGCGAGCTTTTGGTGTCCGCCGCCGCAGGCGCGGGCAAAACCGCCGTATTGACCGAGCGTATCGCCCGGCTTATCGGGGAGGGCTGCAGCCCCGAGGAGCTGCTTGTGGTGACGTTCACAAAGGCAGCCGCCTCCGAGATGAAGGAGCGTATCGGGGCAAGGCTCATATCCCTTGCGGACGAGGCCGCGAAAGGCGGCGACTCCGAGCGCGCGTACGGGCTGCGCCGCGCCGCTGCCGCCTGCGACAACGCAAGCATCTCCACACTGCACAGGTTTTGCCTTTCCGTACTGCACAGGAACTATCACGAGGCGGGGATAGACCCCGCCGTGCAGGTGGCGTCCGCGCTGGACGCGGAGCTTGCGGCGGCAAAGGCGATGGACGACGTTTTGGAGGCCGAATACCTGCGCAACGAAAAGGCGAAGGACGCCGACTTTCAGGCGCTGCTGCAGGCCGTAGGCAGCGACGCGAACCTTGAGTCCGCGATACGCGGTCTGTATGAGTTTGCGATCGCGCGGCCCGACCCCGAGGCATGGCTCGACGCGGCGGCGGAGCGCTATACCACGGGGTTTGAAGCGGCGGCGGAGCTTATCACAAACGAGCTTTTGGACTCGGGCGTGAGCGATCTGGAGCATTTTGCGCGGGAAGCGCGCGCGTTGATCGCCGATACCCCCACGGAATACCGCAAGCTGGCCTCCGCCCTGCAGGGGGATATCAGCCTTATCACCGGGCTTACGCTGAACCGCGATTACGATAAATGGGTGGAGGCGCTGTCGGAAGTCAAGCTCGACTCGCTCTCGTGGCCCCGCGGCGTGGACGACGGCGAAAAGGAGCCCGTCAAAAAATACCGTGAAGAGTTCAAAAAGCATATTGACAGGCTTAAAAAGCAGTTCTGTCATTCCATGGCGGAGGAGCGCGAGGCGGCAAAGACGCTCTCCGGCCCGGTCAGGTGCCTGCGCAGGCTGACGGGTGAGTTTTGGCACAGGTTCTCGGAGCTTAAAACCGAGCAGGGACTTATAGATTTTAACGATATGGAGCAGCTTACGCTGCGCATCTTAAAGAACGAGGACATTGCAAACGAGTACCGAAGCCGCTTTCGCGCGGTGTTCGTGGACGAGTATCAGGACATAAACCCCGCGCAGGAGGCGATACTTCGGGCAGTGTCCCGCGGAAACCGCTTTATGGTGGGCGACGTTAAGCAGTCGATCTACCGCTTCCGCCAGGCCGATCCGTCGATATTCCTTGAAAAATACTCGAGCTTTCGCGGGGACGGCCGCCGTCGCCGCATAGACCTGAACTGCAATTTTCGCAGCAGGGAGGCGGTGCTTGAGGCGGTGAACGCGCTGTTTTCGCGGCTGATGCTGGGAAAAAGCGCCGGCGAGATAGATTACTCCGACAATGCCGCGCTGGAGCCCGGCGCGCCAACCGGGGCGGGCGGCCCGCACGGGCGCGTGGAGCTTGCGATAATAAACGAGGCGGTCGCCGTACCCTTCCCGGCGGACGACGAGGACGACCTTGACGAGGGCACGGACGCGCTGCAGGCGGCGTACGCCGCAAGCCGCATACACGCGATAATGCGCGACGAGCGGCTTTTGACCGCCGACGGCGAAAGGCCGTACAGGTTTTCGGACTTTACCGTGCTGCTGCGCTCCGCCGCAGGCTCGGCGGACGAATGGGTGAACGTGCTGACAAGGTCGGGCATACCCTGCGCGGCCTCCTCCGGGACGGAGCTTTTCGAGGCCGTGGAGGTGCGGGTGTTTTTGGACCTGCTGCGCATAATAGACAACCGCAGGCAGGACATACCGCTTGCCGCCGTGATGAGGTCGCCGATATTCGCGTTCACCGACGAGGAGCTGATACGCATCAAAGCCGATTACGAGGGGACGGACGCGCTCGACCGCGTTATGCAGGCCGCCGCCGACCCCGGCGCGCCCACGTGGGGCGTTAAATGCCGCGCGCTTCTTGACGCGGTGGACGGGTGGCGCGCAGAGGCCAAGGTAACGGAGCTGGGCGAATTTATAGAGCGTCTGCTTGACGAAACGGGATTCCGCACATACGTTTCGGCGCTGCGCGGGGGCGAGGCGCGGGCGCGCGGGCTTGACAGCCTGTGCGAGACTGCCGCCGCATACTCCGCCTCGGGCAGGGGCGGGCTTTCGGGCTTTCTGCGATACGCGGACGAGGCAAGGGCAAGGGCTTCTCAAAAGAGCGCCCCCTCCCCCGCCGCCGACGCCGTGCGCATAATGACGATACACCAGAGCAAGGGGCTTGAGTTCCCGGTGGTGATACTGGGCAATATCACGAAGCAGTTCAACCGCAGTTTCCGCTCGGACGTGGGCGTGTTCGACGCGGAGCTTGGAATAGGGCTTTGCTCCGTTTCGGGCGACAGGGGGAACAAATCAATGCTGCAGCGCGCGATATCCCATCGCGAGCAGCAGCGGCAAAACGCAGAGGAGATGCGCGTATTATACGTGGCGATGACCCGCGCAAAGGAGAAGCTGATAATGCTGGGCGCGCACAGGAATGCCGCGGCGTTTACGGAGAAGCGCGCCAAGCCCTTGACGCCGCTTAAGATAATGCGGGCGGATACATACGCCGATTGGATACTCGGCGCGTACTTTGAGCACGGTGCGGACGCGCCGCTGAAGCTGCCCTGCGGCGAGGAGATATCGCTTGAAATAATGGACGCGTCGGGTGCGGAAAGCGGCTCCGTGGGGCTTACGGGAAGCGCGCTTGAAGCCGCCCTGCAGGATGCGGCGTTTGCCGACAGCGGCGAGCTTGCTGAGAGGTTCGGCTTTACATACGCAATGGCGGCCGAGACGAAGCTGCCCACAAAGCTGTCGGTAACGGGGCTGACTAAAGCCGCGGCGGAGGTAGCCGTGCGCCCGCGCTTTATGGCGGACGGCGCTGCGCCAACGGGCGCGGAGATAGGCACTCTGACGCACAGGCTGCTTCAGCTTGTGTCGATCGCGCCGCATACGGCCGAGAGCGTGAAAAGGGAGCTTGACGAACTGACTTGGCGCGGCCTCTTTACAGAGCACGAGGCGGGGCTTATCCGCATAAGCGCGATAGTCAATTTCTTCGGTTCGGAATTGGGAAAAAGGCTGCTGCTGTCAAAGCGGGTCGAGCGCGAGCGCGAATTCGATCTGATGGTCGCGGCAAGCGAGCTGATAGGCTCGGACACCGACGAGCCGATCATGCTGCAGGGCGTTATAGACTGCTGTTTCATAGAGAACGGCAAATGGGTGCTTTTGGACCACAAGACCACGCGCGTGGACGGCGGGCATACTGCAAAGACCGTTGCGGAGCGCTACCGCCGCCAGCTGGAGCTTTATAAGCTTGCGCTTGAAAAGCTGACCGGGATACCCGTCAGCGAGGCTTACGTATACCTGCTTTCGGCGGATGAAGCGGTGAGGATGTAAAGGAGCGGAATAATGCAGCAGATCGTATCGTTTTTATTGAAGCACTGGATAGTTATAGCACTTGGGGCGGCTCTGGCAGTTTCGGTCGTCACGCTGATCGATTACAGAAGCGGGCAGTATTTCAAGGTGACCGGAAAGCCGTTTTTTGCCATGCGGGCCGACCTCGGGAGCTTCGGGGAATACATGACATACAGGAACCTGAGGCGGTATGAGGACCTGGGCGCGAAGTTCCTGTTCAACGTGTACATACCGTCCGGGGAGGGCAGGACTACGGAAATCGACGTGCTTATGATAACAGGCTATGGCATATTCGTTTTCGAGAGCAAGAATTACAGCGGCTGGATATTCGGCGACGAGAACTCGCAGAATTGGACGCAATGCCTTCCCCGCCAAGGGCAGGCCGCGAAGGAGCGCTTTTATAACCCCGTAAAGCAGAACAGCGGGCATATAAAGAACCTGAAAAAGCTGATAGGGGAAGGACAATACTGGTCGATCACAGTTTTTTCGGACCGCTGCACGCTGAAGGAAATAAACGTGACCCGGCCCGACGTTTACGTTATAAACAGGTCTCGGGTGAAATACGTGGTGCAGGATATAATCGAAGCGCAGACGGAGAAAATACTCGATCCGGAGGCGGTATACAGCATGCTCCTGCCGTACGCAAACGCGACCGAGGAGGAAAAGCAGCAGCACATTGAGGACGTTCTGGAAGCCTCCGGAAGAATGAACGCAAAGCGGAACGCGCGGATGCACGAGGCGGATAAGGAGCAGCCCGAGGCCGCGCGCTGCTCCGAAGCATGCGGGGAGCTTATCTGCCCGCGCTGCGGAGGCAAGCTGGTATTGAGGACGGTAAAGCGCGGCGAAAATACGGGCAAACGCTTTTACGGGTGCGGCAATTACCCTAAGTGCAGGTATACGAGGGAGATCGAAGAATGAAGACGCCCGCGTAAAACAGCGAAGCGCCTTTATTCCTTCATTCATTATCAGCCCGCTTGCGGGCTTTTTCATTTTACCGCGGCCGATGGGCTCGATCGAACACGATGGGTTTATCCGGATCCCCGACGCGGACGAGCATGCTGCCCTCCGTTAAGGCAGCGCCGCAGAAGGCGAATTCGTCCGAGCCCTCGGGAACGAAGGTTAGCGAGCCGTCCTGAGCCGGGAGGAAAGGCTTTCGGGTGTGCCGGGTTCCCCGCGAAAACGCGGAGAATAAGAACGGCCGCGGGGCAAGCCCCGCGGCCGGAAAAGCTATGCGATTTATTCGGGCTCGATAAGACCGAGGTTCCCGTCCTTCCTCTTATAGAGGACGTTGATATCCTCCGTTTCGGAATTGAGGAATACAAAGAACGAGTGGCCGAGCAGCTCCATCTGAAGCACGGCCTCATCAACGCTCATCGGCTTGATAGAGAAGCGCTTTGTGCGGACGATCCTGGGACCCTCGTCCTCTTCATCGACGAAATCGGGGATCGGTTCGTTAAAGGCCTCCGCCTTAAGGTTCTTCTCGAGCTTGGTCCTGTGACGGATGATCTGCCTCTCGAGCTTGGCTATGACGTTATCGATGGAGGCGTACATATCGCCCGTGACCTCCTCACCGCGGATGATGCCGCCGGTGTAGGGGATGGTCACCTCAACGATATGACGGTTCTTCTCTACCGCCATTGTGACCTGTGCGTTGGTATCCGCGGGGAAGTAGCGGTCAAGCTTTGCAAGCTTTTTCACCGCCAGATCGTGCAGATACTCCGATACCTCGATGTTCTTGCCTGTGATGGAAATACGCATGATTTGTTGCTCCTTTCCTTCGCGCCCGGGGACGCGTTTTTCAATGCACAGCGTGGGATGAGGCCCACGCCGTTTTCCTTTGTGGATATATTATATCATGCGGAGCGGTCGTTTTCAACCCCTATTTGTGTAAAGAAATTGTAAAATAGGAAACAAACTCAGCCCACCGTGCCGTTGATCTGTTCCTTGCCGTTGATGAGGAGCTTAACGGCGATATCTTCGGAGTATGCCTTTCTGTTGAAAGCGACAAGCACGCAATGGGTCTCGAACGCCTGAGTCACCTCCGTGCCGGGCGCGGGGCCCTCCTGCTTGAGATCGAGCACGACCGTGCCGTCTTCGATCTCGCCGCGTTCGAGGCCGAAGGTATAGCCGCCCGTGGGAACGGTGACGTACGCGGCGACAACGAAGCTCTCCGTGAAGCTTTTTGCGGTGTAGCGGCCGCTCACGCCCCTTAATACGTCGGAGAACTCTGCGGCGAAGGCGTCATAATCGCCGAAGACCTTATACGAAACGGTACTGTCGGTGCCGCCGCCAACGCGCATACTGTCCCAGTAAAGCATGCCGTCTTTGGTCTTTGCGATGACTTCGCCCCCGGGAGCGACGGTGCCGAAGGGGTTGGATCCGTCGGAGGCGGGCGCATTGGTGACGGTTTCGCCGCCGGGCTTATCAGTGGCGTTTGCCGCGGGAGTTGCCGTGGGGGAAGCATGCCCGGTCTGGGGCTTTTGAGTACAGCCGCATATCGCAAACGCGGCTATGGTCAAAACCATAATTAAAGCGATGAGCTTTTTCATAATCCTGTTCCTTTCCTGTGACGTCAGCGGTAGACCGCTCTACCTATTAAACGCAGAAGGCGGCCTTCGGGTTCCCATTATAACAGGAATTTTTCTTCTTGCCAAGCGCTGAGAGAAGAATTATAATATACATGAACAAATCTTGTGTCAAGGCACGGAAACGGAGACGCTTATGAAGCGAATTTCCCTTATTGCCACGGGCGGCACGATCGCCTGCGTACCCACGGAAAACGGCCTTTCGCCCGAGCTCAAAGCCGAAGACCTTGTTAAGCTGTCAGGCTGCTGCGCCGACGGGACGGAGCTTGACTGCACCGACCTTTTCAGCATGGATTCGTCGAATATTCAGCCCGAGGAATGGTGCCTTATCGCAAACGCCGTGCGCGAAAGGGCTGACGGCTGCGACGGCATAGTGCTGACCCACGGCACCGACACGATGGCCTATACCGCGTCCATGCTCTCGTTCATGCTGTCGGGGCTGCCCGTGCCGCTGGTGCTGACTGGCGCGCAGTACCCCGCCGTTTACCCCGACTCCGACGGCAGGCAGAACCTGCGCGACGCCGTGACCGCGGCGGCAACGCTGCCGGGCGGCGTGTACATCTGCTTTGGCGGCTCCGTAATACTCGGCTGCCGCGCCGTCAAAACGAGGACCACAAGCCTTAACGCATTTGAGTCGATAAACTACCCCTATATTGCCACGGTCACGGACGGCAGGTGCGTGCTGCTGCACGAGCCGAAGCGCAAGCTGGGGTTCAGCTATTCCGCAAACATCGAGAGCCGCGTTGCGCTGGTTAAGATCTACCCCGGCATGAGCCCCGAGATACTCGACAGCCTGAAGGACATAGGCATGCTGGGCGTTGTGGTGGAGGGGTTTGGCCTTGGCGGTATGCACAATTACCGCCGCGACCACACCGAGTCGATAAAGCGGCTTATGGCGGCGGGCATACCCGTGGTTTTGACCAGCCAATGCCTGTACGAACAGAGCTCGCCCGACGTTTACGAGGTAAGCCGCGCCTTAAAGGACGTGGGCGTTATCTCCGCGCACGATATGACGACCGAGGCCGCGATAACCAAGCTCATGTGGGTGCTTGGCAGGGCGCACGATATAGAGTCCGTCCGCCGCATAATGGAGACCGATATAGCGGGCGAGCTGAGCGAATAACGAAACAGCGGGAGGATCGATATGACCGATCTTATTATTATCCAGGCCGGGGCGCAAAGCGAAGCGTTCCCCAAAGAGCTTTTTGACGGGGCGGAAGCCCGCTTTGTGCAGACCACCCGGCACCCCTTTATCGAGGCGCTCGGGCTTGGCGTGAGGTTTGCCTCCATGGACGACCTGTACGAATCCTGCGAGGATTACGACGAGCTAAACCGCTGTATCGCGGGGAGGCTTGCGGAGGCGGCGGAGTTCATTGCAAACGAGGGATACTCCGAGGCGGTCTCGGGCAAGGGGCCCAAATACGTCGTGTACGTTACGCTGGGGCGCATAAACCCCGACCTACTTTCCGCTATACGCGATATTGCGGACGGCGGCAAGGTGAACACGGAGGTTCGCCCCTTCATAGGGTTTGCGGAGGCCGCGTACGCCGCCGCGCTCTCCTACGGGCATTTGAGCGGGCAGGAGCTTTTGACCGAGACGCCCGCAAACCGTCTGCGCGCCATATACGACACCGAGGCGCTTTACGCGATAACGGAGATAGATTCTCCCCTTACGGCAAGCGAGGTGAAGCTGACGCTTGCCGAATACTATCCCGACGAATACGAGGTGTATTTTGCGCTCCCCGCGCCCGGCGGCGGGTACGAGATCAGGACGCGCAGGCTGTATGAGATCGACCGCATGAAGCAGTACGACGCCGCATCGGTGCTGCTTGTGCCGCCCGCAAAGGATATTGACCTCCCCCGCCACTCCGTTGAGGGGCTGATGCAGGTGATGCGCCGGCTGCGTGCGCCCGGCGGCTGTCCGTGGGACGCGGAGCAGACGCACGAGAGCCTTAAAAAGTCGCTGCTTGAGGAATGCTACGAGGTGATAGACGCCATAGACAGGAACGACCCGGACGACCTTTGCGAGGAGCTGGGAGACCTGCTTTTGCAGATAGCGTTCCACGTCGTAATAGAGGAGGAGCACGCGGCATTCAACCTGCGCGACGTTGCGACGGGCATAGCCAACAAGATGATATTCCGTCACCCGCACGTTTTCGGAAGCGTACACGTTGAGAATTCAGACGAGGTGCTTGTAAACTGGGAAAAGCTGAAAAAGCAGGAGAAGCATCAGGAGAGCGTCGCCTCCGCAATGGATTCGGTGCCCAAGTCCTTCCCCGCCCTTTTGAGGGCATACAAGATACAGAAGAAGGCCGCGGACGTGGGCTTTGATTGGGACTCCGCCGAGGAGGCGCTTCCCAAGGTGCACGAGGAGGCCGACGAGGTGCTTGACGCCATAAAATCCGGCGACGGGGCGCATATCGAGGAGGAGGTGGGCGACCTGTTCTTTGCCGCCGTGAACGTGGCGAGGCTCAAAAAGGTCGATCCCGACCTTGCTTTGACCTATGCTACAGACAAGTTCGAGCGCCGCTTCAAGCTGACCGAAAAGCTGATTCTGGAGGACGGGAAAAGCTTTGAGGATATGACGCTTGCCGAGATGGACGAGTACTGGGAGAAGGCAAAGCGGCCGCTCCGGGAATAAAGGGCCTTGCAGTATGGCAAAGAAGCAAAGGACGGCATTGGTATTGGTTTTGATCCCGATCACGATACTTGTGCTCGGGATATTGCTCAGTATAGGGTTTGGGGTGTGGCACGATCTTTCGCCGGATCCTTACGACAGCTTTGAGGACGGGCGCGAGCTGTTCGCCCTGTTTGCCTTGGCGGCGTTCTCGTATGCGGCGGTACCGCTTGCCGTTATTGCGCTCGTCATATTGGGCGGGGAAAGGCAAAGGTTCGCAAAGCCCGCGGCGATCACAGAGCTTATTATCGCGGTCCCTGTGGTGCTGCTGACAGGGAGAATGGTGTTCCGAATGATATTCGGGATAGGATAAGCCTCTTGCAGCTCAACTGCAATTAGAATAAATTCAATTTTCGCGTTATTTACGAATTCGTGAAACGGTTGTATTATGGTATTGTGAAAAGCGCAATGCCATTTTCATTAAGGAGGTAAATATGGATACTTTGAAGATAGGGCGCTACATACAGCATTTAAGAAAGAAAGCGGGGCTGACTCAGAAGGAGCTCGCGGAGAAGCTGAACGTTTCATTCCAGGCCGTTTCCAAATGGGAGAACGGCGACGCGCTGCCCGACACGGGAATACTGCTCGATCTCTGCGACGCGCTGGGAACTACCGCCGACAAGCTGTTGAACGGCGGGGCGTTTGCCGCCGGTGAAAGACGGCTGATGAAGCTGGAGGACGTTAAGGAGGCCTTCCGCTGCATGGAGGAGATCGGGCGGCTTTTGGGCGAGAACAGCACGTTCTTTATCGGCATGATCGAGGGCATCAACGAAAAGATGAACATGGACCTACTGACCTATCTGAAGGACCCGAGGACGCGCGAGGTCATGTACGCCGAGGCGCTGATACAGGGGATCATGGAAGGCAGGACGGTAGACATGGACGAGATCTCGGCTGAGTTTACGAACAGGAAGATGGTAGAGGTCATAAGAGGGTACGTGAATAAGGCGGAGAAGTGATGAGGGGAAACCCCTGTCACCGGCGGCTGCGTCGGCAAAGCTTGGCATTTCTCCACTCACCAGTCAGCCGGGCCTATGGCTCGGCTGACAGCTTCTCCGCCCGAGGGGGAGAAGCTGGATTACCCCCATCCGTCATTTTGCTGAATGCAAAATGCCACCTTCCCCGCAAGGGGGAAGGCAGTGCGTTAAGGCATACTCGTACTCACTAACGATGCTGAGTTGTATTGTTGCTTGACACCCTCTCAGTCCGCTACGCCGATATGCACGGGGGAAGGCTGTGCGTGCAAGCAGGCTTTTATTCGGTGAA
>JAEEGL013243375.1_pt1 | contig 35612 bp, 22 predicted proteins | sample 9134231 | NCBI WGS metagenome assembly JAEEGL01 (sample SAMN16246548, study PRJNA631951) | gut metagenome | biome: gut microbiome; feature: rumen; material: fiber-attached | host: Bos | place: Iran: Karaj | collected 2018-10
CCTAAGAGGGTGAGGAGCGTTAAGAAAACAGTTCTGTGAACTGTTTTCAGCTCCGAAGTCTTTGACGGGTCCTGTCGCAAGACGGGTGTCAAAGATGCCCGATTTGCCTGCAAATCGGCGGCGCGTCTTCCGCACCAAAAAGCAGGATTGAAATGATTTTCAATCCTGCTTTTTCTGTTGTATTTAACTCTGTTCAGTTGCATTTCCGCCGTCATTTCTGCGGAATAAACTTCCCCATATTTCATCCTGCATCAAACAGTGTATTACAGTGTTTCCTATTTCAGCGCATAAGTGCATACGAGTCGCAACGGGGAAAGCACAACACATCTGTACCGTTTATTGTACTTTAAATTTTGTTATGGCATTGCCTTTCTTATATGAATATGCTATAATTATATATAGCTTATTGATACTGAAATTAACAATATTAGGATTGATAGAAATGAGTAACCCTATTGATAAAATAAATACTGTTCAAGATATTAATGACAGAAAAGAAATAATCAATCACTTCCGTTTAACAGGTTATATAGACAGAAACGATGCCATCAACAAAATTGTATCTCTCCGCTCAAAAGACAGCAACATTCTTGCTGTTGCAACTGCAGAGCAGATTTCCGGCTCGGTTCCGTTGAGCGACGCTCCAAACGAAGCTCTTATAAATGAACTTCAAAAGCAAATTGATTTGCTTACACTTAAACTTGGTAATTAGTTTGGCATAGTAATTATTTCATAATTGTTGGAGGTGGAACTTTGGAATTCAAACTTAATGAATACCACAGAAATGTTTCTGACGAAGAATTACTTGAGGATATTAAAAGGATTGCTAATCAATTAGAAAAAGCCAGTATTACACGAGATGAGTATAAACAACATGGCGGTAAATATGGAATAAACACTTATTTAAGACGATTTGGGGGATGGCTAAACGCACTTGAATTTTGTGGTCTAAATCCAAGTGAAAAACAAAAAGATGCTTCGCTTGCAACTTTTACTAAATCATCAATTACAACAGAAGAATTAATTGAAGATTTACAACGAGTTGCAAAAATCCTTAATAAGCAAACATTTTCTGGTCAAGAGTATAATAACTATGGCAATTTTTCTCTTTCAACATTTTTTAAAAGATTCAAAACATGGAATAACGCCTTAACTGCAGCGGAATTGATTCCTTTTGATATTGTTCCTGGGAAGAGAATTAGCACATACGAGTTATTAGAAGAAATAGAAAGAATATGGATTAATCTTGGTCGTCAGCCAACGACAACTGATTTAAAGAATGGAATTAGCAAATACTCGTTGAATACTTATGAGCGCAGATTTGGAACATGGAGAAAAGCTCTTGAATTCTTTGTTTCATACATAAACGGAGAACAAGAAGTCGAAAAACCTGTCGAAAATGATAATATTATACTTCCAAACGATATTCAACAAAGGATAGCTAAAGCAGATCAAATTCATAAAACTAAAAGAGATATAAATCTTCGTTTGCGTTTTAAGGTTATGCAAAGAGATAATTTTAAATGTCGTATGTGCGGTGCCTCGCCTGCTACTGATCCTTCCGTAATTTTACATATTGACCATATAATACCTTGGGCAAAAGGCGGAGAAACAACAATCGATAATTTACAAACTTTGTGTTCAAAATGCAATTTAGGTAAAAGCGATTTGGTTTAGTGGTACTCAAGAGGATCGAAACTAGTGTTTTGCATTTTAATGGTTTCAATTCATTCAAAACTAAAGTAAGAATATATAATAATTGGAGGTTATATATGGGTAACAAGCCTGTTGTTTTTATGGTAATGCCATTTGGCGATAATTTTATTGCATTGTACAATCATCTAAAAGAACGCTTTAAAGAAAACTACATATTCACTAATGCTGGAGATTTAGATAATCAACAGAACATTCTTAAAGACATTGTTGAAGGGATTGGAAATTCAAATATTGTGATTTCAGATTTAACCGGTCTTAATCCAAATGTTTTTTATGAATTAGGATTAGCTCATGCGATGGACAAAAAATGTATAATAATAACACAAGACATATCCGAATTACCTTTTGATTTAAAATCATATAGAGCCGTTGAATATAGTTTACTGTTCAATAAGATCCCAGAATTAGAACAAGAATTACATAAGCTTTTACAGGGTGCTATTGATGGTTCTGTAAAATTTGGGAATCCCATTTCTGATTATTTACCAGATTTTACCATAACATCTGAAAAGCACACTATCATTGAAAGTCCAAAGAATGAAAATGTAACCGAAGAAGATGATAGCGAGAGCAAAGGCTTTATTGATTTTATTGCAGAAATTGAGGAGAATACAAATTCAATGACAGAAGAGCTAACTGCAATTTCTGTTGATATGAAAGAAATGAAGGAATCAGTAGAAAATGCTAATTCTGAAATAGAGAGAGTTAACAATCAGAGCGGCAAAGGAGGAAACACGGCATCTTTCATTAGAAGTGTGTGCAGAAAGCTCTCTGTCAGTATTAATGGTTTTTCAAACAAGTTTAGTGAGAGAATTGCTAAAATTGATAATTGTTGGTCAAGTATTGAGAATGGTTTTCTTGCGTTATTAGAGGACAAACATATACAATCAAAAACAAATATGGAAGCTATGAAATCCAATATAACCGCACTGGAAAGTTTGCTTGATGAAATAGACACTTCGGATACAGCATTGGATGGGTTTAAAACATCTATGGAAAATTGTCTAGGAATAGAAAGGAAACTTACGCAAGCGATAACTAATCTAATTGCAAAAACCGAGGAGTATCTATCTGTTACGGATAGAATGTCATCCTCGATAGAAAGAATATGTTCTCGTAGTGAAATAGTATTTAAAGAACTGGAAATATAATTTTCAAATCCTCTATTAGTTTTTAGTTCCTTTATTATCAAAAAATCATTGATTAATCTGTACCAATCAGCCGCAGAATCATGCGGCTGATTTAATATATATCCTTGCCGCCTAAAGTTGGCTCGGGCTTCTGCCCGTTCTTTCGGCTTGCCGAAACAAGACGCCGTAAGGCGATGCTTGGACTCACGGTTAAGGGAGTTATTACGGTGATTGTTCCCCCATAAAACGAAAGCCGCTCGGCGTTGCCGTGCAGTTTGAACTGCCGCAACGGGCGCGGCTTTATCCTGCTTGTATATCGATACCGCCCTAAAATAAAACTGAAAGCCCGAAACCCCTTGAAAACATTGAATAGTTGAAAAATCCAAAGCCTTCAAAAAATCCCGAAAAGCGTGGCTACGGATGCCGATTTCCCTTGTGGCTCTAAGCGAAACGGACTCTATGAGAGTACATAGCGGAGTGAACCATTATTCACGGGAGTAAATCTGACTGTTTTCGAACGCCTGAAAAACTACCTGAAAACTGCCGTGCGATTCTCAATCGCCCTGCGCAGAGAGGGTGTAGCGGTTAGAATGTGAATTGCCGATATTCGCACCTCAATACCGAGCCGACAAAGCGTAGCTTTTAATTCAGGGAGTATCGACGGATACTCCCTGATTATTTCGCAGCACGAAATGTCGGCTCGTCAGGGAACGGTGCGCCGAGGTCGTCGCACCCTACGAATGCGAACCTGATCTTTGCCGCACATCCTGTCAAAAAGCTCCCACAAATGCCGCACAATCGTTTTTGATCGCCTCGGCGGTTAGTTTTGCTACCGTGTTTTCATTCGGGCAAAAAACGCCCAAAGAATTGAAACAATAAATTCAATCATTTTGTGTTTGTGAAAAAGATATAAAAGTCCTCCCGAGAATCGAAAGATTCTTCGGAAGGGTTTATATATTATTTATGTGTAAATTATTGCACGGGGGTAGTGCAATTTTTTTCACTATGGAATGACACAAATTAGGCAGGGAATGAACTCACTCCCTGCCTGTCAATGATTATTGAATTGTCAGATGAGATTATTGATTCTCTTGTCGAGATAGAACAGATCAAATGCATCGACCGCCTTGTCGCCGTCATAATCGGCGCAGTAATACTGCTGAGTGATTATTGTGCCGTTGGGATAGTTGTCTTTTATGCCGTCATATTCAGCAGTAAGATAACTCTTATCAAGCAGATTTGCGGGAGAGCTGCTGTCAACCGCTGCACCTGAGATATGCGCTTTTGTCATGGCATAATCGGCAAGGTCGGTATTTCCGTCCTGATTGACATCACCCTTTGCGGTATTAATTGAATAAACATACCTGTCAACCTCTGCCGCATCGAAGCCGTCAACAACTCCATCGCCGTTAAGGTCGGCCTTAAGTTCCTGTATAGTAGTCATGTTGATTTCGCCAACCGATGCGGACAGTATAAACCCGATATCGTTAATGTCCTTTACGCTGTCCTCGTTTATGTCATATTGAGAATGAATAAACATTGTCAATACAGCTGTGTCATCCATGGAATATGTCTTTATACAGTACGGCGTTCCGCCTTCCAAATCGACTGAAAGCGCAAAGTTGCGGTCCGAATCGCTGATATCATCATCACTGGCGAGAAGATTTCCGCTCAGGTCATATACATCAATCGCCGGATTGAAATTACCCGTTGAGTAAAAAATGTATCTGTCATCCTCGGACGGAACGAAGAAATAAGTATTGAACTGCTGTTGCGCAATTTGCACTGAGTTCTCACCGACAGCGAATTTCGGAAGGACTGTTTCGTTGGAATAAGAATTGCCGTTGACCTCAGCTGTCGCCGTAAAAGTAATTTCATTTTCCGTCTGCGAATAGGTGGCATCTGCCGTAAATTCATACTGCGCACCGCAAACCGAACAGTTCAATTTGAATGTAGGCGATTCATAGTTATTCCACCTCCACTGTGTCGCTTCGGTATAACTATGCGCCTCTGTTTCGAACATAGCGTTGCAACGGGAACAGTTCTGCCAATGGTGCGTACTGTTATGGTTGTAGCTTTCGGACATAACATGCCCGAGAGCAGGGATTGTCAACGCCTCAAGCGTGGTTTCGTTCTGTCCTCCGGCATCGGTGAATATTTTGCCGCAGTTGTCAAACGTGCAGACGTAATGAGTTGCACAGCCGTCATGTGTGCAATCTGCTTGGACCTCAGGAACTAAAACAGGAGTGTGAACAAGGCTGTTCGTATAGGTGTTTCCGTGCTTATAAACCGTGCCACCCGTATATTGCGGTACGTCGTCACTCAAATCTCCACATTCAAGATTCTGATACCATACCTGAGTGCCGTCCGTAACACCCTCGTTGAGAAGCCAGGTAACCTCTCCCGTATTGAATTGACTGTACTCCTTTTTTTCGCTGCGTGTTACGGTTCCTTCGTTAACGTAGCACAAACTCACCACGCATCCGTTATTAAAGCCATAACAGTTATCAATAGTACCACCGCTTCTATTGTACACGCAAATTATAGCATCGTTATTGATATAGAATCTGATAGGACCATCGGAAACGCAGCTTTTAACAGTACCGAAGTTTTCATAGACAATACAACTATAATGTTGCCAGCCAAAGTAAATATAGCCGTGGGTACTGCAGTCTCTTACCGTACCGTAATTTACTCCTGCGAATACGCCGACAGACTGTTCGTCACCCATAGCGACGCTGGATATGCTACCGACATAACTGCAGCGTTCAATCAAACCGTAGTTTTCAGCGCACAAAAAGCCGTTTCTGCCATTCAAAAGCGTCACACTTTTCGGGGTAAACTTTAAATCACGAACTACACCGGAATGACCTATTTTTTTGAAGAATCCGTTTGTTATAGCCAAGCCATTTAACGTCGAATTTCCGTTTCCCGAAAACGTACCCTGATAACCGTCTGAGTTTGTGCCTATAGCCAATCTGAGATTATCACGTCCGTCGGGATTGCAGTTAATATCGTTCATAATTACCGCATTGGCCGTAGGATGAGAATTTGCATAATTGCAAAAGTATATAAGCTCATTAACGTTGGTAATCTGATAAGCACCGTTCACATACTCCGGAGTTTCCAGAGCAACGATTTTAGCGTTGGGCGAATTAAAAATCGTACAGCTCGGCGTTGAGCGGATATTGAAAAGATCGCACACATATTCACCGTCTGCAAAACCTAAAATTCTGAAACTGCTGTTAACCGTACCGTTAACGGAGCCGGAATACACTATAACGTTTGTACCATTAATGCCCTCACTGTTAAGAGTTCCGAAGCTTGTATAGATCTTTGACGGGGCCTCCGTTACGACACCGTCGAATTGAACGGCAACGGAAATCGGCTGTCCGTTGCGATAATTGCCGTCGCATACCTTATAATTGATAATTTCCAGAGGGTTCGTTTTGGCAACGAAAGCTCTGACCTTGAGCGCACTGATTACCCAATCGTCATCATCTTTGCCCGAAGCGTCAAAGCGGAAGGTAATCTCGTTTACCGATGGTGAAAATACAAGAGCATTGGCAGTCTCGTCAATGCTGCCGTAAGCGCTGTTAACCTTCTGATTACAGAAATTGCATGAATTCGTATCATAAGTTTCATACATTCCGTCATTATTGGAATTATAAGGGAATGAATAATATGTGCTGCTGTTGAGATCGTGCTCAAAGCCGCACATATAAAAAGAATTGTTTATGGTGCCGGGATTGCCATCGCTTGCATTGTCATCACAAGTTGACCGATTATCAAGGAGAATCTGAATATACTGATAACCGTCGTTAATCTCATGCATTTCGATAAACGGCTTCATATAAATCTTGGCACCGACAGCTGCCAGATACTCCTGAGGAAATCCCGCTTTGACGAAAAGCGGAGATGTGCTTACATTGAAAAGCTCGCTTTCATCAAATCCTTTATCGGTAACGGTATAGGTATTGCTGCCGCTTATCACATGGATACCTCTATATACGTCAAGATCCTTGATATAAGAGCGTATCGAGGTATGGCTGTCGTTAAGATCGTCAAACGCCTGCGGCTCGCCTGTCTTACTCGCATCAGCAAGTCTGAGTTCGGGACTGAATGTTCCGATATATACCATTTGATATCTCGTGTCTATATTGGCTTCGTACCCGCTCAGAGTCCTTTCGCAGTAAGCAAGCACCTGATTAATGGAGTTATAAACTTCAAAATGGTAACAACGGCGGTTTTCATAAATCTGATAACGGTTGACTGCACTGACGTTTTGCGGATTGTATTCGGAAACCGAAACGGTTTTCACGGTTTCACCGACGGCAAACGTCAGAGTTCCGTTAGCCGCAGCAAAATGCACGCCTGCAAGCGCAGTTTTGGAAACCGTTCTGTAATAGACAGTCTGCGCTATTGAACTATCAGAGCGTGTGATTGTGAACACGTTGCCGTCATTCGTAACTGTGAACTCTATCTCGGTATGCATATCGGTTGCCGATACCGATACCGTAAAAGGCGGTATTAGCGCAAGCATCATTAATATGCTGAGTAAAAATGCGAGTGATTTCTTTACTGTCCTTTTCATTTTTCTTCCTCCCTTGAGGTTTGTGGGAAATCGCTGGGTATAAAAGTCTAAATAATTTCAGCATAATTATACTATAAAATCTGTTTTTCTGTCAACGAAAACGAACATTCCAAAATAACTTTTCACAACTCCTTGACAAAGACTGCAAACAGAGTTAACATCCAACCGAGCCGAGAAAGGAGGAAAGAAAAATGGCGAAGAGAAAGCCGAAAAACCACTACGGCGAAGGGAGTATATTCTACTCCAACGTTAAGCAGAAATGGATGGCTCAGATAAATATCGGCAAGGACGAAAACGGCAAGGTGATTCGTAAATCGGTTACAGCCGAAACTCAGGAAGAAGTCAAAGCCAAGCTCGATGAATTGAAGCTCAGCATATACACCGGCAAGTTTGTCAATGCGAATACGATTACATTTTCACAGCTCGTTAAGCAAATCTACGATGAGAAGTTAGCAATGAATGAGATTCAGCCGCAGACATACTATCGGACAATGGAAACAGTCAAGCTCTGTAAGGAGATTAACGATATCCCCGTTCAGAAGATAGACAGCACAATGATAAAGCAGTTACTCTTGTCGAAGGTCGATTACGCTAACAGCACGATTAAGAAAATGTATATCATTCTTAATCAGTGTTTCAAGGAAGCATTGAAAAGAAAAATCATATCGGACAATCCGATGTTAGATGTACGCAAACCGAAATCCACGAAGAAGACAAAGAAGATTCGGGCACTGACACTTGACGAGCAGAAGAAGCTTGTTGAGATTATACGGAATGAGAATGTACGGTATGCAGAGCAGATGTTAATATCAATGTTCACGGGAATGAGAATGGGAGAGATAAATGCGCTCTCTGTTAATGACCTGAACACGAATTTCAATTTCATCAATATTGACAAGACAATCTCAAAAGGCGAACACGGAGAGGCGTTTGTGAACGATACGGCGAAGACAGAGAACGGCAACAGACAGATACCGATAAATGAAACCGTAAGACCTGTGATTGAAAAGATAATATCCGAATACAAGTCGACGGATGACAATGTACTGTTTCACACATCAGCAGGAACGCTGATAGCTACAAGCGTAGTGAACACGGAGTTTAGACGGATAGTAAATACATACGGCATACATGACAAAACCGTCAAGGGAGATATCTCGCTCCACAGCTTACGGCACACATACGCAACGAGGTGTATCGAGAGCGGAATGCCGCCGAAAGTGTTACAGCATCTTATGGGACACTCGGACATCAAAGTAACGCTCAACACCTACGCAGATGTATTTGACAACTTCCAATCCGTCAGCATTGAACAGTCAGACAGTTATCTCAACCAAGTTGGCTTGGCGGTGTAAGGAACCGCCCAAGCTCAACCGTTAACCAAAAAAATCGAAGAACCGCTGTAAACAGTAAGCGAGAGGGGAAAAGCATACCCCACTCTCGCACCAAAAAGCAGGATTGAAAGTCATTTCAATCCTGCTTAAAAGTTTAGGTTTTAATTTGTTTAATTGAAAAGGAAACTTCGGGAAATGCTTTTCCGTCAGTTATCTGTCACGGATTTTTTCTTTTTTAATATTACAATCACAACCACAGTCACAACTGCAATAACCGCTACGATAACCGCTGTAATAATCACGGTTACTTTACGGATACCAGATGGAGATTCGGTCTCAGAATCGTTGCCCCGTAACAGCGAAGCGATAGCTTCAATCGCCGCCTCATCGGACATTTTGCCCGTGATATCGGGTATATCGTCGCTATATGACTTAACGTTGTTATAAAAGTTCTGAATGAACGCCTGTCTGTCCTTCTCCGAAACGGAGAATACAGAATCCGCCTTAACAGTTTCAAGGGACGACGCAACCGCATCAGTTATCTGCTTTTCGCTGAGATTGTTTTTGATTTCCTCGCCGAAATGCTCGGAAAGTGCAGACTCATATATCTGCTTTACATCCGATAAACTGCCTGCAGTCGGAGCGTCAGAGCCTGCAAAGGTGCTGAGATAGTCATTGACGTCGATGACAAACTGAGTTTCATTCTCAACCTCGGAGATATTGTCGTATCCGTATTTGTCAAGAGCCAGATCGACGGCTTCGAGTATCTGAGTGCTGTCGGGTGTATCGCTTTCGTTTACATATATGTCGGATGTATCGCCTGCATCGGGCAGGCTGCTCTGGGACGAATCAGCTGAAAGCATAAAAGAGCCGCAATCCAGCACAACGTCCTCATAAGCCTCGTTGAATGTATCGGGCTGACTGTAGCTGAAATTCAACTCGGTAAAGGCGAGGTTTTCTTGCTTCGTTTTGGCAGAGATGATAAACAGTGTGCCATCACCCTTTATCTCGGAAGTATTGTTCCAGACTATATCGACGGCTGAGTCCTTCTTACCCAGATTAGTGCTGAAATTGCCTGCCGTAGTAATTTCCCCTTTTGTTACCGACAGCAACTCAAGCTCAGCCGAATTATACTCAACTGTTATTTTAAAGCCCATAATACCGCCGTTGTTCTGAATCTTGACGGGAATGAGTATCGGCTCGCCCGAAACGAGTGTGACCTTATCAACGTACACCAGCGATGAATTATCTGCAGATGCAGTTATATATACCGAGAAAACAATCAGCAGTACCATTACTGCGCTGACAATTCTTTTCATAATATCACCTTAATCAATCAGCCACACCTAAGGGTGCGGCTGATTTATAAATGTTTAATAAGTGCGTTTATGCGAGAGTCTCTTTGCCGACAAGATATCTTGCAAGCATTGCAGCGTCACGGTTGTTGACAGAGCCGTCGCCGTTAACGTCAACTGCAAGTATCTGATAATCGGCCGGGTTAACCATATCAACAAGATATCTGTTCATCATAGCAACGTCACGGTTGTTGATTATTCCGTCGCCGGTCATATCGCCGGTAACAACGAACACCTTGCTGTCAAGCTCTTCGCCTTCAACTACAAGCTTAACTGTTGTGCCCGTGCCGACGAGTCCGCTGTCTGTAAGCTCAGCGTCCGCAATGTCATAGAAATGAAGCTTTGCCGCAGGATTTGCGAACTCGGGCTTAACGCTGTCAACGGTGTTGCCGTCCGCATTAACGCCTCTGAGATAGCCGAGCGAATCATAACCGAGTACGGAAGCCGTAGTCAGGCACAGTTGAATTGAAGGATTGCCGAGTACGGTAACCGTGCAGGTGTCGCTTTCGCCGGAGTCGGCAACCGTAGCGGTAACGGTAACCGTACCTGCCGACATGCCGGTAATTACGCCGTTTTCAACTGTGGCTATGCTGTCATCGCTTGAAGTCCAGATAATATCCTTGCCGGGAACCGAAGTTTCGGCGGTAAGAGTTGTCCTGGAGCCTGCGAGAAGGCTTAACTCGTCGTTGGAAATATTGACGGTTGCGTATTCGTCCTCGTGGATGGCTCTGGCGTGAATTACCATATCCTCGGTAACGCTCTCATAAGCGTCGGAGTCCCAGCCGAGAAGGATGTAACCGTCGGGAAGCTCAATTGTTGCGGGAGCGGTTGCAGAGCCGAGATAGTTAACGGACTGAGTCTCGATAACCGTGCCGTCCTCGTAAGCGAAGGTTACGTTGAACTTAACGGGAGTATATGCCGCGTAGAGTGTAACGTCTCCGGTTACGGTATCGGAAGCGAGATTCCATTCATCCGTACATTCCGCATCGGTATAGAGTTTATAGGGTGTGTAGCCGTAAAGCTCGGGGTAGATATCCTCGGTGAGCTTCTCGCCGTCTGCGATGATATCAACCGGGAAGCCGTTTGCGCTGACGGTCACAGGAGCAGGAATAACCGTTACGAAGTGATGCTTTACGGGAGTGTAGGTATAGACGCTGATGGGTCTCGACTCTCTCGTTTCGCCCTGAGGAATGCTCATCGAGAACGATGTATCGTCCCACTTATAGAGCGTAGCCGTCTGATATCTTGATCGGTACTGAGTCTTGGTTCTCATCTCGTTGATAGTGCTTGCGGTCTTATTGAACCAGATACCTCCGTCGGAAGCGGTATAAGTATTGGGATTCATGCCTGTCAGTCTGTACTGAGTTTCGGACTGAGGAATCTCTGAGTATTCCCACGTGCCGTTAAAGCCGCTAACCGTCTGATGTGAATACTTGGTAACGCCATTATCGTTATATACCCAGCGGCTGTACTTAAACGACGGTGTGGTGAACTCATACTCGTACTCACGGGTGTCGGTCTCGAAGCCCATTCTCGTACCGTCGTCGGTTATCGGCTCATCCTGCCAATCCGTCCAGTCGGTATAATCAAAGTGAGGCTCGGTTAAATCTCTATAGCGATACTTCACTTTCTGTGACTCTCTTGTAAAATTATGAGTTTCGTCACCTTCAACTCCGCCAGCTCCATAATCGATACGCTGCCATATGTTTGCCACCGTATCTTCGCCGTCATAATAGCAGGTATTTGTATTCATAGTAAGGGAGGAAACGGGTAACTCATGGTCAAACCATTTTATTTCCTTATGCAGATTATCGCCCGCATCCCAGGTCCATGCAGTTGTATGTTCATCGTCAGTATATCGATAATACTGATACTCGGTATAAGGAACTTCACGAGTTTCTACCTGTCTTATATCGGTAGAAGTGGGAATGCCGGAAACATCTCGGTAACTATACTGTGTTTTAAATATAGGCGCATAGTATTCGCTTCTGCTGAACCATGGATTATCAGCACTGCCGTAGTAATTTGACCATTCAACTGAAGTACCCATTTCGTCAACATAGAAAGTGTGTTTATCATTACTATGCCATTCTAAATCAATGTCTGACACATAGGATTCCCGTTCAAAATCATAACAAACACCATTTACAGTATAACTAGCATATGGTGAATATATTCTTCCCTCGGCAAAATCTCTATAGAATCTATAGTAAGTCGCAGATAAAAGATTAGAATAATCAAGGCCATCAAAAACCTGTCTTGTTACAACCTGTCTTGTATCGGTTGCGGTTACAGGTGTATCAGACCATTCCGACCACTCCGTGTACTCGGCATCCTGCCAGTCTGACCACTCACCGTAGTCAAGCTCTGTCGGCTGCCAGCCGTCTGCTATATATGCGTCATAATCAGCCTGAGTGTCAACGGTTACGGTATCTTTGAACTCATAAGCCGTATAGTCCTGAACGTTGTAGTAGGCAGGAGCCTGCTGAACGTAGTCAGGCAGCTCCTCAGCTCTCATATAATCGCTGACGGTCATATCGGTATTTACGATATAGTTATAGGAGCTGATACCGCTGTCATTCTTACCGAGAGAAACGCAGTAGCAGTTGAGCTTTGCATGGTCTCTGATTGTGACAGGTCCGGTGTATTTAATGCCGTTCTCGCCTGCCGGATCAGAGCCGTCAAGAGTGTAGTAGATAACGGCATTCTCCGTAGCCGTAGTAAGCTCAACGGACAGCGTTTCACTGTACTCGCCGCTCTCTACACTTGCATAAACTGGCTCACAACTCTCATTGAATATGTATTTCGGGCAAACGTCGATTTTCGAGGTTACGATATAGCTCTCAAGTTCTTCATTGCTATCGTCGGTAAATTCCCAGTCGAGGAAGATTCTGTCCTCATAGGTATCCACATCGGGAACGTCTGCGGCATAGCCGTAGGTTACGTTCTGCTGACTGATAATATTGCCGTCAAAGTCTCTGAATACTACGTCGAATACCTTAGGCGTATATTCGGTGCAGACAACCATATTCTGAGTAACGGTAGTTACTCCGTCGGCTATCTTATCCCATACAACTTGAGTGCCGGGATCAGCATTCTCGAAGGCAGGAGCAGTGAGAGGTGCGCCATACTCATATTCCTTGATCTGAACGCTTCTCGCCTCCCAGTCAACGAAAACTACGGTGTACTTATTGATTTCGTACTCGGCAAAGATTTCAAGATTATCCTTAACGTTTGTGTTTGTAGTAGTCCAATGAGTGAAATGATAGCCCTCACGGTTATCATAAAGCGACTCGGCAGGAAGAACTGCGTCATCACCCTCGTAAACGGTCTGAGTGCTGAGAAGTGTGCCGTCCCAGTCTCTGTAAACTACGGTATATTCGTTTCTCGGAGCCTCGATAGAATCGAGGTAGATAAGCGAGCTTGCGCCCTCAAGACCGAGAGCTACGGTGTAATCGCCAGTCTTGACCGTCGGCTCCTCGCGAAGCTTGAAGGTGAAGCTGTACGAGCCGTCATTTGAGATAGTGGTCTGACCGATATACTCATTGGAATAGTCCGAAGCCTCGTCAACCTTATAGATATAGAGCGTAAGCTCCTGACCTGCATACTGACTGCCGAGGTTGCCCGAAACAGCTCTCGAAACGCCGGAATTATCCTCAACATTGCCGTTTACCGGCTTATATCTGTAAACAGTTCTGGTTTCAACCGCTTCGGGATTGGCAACGTTTTCCGTAGTCCAATCCGACCAGTCGGAGATTTTATAATAATTGTAAAGTTTGTTATAAGTGTGGCTTTCAAAGGAATTGACCTGAAGACGGTTTGCCAGCCACCAGTATGTTTCCGGACATTTCGAGGCATCGCTGTAGTAGTAAGCTTGCTCATTACTTCTGTATGAGACTCCGCTTGAAGCATAAAATGCATGGAAGGTATTATAGTACCTGTTATCCGCGTAACAGCTGTGATCATTAATATACCTATTGTTAGGACCGTTAGTCAGTCCTGAACACCAATGCCAATAGATATAGCCGATTCCATACCGTATGGAAACCTCGGTCTTCTGGGTTGCGCTTTCCGAAGAAGTGGGCAAAGCACTGCTGAGATGATAGTTTCTATAATAATAATTACTCTTGTCAAAACCCGACGGAAAATCCGAAACAAAGTCAAATCTTCTTACCTTTGACGTATCCTCCATCGGCGTATAACCATCCTGAACCCAGCCGGGCATTGATGTAGCATACGACTGCGTAGTGGTTTTTGTCTTGTATCTATACTCAGTTCTTGACTCAAGGTCTGTATAAGTACCTTCTGCGGGTATTTCGGTTGACCATGAAGTCCACTCAAGTCCCATATCGATATCACGGGATGTCTCAGTACAGATAGGCGTCATTGTCTTATAATCATTTACGATATAGACGTAAACCTTTTTAGCCGCATTATCATAGGGTACGAAAACGTCAATATCTCTTGTCCTGCCTGCTTTTACCGCAAATGCAGAGGACTCGGTAGTTGTGAGCAGCTTGCCATCCTCGGTCTTGAGAGCGACAACAGCTCTGCCCATAGTAAAAGTATTGGCATTATTGGTAACAGTGATAGAAATATCATAACCGCTGTTATCGCTGTCACGGGTTGCACTAGTTATAGTAGTAAATACTGAATAATTATTGTTATACCAATTTGTAACCGCTTTCACAGTCGTATTACCCGTTATGAGCGAATAATCCTTATCCCAATTCGTAAAGACATAGCCGGCTTCAGAAGTCTGATAAGAGGGAGCGACTGCCGAATCGTAGTAAAGTACGCTCTGAGTATCGAGCACGCTTTCCTTCTCGTCAACAAAATTCACCGTATAGCTGTTTCTTAAGTAGATTGCGTTAACCGTAGTATCTTCAGTTACACTCTTAAGGTCTTTATCCCAACCGGTAAAGGTATAGCCGTCGTGGCTCGGGAAATTGGGAGCCTCGGGCGCTTTGCCCCAGGTGCAGGTTCTGACATAGGTCTGCGGCTCGGTGCCGTCGCCCTGTTGCCAGTCAACAAAGCTCTGAGGATTGGCGTCAACGTATGTAACGGTAACGTCGGGATGTACGGTAATCGTACCGACGGGTGTTGCCTGAGTTCTGCCGGCAGAGTTAACCGCTTCAAGCTTAACAGAATACGTTCCTGCCTGCATTATGGGATCAAAGGTGAAGCTTGTCGCTCTGCGGTCAATACCCGTTTTGCTCTGGACGATATTTCCGTTGCTGTCATAGAGCTTAATATCATAGCTTCTTGACTTCCAGTTACTGTCATCACTTGTTGACCAGTTAACCGTTGCGCTCTCGCCTATACCGATTTCAGATGAGTTTGACTGAACGGTAAGTTTTGTGGCGACAGGAGCATTATTGGTAGTCGTGAATGATTTGACCTCCGAGCGTACCTCCTGACCGCTGTATTTTGCCCAGAACTTAAAATAATACGTAGTGCTTGGCTTTAAATCGCCGCCCGCATTATAGGCAACGTCCCATCTTGTCTTATACCCGCTTGTGGTAACCGTCTTTCTTATTGACGGATCCTTCGTGTTCTCGTTTGCATTCTTTACAATATTCTGATCTGTACTGATGAAGAATCCCCAGCTATCAGGTTTTGACGAAGCGGAAAGTTCAATTGTTGCAGAGGTGTTAGTATATTCCGAAGCACCTTTATTTGTAACCTTAAAAACACCTTTTTTAACCAAATCCTTAAGGAATTCTATTCCTGAACCAAGTCTTGAAGCACTTGAACCAGTTCCTGAAGAACTTGAACCTGGTACCGTTGCTCCCGGAGTCACAGTACCTCCGGAAGGCTTTGGAGGAACGAATTCATAAACATATATTTCTTCTAAGCTATAGTTTCTGTCCAACAAACGCTTTGGATTATCAACGGTAGCATAGCCAGACCAAGAATCATAAATATATACATCATGTTTTTCTATAGTTGTTTTTTGGTCTACATAGACATAATGATAACCCTTACCAGTATATACCTTTGCAATAATGAAATAGCCTCGAGTTGAATACAACCACATATAGTTTATTAAATCATTGCCAACAGTTTTATAATACTTGAGATAATTTCTTCCTAAATAGTTTGCAAATGCAATTGGATGATATTTCCCATCCCCTTCTTTCCAGCAACTACTGTTTATTCTGCCTGTTTCCAGATACCACTTATACAAATCATCAGGAGTAAAGTTTTCAGATGATTTTACTCCAAGCTCACAAAGCATTCTTGCATCAGCTACTATCCAGCAACCATAGCAATCCATTGCATATCCTTGAGTACCATCATCCTTGACACGCCCTATTATTGGTGAAGCACCTTGCGACCATGTTTTCCAAGCATTGACTCCATAGTCGAATCCTCCATGAACATAAGCCGCCGAGGATTCAACGCCGAACATCGACAATGTCGGAATTATCATCATCAATGCAAGAACGACTGATAACAATTTCTTACTTAAAGTGTTTTTCATGTTTATCATTTACCTCCTTAATTAACCTATAGCCACGAAGCTGATGCCGTTGGTGTTTGCGTAGGTTTGGGCATACGAGCCTGCATAGCCGTATATAGTCAGCGAATTACAGTTCATAAAGCTGTTCGCCTGAATCGTCGTAACGCCCGAAGGTATTACTATCTTCGTAAGCGACGAGCAGTCCTTGAACGCGTATGAGCCTATGCTCTTAGCCGTAGAGGGGAGAGTTACCTCGGTGAGACTTCTGCAGTTAAGGAATGAGCCGTATTTTATCGCTTCAAGTCCGTCTGACAGCGTCAACTGCGTCATTGCCGTACAGTTCATAAATGCGTAGTTATCAATAGTCTTTACGCCCGACGAAACCGTTACCGAGGTAACTGTATTTCTGCCCTTGAAGGCGTTCTTATCGATAAGTGTAACCTCATAGCCGTCTATCGACGAGGGAACGGTAAATGCCGTACCGTCTCCCGTATAGGAGGTTATTGCCGCCGTGCCGTCTCCGAGTACGGTATATTCGAACGGCTCGGGATCGGGAACCATAAACAGCCGTTTGTTCAGTTCAAACAGATCAAACGCATCCGCTGCACTGTCACCGTTAACGTCCGCAGCAAGAAGTTGAACGGAATTCAACTGTGCCGTACCCGCAAGATATGCCATAAGCAGGTCGTAGTCGTCGGAGTCCATATCACTGTCAAGGTCAATATCGCCTTCCTCGATACTTGCGAAAACCGAGAAGGACCGACAGTCAAGCACAACATCCGCATAACTCTCGTTGAAGGTGTCAGACTGAGAATATGAAATGTCAACCTGAGCCGAGTCAAACGACTGACCTATGACATTAAAGCTGAGTGTGAACAGTTCCCCGTCCTGCGAGAATTCGCCGCTGTCCTGCCAGAGCACGTCAAAGTAACCGCTGTTGAGTCCGATATTTTCCTCTATCAGCCCGCCGACGCCCTGCGAAGCAGTTACACTGACGGGTTCAAGCAATGAGCTGTCATAGCTGAAGCGGAGCTTGTAACCCATTATGCCGTGATTGTTTGTGATGCTTACGGGAATCTGTACCGTGTCGCCGTAAACACCCGCACCGTTTTCAGCGCTTATCACTGCGATATCGCTCGTTGCCGACGCGTAAACGGTATTCGAGCATCCCTTACAGAATATGTTGCTCTCATCGGAATAAAGCGCAAAGTCATATTTGCCTGCTTTTGCGTTATCCTTGCATTTGAACGTAAGTGTGATGAAATCCGTTCCGATATGCGAAGCATCGGGAACACTCGCTACTGCAATCTTACCGTTTTTGTCTTCGACAACCGTTACCGCCGTGCTGTTATAGCTGAGATATTCAAACGCCGTGCTGTCATAATCGAGGAAAAAGTCTATACCCTCATCGGTCGTAAGCTCAGACAGATTAACCGCAATGTTGAAATTGCCGCCTGCCGTAACGTCCTGAGCTGCCGAGCCGATTTTAGCGTAACCCGTATAGGTGGTGTTGGTTACGCTGAATGTAATCGGCTCACAAGCAAGGGAGATATCGTTGAAATCCTCGTCAAATGTATCTGACTGCGAAAAGCCGACGCTGATTTCCGTATTGCCTACCGCCTCAGCAGCAACCTCGGCACTGATATAAAACAGTATGCCGTTTTGCGTCAGATTTTCACTACCGCTCCAGTAAACCCTGAAGCTGCCGGGCACTGCATCGCCCTCGATATTATCCTGAAGTCCGCCGCTGATAATTGATCCGTAATTCACGGATACAGGCGTCAGCACCTCGGCGTCATAATCAAAGGTCAGCATAAAGCCCATAAGACCCGGGTTGTCTTTTATGTAAACCGGAATCTGTACCGTTTCTCCTGCGCTGACAGCCGTGATCCCCTGCGAGTAAACCGTTGGCTGCGTCTGAGCATAAGCTACGACCGCAACCGAGGTCAGCAAAAGCACAAAGCACAGCATCAGCGATATTAGTTTTTGCCTTTTCAAAGTAATCCCCTTTCGCAAATATTTTTGCCGAAATTATAACAGATTAATGATACAACACATAATCGGCTTTTACTATGCTCCAAAGGGGTACAAAAGCCCGTAAAATCAGCATTTTTTGCTATTTTGGTTGACAAAGTTTTTTAAGGTGTGATATCTTATTGACAGGGAGATGATCAGGGTGAAAAAGGTTACGGACGAGCTTATGGAAGCTCTGAAAAACGAAACGGATTCGGTTGAGAATTATCTCGACGAAAACCGTGATGAGCTTATTAAAATCGACATCCGCAGTCTGTGGAGCGAAATGATAAAAAAATCGGGCCTTACCAAGACCGATATTATCGACAGCTCAGACTGCGGATATAACTATTTTTACTGTATAATCAACGGTAAAAAGACACCCTCACGCGACAAAATAGTTGAGCTTGTGATTGCCATGCATCTGTCGGTTGACGACTGTCAGAAGCTCCTTAAGCTCAACGGAAAAGCTCCTCTTTATCCGAGAATTAAAAGAGACAGTATTATAATATACGGTATAGAAAACGGTCAGTCGGTGTATGAGATTTCCAATGCGTTAAAATCAAACGGCGAAAAGCCGTTAAGAAACAGCGGTGAGTCAAATGGTTAAATGTCCAAAATGCGGCAGAGAGCTGCCCGACGGCACGGTCTTCTGTCTAAACTGCTTCACATCACTTATTGAAAAGCCCGCGGAAGTTAATTCCGCAAAAAAAGCAGGCAGGATTGTTTCATTTCTCAGAAGCAAATATTTCAAAATTGCCTGCACGGCTGTCATAACATTAGCCATAACTGTCACGGGCGCGCTGCTGATGAAGAATTATATCAGGCCGACAATTACCGTTGCGGCGGAAGACACCACCCTGATTGAAGTTACGGACGAAAACGGCAAGGCTGTTGTAGTCGCTCTCGTCGAGGTTACCGATAAAAGCGGCGAAACGGTTACGAATTCCGACGGTTCAAAAAAGCTTCAGACCGTAGTGCCCGTAACAAATCAAAGCGGCGAAGCCGTTACCTCAAAGAACGGACAGCAGGTATTTGAGGTGATTACGCAGGGTACGGGCGTCTCCCCTTCTCCGAGCGAAACTACAACCAAGCTAGGTATTTTCGGCCTGCTTTTCGATGATAATGAAGATAAAAACAAAGATACCGGGACCTCTGCAACTGCACCGAAAACTACCGAAAAATCCGAGGAATCAACTGCAAAGCCTACTACACAACCTGCTACTCAGCCGACTAACGACAAGACAGAGTCAAGTGATTTCGAGTATGATATTTATAACGGTTATGTAAGAATTCTTAAATATACGGGCACTGACAAAAATGTAAATGTGCCCGCTCAGATCGACGGAACAGCGGTCGGATATATCGGAAGCGGCGCCTTTCCGGGAGATATCAGAACAATAACCTTCAATTCCAACATTTATACGGATCCCGCAGCAACCGGGCACTGTTTCTCGGCCCTGAATAAATGCACTGAGCTTGAAGCGGTAAATATTAATAATTCCTCAAAGCACAAATCCGTGGACGGAGTTGTATTTTCTTCTGATAACGCTCTCTATTACTATCCCGTCGGCAAAAAGACCGCCGATTACACATTGCCGTCGTTCTGCAACACGTTATTGAGCAAAAGCATTATGGACAATCCATATATCAGGACATTCTCATTTTCCGCCGAAAACAGCGGTCAATATCCGGGCAGTCAGGCCAATAATTTTATGGGCTGCAGTTCATTGACTGCAATTAACGCAAAGAATACCGATAAGGTCAAATCCATAGACGGCGTAATCTATTTTACAGGCGTCGGCAATTATTCGACTGACGGAATTCAAATCAGCAAGTACACTCAATTCATTTTCCCCGCCGGAAAACAGGTGGGCAATTATGAATTCCCGAGCGAGTACGAAATCTATATCGGAGAAAACTCATTCTGCGGTAACCCGTACATTACTTCGGCTAAATTTCACAACAAGGTCTGCTTTTCCGTCACAAAGCTATTTAACAGCAAATATACACCGGGAAATCTTAAGAAGTATTATTTCCCGGATAACACAGAGCAGCATGCATTCTATGAGAGTAATGAAAGAACTTTCGAAGCTTATGGTGTAACTGTTGAGTTCTATTAAAAAAAAGTCCCGTACCTCACGGTACGGGCTTTCTTATTTATCTGTGAAGTTTTTTGTATTTAATCAGGTCCTTCTTTAATTCTCCTACGCTCTGATACCGCTTAGCAATCTGAGTGTGGGTGCATTTTTCGACTATTTTTCCAAGTTTACCCTCGGGAACTTTGACCGACGGATGCTGACCCGTCAGCATTTCGTTGAGCATCACGCCGAGAGCGTAAATGTCAGTAGTCGGCATTGACTGAACTATTCCGAACTGTTCAGGCGCGGCATACCCTACCGTACCGAGATTCTCGGTGTCGGTGTTGCGCTCCTCCGAAATATTACGTGCAGCCTGCAAGTCAATCAGCACAGCTTCGTCATTCGGATTGATAATAATGTTTGACGGTTTGATATCACGGTGGACAATCTTTTTGGAGTGTAAGAACTCCAGCGCGTCGCATACGTTTAGACAATAATTAACTGAAACCGTCTTGGTTAAATCCTTTTCGTCAAGGATGTCGCTCAGACGGCAACCGGCAACAAACTGCTCGAGTAATACAGTTTCATCACCATCTATGCAGTAATCGTAAATAACGGGAAGATGGGCGTGCTTCTCACCGACGAGCTTCTTGAGTACCGCTTCGTTGTTTGTGTGGGCAACAATCAGAACGACTTTATTGCCTTCGTCGGTATTACCCGTATATGAAACGATGCGGCTCTTTTCGCTCTCTCTGAAAACTGTGTCGGCCGTGTAGCTTTCCTCGAGCGTCTTTAATATATACTTATACTTATCGTTCATAACAAGCCTCAAAATATAACTGATGAATATGTGAACAATGTTATCATCCGCAAACGGATTTGTCAAATTACTTTATTCGTTACGAAATCACAGCCGTTTATTCACTGTTAACACTCAATGCCTATATGAAAAGTGTAGGAATTTTGATATAATCCGACGAACTTCAACCGACAACCAACCCAAAAACGAACATAGTGCGGATGCTCTAAGCGACAGATTCTGCAAGGTGCGCACTTCCGCACCAACTAAAGAGCATACCCAATCGGGTATGCTCTTTAGTTTTGTATGTTCAGAAAGGAAGGCGGGGCTTGAAGCCTAAGAGGGTGAGGAGCGTTAAGAAAACAGTTCGGTGAACTGTTTTGCGCTCCGAAGTCTTTGACGGGTCCTGTCGCAAGACGGGTGTCAAAGATGCCCGATTTGCGAAGCAAAGCGGCATCCCGTCTTCCGCACCAAAAGAGCAGGCTTTGAGCCTGCTCTTTTTTTGCCTATAAATCGGGCTTTTTGCTATTCGCTTTTGTTTGTCGGGACTTGTTGCATACACGATTTCACACGGTTTATCTCAATTGACCACAGTTTACTGCACAAACCGCAGACTCTTTGCAACGGGGAAAGGGATTATTACTCGGCTTTTTTGAGAGCTGTCTGAATCATAATCTACAATAGTAGAAATCTAAAGGGATTATTATTCACAGTGAATGCAGGAGTGCTACCCCGAAGTGTTAAGTCACTTCGGGATGTTTTTTTATGCCTCGTTGAAATATTTGAGCAGATATTCGACAACCGCGCCGAACATCGGATGATCGTGACTGTCATCACCGTTCCAATTTTCCCACAGCGTAGTCGCCGAGTTCACCATCATATTGTAAAAAGTGTATTTCTTTTTGCTTGTCAGTAATTGCTTTGCAAGCGCCTTGTGACCGTTTTCACAGAGGACGGAAATCAAAATATATGTTCCGAAAATACCGCTGTCAAATTCGCCGAGAGACGCATATTTTTTTACAATAGCATTGAGTGTTCTTTTGTCTCCGAGTCCAAGATCAAAGCCGAAAGCATCCGATGCTTCAAGCGAATTACAAAACGTGCCCGTACTCTCATCATAAAATGATTTCATAAAAGAAGAGGTTACGCTTTTCTTTTTATCGTTCAGTTTTGCGGTGTCTTTTCCGAGCAGAAGCGAAATTTCAATTACGCGGTCAATTGCCTTGATGTAAAAATATGTGTTCACAAATTCCTCGGGTATCAGGTTCCGGTTTTCGGGTGAACACCAGTCGCCCAGACACCAGCCGCCCTCTTCTTCCCTTACAACAAGACCGTTTTCGCTTCGGCTTTCCATATAGTCAAGATAGGCGAGCATATTTTCGTAGTACTTTTCAAGCACTGACTTATCGCCGTAGTGCTTATAATGATTATACGGCACAAAGACTATTGCGCCGCCCCAACCTCCCGGACCGCCGCCTCCTCCGTAAAACGGAGCAGTATGCTGAACATGACCGTTATGAATATCCTGTGAATCAGCAATATCCTGCATCCATTTGCGGTAAAAACTGTCAGCTTCAAAGCAGTCCATAACTGCGTTTGAGGTCAGTTGTCCGTCACCTGTATAACCGAGTCTTTCACGGTGGGGACAGTCCGAGGGAATACTGCAATGGCTGTTATTAAGCTGTGTTCTGATAAAGCTGTCATATATCCATTGAAGCACGGGTTCGCTTGATTTGAATTCGGTTTTAACCTTCAGGTCGGTGTGTATTACATAAAACTTATTTACCTGCGCATTTCCGCTTACGTCAAAAAATCTGCAGGCGTGCCAGGTGAAATGCTGATGAGCATTTTTTGCTTTGCCGTCATAGATATATTCTTCTTGCTGAACCCTATCATTTCCGCCGGTTGAATCAAAACTGAGCATGCCGTCATCATAAAGCTCTTCGGCGAATCTTAAAGATATTACCTCGTCGATTTTAGTTCCGTTAAACTCAACAAGAGGATAACCCGACAGATTTTCACCCAGGTCATAAATTGCATAATTGTCTTGTTTTAATATGATTTTAGGCGTTACAGTCCGTATTATTTTATCTTCGGGGCAGGTCTGGCGAGTTAATAAAGATTTCGGAGGTTCACAGGTGTCTGCATTCTTCCATTCGTCCGGCTGAAGCTCCAAATCCGAAAAATCATATCCGCCTATTCTCAAATCCTGCTTTTCACCGAAATATATGTTCTGCCTTGTGATAAATGATTTCTTCCAGCGAACTGTTTTGTCGCTTTTTGATATACTGTTTTCGCCCTGCATTATATTAAAGCAAAGCGTCAGCTTTCCGTAAGGTTTGACGCCTTCGTTTTTGCTTTCGTGCTGACAGAACCAGCCGCCGCCTATATGAACGGTAAGAGTGTTTTTTCCAACCTTAATAAACGGAGTAACGTCAATTTGTTCATACAGTATTCGGTAAGTCATTGTATCATAAATAGGGTAGTTCATACTTGCCGTATCAAGTGGCAGATAATTTGTCCACGCAGGTGCAAAAAGTCTGTCCGAAACGCTTTTGCCGTTTATATACAGCTCGCAGAAACCGAGCCCGGTAACTCTCAGCACAGTATGTGTAAGCTCATTTACGGTAAAGTCTTTTCTCGCAATAACCGCCTCAGTTTCATCCGCAAATGTCAGCCATTCGGCATTTTTAAAGACAGAACCATGCGACTGTTTATTCGGCATTTACTCACCGCCTTTTGAATACTGTTTTTATTATTCTATTCTAACACAAAAGCGTATTTCTTTCAACGGAATAGTAATCAGAAATAAGGCATTAAGATAAATCCTGTATCAGAAGCTGATCAGGCCGGGCGAGGTATCCTGAAGAAATTGTACCCGACGAACAGAAGTGAGTAATAAATCGCAGCAAAAAGAATTAATTAAATGTTGAAAAGTTTCTGTCAACAAAGCTGAGAGAAAAGCCGGCGGAAGCGTATGATGTTTACGAGGTTGCGGTTGAAGACGCGTAGAATTCGTGATATACTGATCTAAACAATTGGATTCAGTGAGGTGTGGTAATTGAAAAAAACAATATCTTTTGTTCTGATACTTGCCGTGCTTTTATTAGTGTGTATAGTAATTACATTCAAAGGCGTGAATAAAATGAGGCTTCCTTCGCCTGCACCGCTTAATGATAAATCCGTTCCTTCCGAGGGAATACCTGCCGTTGATCCTTCTCAGGAAGTTTTGCAGGCGGAAACCTGGCGCGCCTTTGAGCTGATATTTGAAAGCGAAAAAACATATTCCGATCCTTTTTCGGATGCAGTTCTTGACCTGGTTCTGACAGACGGTAATATTCAGTTTACAATTCCGGGCTTTTGGGATGGCGAAAATATTTGGAAGGTCCGTGTTACCTGCCCGACCGCCGGAAGGTGGTATTACAAAACTGTTTGTTCCGATCCGGAAAACAGTGATCTGAACGGGAAAACAGGCACCGTGGAATGCGCTGCATATTCCGGCAGTCTTGAAGTATATAAGCACGGTTTCGTAACAACACGTGAGGGCAAAAAATACTTCACCTATGAGGACGGCACGCCGTTCTTTTATCTCGGCGATACGCACTGGGGACTTGGTGACGAAACACCCGATATGGTGCATGAGATTGCTGAAAGAAGAATAAATCAGGGCTTCACCGTATGGCAGAGCGAGCCGATAGGCGAACAGTTTGATCTGACGGACGGAGTGACACAGGCGGATATTCAGGGCTTTCAAAACTATGATGAAAAATTCCGCATTATAGCAGATTACGGTCTTACACATGCGAACGCTCAGTTTTTTTACCCCGCCTCAATGGAAAAGCTTATAGAAAATCACGGCGGATATTCGGATAAAACAGTTGCAGGCACTGTTGACGGTAAAGAAACCGCCGTAAAAGAACTTTCGGAAGATGCAAAGGTGTATCTTGAAAAGCTTAGCAGATACTGGGTTGCCCGTTACGGCGCTTACCCTGTTATGTGGACGCTCGGTCAGGAAGTTGACAACGACTATTATTGGGACAGAGGCGACCATCCGAACTGGAATGCCCTAAATAACCCTTATAAGCTTGTCGCGGAGTATATAGAGAAATACGATATGTATTCTCATCCGCTTACGGCGCATCAGGAATATGCCGATATGACCGCTGCATACGGCAACGGTAACGGCAGAAGTGAGAAACTGACCGTTTATCACGGCATAGCGTCCGCCTCAGCTTTCCGTGATGTTACCGCTCATAATTTTTATGCCGCGCAGTGGTCGCCGTCTCTCTCATACAACGGCGGCTTCGATGTCGCAAAAGACTACTGGTATAATTCGCAGGGAAAGCCGTCAATCAACTATGAGGGCCGCTACTGCGGGCTGTGGACAAAGGATTTCGGCGCAAGAGCTCAAGGCTGGCTGGCTTATCTGAACGGAATGTTCGGTTACGGCTGGGGCGGTCAGGACACTTGGTGCTATACAAACCAATACGGTCTGAATGATGACAGCGACGACGGCGTTGACATCATCACCGCAGAAGAAAAACAAAAAGCTAACTGGAAGGACGCTCTTGAGTACCCAAGCTCCTATCAAATCTGTTATATGCGTTCATTCCTTGAGGACGGCAAGTGGTGGGAGCTTATTCCACGCTTTGACAAAAAAGCATATTTTCGGCCTGCGGATGGCTCTCTCGGAGTCTGCGCCGCAAATAAAGATTCTTCAGAAACTATTGTATATTTCTATTCATTTACCGATACGTCCGTTGCCGCGAAACCGAACACTACTGACGGATTGAAGGCCGGAACTGTAGGACATCTCAAACCGTTTGCAAATTACACATACCGGTGGTTTGACCCCGTAAACGGCGAATACGGTGAAAGCGGAACATTCAGAGCGTCGATATTCGGCAAATATTCTATTGCAGCCAAACCCTCAGAAACCGACTGGGCAATTAGAATTGAAAGAAAGGATAATAAGAAGAGCGTGAAAGATTTCCTTGAAGATCTGTTCAATAAAAAAGAAGAGCCCAAAGAAGGCCCTGCCGCGGCGATTATTCCTAATCAGGGTATCTGTGACCCGCACATTCATATTTTCAACGGGAAGGCCTATCTCTACGCAACGCATGACCGCGGACCCGGTCAGGAGATTTTCCGCATGGACGACTGGCGGATTTATTCCTCGGACGACCTGGTGAACTGGACGCTTGAAACAACAATTCATCCCGAAGACACGTTTCTCGGCAAATGCGAGGAATGCTATGCCCCCGACGCTGCAGAGCGTAACGGAAAGTATTATTTCTATTTTTCTCACCAGCAATATCAGACAGGAGTTATGGTCAGTGAAGCCGGACCCGCCGGTCCTTTTAAAGATGCGCTCGGTGAGCCGCTTCTGCCGCCGGGACTTGCCGATACTCCGTCTTATGACCCGACTGTATTTATTGATGACGACGGGAACAAAACGCCTTACATAATGTGGGGCTATACAATCGGCGGTAAGCATTATTACATTGCCCGGCTCAATGAAGATATGATTTCCCTTGCCGAAGAACCGAGAGCGGTTGAAATAATTAATGGGTGGGAGAATGATGCCTGCTGGATTTCAAAATTCAACGGCGTATATTACCTCAATTCACATGAAGGAGCGTATGCGACAAGCGACAGCATCTACGGGCCATATACATATCGCGGCAAAATTTGTAAGGACTGTTTTACCGACCACGGAACTTTTTTCAGTTTCAAAGGGCAGGATTACTTCGCCTACGCTGTGCCGGAAAACTATGAGCGTGATGAACCGCTTGACCGTTACTACCGCACAACCAAAATAGTTTATGCCCACCTGAAAGAGAACGGCGAAATTGTAACTGACGAATTCATAAAAGGCACCGGTGTCGCAAAATATGATGCGGGCTGGGAAGTAATCAAAGGCGAATGGTTCTTTGATAAGTCTGGCGAAGTTTACAAAAAAGAAAACGATGGCGGATTTGAAATGAGAGGTATTGGGAATGGCTCGTATCTTGTTTTCCCGAACATCAGCAATATGCCTGCGGATGCGATGATTAAGGTCCGCGTTGCAAAAAGCGGAGATACTCCCTGCACGATGGAAATCCGCAAAGAAGGACCGCACGGCGAGCTTCTCGGCAAATGCGAAATCGGAAACACGGGAGGCGCCGACAGCTTTAAGAACTTCGGTATTTCGCTCAATAACACGGCAGGCTCTCACGGTCTCTGCTTCGTTTTCCGCACAGAGTCGGGCGAAGAACTGCGATTTGAAGATTTTTGTTTTGAAAAAACAGAATGACAAATTCCGATTTGAATACCATAGTTGGAGTGATGATAATTGATAATTTGTCTAATGCTTGCATTATTACCGCCAACCGCAACCAACAACCAACCCAAAAACGAACAAAGCGCGGACGCTCTAAGCGACAGCTTCTGCAAGGTGCGCACTTCCGCACCAAAAACAGGATTGAACATTTAGTTCAATCCTGTTTTTTCTGTTGTATCTGGTTGTATTCAGTTGCATTTCCGCCGTCAATCCTGCGGATTGAACTTCCCCATATTTCATCCTATGTCAAACAATGTTTACAGTGTTTTCTACTTCGGTGCAGAAGTGCAGACTAGTCGCAACGTAATAAATCCATTCCGCTTCACTTTAAGCCACTATACTGTTTGATTTGCTTGGTGTAAGCACACATCCTATATGATGCATATTGCATCGTCAAGTTGATCTGTATCAATTATCTCTTCTCCGTACATGTTGATAAACATCTCAAGCTTGGCGTTCAGAAAAAGAAATATTCGATCTTTCATGTTTTCTTGTTTTTTTTGTATTTTTTAACCTTGCTACGTTCTTGAGATAGTGATGCCCAGATAATAAACGGGAGCAAAGCAAAACACATCACCGTTTTAACCTTATAATGATTATCTCCTATTTGGAATACAGCCAACAGTAATCCTAGAACAGATATCAACTGAATGTTTAGGTTTTTGAAAAATAAATACTTTGTATCTCTTTCAACTATCACTTCTGTTTCCACATCTTCAATGCCTAGTTTCCTTCTTATTGGAGCCGGAACACCAACTATAAGATCAAGATCTCTTTCACAAAACAAAATATTAGTCTGTTGCATAAACTCAAACGAATCGATTTTCATCGCTCTAGCTTCACAACGCTGATTTTTGTATTTTAAAAGAACTTTATCTGATTCTTCGATTCCCAACAAGGTCATACTATCTTCTGATAATCTTACAATGTCACGAGAATCATCAATTTCATATGGTCTAATTGCCGAAAGATTCATTTGACAATCTCCAACGAGAAAGTCGAGGACAGTGGAATTCTTTTTTTGTTTTGTTCTCAAATAAATGGGTACTAATTGGACAATACTATATTCATTGCTATCAAAAAAGGATTCAAATATCTCTGTAATTTCATTAGTTCTCTTTACTTTATCAATCAATATGGTATTATCTTTTTCATTTGCCAATGCCTGTCTGTCAACTAGATTTAAGTTTTTACGCTGACAATAGTTTAATCTAATTTGATCATCTTTCAAATCTGAAGTACCTTCAACACAAGAAAAATCACACATTATTGTAGCGCCTGTAAACAAATGTCGTACCATTAGAAAAGAGGGAGTGTCTTGGATCATTTCCTGATACAAGGCCTTACTTATGGAGATTTTATTATCTTTGATTTTTGATGCAAGCTGTTTTTTGGGACAACACAGTATTCTTTTTATGTTTAATAGAACAATTGTTTTATCGTCAAACTGATTAAATATTAAAGGTAATCTTATTTCCTTCTCATCATTAATTTCATGATTAATATGGATGGTACAATGGTAAAAGTTATATGTTGAGGGAATAAATATGATTACAGTTTGGTTATTGATAAAATTATTCTTTTCTGCAAACGCTTTACATATATCAATCGTATAATGTCTTAATGGTTGCCTTGTTGATTTGCTAGATTTTTGCATGAGATAAACTGCTTGTATTGAAGAAGCTTCATGTCTAACAAATGAAGCAAGCCGTTTGTTTTTTTCTTTATCTGATTTATCAAAAAAAACGAAACGATTACTTTTTATATTTTTCAGAAAAACGGGAACACAATTAATAGCATCAAAAAATTCTATAATAATTGGGATATCATATGATTCACTAAGTCTTAAGCTATATTCTTTAGTTGAGTTAGTTAATCGTTCCATTTGCCCCTCCGAGTTTCTAACAGTGTAAGCCTTTCATCGTACTTTTAATATGATTTGAAAAACATTTTGCAATATCAATTTGAGTTGTTGCATATAACATTTTGCAACCCACAACATCTTCTATTTCATTAAATATTAATCTGCCTCTATCAATCAGAAAATCTATGCCTATAAAATCAGCATTAAAAGGCAAGGCCTTGATAATACTATACACAGTTTTTTCTTCATCCGAAGACAAGCAATATCTCTCTGCTTGTCCACCCAACGAATAATTACTCTTAAAACCATTGGAAGTTCGCAAAACAGCAGTAATTATGCTACTGTTCAAGACGTAAACTCTTAAATCTGTGCCCATTGTCTTGCAAGGTTTTTGGAAAAGATAGTCATTTGACGCTATTCTGCTTAATGATATTTTATAATCTTGATAGCTTTTTGTTAAAAAGACCTCTGTTCCACCGTGCCCAAATGACGATTTTAAGACACACGGAAAAAATAAACTATTCTCATTCATTATACCATAATTGAATCTCTTATCTCGGAATACTGAATTCATTATTGGTATGCCCGTTTTTGCAGCAATTGTATATGTGTACCTTTTGTCATTGCAATATCTAGAAACATCATATGAATTAAAAACTCGTGAGCCGCATTGCTCAAGAAAAAAACTTAATAGAGGAAAAATCGTACGAGAAATTGCAAAGTCTGGTGCATTTAAAGGTGAATGATCATATTTGAACCCATTTCGGTTTTCAAAAACTCCAAATTCCAATTTTTCGACAAGTATTAATTTCATTTCGCAAAAACGTGAACAATTGGCTAATAATTCATTTGCAAACCATTCATTCTTTTTGTATTGTTCATAGTCATAAATCAGCCATCCGGTCATAATTACTCCACTTTACTAATTACATATTTTAGAATCTCAAGACTCATATCTTTTCCTGTACAGTCAAAAGTACTTTTGAAATGAGGGTTTGAATTGACTTCACAAATGATCGGTTCATCATTAGGACCAAACATAACATCTACGCCGGCAAAATCAAGTTCTAGTGCTTCGCAGGATTTTATGGCCAAATTTTTCTGTTCACTACTTGCGACATACTTTTGCATTTTACCACCATTCGATATGTTTGATCTAAAATCGCCATTAACACTATATCTTAATATGGAAGAAACAACCTTATTTCCAACAACATTGATTCGAACATCTTTTCCCTTGCTAGTTTCAATATACTTTTGGAACAGAAACCCCTTGTGACCTATTTTGTCTATTACATAAATCATTTCTTCCTTATTGTTCACTAGGTAAACCTGTTGGCCAAACGAGCCATACAATTCTTTAATGATAATTGGGAAACCTAATTGACTACATATTTCGTCAGCAAATAACAAATTTGTATATCCTAGTCCTTCATATGTCAATGGAGCTATATAGGTTTCCGGTGTTAAAACATTTGATTGCTGTAGTTTCATAAATGTGTATCCTTTGTTATCACAGTTAAAAATAGCAGAAGAAGAGTTGAAAACCTTAAACCCACATATTTCAAACATTTTAGCTAACAACACGTCTTTATCCCAAAATAAAACAAAATCTGCATATTCGTTTTTAACGGAATCAAGATTGTGTTTTATTTCTCCAGTTCTCTTAATAGACAGATTAATGTTTAACTTTTTTGCTGAACAAATCAACATATCATATAGTTCCGAAAACTTACCGGCTCCAATAAAGTTGTTCACTATTAATAATCCGTTCAATGTTTAACCTCATTTAATTCTAATATAACTTCAACAAGCGCTTCTATAATATCATTTGCAGAATAGTCCTCATATTCTTCACAGACCAATCTTGAATTGATTTCAATTTGAATACATGGAATATCACAATTTTTAGATACATAGGCAGATACAGTAAAAGGAAACGAAGCGTCAAATGGATAATCTACTGTGATTCCTATAAACCTTTTTGAAAATTTTTCCTTAACTATTTCTAATATATCGGGGTATTGTATGGTATTATTACCAAATCCCGTTCCTAAATCTATGTTCTCTTCTCTCCATGGAGCTAATTGGTGAAGATCAATTAAAAACTTAATATTGTTCGCTTTTACATATTGACACAGTTTTTCTTTATAATCGCTTTTCTCGTCATAATTTGCATCATCTCCACAATTATAAGCTTTGTATATAATTGGGCAATTTGTTATGTCGTGAAGAATCTTAGTAATGACACCTGTTTGATATTCACCATACTTTATTCTTCCTTCTCTTGTTTGTTCGACACTATGAGGAGAAGAAACCATAACTTTTCCTTTTCCGTCTTCAATAAAAAAAGAAGCTCTTTTTTCTTTTGACAAGAAAAAATCCAAATAATCATCATATTTATACATAAGACACCTCATAACAAGCAAAGCGTGTCTGCTCGAGAATTATACCATTTATTTTATCATTGACGTTAATAATAGTCAATAGAAAAACGGTATAGATTAGTCTGTAGAAAAAAGCTATTTAAAGCTGGGTACGGGCTTCTGCCCGGTCTTTCGGCTCGCCGAAACAAGACGCCGTAAGGCGATGCTTGGACTCACGGTTAAGGGAGATTTTTCAGCATCTTATGGGACACTCGGACATAAAAGTAACGCTTGATACTTATGCAGATGTATTCGACAATTTCCAATCCGTAAGCGTAGAAAAAGCAGACAGTTATCTGAATCAGGTTGGCTTGGCAGTGTAGGTCAAGCTACCGAATACAATTTCACAAGACAAAGTTTAACCCCGAGGCATTAATCTGCTTCGGGGCTTGGTTTGTTAAATTGCTTTATTTCTCGGATTCGGGTTTCTTTTTCTTCGCTGTCAGAATTACAGCCAGAACTATTCCTGCAAGGATGAACGGCAAGAGCATCAGCGCATTTTCAAGAATGACAAGCACTGCCGCTTTTTCATAATCGAAAAATGCAAAGCGTTTTATAAAGAGCATATAACCGAAAATAACGTTCCTGACAAGCAGATATATGCCTAAAGCCGAAGCTGTTCCGATAACGGAAAGAATAACGGCTTTTTTCTTTTTGTCAGTTTTCGTTATCGGTGCTGAGAGATGGTAACCGATATGAAGTCCCATAATTGCAAACGTCCAATGAGAAAGGGCGAGATGAGCAGTTCTCGCAAATGATACGGGTATTATGCCGTTAAGAAACGGCACCGCATTACTGCTCATTGACATTCCGCAAATCGCCGTTATAAAAAAGCAGAGCAAAAGCAGAATATCCGTAAGCGTCAGGACGCTTCTGTATGCGCTGTATTTGCCTTTGGGTATTGCAGAGAAAAACTTAAGGTTCATTATCAGGTGCGAAATAACTATAACCGTCATAGCTATTCCCGTCCATTCGTGTATCTTTTCGCCCGTCGCCTGATAAGACATCAAAGCAAGCAGAACAACGGCAAGAAGAATATCAATACACCTTTTGATTTTGCTTTTCATATCAGTACCCGAGACTGTCCAGCCAGCTGTCAATTTCTTTATCGGATTTTTCTGCGCTGTTGCCTCTTACGGCAAGTCCGTCAAGCACGGTTGCGTTCGGCTCGTCCTTTTTGATTTCGTCGTATGTGCCGCCGTCTCCGCTACCCTCGTGAGTATTAAAGGGAATAATTGTTTTACCGCTGAAATCATACTTATCAAAGAAAGAATACACAATCATCGGACGGGTGTACCACCACATAGGATAGCCGATAAAAATGACATCGTAATCTTCGGGATTCACCGAAAGCTCCTTGAATTCGGGACGCTCGTCGCTGTCACGCTCCGCCTTTGCTTCGTCAAGCGTGCCGTTATAGCTTGTGTCATAATCCTTTACGGGTGTGAGCTTTTCAATATCGCCGCCGACCTTAGAGTGAATATACTCTGCAATATATCCAGTTGCGCCTGCGCCGCCCGCATTGGGGGTAGCGGAGGAAACAACGTCGACATCAGTTGTGTTTGCCGAGCTGAAATAGATTACAAGTATCTTTTTGTCCGTACTGTTTTGCGTGTTTTCGCTGCTTTCAGGTATGTTGCCCGTAGCTGTCTGTGAAACGGCAGTTGTGTTTTCGTTCTCCGTTTTTTGCGAGCAGGCGGCAAGCGATAACAAAAGTATGGCTGCAAGTAAAATAGCTGTTATTATTTTCATAGTATTTACCCTCATTTCAGAACGTTATAATCAATTTCCGAAACCGCTTCGCACCACTCGGTTGAAGCATCATCGCCCTTGATTTCAATCGCAAGGTGAGCAAACCACGAATCCTTTGCCGCGCCGTGCCAATGCTTGACCTCGGCGGGAATATTGATAACCGTTCCCTCAGTCATTTCAACGGCTTCTTTTCCCCATTCCTGATAATAACCCCTGCCGCCGACGCAGATAAGCATCTGACCGCCGCCTGATTTTGCATGATGAATATGCCAGTTGTTGCGGCAGCCCGGCTCAAATGTCACGTTGAAAATCGGTATCTGCTCTGTTGAAACAGGGGCAAGATAGCTCTGACCGACAAAGAATTCACCGTAGGGATTCTTTTCGCCTATGGGGAACATTATTTCTTTTTGGAAACGGTCTTTATCGGTTAAAGCTGCGCTTTCATCTGTCCAGATTTCCTTTGCAAGGCGGAATACTGCCCAGCCTTTGGGCCAACCCGTGTACATTGTACAGTGTGTGATAATTGCGGCAATTTCCTCTTTGGTAACGCCGTTATTTTTTGCGTTCATCAAGTGATAATTCAGCGAGCTGTCCGTAATGCCGCTTGCCATCAAAGAAACAACGGTTACTATGCACTTTGTTTTTGTGTCGAGAACAGGCTCGTTCCAGACTTCACCGAAAAGAACGTCGTCGTTGAGATGCGCAAACATCGGTGAAAAGTCGCCTAACTGTTCTCTGCCCGCGGTCTGTTTGATTTTTTCGCTCATAATAAATTCTCCTTTGCCCAGCTTTCAACCGTGCTTCGTGACGATGAAGCGCTGCCGCCGTGAACGGCAAGACCTTTGCCGACAGTTGCTCCTTTACAGAGCTTTGCCAAATCCCTCTGAGAATTTGCAAGTCCGCTGCCCTCGTGAGTCATAACGGGAAAGATCTTTTTGCCTGTGAAATCAAGCTTTTCAAGCTGGGTGAATATTGCCATCGGGTAGGTTCCCCACCAGCAGGGACCTGCGACAACGATATTATCGTAGCCGCTTATGTCGGAAAGCGTGTTTTTGATTTCGGGACGGGCATCGGACTGAAGCTCCTTTTTCGCCTCTTCAATGCAGGTCATATATGAGTCGGAATACGGTTTAACCGTATCGACCTCGAACAAATCTGCGCCGACTGCGTCACGGATAAATTCCGCAACAATTTCGGTATTGCCCTTCTCAATCTTTTTAAGGCCGCCGTTTACATAATTTTCGCCTTTTCTCGAATAGTAAATTACAAGTGTTTTCATAGTTTCCTCCTAATTTCTTTCAAAGAAGCCCTCTGTTCCGCTTAAAACAAGCTGATTGCAAATGCCGATAATTTCCTCAACGGGTATCTTTCTGCCGCTGTCAGTCCACTGCCTGTAAACATCAAGCGTTACGGAATTGACGTAGCTTATCAGAATGCTCTGCTTAAAGGGATCAAGCTTTTTGAATTTTTCCGATTTATCCCAGGTAGCGTGCATAACCTTGCTTATCATTCTACCACGGACATAGCTGTAATTACCGATTGTTGTGATTCTCTCGTATGCAGGTCCCCGCGAAGCGGAAAATAAAAAGAATTCACGGTTAACCTTTTCAAGATCGTCCGGCAGGGTGTAATCCTTAACCTTATTGATAAATCCCTCCGTCAGCTCCGCCTGCATTTCCGAAAGCAAATCGTCAAGCGTCGGATAGTAGTGATAAAAGGTCTTTTTGTTTATCCTTGCCCTTTCGCAAAGCTCGGTGACG
>JAEEGL011615235.1_pt1 | contig 35604 bp, 33 predicted proteins | sample 9134231 | NCBI WGS metagenome assembly JAEEGL01 (sample SAMN16246548, study PRJNA631951) | gut metagenome | biome: gut microbiome; feature: rumen; material: fiber-attached | host: Bos | place: Iran: Karaj | collected 2018-10
CCTCGCAAACCCTTGTATTTATTGACTTTTTACGGCGCCCGTTTCAAATTTGGCGGAGAAGGGGGGATTCGAACCCCCGCGCCAGTTGCCCGGCCTAAAGCTTTAGCAAAGCCTCCCCTTCGGCCTCTTGGGTACTTCTCCCTGCCTGCGAAAAGTATCTTAACATAAAGGCATTTTATTTGCCACTCTTATTTATTATTTAGATGATTTTCCGCACTATTCCTCCAGATTCTCCTCGCCCCATTTCTTCAGTTCCAGAAGGATCGGGATTATGCTCTTTGCCTTGTCAGTAAGCCTGTATTCAACGCGGACGGGCATCTCATCGTATTGCGTCCGTAAGACCAGGCCGTCGGTCTCCATCTCCTTGAGAGACGTTGCGAGCATCGTGTTGGTGATCCCGAAGATCCCGCGCCTTAATTCGCCGTATCTTACGACTTCTTTCTTATCTATAAGGCAGAGGATCAGGATCTTCCACTTACCTCCGATTATGTCCAGAACACGCTTTAGACCACAGCCTTTGCCTGCAATATCCTCACAAAGGGTCTCTTTATTGCTCATAAAATCTCCTCTTCCCTTCCTCCCGCCGGTAAGTTTTTCCGTACCAAGTCAATATAATCTGCGTACTTGATACGGAAATTATACCAGATATACTTGAAGTATCAAGAACAAACCTGAATCAATAAGGAGGTCCAACATGGAATACAGATTTAACGAAAACAACTTCACTGAAGAAGTAATCAACAGCAATATCCCCGTCATGATCGATTTTTATGCGGAATGGTGCGGTCCCTGCCGCATGATGTCCCCTATCGTCGGACAGTTTGCCAAGGAATACGAAGGCAGAGTGAAGATCGGCAAGATCAATGTGGACGAACAGTCCGAGCTTGCTTTTCGATACGGGGTACAGAGCATCCCTTCATTCATATTCATCAAGGACGGCAAAGTCATCGACAGAGTAACGGGCGCGATGCCGAAAGCCCTTCTGAATACTTACCTCGAAGATCTGGCCAAGAGTGCATAAGTCCACCAATAATGTCTCTTGCCTCCTGAGAGGATTAGTCCGATAATGACATCAGATAAACCTACTTTAGAAGGGGGTAAATATATGGAAAAGATCAAGATAGCTTTTTTCGATACAAAAGAATATGACAAACAGTCGTTTATAGATTCCAACAAGGACGGTGAATTTGAGATCACCTTCCTTGAGACCAGGCTCACTTCCAACACCTGCAAACTTGCCGAGGGCAACGATGTGGTCTGCGTCTTCGTAAACGACGACATCAACAAAGACGTTATCGATCAGCTGGCCAACATGGGCGTCAAGCTCATCGCATTAAGGTGCGCAGGCTATAACAACGTCGATATCGAGTATGCTTACGGCAAAGTCCATGTCGTCAGGGTTCCTGCCTACTCGCCTTACGCGGTAGCCGAGCACGCTATGGCGCTGCTTCTCACCTCGATCAGAAGGATCCACAAGGCCTACATCCGCACCAAGGACTTCAATTTCAGCCTGAACGGCCTTACGGGCTTTGACCTTCACGGCAAAACGGTCGGCGTTATCGGCACGGGCAAGATCGGCCGCATCTTCATCGACATCTGCCGCGGTTTCGGCATGAATATCATTGCCTACGACAAGTTCCCCGCCAAGGATTCCGGCATCGAATACGTAACTCTCGACGAGCTTTGGGAGCGCAGCGACATCATATCATTCCACTGCCCGCTTACCGAAGAGAACCGTCACATGGTAAATGCTGACACGATCTCGAAAATGAAGAAGGGCGTTGTCCTCATCAACACCTCACGCGGTGCCCTGATCGATTCCGAAGCCCTGCTCGAGGGCATCAAGCAGCGCAAGATCGGCGCGGCCTGCCTCGATGTATACGAAGAGGAATCCGACGTCTTCTTCCACGACTATTCGAACCACATCGTCAACGACGACACCCTGGCACGCCTCATCTCCATGCCGAATGTCATTGTCACTTCGCACCAGGCATTCCTCACAAATGAAGCTCTAAAGAACATCGCCGACACGACGTTGGTCAACATCAGGGAGTTTTTCGAGAAAGACACATGCCCAAACGAGGTATGCTATAAATGCGCGAACCTCGCAAACTGCAAACAGACGCACGAGAAGAAGTGCTTCTGAAGCAGAAGCGCGGTCTCCACGATCACGGGATATGCCGGTTGGGGGTCTCATAGGACTTATTGATAATTACCAACCGCAACCTGCCATTGTTGTTATACAGATCAGACATCAGCCGTCAAGCCTGCCTCACGGCACATTTTGACAAATGCTTCGGGCTTGACTGCATTGTCTGATCTGTTTTTTGTGTTCAAGCAGGTTGCGGGTCATTGGCGGTTATATAAAGCAAGGGTGCGTCAAATGCTGATTTTGTATGTTTCCGGAAACATAATTAAATAGACACCGGCAAAATTGACCTTAATAGCCGACAACAAAACCGGCAAAACCAACATCAAACCAGCAAATTGTCATCAGTTATGTTTGACAACCGGCAAGAAAGCCTGCAAAACCCTGCAAACAACCGACAAGAAATTATATATTTTGAGAACTGTTTTTTCCGGGCTTTTTCGCAGAGAGAGCCATTTTGACACGCTTTGCAACACTAGCTTCCAAAATCATCGTTACCCGCTCTCCTCTGATATAATGACTCAGGGCCAAATCACACTCATGTGGGACCCATACTAAAACACCGGGGATAAATATGCAGGACGAAGAGACATCCTTTAAAACGCAGCTAGTTACCGTTGACGGAACGCTCATGAGAATGGAGCCGGTCCATGATCTCGACAGGGAGACCAGAGATCAGTATGCGCAGGTGTTCAATATGCCGGAGGAATCTTACGCGGTCGATTTCGCAGAGTATGCCAAGCCCGGGAAATACTTTGAGGACGGGCCTTCGCTGGAATTGAAAAAGGGCTGGAACGGCCAGTTCGGGAATGAAAAGGATTTCATTTATTTTGCATTTTGCTATATAGAAGATTCCGTGTACACAACTGAGATGTACGGGAGCGGCGCGCTGGATCCCAGGGAGATCCTGAACGTGCCGGAAGGACATGATGTTTACATTTATAAGCTCTATTGCCGCGTAAGAGACGGCAGGATCGAAGATGCCGTAAACCGCTATAACGACGGAACTTACTCGAAATACTGCGGGCCCATGCGGCTGTTCTACGCGTTCAACGAAAAAGGCGCGCCTGAAGCAGGCAGCGTTCTATGCAAGGATTCGGATTTCATTAACTTCCTTAATCAGGCAATAGAAAACACATCTGAAGATCACGCGGATGCAATAGTCGTCGAGATGATGAAGCTCTACCGCATCTAAGCACCGTTCCAAATAAATGTTTTGCAGAACCTGTCAGGGAGCTGCCGGTCCTGTCCGTTCAGGGAACCACCAGGCACGTGTCATCTATAAGATCAACGCTTGCAAAGCCCGTGCAGCTCATGATGAATCTGAGTTCATCGTTAACTCCACGGATAAACTTCGATACGCCCTCAACACCGCCTTCTTCCAGAGACGGCAGCATCGATCTGCCGACTGCAGCTGCGTCCGCGCCCAGAGCAAGGCATTTATAGACATCGGCTCCTGAAGAAATCCCGCAGTCAACGATGATCTTCACGTCACGGCCTTCAAGGGCTTTCTTTATCGAGGGAAGGATCATCATGGGCGGAACAGCATAAGGGAGCCTTCCGTGGTGGTGGCTTACGATTATTGCCTTTGCGCCAAGATCAGCGCACTTAACAGCTTCTTCCTCGCTTAGAACGCCTTTGATGAAGAACGGCAAGGAAGTCGATTCGATGTAGGAACGTATCATGTCAGAGGTCTGCACTGCCATCTGCTCACCGATGACGACATCGAGGCCGTCATTTCCGAATATGTGGTCGATGTCCATGCCGATGCCGAATGCGCCGTGGTCTTCCGCGAATCTCATCTGGTCACGGACCTTGGCATTATCGCCGTACGGCTTTACTATCCGGACGGTTTTCGCGCCCGTGGCAGCGATCCTCGCGAACATATCATTCTCCATCATGCCGACGAAGTTAAGGATATTAAGCTCTTTGGCGGCAATGGAGTATTCCTCAAGGCCTGTCAGATTACGGCCGTTGAACTCCTTAAGGTGCGAGAAAGCAGGTGTCATGACGGGGCTTGCGAATCCCGTGCCGAAGAACTCAGAAGAAGTATCCGCGACAACGGAATCTATGAGCCGCTCCTTGATGAGGATGCTGTCCATGTAACGCGCGGTGATCTCGTTCGCGTCAGATATCCTGCTGTATGCCATAAAGCACCTCCTTAAGGTAATTCATGTATCTGATGTATTCCTCATCCGTATTCAGATGTTCCAGTATTACAGGCATGTCGGGATCTATGGAATTCATCTTCTCCGCATAATAACGGAGCGGGTATTCGCCGAGTCCGGGAGCGCACTCCTCAAGCTGGAAGGTGTATTCCTCCTTAAGGTGAACGTCCTTGATGTGACAGCTGCGGATCTTATCTCCGAGCAGCGACACACAGCGGTCGATGAAAGCTTCGGCTTCATAATATCTCTCAAGGGAATTGGTCATGTTGATGATGTCCATATGGACGGCAAACCTGTCGCGGCCGACTTCTTCAATAAGCCTTGCATAGTCCTCAGGACCCGTCGGGACCATCCACGGCATCGGCTCAAGCGTGAAATATGTATTCTTAACGTCCGCCCTGTCGATTATCTCCTGCACCATCTTAACGATCTGTTCTCTTGTGGCGCTCGAAAAGTTTTCTTTATAGTGACCGTCCCACCTTGGACCGACAGCACCTGCCACATTGACGGCACAGCGTGCACCGATGCGGTCGGCAAGCTGAAGCTGTCTTACGCAGTAATTCCTTTGCATTTTGCGCTCTTCAGGATCTGTCGCCATCGCATTTCTCCAGATGCCCACTTCGGCTATCAAAAGGTCATTTGCTCTTGCTGATTCAACATATTCAGAGATCTTATCTTCAGGGCTCTCACACGACAGGGGAAATACAACTGCCCTGCATCCGAGGGCTTTCTGATTGGCCGCCCATTCACCGGCGGAACCGTGATTCAGAGGACTTGATGTGCCTAATCTCATGATTTCTGTTTCCTCCTGCCGTTGCAACCTCATCTTAAACTGTTACACTGTTATATGATTATAACAGACATAAATATGCCGTCCCGGCACTTATTCTGAACCGGAGATATCTTTGATGAAATACACAACAAAAAGGCACATTCTTAAGAGCGCTGCGGCAGTCTTGGCTTTATTCATTCTCACATTATCATTTGCCGGGTGCGGTGCGAAGGGCGATGTCAAAGAGCAGATAAAGAGAGCGCATCCTGAATGGTATGAGAGCATCAAGCCTGCCCTGGATGAATTGAAGGTCACGGGTTACACGGAAAAAGACGGCGCGATCACCATTGAGATCAAGAACAGTACGTACTCTAATGACTTCGCGAGATTAGGCGAACTTCACAACACCTTTATCGGCAGGAATCCAAATTACTTCTCGAACGGAGAGCGTTTCTACTTCAGTCTCTACAAAGACGGGGAAGTCATCTGCTATCTGTCGAGCTGTGCCGACATAAAGGTTCCGAAGTCACGTGATCAGATAGACAGGTACGAGATCGTGGAAAAGGAGACCGGAAGGATCCTCTATGCATCCGTTTTATATGATGAGATCTCATGTCTTACAAGCGGCAAGAGCAGCATGCTCCTTAAGGACCTTCATGTCCTGTTCGTTAATATCAACAGCCCTCAAAAGGGCACGAAGAATGAGATCACCGACTGGAGCTTCATCGGCAAATTCACGGGGCTCAAAAAAATGGTTCTCGTAACAAACTGGGAATATGATCCCTCCGATTCGATGTACGATACGTTCGCAAGCTACTATCCGCAGATCAAGGTATTCACAAGCGGTTATTAAATCTCTGAATACTCAAGCTGCTGTTAAGGAGGAGAAAACATGGGACTTGCCACTCTTGGACAGACTGAAATAATAAAGACGTTCATAGCTCTCGCGCTTCTTCTGGGCAGTGCATTCTTATTCGGTACCCTGATCGAAAAAATCAAGGGCCCTCGCGTTGTAGGCGAGATCCTGGGCGGAATGCTGATAGGAGGAAGCGGTCTTTTTCTCCTTGCGCCGGACTTCATGGGTTCGATATTCAACAGTTATCCCGAAGAGGGAAAAGTCCTTAATGTCTTCTATCAGTTGGGTCTCATCTTTCTCATGTTCCTTTCGGGGTTCTCTACAAAGATCGAAGTCGACCGCAAGAATTCAAAGATAATAACCCTGGTGTTTTTAGGGGCCACGGTTCTTCCGATGTTAGGGAGCATTCCGTTCTTTAACATGTTCCAGGAATACTTCATAGGAGATACGGGCAACGTGTTCTCTTACCGCCTTGTTTTCGCGATCGGCGTGGCAATAACATCGATACCCGTCATATCCAAGATATTCTTCGACATGGGCGTGATGAACACGAGATTCTCCAACGCGGTGCTCACGGTATCGACATTCCAGGACCTCCTTTTGTGGATACTCTTAAATATGGCAACAAGAGTCGCTGACTCCGGCAAACTGAGCTTCACGGATACACTGGCCGTATCGGCTGCGACCATTGGAATGTTCGTGCTCGTAACGTTTGTCAGCAGGTTCATCAAGGACATAAAGATCAAGCTTCCGACGAATGTTTTCTTTACCTTGAGCTTCATAGCGCTCCTTCTCGTGTCGGGACTTCTTTACATGATAGGGATCAACATCATGTATTCAGCATTCCTGGTCGGATATATCGTTAAGACCATCTTCGGCTCGGCAGAAGAAGCAAAGGAAGGGATCAGGTATCTGGAGCACTTTGTTTTCTCATTCTTCGTGCCGATCTATTTCGCGCTTGTCGGCATCCAGCTCAATGTGTTCCACAATTTCTCGGTCTTAAGATTCCTCGCGTTCTTCGGCATCGCTTTCGGACTTGAGTTCATCGGAACGTGGCTTTTCCTCATCCCCGGCAAGGTCAGCAATTCCACAAAACTCAACTTCGCCATCACGATGAACGCCAGAGGCGGCCCTGGCATCGTTCTTGCAACTGTCGCATACGGCTCAGGCATAATCAGCATCGAGTTCTTTACAGTGCTCATTCTCACGACGATGCTCTCTTCCATGATCGCGGGATATTATTTGAGGTTGCGCCAGAGGCAAGACAGTAGTATCTTTGATAAGCTTGAATAAGGCGTGTTCAAAGACGTGTGCAAAGGCGTGAGTAAAGACAGGAGCACCTGAGATGGGAGATAATTCAAATCCAGAATTAGGCCTTGCAAGAGGAACTGTATCCGTAGTTCCCCACAATGACGAGTGGGAAGTTACAGGACGCAAGACCATTGCGAAGCTCAAGGAATTACTTGGTGACACGGCAGTGGATATCCAGCATGTCGGAAGCACTTCGATCAAGGGTATTTATGCCAAGCCCATTATTGACCTCGTGATCGGTGTCAATGATTTTGCCGATATCCTCGCGAAAAACGCTCTTCTCGAAGAGAACGGCTTCATTTACCGCGGGCAGGACCTTCCCGGCCAGCATCTCTACATCTGCGGAGAGGGCGAGATAAGGACGCACCACATCCACGTCGTGATCTATCAGGACACGAACTGGAATAACTATCTCACGATGCGCAATTACCTTAATTCGCACCCTGAAGACGCGAACAGGTATTCAGATCTTAAGAGATCACTCGGCGAGAAATATGCTGACGACCGCAATGCATATACAGCCATGAAGGAAGACTTCATCGACTCCATTCTTTATAAGGCAAAGATCGAGAGCGCCCAGACGATAAACGGGCTTTAAAGCACTTTTATGTCTGCCGGGAGCATCCGGACGGCAGCCTTGCTTTAAAGCACTCTTATGTCTTCGGCAAAATGCGACTCAGAGATTAGGAATCTGTTGTAGATTCCTTTTTTATTGATCTTTTCCGCCCACTGCGCGGCATCAAAGTCTCCATCCTTAGTGAGCACTTTTCCGCCGGTCTCATCGACATGCGTAAGGAGCAGCGACGGCTTGAATACAGACGCTTCAGAGTCTTTTATCACGTATTCATTGAACTCATCCGCATTGCCGTGCGGGGCAAATCTTATGGATCCCTGCCACTCGTTATGGACGTTTGTATCATCGGCGAAAGATATTCCCTGATCCAAAAAGATCTCCTCGTAAGGAAGCCTTCCCGCGCCGTGCTTGGTGACATAGGTCCTTGAGACATAGACCGCCTCGCAATCCTCATTAATTCCAAGCCTTTTGAGCATCGCGTCAGGATTCGTAAGCCCCGTCCTCGAAGACGTGAGGTTCGGTGCAAAAGAGCGGTTCTCCTCATCAAGCACCAGTCCCTGTGCGCCCTCGAAGATCACGTCATCGTAAGACTTGATAACGCTCTCATCCACGAGCTTTATGTACCTGCTGTTCTCATACATCTGAAGCGCATAGTTATAGAGCACGTTCTCATCTCCGATCATCTCGCCGAACTCGCCCATTGCTGACGGCTCAAGGTCCAGTGCCTTCAGGCGTTCGGGAAGATATTCCCTGCGGATGCGGAGAAGTTTATTGTGGAATGCTTCGAATCCGTTCCCGAAAATATCGCCCGGAGTGATCCTGTAATCTTCAAGAAGCGATCTTCTCTTCGCCTCGTCTATTCCCATTCCGCAGCTTCCGTGACGGTCCTTGCCGCGCCTTGTCTCAAGCGTCATGTTGATAAGGATATCGTCGATGTAAGTCAATGGGCAATCAGGAACGGACAGTATCAGAGGGAGCTTTGCGCCAATGCCCAAAAGCTCATCGATCTCTGACGAGAGCTTATAAAGATCGGGCATGAAAGTGGGCGCCCACAAAGTGTCAGTGCCCCTTAACGTGCCCGATGAGATCTCTCTGAATATGAATCTTTTTCCCGAAGCTTCAACCGTGTGCCCGGCCTGTGCGCCGCCGTTGTGGCGGACCACTATGCAGGAATGCCCGGCTCTTTTCGAGAGCATGGCAAGATAGTCCGTGGCAAGTCCTTTGCCCTCGTCTCCGAAATTCTTACCAATAACGGCTTTAATGCTCATTAATTACCGAAAAGCTTATCCAGTAAGGTCTTTTTAGGTTCTTCCTGTGCCCCGGAAGCAGCCTGGCTGTTCTTTGGAGGATCCACCTTGATATCGCAGACCGCATTTCTTATCTCATTTCTTACTTCAGCAGGCCACTGGTTGATAACGTCCTCTTTGCTCTGGCCGTTGACCATCTGCATTAAAGAGATAATTACCATGTAAAGGTTCGAGATGTTATCGCTGGACACAAGGGCGGTACTGTCAGGAAGGAGCTTGCGCCATGTATTATAAACATTTGCATTAAGAGGCTTGGTTACGATATGGAATACATGATACTTCTCTCTTGCCATGGCAAGGATCTCCTCAGGAGCGAGGTACTTTGTATAGTACTCATCATCGTCAAAGATCTCCTTGATGTAATGGCCGGCAATGGAACCCTTGATCGTATCATCGCCGATCGTGAAGAGGAATCCCTTTTTGCCTCTCTTCTCATATGAATCGATGCTCGTATGCTTTGCCGCGAAATACCAGATCAAAGGATCACCGCTGTCGCCTCTTCCTCTTAAGACCATCCAGAGGTCTAAAAGCTGTTCGACGATCTTGATGTCAGCTTCGAACTGTGTGACCTGCAAAGGTGCAACATCGCCTGCGTTGCCGTATGCGGCGCACATTACGTGAGGGTTGGTCACGGGATTCTTATCGTAGATCTCTGTGACTGTTTTATTGAGAGAATTCGTAGCGATCTCCGTTGCAAGATAACCCATTGAACCTGTATCGTCAAAAGATATGATGATCGGTGTCGATTCAGGTGAATCTTCACTGTCCCTGGATTCCCTCATGTTGATCTTCAACGGATCGTATTTCTCATCAAGGTGCTTATTCTTGAAAAGGTCATTAACATTCGAATTGCTGTTAATGCCTCTGCTTGTCTTGAGCCTGCTCCAATCGGCTGATCTGTAACTTCCAAATCCCATATGATCTCCTTTCGTCAGAAGCTGATAGTATTGCTTGCTGCTTTCTTTATTTCTATGAATGACAGGGATCTTGCGATCCTTTCCGCTATGTTCTGGTCCATCCCCTGAAGCGCCTCATTGTGGGTCTTGCCGCTGTTAACGAGCATTATTGCCACGATGAGATTTGCCAGAAGGCCTATATCTTTCCTGTTGATAGGTGCGGCTCTTCCCGGAAGCATGTCGTTCCAGTAGCGGTAAACTTCCTTATCGCTTGCCGTATCATTTTCGATATAGAGATGGAATATATCGTACTTTTGGCTTACTTCTCTGATAAGTTCCTCGTTGGAAAGCGTGTACGGCACGTTATCGGCAAATGCGTAGAAGATCTCGGTCCTTGAAAGATCCGCGTGGCACTTGTCGTCGCCGATCGTGAAAAGTATGCCCTTCTCATTTCTCTTCTCAAAACAGTCTGTCTTCGTGTGCCTTGACGCGAAATACCATACCAGATTGTAGGACTCGCCCCCGTTGCCGCCACCGCCGCCTTCAAGGCAGAGGGACATGAGCTGCCTTACCATCCTGATGTCAGATTCAAACTGCGTGACCTGCAAAGGATATTTATCACTCTTAACGTCGCCAATTGCCGCGCAGAGCACCTGCGGATCACGGACAGCCTTATTATCCAGGATCGTCGTGATCATCCTGTTAAGTGAATTAGTGGCGATCTCTTTTGCAAGATATCCCATCGATGCCGTAACATCGAAGCCAATTATCACCGGCGTGGACTTTGGCGAATCAGCATTATCACGGCTCTCCCTGATCCTGATGAGATTGGTCTTGTTGCCGTCATTTGCTGACTTGGAATCGAAAATCTGAACCGGAGTGTGGTTCACGGACAATCTGTTGCTCGTTCTTAAAGCCGCCCAGTCGGCAGCCAGATAACTTCCGCGCCCCATTATGTATTACCCTGCTTTCCGTATACGTCAGAATCTTCAGTATCCATCTTTATGAATTTTCGCTCGCCGAATGCCTTGATGAGCATCTCATCCCAGTAAGCGAAATCCTCATAGGCATCGAATCTCGGCTCCGAACCGATAAAGTCCAGAAGCGCCTTGGGCGTGTCAGGCGTTACCTCTTCAGTCTCAAGCAGACTCCTGGCGGTATTGCGGAGGCCCTTGAGGTTGTCGGCAGTTGTAAGGAGCTGTCCATTATCGCCCCTCGTATTTCTCTGCTGTACGCTCCACCAGTTGCAGTAGAGGCATGCAGTGTGATTATTCGGATTGATATAAACGGTATCCGGATCGATCTCAGGGTGCACTACCGCATTATATTCAAGCACGCAGCAAAGATTTTCGAGCCTGCTGATGATCCAGGCAATATGCCTTCCTCCGAGCTTGCCGAAAAGCCTCAGCGGATACTCTTCCTCACGCTTGTTGATAACGATAAGAGACGTATCATCGTCGAGCATGAACGCACCCGTTACGCGCGGAAAAAAGTCTGCCAAGGACCTCGTGTCAGCGGAAGGATAATCCAGTGCCGATACCATCTTTCTGAAGTGCTCAGCCTTGTCATTCATGCCCTTTCTGAAATGGAACGCAATGTTCCTTCTCGTGACATAAACATCCGCGCACTTGTCGGTATAAGAATGAAGATACTTGAGCTCGATCACCTGTCCGTCGTTCGTGGTGAAGCTGATGACATCCGCATTCTCCCACAACGAATCGTTGCGGATCTTACGGTCCTCGTCCTTAGACGACTCGACCATCTGCTTGTAGAACGTCTTGAAGTAATCCGTGTCTTTGTGATCCAGCACATACGAAGTGCCGCAGAATCTGCAGTGGGCGGTCATGGAAGAGACGTCGTAGATTATGATCCCGCCGCAGTTCTTACAATTAAGGTTGCGCATATTTCTATCCCCTGTTTAAAAAATTTTTAACTGCTTTCTAATATAGCAAAGTTAAAGTTCAATAACAAACAGTCAGGTATAATGTTCTTAATATGGATGCATGCGTATGTATTCTGGCGTTAACGGACATTCGCGGGTACATCCACATGCAGGTGCATGCGTATGTTTACCGGCATACGCAGCTATATCCGGAGCATTCGGGGGAAGGAAAATCTTATGATCACGATAATTACGGGCGCGTCCCACTGCGGCAAAACACTTCTCGCACAGAAATTTCTCGAGCGTTACAAAACGCCCTATCTTTGCATCGACCACCTCAAGATGGGTCTCATCCGAAGCGGCAACACCCGCCTAACTCCCGAAGATGACGATGAGCTCACCGATTACCTCTGGCCCATAGTCAGCGAAATTATCAAGACCGCCATTGAAAACGACCAGTCATTAACCATCGAGGGCTGTTATATCCCTTTTAACTGGCGCGAAAAGATGGACCCTGACTACCAGTCACACATAAGATTCATCTGCCTCGCATTCTCAGACGATTACATCGACGATCACTTCGAAGACATCGTATCCCACGCCTCCGACATAGAGGCACGTCTCGAAGAATCAGACCTGTCCCGCGAAAAGCTTAAGCAAGATAACTACTTCTACAGGGAAGGCTTCTGGGCCAGCAACGAAGACGTCACTTTGATAGAGGACAACTACGAACAGACTCTGGAAAGTTTGCTTGAGTAATGTCGCGCAGCCTTGAGCAAACGTGTTCCGTGAGAAACGGCATGTAATGCAGCTGCGATGCGGCCGGAGATGCGGTTAGCAATGCGGTTAGTAATGCGGCAGCCCCGCATTCCCTGCCGCATTATTTTCTGTTTAACGGTATTTTCTGCAGCAGCGATGAGGCATAGCCGCATTGGTTGCCGCATTTATGGTCAGCATCAGAGATTACGTCTTTTCGTGACCGCCTCATGATTGCCGTCCGGCAAAATCCAACTCTGCGTCCAACATTTTCGGGTTAAAAAGTTGGAAAAAATGTTGGCTTTTGGCAAAATCCAACTTCGCTTCCAACATTTTTAAGGAAAAAAGTTGGAAAAAATGTTGGACAATCTAAAAACCATGTTAGTGCTCGACTTCGTGACCGACTTTTCGGACAAAAAAAGTCGAGCATTATGTCGAGCATTGGCGGAAAACCGACTTCGTGACCGACTTTTCGAGCAAAAAAAGTCGAGCATTATGTCGAGCATTGGCGGAAAACCGACTTCGTGACCGACTTTTCGGGCAAAAAAAGTCGAGCATTATGTCGAGCATCAGTTTTACTAACCGGTTATCTTCGAAGCAAACCCGGTAAAATGCGTGATAAATGAATCGTGATGAGCTTTGACGAATTCCGTGTTCTTTTCCCTTGAAGCATCCTCAAGCGCCTTGGCTTCATCCGCCAGTTCATCGGCGCCGACGGTTCTGGAGGTACTCTTGAGAGAGTGCACCAGGATCTCGTAATTTTCGAGATCGCCGTTATCAAGATATGAAGTCAATTCGGCAGCTTTGTCTTTTGCGTCATTGGCATAATCAGCCAGAAGTTCAAGGTAGAATTCTTCCTCACCGGATGTGTATACGAGCGCGGCATCAACATTGAGGCCTAACGCGCGCGCCTTGCCGATTGTAAGAGGCGCACGGGAATCATGACCGGGTTCAGGAACCGAATCACAGACGGAATCAGGAACGGGTTCAGAGACAGAGTCAGAGACGGGATCAGAAACAGAATCAGGACCGGGTTCCGCAACGGATTCAGGAACAGTCGTCTCAGCGGATTCACTCTCCGTTTCAGGAGCGGCGTCCGCATCATCTTCCACAACATCTTCAGCCGTCTTCCTGATCACGCCGGCAGGCAGATATTCCTTAAGTGTTTTCTCGAAATCATTGATCGTGACCGGCTTCGAAAGATATCCGTCAAAGCCCGCGCTGAGATACTGCTCCTCGGCACCGACGACGGCGTTGGCAGTAAGCGCGATGACGGGCATTCCCTTAAGGAGACCTTCATCCTTCAGCACTTTCAAAGTCTCAAAGCCGTCCATCTGCGGCATCATGTGATCGAGGAACAGGATGTCGAATCTTTCCTTCCTGAGAAGCTCGATCGTCGCCATGCCCGAAGAGCATGTGACCGGCGTGATGCCGAAGATCTTGAGGAAGTTCGTTGCGACCTTGAGGTTCATCTCGTTATCGTCGGTTACGATGACTTTTGCTGCGGGCGCGAAAAGATGCTCTGTGTCATCACGCTGCATAAGGGCGGATTTTCTGTGCACTTCATATTTGCCGACCGGCTTGGGATCTACGATCTTAAGCGACAGATCGAAGCCGAATGTGGATCCGATCGCATATTTGCTGTCGACATCGAGCTTGCTGTTCATCATGGCAAGGAGCTTGCATACGATGGAGATGCCGAGTCCTGTGCCTTCGATGTGGCGGTTGCGCTTTTCTTCGATCCTCTCGAAAGATCTGTAGAGCTTGCTTATGTCTTCATCTTTGATTCCGATACCCGTATCAATGACATCGAAGCGGAGTCCGGCATAGCCGTCCTTGATACGCTTGTTCTTGACGCGGAGCGTGACGCTGCCGCTCTCGGTGTACTTAACGGCATTGGTCAGGAGGTTGAGAACGATCTGGCTGATCCTGACGTCGTCGCCGTATAGCTTTGAAGGAATCGTTTCGTCAACATCCACAATGAGGTCAAGGCCCTTTGCCCCGGCCCTGCCGCTTATTGAGTTGTAAAGGTCTGTTATGAGTCCTGCGGTATCGAATTCTACAGGTACGAGAGACATTTTGCCGTCCTCGATTTTCGAGAAATCAAGAATATTATTGATGAGCGACAGAAGCGTGTTGCCGGAACTCTTGATGTTGGATGCGTACTCCAGGATCTGCTCGTCATGGGACTCTCTTAAGATCATCTCATTCATGCCGAGAACGGCGTTGATTGGCGTTCTTATCTCGTGCGACATGTCGGCAAGGAAATCGCTCTTTGCCTTGTTCGCAGAATCGGCAGCGGTCTTCTCGAGCAAGAGGATCTTGGCTTCGTATTCTCTCTTCTGCTCATTCTGCTTCAGTTCTTCGACGCGGCGGTTGATCTTGCGCTCATGCATGTAGCCCAATATGTAGAATGCCGATATGAGCGCGAAAACAACAAGGTTGATTAGAATGCTCGCGACGAGTACATTGCGCGTATCTTTATAGAGAACGCTTGATTCGACGACGATCACGAGGTGCCACTGGTCGAAGACCTTATCGGTAAAGACAGTATGCTTTTCGCCGTCGATCCTGAACTCGAAATTCCCTTTTCCCTCACTCATGACCTTCTCAAAAAGGTCCTTCTTTCCCGGTATCCTGCTGTAAACCTTACCCTTCTCGCCGCCGTCGCTGTGAGCGATCACGGTTCCGTCGAAGTTAATGATAAATGCATATCCGCTGTCGTTAATGCGGATATCTTCAACCGTCTCTTGAATGCCCGCAAGCGTTAAGTCCAGGCCAAGGACATTGTTCCTGTCAGTCAACGCTTTACAGACGGAGATGATGACATTGCCTGTCTGTGCGTCCACATACGGTGAGACGACGATAGGCTGTCCGTCTGCAGCAACAGTGATCTTGTACCAGTCTCTTATGGTCGGGTCGTAATCGTCCGGCGGGGTCCAGCCCACACCATCGACATACTCTCCGTGGATGACGCCGTAAATGCCGGTATAACTATCGTCAAACTGCGATGCGGTATTGGCGGATTCACGCGAGATGTACTCGACTATCTCTTCATTTGTTGCACCATTGGCGACCATGTGGTCCACGGTATCGGCCGCAACCCAGAGGACTGATCTTGCGGTCTCAAGATAGTTCTCGATATCAGCTGTAATGGCAGCGGTCTTGTCGTTGCCTAGTTCTTCGATATAGGAGTGGGACGACACGTAAGTAAGTCTTGTTGTGTACGTGACAAGAAGGGCCATCAGGACGAAAGTAGCGCCCAGGGTCAGCAATAGTGTCTTCCGGTTTCTCTTCATAACTCCCTCAAAAAAGCTCCCTGCAGCCTTCGCCTGCCTTGCAGGAACCTCCCGCTTAAATGATCTAAACGGACTCAATGTGAAAATAATATTATAAAATAAGATATTTGCAATCTGCTTAATGCACAAAAGGACGTTTATATACCTGACCTGTCTTGCGCGAAAATGTTCTTATGACGCAAAACACTTTAAATATGGCTGTCCGTCCTCCGGCGGGCACGAAAACAGCGGCGCCGTTGTTTTAACGCTTGATTGGTCCCCACTGAAACCCCGATTCAACCACTATTGAAGCACCGTAAAGTTTTTAATCCGTGTCGATTTTTCTAATCATTTCAGAAAATTCGTTATAAAATCAGAATAGAAATTACGAAAAGCGAGGCATGATCATGAAACTCCGCAAATTACTTACGCTGGGAATAACGGTAGCAGTAAGCATGGCATTCTCCGGGTGCTTCCGGGAGTCTCCCCCGCAGTCAACAGCTGCGCAGGAGGTCCCGACGGCTTTGTCTTCCGAAACGGACGCCGGTGTTATGCCGGGAACAGATAACAGTGACGATATTTTCGTGAGCGCTTATCCCGGATTTGCCGTCACCTCCGAAAGTCTCCACGACGGCTTCTGGGACGGAATTACTTCCAACACGGACGAAGGCGAAAACAAGTCACCTCAGCTCTCCTGGGAACCTGTCGAGGGCGCAACGACCTATGCAATCTACATGATCGACCTGAGCACACACTACTTTATTCACTGGAAATCTTCCGGCATAACAGAGACTGATCTTCCCGAAGGCTGGGCATCTTCCGATGACTTCGTCGGTCCATGGCCTCCGAGCGGCACAACGCACAACTATATGGTTTATGTTTTCGCGCTCAAGGCACCCGTAGAACGCGTTAAGGGCACGGTCAACACACTCTCTGATAAAGTGCAGGATTTCATGGACGAGCTCGACACCGACAAGGACGGCAATACGGGCAACATCTTAGCCGTCGGGCGCATAGGCGGCAAATACACAGCAAAATAACTCTTGATTTTTCCTTCCCGGAGTATCATAATATCGCCCTATTTGAGTTGTACCGCTGAAGTCAGGCCAACTTCAGACATACGCGGATTCCAAAGGGGGGATAATTTATGATTGAAACAGAACGCCTGATCTTAAGGAACTACACATTAGAGGACTTTGACGCTTTATATGAGATCATGTCCGATCCCGAGACGATGCAGCACTATCCTGCCCCGTTTGACAAAGACAGGACGATGGGCTGGATCACTTGGAATCTCGACAACTATGAGAAATACGGCTTCGGCCTCTGGGCAGTTACGCTCAAGGAGACCGGCGAGTTCATCGGCGACTGCGGCATAACGATACAGGATATCGACGGTGAGATGCTCCCTGAGATCGGTTACCACATCAACAAGAAGCACTGGCGCAAGGGCTACGCAAAAGAGGCCGCAAGAGCATGCAGGGACTGGGTTTTCGAGCACACATCATATAACGAGATCTACTCATACATGAAGTACACCAACATCGGTTCCTACTCGACAGCCCTCGCCAACGGCATGAAGAAGGTCAAGGAATACCCGGATCCCAAGAATGAGATCTCCTACGCTTACTCGATCACGCGCGATGAGTGGGAGAAGCTGAAAAAGGGCTGAGGCGGCCGGTGCTGCAGTATGGTGGACTGAGGCGGCAGGCGCTGCAGTAAGGTGGGCTGAGGTAGCCGGTGCTGCAGTAAGGTGGGCTGAGGCGGCCGGTGCTGCAGTAAAGTGGGCTGAGGCGGCAGGTGCTGCAGTAAAGTGGACTGAGGCGGCAGGTGCTGCAGTATGGTGGACTGAGGCGGCCTGAGGAACGGGATATGATGGCTGATTTGCTCCGTTTCACACAAAAACAACCGGGGAATTCACACGTGTAACAATGTTACAAAACCAGGATTCACGGCATTTTCACGGCATAGCCGGGAATTTGCCGTGAATATGAGCATTTCGGGGCCGGATTCACGGCATTTTCACGGCATGGCCGGGATTTTGCCGTGAATATGAGCATTTCGTGGCCGGATTCACGGCGTTTTCACGGCGTGGCCGGGAATTTGCCGTGAATTTTAGAGTACGGGAATTTGCCGTGAATTTAGAGTACGATCCGGTTTTCCTATGTCCCGTCCCCGCTCCAAAGTTCCGGTAATTCTTCCGGCTATAGCCGGAACTTTTACCGGAAAAACAGGCCAAAACAGCAAAAATTCCGGTAATTCTTCCGGCTATAGCCGGAACTTTTACCGGAACTTTTTGTCTGGAATAGATTTCAACCTAAAAAAACTTATCCGAAATCAATAACTCTCTTAAGTATCCCCTTCATCTTGCCGATCGCGATGCCGTAGTTGGTCATGGGGATGCCCTGGTCTTTGGCCTTCCGGTATCGGCTGTTGACCTCGGTCTCGCCGAGCATGCAGGCGCCGCAGTGGATAATAAGATCGTAGGCGGACAGGTCTTTGGGGAATTCCAGTCCTGAAGTGAACGAGAATTCAAAGTCCTTGCCGGTGTATTCCCTTATCCAGGAGGGAAGCTTGACGGTGCCGATGTCCTCGCACTGGCGGTGGTGTGTGCAGCCTTCGCTTATGAGGATCTTCGCGCCGTCTGCAAGCTCATCAAGCATATCCGCACCTTCGATCGACTGGTCGAGGATGCCCTTGAAGCGGGCCATGATTATCGAGAATGAGGTGAGGGGGATCTCCCGGGGAACGATTTTCGAGACCTTCGCGAAAGCCTGGCTGTCGGTGATAACCATGCGGACGGGACCGACTTTACCGAGCGCGAGTTCAAGCTCAGTGTCCTTAACGACAACGGGGATCGCGCCTGCGCCGAGGAGGTCGCGGATGACCATCTGCTGGGGCAGGATCAGGCGGTCCTTGGGAGCCGATTTGTCGATGGGCACGACGAGCACGACGATGTCGCCTTCTTCAACAAGGTCGGACACGAGGGGACGGGTTTTGCGCTGCCTGATGATGACAGCGACCTTCTCCTTGAGTTCCTCTATGCCCTCGCCTTTGAGAGCGCTTACGACCATTGCACCGTCGGGCACTGCGGTCACGTCAAGATCGCCTTTGTTTATGACGACAAGATAAGGGATCTTCTTGTGCGTAAAAGCCTCAATTAGCTGCTTCTCGTCATCGCCAACGCCAAGGGAGCCGTCGACAACGAGGATAGCGATATCAGTCTCGTCGAGCACGCGGAGACTGCGCTCGATCCTCTGTGAACCAAGCGTGCCCTCATCGTCGATGCCGGGCGTGTCGATGATGACGACCGGGCCCAGAGGCAGGAGTTCCATCGTCTTGCGGACGGGGTCAGTCGTCGTGCCGGCAACGTCCGATACGATCGACAGTTCCTGCGATGTGAACCTGTTTACGAGGCTTGATTTGCCTGCGTTGCGGCGCCCGAAAAATGCAATGTGCGTGCGTTCCATGATCTACCTGCCTTCCTGTGTTGACCCTTGCATATATCTGATGTTGTCACCTCTGTCAGTGACTATTTCGCAGCCGATGTTCGATATCCTGTTCTTCAGGCAGTTCATGCATTCCGCGGCTTCCTCGCCGGTGCATATCTTGTTGTCGTACAAGGCGTATTTCTTCCTCACTCCGACGGGCGACAGGTTCGGCATCACGACATTTGCGCCCGCAAGGATCCCCAATTCCCTGCCGTTCGGCGCTATGGTTCCGAGCGCCGTGGTTGCAGGAAGCAATACCGTCGGAAGCATAAGTCTTATGATGCTCAGCAGCGCCAGCGTCAATTCCAGTCCGCCAGCTTTAAAGTCCGCGAAAACCGTATCCTTATGCGGAATGAATGGCCCGATGCCTACCATCTCGGGATCGAGTTTTTTGAGGAACAGCAGGTCGTCTGCAATATTCTCATAAGTCTGGTAAGGCGAACCAACCATGAATCCCGCCCCGGTCTGGAAACCGATCTTCTTGAGGTTATAAAGACACTGCTGCCTGTTCTCTGCCGAGAGATTTGCCGGATGCAGCTTTGCGTAGTGATCAAAGTTAGCCGTCTCGTGTCTTAAGAGATATCTGTCCGCGCCGGCATCGAAAAAAGCCTTGTAGGATTCATAGCTCTTCTCGCCGATCGACAGAGTGACCGCGCAGTCAGGATGTGCCGCCTTGATGGCCCTGATAATGTCCACCATCAGTTCATCCTTGTAGTAAGCATCCTCGCCGCCCTGCAAAACGATCGTCCTGAAGCCCAGGTCATAACCGTATGAAGCGCATCCGACTATCTCTTCTTTGGAGAGTCTGTAGCGCTCGGCATTTTTGTTGCCGCACCTGATTCCGCAGTAGTAGCAGTCGTTTTTGCAATAGTTGGTGAACTCGATGAGTCCTCTTACAAAGACCTTGTTGCCATAGTGCTCTCTTGCAACCGAAGATGCCCTTTCTGCAAGGGTCTGGCGGATCTCGGGAGTCAGATTTTCGAGAAGTGGGATGATCTCATCACGCGTGAGACTGCCTGTCTCTGTTAACTTGTTTATGATGAAGGAAATGTCAGCCATTATTTGCGAATCTCGACAATGAGGCTGAAAATAGCAACTCTTGTCTCCATTTGACCTCCTTTCACCCTTTGGGCAAACAAGGTTCTGAAGCAATTTAAGCATGAAAATTTACTTAAAGCCTTCCGCGTCAGGCGCACCTTCCGCACTCAGAACTATCAAGCATAAAGTAACATCTTGGCGCGGCAAAAGCAATGCGGTTTTGGCGGTGCGCTTAAAGAGGTGCGTTTTCATAAGTTTTATGGATTGGTTCCTGTGGCAGGGGTATAGGGGTTAACTATCTGCTGCCGTAATCCTTTTCACGTGCGCGAAAAAAGCCGCCCCGCGGAAGCAACTGCCTCCCGCGGAGCGGCCCGTAAATCCGGAAGTTATCCCTCTATGGCGATCGTGTTGTTGCCAGGAAGCTCCTTTAATTCCTTCTTCGGAATCGTGAGCTTAAGCACTCCGTCTTCGAACTTCGCCTTAACATCCTCTGTCTTAACGGCATCACCTACGTAGAAGCTTCTCTGCATGGCGCCCGAGAATCTTTCCTGACGGATGATCTTGCCGTGTTTGTCCTTTTTCTCGACATCGTGGCCTTTGGAGGCACTGATGGTCATGTAACCTTCTTCAAGCTTTACATTGATCTGGTCTTTCTTGAATCCCGGCAGATCGATCTCAAGTTCATAATCGTTCTCGGTCTCCTGGACATCGGTCTTCATCAGACGGTCGGCGTTCTTGCCATACAGCCTCTTATCAATGTTTGCCAGTTCGTGTGACGGGAAACCCCAAAAATCATCAAACAAGTTCTCACCAAATAATCCGGACATCAACATAATAATCATCTCCTTTACGCTGTTATCATTGATCTGTTGTTATCCGAAGGGCGGAGGTCCTATTTCATTGATCTTCGTTCCTTTTCACCTCACATTATAGTCCGCGGATTAGCACTCGCAAGTGGTGAGTGCTAATCAATTCGATCAAATCTGAATATGTATTTTTGTGCAGTTTTTGTCCCGCCACCCCTCGAAAACGGAACTACAATGAAGTGGGTGACTCACTTTATTTTTCCTCTGCAAAACGGAACTACAATGAAGTGGGTGACTCACCTTATCTCCCCCTGCAAAACGGAACTACAATGAAGTGGGTGACTCACTTTGATCACCGCTCCTCCCAAGCGTTGCTTATCCCTTAAAAACTGACTGTTACACGAGCCCCGCCCCGCTCCAAAGCGCTGCTCCGGGCGGTCTTTTCGATGCAATCGTATAATAATAAATAATTGTGGCAAATCAGTAAAATTTTATTGTAAATCAATAAAATTTTGTTGCAATTCAAATTTTCGCGGTGTATTATAGGCGAGAACCCGGTAACGGGTAAAAACTATGAATCAAATTAAAGGGAAAATAGGTATGAAAGCTTTAAAGATAACAACATTGATAATATGCGGTGTGGTCCTTTTGTCGGGATGCAACAGGATCAGGAAACCGGGATCAAGGTTTAACGACTTTGATCTGCCGTCTGATCCGGTGGTATTCAGCGAAGAATTAGACGAGAATATGAGGGCGATGTCCGTGACGGTAAACGGCAGGACATACACTGATTTCGGTGACCTCAAGGAAGATGACTCTGAATACAGCATAAAAGAATGCCTCGGCTACCTTAAGAACTATGAAAGAAGGCGTGTCTACACACTTACCGAGGATCCTAACGACAATTACATCCTCATAAAGAACCTTAACAGTCTTACCGGAGACACGAGATTTTTCCGTGCCAACGATACTCTTCACAAGGATATCTACACACCGGAATACATCAGTTCACTCGGCTTCGAATGCTGGTGTGATTCAGGTCTTCACCACGAGATGAAGGATGCAGATGTCAGCTTGATCCTGGATGTGGAAAACATTAAGTCCCTCGGATACTATTTCAAGATCAACGGCAAAGTTGCATGCAGCGGAGCGAGCGAATATGCCGACAGTTCACCTTTTGAAAAGGGCAAGATGCTTACTGTCAGCATTTCAGAATATGAGCTTGAAGGAATTGCGGAATTGGACAAACCCTTCACTGTGGAATTGACGTTTACGGTCACAGGCACTGACGGTATAGAACACAAGGTCGAAGGTTCCTACAACCGTGAGATGATGCTCGGCGCATATCTGTGCAGTCTTTCGATCGAACAGGATAATGCCGGCGGCTATGTCCTTGAAGAGGATATCTAAAGGAGAATCAAAATGAAAAACATAAAAATCACAGTCTTACTGTTGTGCGGTATGGTGCTGCTGCCGGGATGCTCTTTGCCTGACGGGAATAGGGGTTTGGCAGAGCTTCCGCCGGCAGCCTCCGCTTACACACAAAGATTTGACAGTGACTCGGGCGAGGCGCTCATTGATTATAACGGACGTACTTATTCCTTTTTCGGAACCATCAGGAACAAGATGAGCAACAGCTCGGCACGTGAATGCATCGGCTATCTCGAAAATGATGAAAATACGCATCTGTACACGCTCAGTGAAGATCCTCTGGACAACTATATCATGATGAAGAACACAACGGGCTTCATGGAACAGGCGACCTTCTACAGGGCCACCGATACAAAGCAGAAGGACATCTTTACGCCCGAATATATTGAGTCGCTGGGTTATGAATGCTGGGGTTCATCGGGCATTCACTATGAAGAGGCAGAAGCCTGCATAGGTATCATTTGCGAGGCACCGGATATAAGAGAGATCCTCTACACTGCCGAGTCAGACGGCAAGTTCATATCAGAAGGCGGCACAAGATACTCGAACTGTAAAGAACTTAAGCGCGGTGACCTTTTTATGATCGAGATCATCGAAGAACGTTTGAAAGATAAAGTAGACACCTCAAAACCGTTCAATATCACGATGCATTTCTCGGTGATCACTGTTGACGGCGAAGAGAAAGAAGTAAGCGGCGTCTTTAATCACGACATGATGCTCGGCGGTTATCTCCGCGGTCTTGAGATCAGATATGACGAGAACAGCGGATATTATCTCTATCTGAATTACTGATATTCAATAAACCTCTGACACAAGGAGGATACATATATGGGATTTGGAATTACCGGTTTTTTAGCGTTGCTCTATATGGTGCTCATCGCGCTGACTGTTTGCGCGTTCGTTAAGAAAAAGATCGTGATCGGCATAATTCTCTCAGTTCTGATGCTGGCAGGTATCGTGGCACTCGGAATTCTTTGGTTCACATCGCCGATGTAAGATCACTTTTTCTTTTGGATCTTCCCTGCCGCCCAATATGCCGGGTACTCCAAAAGCAGGACTGACGTGAGCAGCAAAACAAGTCCTGTGAGATAATACCTTTCGCCGGTCAGTCTGAATATCCATTCAAGCGGCGAATCCTCAGGCGGAAACCTGAGATACATGTAATTCATTTCTGTCAGCAGATTCACAAAATATACGATTGGAACTGCAAACAGAAGGAATGCATATGAATACCAGAAGTGTGCAAACGTCACATGTATCTTCCGTGCAGCCAGGAACACCAAAGGTATCAGCACGAGAAGCGAGTGCGTGAGAAAACACATCAGCGGAATATAAGACCAGAACGGCTTGTACGTCCAGTCAGGGAAAAGCAGTGCTCCCAACGATCCCGGCATTATTAGGACCAGCGATACTTCAGCAAAGAACGCCTGCACTTTGCCTTTTGTGAATGCGGCAAGAAGGTTTACGAATATGCCGAGATTGCATAAGTGCAAAGGCAGGAATGCCAGGACATCGCGGCCGTCAATAAAAAGGAAAACATCCAGGAGCGCTTCGCCCAGAAAGAGCGCGGCCGCCAGGATGCGTGAGAAGTTCCTGAATGCTGCTGCGGAACATTTTCGAGCACACAAAATACAAATGCCCATCACCATGAAAACAGCGATGAGCATCATTATGTGCTCAGGACAAAAATGCTCCCAAACGTTCATGTCTTACTGCTTTTGTTCCAAAACTTTGCTGAACGGGACCCAGCCGATATATCTGGGATTAAAACCATGCGGTGTCTTCAGAGCTTCGACCGACATATATTCGTCTATCCTGACCGTATCCCACGCGTGGATGATATCGCCCTCACCGATGTAGATACCGCAGTGGCCCACGTTAAAAAGCCCTTCGACGTTCGGCTCGTAGCAATCGTAGAAAACAAATGCGCCTCTCTCGGGAACGCCGTCACGCATGTCGTCGCTGTAAAGATCAGCAGACTCCTTGGGATTCTCTCCGCTGAATCTTCCGCTCTTGCTGCACTGCTCAAGCGCATCCCCGACAAAGGATAAGCCACCGCCTGCATACTCTTTGGATTCTACCTGGCTCTCTGCCCACTTGATCATGTTCTCGATCAAAACTGACTCTTCCATCCTGCACCTCCGGAACCAAAAGCTGCCGCACTTCCAATTACCGCATTCAAACGTTTCCCCATAACATAATAACACTATTTGGGCGTCAATGGCGGAAGGTTATTTATTTATGGGCGCGCGAAAATCAGGTCTGCTCCAAACGTCTTCTTCAGGAAGCATTTTCGGGCGCGCGAAAATCAGGTCTGCCCAAGAATGCTTATCAGCATCATTATCACGTACGAAATAAAGGGTATGGAAAACACACCCAGAATGGCAAGTATGAGTAGAACTATCTTGGCCGCGGAGACAGGTCTGTCGCAAAGGCCCCTGTTGTCGTGACCGCTTGCAACGACGTAATAGATCTTGCCCTTGTAGGGACATGCAGCAAGCCACACCGGGAACAGGAAATATCTGAACTTGACGTTGCCGAAATTTGTCGACATCTGCATGTTTCTGCAGCATTCGGCATTTTCCCTTTTACATGCAGCCCACTCTATTCTCTTCTTAAATGTATCCTGAGCCAGCGTCCAGGCCTCATTGATGTCGATCGAATACTTCTCGGCAGCAAATCCCGCCAGCGCCTCAGGCGTATACGGCATGATCTCGGAAGGCTTAAACTGAACGACCCGGTTCATCTTCTTATTGCTGACAAAACGCTTGCTCGCACCGATGCATACGTCATCGATAAATGCTTCTGTAACACCAGAGCCCTTTCTGTATTCTGTTACCTGCGAATCGCCTCTTGTTACTGTCGTTCCGAAATCACCGGCATATGAAGTAACGGTGTCGGCATCAAACGTCCAGAAAGGCACGTAAACACCTACAAGGTTTCCGAGCACTTTGCCTTTCCTGAAACTCTCGGGTGACCAGAGAGCAAACTTGTTCCACTTATAGTAATTCTTCTCGACCTCTTCCTTCGTCGTAGTGAAAGGAATAATGCCTGTCGGCGCGATGCAGCTGTTGGTCTCAACTGCATCAAGAACGATCGCCGAACCGCAGTACGGGCACATGCCGGAGATCTGGTCAGCGTCGTAAAGAAGCGCAGCTCCACACTGCTTGCATGTTATCTGTCTTCTGGTAATTCCCCAGTCAGTCGATGCCTGACTCAACGAGGCATCAAAACTGCGCTCCACCTGGTCAGTCTGCTGCTCCGCCTTCTCCAAAGGCTTTACCGCACCGCAGAAATCACATACCAGGCCCTGCTTCTCAACATCGTAGCGCATTGTACCGCCGCAGTTAATGCACTTCATGTTTGTGCCCTCCTTTTTCTGATCTATCCCTTTAGTTTTTGTGTGTGCCTTCTGAACCTTCTCAGGCGGTCTGTCTCCTGATATTTAACATAAGAAGTTCTCTCTTTACCGCTTCAAATTTCGCTTTTACTTCCGCATTAGCCTCCTGGAGCGGACCAACTTTTCTCCGGTCGATAAAATCACCCTTTGAATACTTGTCAATGAGCTTCAGATTAGCAGAAGACTCCTCAATGATTTCAATTAAGTCCTTAAACTTCAGGAAGTAATCCTTATCCTCATCTCGGCAGTGTTCAATAGCATCAGTGAGTCTTGCCCTGATATCATCAACCTTCGCAATTGGATGGAAACCGTTCTCGCTGATGCTGTGGATATCCTTCCATCTTCCCGCGCATAATATCCTTCCGTTAAGAGCCGTGAAATTATGAGGATCGAGCATGAGTTCCAATATGAATCTGTTATCTGCGTCACTGAAATCCTTTTTCTTCAGAAGTTCAACTGCTTTCTGAGCACCGTCAGTTTCCGACATCAAAGATGTGCTGTAAGCAACTCCGCATGATCTGCATTCATAAAGTCTTCTCTGACGGTCAAGCTCCAAAAAGCCTCCGCATTTGTTGCAGATAAGAGTCTGCGCTTCCCCGCTGAAGATATCTTCGGAAGTTTTCTTTATAAGCAGTTCCTTTGAAAGGGTTGTTTTCTTCACGTCGGGTGCAAGTTTCTGAAGTTCCTCGTATTCGCTCTTGTATTTATTTTCGAGCTCGAACATTCTGGAAGAACAATCGGAGATCCTTGACTGGTTATCCTTCAGCGCTTTTCTGTGGGGAGCTTTCTTCTTATTTTCGAGATGCCTGATAAACGCAAGAAGTCCCAGAATGCCTGCAACGACTCCCGCCGAGATGGCGAATGCCCAGAGTCCGAATTTGAAGAACACGACAAGTATTATTCCGACGCCTATGACGCCCAGCGCAAACATCGCGGCATTCTCTCTGTCTTCCTTAGTGGTATCCTCACCGGCAAACGGAGCAGTGATGATCATTCCTATAACCAGAAGAACTGTAGTTATGTTGTCGACGGTCTGTTTGTGATTATCATCAACGCGCGCGATCTGCTTAAACTGTTTGTTTGAATCATCAGAGAGCGTATTGCGTTCGTTTTTAAGCTGAATATACTGCTTAGCAACGGAGAAAAGATCGAGGAGCTTACGGAAGTATTCCTTATCTTCTTCACGTGCGCGTGAAAGGACATCACCAATGATCCTGCTCATCTGATGGAACTTGCACCCCTCAAGCTTCGAAGGTGAGCTCAGATTCTTGAGCGCGATGATATTGCCCTCGCAGAGCACGAGACCTCTAAGCGCCGCAAAGTCCTGAGGATCATAAGCTAATACCTCTTCAAACCTGCGCTTTGCCATATCAAAGTCATAGCGGTACATGCAGGATTCCGCCTGCTCTATCATCTCTTTCCTGTAGAAATCATAGTAGTTGAAATCGGCACCGCAAAACGGGCAGTCAAAAAGCATATGCCCCGGCGCAACATTAAGAACTCCTCCGCACTTGGAGCAGGTATAGTTAACCATGTCAGCCATAAATCACACTCTCCCCTAACGATCATCTACCCCTAAACGATCACATCTTTAACCAACTAAAGTATATTTTATCACATAAACTGCCGGGGGTATAGAATTATCGTGGGCGGGCAGCCAACAAGCAAACGATCTTTGTTTTTGGAGTGAACCTCTGAAGTTGGACAGACTTTTGGGGGGCGCCACATTGGGGGGCTTATTTCCGGTAAAAGTTCCGGCTATAGCCGGAAGAAATACCGGAACTTTTGCTTGTTTGGGGGTGTTTTTCCGGTAAAAGTTCCGGCTATAGCCGGAAGAAATACCGGAACTTTTGCTGTTCGGGGATGTTTTTCCGATAAAAGTTCCGGACGATCTGCCCGCCGGGTTTTCGAGAACGTATAAGCCTTACTCAAACATGCCTTCGTAATACTCAGGAGGATTGCCGCTCAAGTCGCTTATCAGGATGACGCAGATCAGATTATCGTCGACTTTCCTGACGTAGAAATACTGGTTGAAGGACTCGCCAGGACCTCTTGCAATGGTCATCCGCACATAATCTTTGCCGCCGAGCACTACTGACACGGTATCCCTTCGCTCCATTGAGTCACCTTCATCATCAGCTTCATTCCTGGCGATCAGACGCGCCTCATAATCGTCGAGATAGAATTCTTCAGTAACGTTATTCTCATCCGGGAATGCGATATCAGTGTTCAGATAAGTAACCTCTATGACAGAACCGCTGCCGTTGCCGTCATATAAGAACACATCGTAGATCCTTGCGGATTCGTACTGCCTGTCCTCATCGTCAACGCAGTAAGCCAGAGCATCAAGCCTTACCCAGTCAAGCTCGGATGCACCGAAAGCGATGTATTCTTCCGGAGCATTCATCGTAAGCTCGGCGCATGCGTTGGAATACACGCCGTCTTTATATGTACCCTTAGCAAAAGCCGTGCCGGCCGCAGGATCAATATCTGCAAAATCATCTGCGGGCTCATTGCTGTCGTGGTAGAGCTTGATCACATAAACATGACCGTATTCCTCAGATTCGGTTATCTTGTTTTCGGCCGAGCAGGTAAGCGAGGAACCGCTGTGCGTATAACCTGTTTTGGTTTTGGAAAGGCCGCAGCAATAGCCGTCCTCATCGGTCAGAAGGATATTCATCGAGTCTGCGCTTAAAAGCTTTCCACCGAACAGCGCGCGGTCGAAAGCAACCATATCCGTAAGACATGAATGGATGCCACCGTCGCCCCTTGAATTGCCGGGGCACACGGGATAGCCGTTCTCATCGGTAAATCCGTACAAAACCAGATCGTCGAAGTTCACGGGCACATAAGTCATGTCACCGCTTTTCATCGAGGTCGTCTTCTTCATCCCGCACTTATCGAAAATATTTCTCTCGACATAATCGGAATAGCTCATGCCCGTGACATGTTCGATGATGAACGCAAGCAGGCGGTAATTCGTGTTGCTGTAACTGTATTTCGTGCCGGGCTCGGAAAGCAGCGGAGCCTTATACAGTGCATTCAGGAACTCCTCATCGGATACCCTGTCGTTCAGGATGTCAGACAGAAGTTTGTTCACCACGTCGGCACCCTCGACGCCCCAGAACGGATCGGGGTTATTCATGTAATCCGGAATACCTGAGCGCATGTGCAGGAGGTCAAGAACCGTTATCATTTTTCCATTCTCATATTCAGGAAAATACTTGTCGATCGTATCGTATAAATTAAGTTGACCTTTTTCGGCCAGCTGCAGAACACATACCGCCGTGAATGTTTTGCTGCATGATGCGATATCGAAAACCGTGTCCTGCGACACAAGCGTTTTGCCGTCTTTCTCCAATGCATTTTCGCAATAGAGATAAACGATATCTTCATCAGTCGCGACAACCATGGCACCAGGGCATTCCGCGCCTTCGCAGGATCCGAGAAGCTCAGCATATTTATCCTCAGGGCACTTCCATGTGCGCTCTGTTTCTGTCAGTTTGATCTTATTAAGCGTGTATTGCGATCCTTTATTACAAGCTGTTGAAGTCATCAGCACCGATGCGAGCATGACGGAAGCCAATGCTTTATCAAGGGTCTTGCGGTTTACGTTAAGCATTTGATCTCTCCTCTTATTCTCATCCGGAAACTGAACGGAGGCATCCCTGTTCCGCCGTTGATTCTCCGCGTTAGATATGATGTCAATTTATTTCATCAGGCCGACATTGTCAATAAAGGAAGCTGCGTTCTTCGAAAGCCTGCAATGCAACAAAAACAGGACCTTGAACAAAGGTCCTGTCCCCATTTTCTTAATTGTTTTCTCTGCTGTCAGAGCGGAGGCATCTGGTCAGCTGTTACCTTCTCGATAACGACCGTATTTGTGATAAGACCCATCTTGAGGTGTGCCTTGAAATATACGATCCTCTCTTCAGGTGTAACGTCGAATTCCGCATCCTTGCACTTTCTGTTTCCGCCATGTGTCATGTGGAGCTTGTAGTGACCATAAGCAACCGGGATCCTGATGGATTCTGCGTTTGCGAGGTGTCCGAGCGGATTCTCATTGAGGTAGATTCCCATTCCTACTGCAATGCCCAAAGGTGAACCCATACGGTAGATCTGGACAACTCCGTCCTCCGGAAGGACGAGAGCGTTTCCGCACTTTTTGCAAGTATCATTGCCTGCAATGTCTACGACGGTTCCGCATGAAGGGCATTTGATCCTGAGTAACTTTGACATAATGACTCCTTTTCAATTGCGTCCTGCAATGTGGTTATTAGTCTCCTCTCTTGAAAAGACCAGTAACATTATAACATTATTTTGATTTTTAAAACCTGTTCCGGATATTCATCAGGATGCACTCAAGTACTCCATCAGGATACACTCAAGTTCCACATCAGAATGCACTCAAGCACTCCATCAGGATGCAACCTGGTACTACTCAAGATCTTTCGTCTCGCCAATTATCTTTATTCCGATATCGCAGTTGACCTTGCTCTTCATCGCTTCTTTTGCATGTCCCAGGAAATGCCCGTATTTGAATGTTCCGATGGACACCGTAAGATCGGATCTTACATAAAGGTCACCAAGTCCCGTGTCGCCGTTAAGCCCGCTGTTGATGTCAGCACTGATGACGTATGCGCCGGATGCATTTATCTTCTCGATCGCGCTTCTGGCAGGCTCTTTGACTTCGCCTTTAAAACCTGTTCCGAAAATGCAGTCGAGGATGGTCTTATATCGCCCGTAAACGCCGTCTGAGACCGTTCTTATACCTTTTGCGTTACATATATCGTAGAAGTATCTGCCATCCTCTGAGAACGCGTCATCGTAGAGCAGCACGATCTCGCAGTCTATTCCCTGATCCTTAAGAAGACTTGCGACAACGAATCCGTCGCCTGCGTTGTTGCCTTTACCGCATATGATGCCAACGGGCGCTTCCCATCTGCCCTGTTCAAAAATCGCTTTTCCGGCTCTTGCCATCAATTCCTTTGAGGGCACGAGATTTTCGATGGTCCACTTATCGCTGGCTCTCATCACTTCCGTTGAAACACATAAAGGCATGTTGATTGGTCCTTTCCAGATCAGATTTTCGAGCACGGGGCATCAGCATCCGCCGCCGTAGAAGAGATGGGGCATTACTTAACGCCGAACGTCTTTTTCGATATCACGATGGGATCGTCATAATTGCAGTCGGTGCACATCGTGACGGTAAAGTTATCAAGATCGTAGACGCACGACCACTCCGTTCCGAGATTATTGACGCCCCGGTTATCGTACCCCACCTTCTGAAGCAACGCCATAGCTTCGCCGGCGGACAGAACACAATTGCATCCGTCAAGCTCTTCCATCATGACCTCATAGCGGTCATCGCTCCCCGGATCGATATAATACTTGTCCGTGCCGAAGATGTAATTCGTGCAGGCGGGATTCTCCGTGACATACATATCGTTATCAAACCATTCAACGATAACACTCTTACCCGTCTTGTCAGCAAGGAAGAAATGACACGAACCGCCGAGCATCATCTGAATGTCGTACTGCCTAAGCAGCTCCAGTGCCTCGTCGACCGTCGCGCATTTATCGAGGACCGCCCTGGCAGCAACACAGTAGATAACGTCCTTACGCTCTGTATCCTGGTGAAGCTCATCGGTACTGAGTGCGAGGATCGACATTCCGAACCCCGCTTCATTCATACCTTCGACCAGCGTGTACGGCATCGCAAGCGTGGCAACACGGCCAGCGAAAGAATTCTGCTTAACCTGACCCCCGCCGCTTCCGATGTTGATTATTCCGAGATCGACCACGGATATCGAATCGTAACCGTCATCCGTATCGTCGTACAGTATCAGGCAGTCGGCTTCGGGATAGTCCGTGTTGCGGCCCATCAGGTGATTGCCGTTCTCATCGGTCACGAGAAATGCCGAGCATCCGAAGAGGTTGTCTTTCAGCGCGACAGGAAGGCCGAAATAAATGTTGTCTTCCAGCCAGTTCAGCAGGTCAGCTTCGCTCCCCAGATCCGCTTCGAGAATGCTGTCGAGCTTATAACCGGCAGTGTATTTCAACGTGTATACGCCGGGCCTGATCTCCTTGAGGGACGTAATGGTTGCGATCTGTTTTCTGACCGCGAAAATGCATACTCCCAAAGCCGCGAGAACCAGCACGGCAAATCCCAGAGCTATGGTCTTCGCCTTGAACCTGTAAGACAGCAGGATGCAGACCGCAGCAAGAGTTCCGGCCACGGCAACAGCAATGCCGATGGCTTTCATGAGTCCGTAATTGGGCGTTCGGGTGATTTTCAGCATCTGATGCGACAACGTGCTGTCGAGTTCTTCGTGTCCCTCATCGGAAACAAGATGCTCGATCATATCCATATATTCCCGGTCAAGGCCCTCTCTTGCAAGAGCGCGTTCATACATTGAATCGAACAGGTCAACATAATAATTGTAGACCAGCTGCCTTATTTCTTCAGGACACTCCTCAACCTTGACATGGTAAACAAGTTTGCCCTCCTCATCATGAGCCACAAGGAAGTGACCTGCAGAATAACGGTTCTGATCAATTCCCCCGATCACCACTTCGTAATATTCATCTTCGCCTCTATAAAAGCCGGCCATGACGATACCGTTTTCCAGTTCGAAAACATCTTCCGGCGCCACACGCACCATTCCTTCAGCACCGGTCTTAAACGACTGCTGATCGAATACGTCTATCGCATTATCCTTTGACAGCATCCGGCTTCCGGAAACTGCACCTGCAACCGCTATGCCCGCGCCGATAACAGCAGCCGCAGCCGCGATGGCAAGAGCCGTCTTTTTCCCCATTATCATTTCTCCAAATATACAAATTCGAGTTCGTCATCGATCTTCCTGCGCTTGAAGATCTTATATCCGAATTTCTCGTAAAGTCTTATGTTATCCTCACTTCTCGTGCTCGTGAAGAGCTCATAGCGCATGCCCGGAATAGTTGCGCCTCGCTCTGATACGCAAGATACTGCAGCTCCAGGATCTCCTGAAGGTCGTTAAATTCAGCGTATTGAATATTCATATCAGGATCTTACTTATTAATGGTGATCTTATCGAAATCACACTTTACGTCATTTCCGTTCTTGACCGCAGGGAAATAAAGAATGACCTTGCCCTCTGAGTCAGAGTCGCACAGAACGACCGTGTAATCACCGTCCTCCAGGCCGCCTACATAATTTACCTCGAACTCGAAAACATACTTGGAGGAAGTTGATTTATCTGCATTATAATATGCGTAAGCGACATCATAATCGTCAGCGTCCACCTCGTCTTTATATCCTTTTGTTCCGGGGCAGAAACCGAGCCACGCATCTTCCTTAAGGTCAAAACTTGCGTCTACGTTAAATACGATATACTCGCCCTTTGCAGAGAACCCGACGGCTGAATCCTTGGAATTATCCTTATCATCCTGAGCAGCCGCAGTTGCCTTCGGCTTATCATCATCTCCGCCGGACTTTCCGCTGCCGGAATCCTTACTTGCGCACCCGAATAATGAGAGTGACATTGCGCACAAAACTGCCAAAGCGACCACTTTCTTCATAGGATTCTCCCCCTTTGATCTCATCAGATGATCCCTCCTGAGCCTTCGTCCGGGGCACAGGAAATCTTAAAGAAATTTTATCACAAGAGGGGTGGTTTGTCGAAGATGTGCGTGGGGGTGAGGAGACTATGAAGAGGCGATGCAGCCGTCAACTTTTCGGGCGCGGAACTTTGCTGCTTAAGGGCAGCGCGGACACTCAAAATCCACACAAACAGCCTTACATGTCCCCGTAACTCAGTTCCTTGATCTCCCAGCGGTAGGTCTCATAGATCAGCACGTTTCTCTCGGTATCGATGCCCTTGTAGGTCATGCCGTAGCGGATGGGCGCGAACGTCTCATCAGTCGCGGAGAATGCCGAGAGGTCATAATCAGACTTCCAGCCCCAGAGAAAATCGACCTGGAAGGTGGCGGGGTCGAAGCCGTCATTGATGCGGTCCTCTTCCGTCATCATGAAATTTTCGAGAAGGAGCATGCCATCGGGCATCTCACCGTGAAGTGACCAGGTGGGATCGACGTGATAGCCGTTGCCGCCGATGACGACGTAGACCCAGTCGTGATTGCAGGAAGCGCCGTAAGGTGTGGCCTCGACGCCGGCCTGAAGGAGCAGATATGTTAATGCGTACGCGACCTCGCTGCAGATGCCGTCTCTGTTCATGAGGCATGCGTAGCAGCCGAAGTTGTCGCAGGTATGTTCGGCGGTCTCGTCGTTATCGTAGACCCAGTATTTGCACATGTAGACATAAAGTTCCGTGAGCTTCTCAAAATCCGAATGATACACGCTCGTGGCCTCGTTCAGAATGGTCTCGATCGCATTTTCGAACGCGGCGCATCGTTCGCGGAAGCTGTCCTTGTCCATGTTGTACTTCAGCTTGGCAACATTGCCGGCGTAGCCGTCGCCTTCGACGAGCGTGCATGCGGGCGGGTAAGCCATGCTTACCGTTACCTCGTAAGTGCACCACGTATAAGCCTTCTCGCTTGAGCATTCGAACGTGTCTTCACCCGCGCGGATCGCATCGACCATGTTGTGCAGCGAATCCCACATGTCTTCGGTGACGTACTGCGACAGCAGATCCGTATGTATGTGAGGCTCGAAAATAAATTCCTCCGAAGCGGCCGGAACAACCGTGGCTTTCCCGGACTCCTCCTTCGGCGAATTAAGATCCTCTATCGTAATCTCCGAGAAGCTCCCGGATGCAGATGTTTCCGTACCGGTGTCCGCCGGCGCGTCAGCGTCCGGTTTATTTATCTGAGAGCAGCCCGACACCATAAATGCCGCCGCAAGAATAATGCTCAATAATTTAACGCTTTTCATAAATGTTCCTGCCTTTACTGCCCGATTTGGTCACATGTCACCGTAACTAAGCTCGCAGTGCTCCCCTGAATTATCGGCATAAAAAACGACATTTCCCGCAGTATCGATGCCTTCGTAACTTGCCCAGTTGTGGAACTGCCTGAAGGTCGGATCAGTTGCCGAGAACCTTGCAAGATCGTAATCGGTCTTCCAGAACCAGATGAGATCTGCCTGGAGAAAATCCTCGAAATATCCGTCGGCGCGCTCTCTTTCGGTCATCATGAAATACTGGAGGCTGAGCTCCGTGTCAGGTGACTCTCCGTGAAGTGCCCAGGTTGCGTCGACGTGATAGCCCCGGCCGCCGATCAGTACATAATTCCATGAATGGAACCCTGAGCTGCCCTGACCTCCGAAATCCATCGCCTGCACACCCGTCTGAAGGAGCAGGTATGTCATCGCTCCGGCTATCTCGCAGCAGATTCCTTCCTTAGTCATTAAGCACGCGTAAGTGCCGAATCCGTCAGCATCTTCGCCGTCGATGTTCGTGAAATCATACTGGAAGTTTTTGCAAACATAATCATAGATCGTAATGAGCTTTTCGAAGTCCGAGTAATCAGATCTCGTCGCCTCATTGA
>JAEEGL017034265.1_pt1 | contig 35600 bp, 26 predicted proteins | sample 9134231 | NCBI WGS metagenome assembly JAEEGL01 (sample SAMN16246548, study PRJNA631951) | gut metagenome | biome: gut microbiome; feature: rumen; material: fiber-attached | host: Bos | place: Iran: Karaj | collected 2018-10
AACCTATTGAGGTGCTTGAACTTGGCTGCGCCATGGGAAGTACTCTTAACAGGATAAAGAGACTTTGGCCAAATGCCAGGATTCATGGTGTTGAGTACGATCCCAAGGTGGCAGAAGTTGCTGCGCATATCAGTGACATAATCCAGGGTGATGTGGAAAATATGGTGATACCATACGAACAAAAACAGTTCGACTACATCATCTGTGCTGATGTGCTTGAACATCTAAGAAATCCTGAGGCGACTGTAAGAAGATTTATGCCTTACCTGAAAGATGATGGGCATTTCATAGTAAGTCTTCCAAATATCAGACACCATGCAGTTTTATCAATGATCGCTCTGCATGGCAGATTTGATTATGACGATTCTGGAATCCTGGATAGGACTCATGTTAAGTTCTTTACCAGAGATACGGCAATCGAAATGCTGGAAAGTGCAGGACTAAAGGTGCTTAAGGTGGATAGGAACTATAACGGTCAGGTCGGCGAGAATGAGTTTGTTACAAGACTTTCGCAGGCGTTTGATGTATCTGACCCTGAAGAGCTTAATGTGTTCCAGTACTATTTCCTTGCGAAGAAGCGATGATTTCATCTACTTTTTCGTTGATGAACACCACTATCTGTTCTACCATATCTGAATAGACCCTTACGCCAAAACGATTTACTGAACCATCAAAGTCGTTCTGATCCTTAATAAGATCAGAGACATTGATGGTTCTTATTTTTGAATGATCTTCAGCATATTCCATTATTATAGGTTTGAGCTCTTTATGTAATTCTGCAAGATTCCTGTCATCATCAGTTCCGGATGTAAATGGTGTTTCGCTTCCCAGTAGAAGGATGACCATAGGATTTCCAGGAGTTTGGCTGCACAGATTGTCCAGAGTTTTAAACAGTTCAGACAGCATTTCGTCACTGTTTTTTGCCCATGCAGAATAATCCTCCTGAAGGAGGCTGTAGATGATTATGTGATATGGATTAGTGAAAAGATATGTGGGAAGCTCGGGACTATTTGCCTGACCTGTGGCAGATAAGTCATCGTATTCTGTGGTGACTATTCCACCAATTAGTAGGTCTTCTATAGGTTTTAAGGTGCGGCTTCCTTTTAATAGAATTTTAATCTTTCCGCGTTTTCCAGGTTCATCCAGGATCGCATTCTGAATATCCTCATTGATCCATGGTGTTTCAGCCCCTTCCTGAAGAGCTGGTCGTACAGGGCCGGTTGTTATTATTTCAGGGCATCCCAGTTTGTTATAGACGTACTGTTCGATTCCCATTCCTGCCACTTTCCAGGAGAAAGCAAAAGCAAGAACTTTAGATTCTCTGGTGTTGATGGCATAAAAACCGATGATTCCATAATCGCCATAGTTATCTTTGGCAGTTATATATGCGCAATCGTTCCAATCGTTTGACAGTATCTTTTCAAGCTGAGATTTATTTAGATCATTGCGGACATAATCGAGAATATAAGCATCTTTCAAAAGCGCCTCAATACTAGAGATATCTCCGAGGCCGCCTTTATTTATGGTAAGTGTGATGTTGCTATCCCTGAGAAAAGCTTCAGGGGATTCACAGTTCTTTTGCAGAGAATACTTCTGTTCAAAAAGGACAAGATCCTGGGCACATCTGTGTTCCGGGTCGGTGATGGGCTTTCTTGAATAATGAGCTGTAAGGTAAGGGATGATGGCTGTCTCGGAACTTGGAAGGTCAGGAACAAGGAAATAGGCATTTGCTCTAAATCCCGGATCATCGCTTACAAGCAGGATATTTTTGTGGAAAAGACCATAGGCAGCAACTCTCTTTTTAAAATTGTCATTGGCATAGACACTGCTCATGATTCCCCAATTGATAAGGATATCAGCACTCCTTTGATTGAAATAGTTTTCATCCCAGATAATGAGCTTTATATCATCGAAGGGGAACTCATCATATTCATGAATTCTGTTGATCTCCACAGCATTCTTGCCACATATTCCTGCTATAGCATGCTTGTCGTCCTCAGACAGTTTTTCCAGGAAATAATCGTCGATTATAAGAAGATCAAAGAATCCTTGGCCGTTTTCAGCCAGGGCTTCATATACATCAGAAAAGACTTTCTCTGTTTTGCTGACAATCTGGTATAGAACAGGGTTGTTTTCGATTCCATACAGCTCTGAATTTGGAAAGAGACTTCTTATAGCTTTTAATTCTGCGCCAAGACCACATCCAAGATGCAGCACCTTAAATCTTGCTGTTCGTTCAAAAGGAATCTGGGAAATCACGGCGCCGCAGGGATAGACATAGTCAAGGATATCAAAACCATACTTTTTGATGAACAGGTCGTGATGCTCGTAAGAGAGCCTGTTTGTGCCTGTTTTAACAAAGCTTGCACTGCCCACATGATAAATAAAACTGTTCCTTTCAAGGATCAGTCTGTAGCCTCTTTTGAGTATCTCGATAGAGAGGGCATCATCCTCATAGTATCCTGGGGCAAAATCATCATCGAATCCGCCGATGTCGTTCCAGACATTTCGTCTTACAAGCATGGCAAATCCGTTAAGTCTGGTCTTTTCAATACGTGAATCTTCTATTGGAGCATTGAGGCTTTCGCCAAATGCAATATATTCTTCAGTAGATGAGAAGGAAACATCGAGCTGTTGCCTGTTTCCTGCATAGTTTGCCATGGCGCCTACTGCACCGATATCATCGCTGCTGTACAGGGCATCTATCATTCGAGGAAGCGCTGTTGAAGTCATGACGGTGTCATTGTTTAGAAGGAACACATCAGCATCTTCAAAGTCTGTTCCTACGCTGGCTAAAACTGCTTGATTGCAGGCAGGGCCAAATCCGACATTGCTTGTGTTTTTGGTAAGGAGTATGTCATCCTGTGCTTCAAGCCACTGACATATTCCATCAGTGGAGGCATTATCTACAACAGAAATGCAGTAACTTCCTGGAGTCAGCTTATCTCGGATACTCTGAATGCACTCCTGCATATATCTTTTTGCGTTGTAGGAAACGATAGCAATAAGCGTTTTAGACATAGAAAACCCCTGTTAACTCAATGACGTGAAAAAGTAGATGTTGTATAATTAGTATATCAAATTACAAGGAGCTGTGATATGCATTTTGACGTACTTATAGTAGTAACTCCAGCGGATTGCGAGAGGCTTTTGCCTCTTTACCCTAGGCTTGCAGATAACTTTGAGTATGGCAAGCTCTGTTTCATCGGATCTCCAGCAGTTGGAGAACTGATTAGAAACAGCACCATTGCAGAACATGCCAGATGGGTGGATGAAAATGACATCGTTAAGTTTGATGATGTTTATGCCTGCATGGAGAAAAAACTTGAGCCTGTTCTTGGGGGAGAGAAGCTTCCACGAGGAGTTGTGGGCTGGTACTATCAGCAGTTCCTTAAGATGCAGTACGTTAGCATCTGTACTGATGATTACTATATGGTATGGGATGGTGATACTGTTCCTTGTCGTAGGATAAGTATGTTCAGCCAGGAAACCGGACAGCCTTACCTTGATCTTAAGCACGAATATCATCCTGAGTATTTTGATACTCTTGGAAAAATCCTTCCTGGTTTTGGCAAGGTCATCGAGAGGTCATTCATCTCGGAGCATATGCTCTTTAAATGCGATATCATGAAGAGCCTTATCGCCGATATCGAAAGGAACGAGGCTATAGAGGGAACAAGGTTCTGGGAAAAGATAATCAACTGCATTGAACCGGAAAAGATATATGACTCATCTTTTAGTGAGTTTGAGACTTATGGAACTTATGTTGCTCTTAGATTTCCTTCTGTATATAAGCTGAGAGAGTGGCATTCTTTCAGACTGGGAGCATCTTTCTTTGACATGGACAAGATCTGTGACAGGGATTTTGAATGGCTCGCAGTGGATTTTGACGCAATCTCTTTTGAAAAAGGACAGAGCGTCAGCGATGAGAACAGAGGATACTTTGATAATCCTGAGGTACAGCAGAAGATATCTGCCAAGAGGCTTCTTCAGGCTGCGCAGATGGAGTATAAAGACGGATATAAGGAAGTGTGGGAGGATGATCTTACACTGGCTGGCAACGCTAATGTCAGAGTGGGAGGCTATCACCAGAGCAAGGGCAATGACAGAAAAACCCGAATCGTGATAGTGTCTTATAATTCAAGTCATCTCATGCAGGAAAACATCAAGAGCATAAGGGATGTGCTTACTCCAGATACTTACAAAATAGTGGTAGTGGACAACGCCTCTACTGACGGAATTTCTGACTGGCTCTATGAGCAGGAAGATCTCACTGTTATCAGGAATGCTGAGAATGTGGGATTTGGTCCTGCATGCAATCAGGGAGCAAAGGTCTGGATTGGATCGGACTATGAAGACGCCGATATTTTCCTTTTGAACAATGATACAAGACTTGTATTTGATGCCCTGTATTTCTTGAGGCAGACTCTTTATTCAGCTGATGATATAGGCGCTGTTGGAAGCGTGTCCAACTATGCAGGAAATAAGCAGCAGATAGACGTGGAGTTTGACTCCGTTGAAGAGTACATAAAATATGGTGAGAGAGTAAATGTTCCAATGGAGAGCGCTAGCCTTGAAAGAGTAAGGCTCTCCGGTTTTGCCATGCTTATAAAGAGGGAAGTATGGGATGAAATTGGTGGATTTGATGAGGATTTTGCTCCAGGATATTTTGAAGATGATGCCCTGTCCATGGAGATTTTGCGTCGCGGTTACAGACTTGAGGTTGTAAGGAACAGCTTTATTTACCATGCTGGAAGCCAGAGCTTTATTAAGACGGATTATCAAAAACTTCTTGAGGACCATCATGAGCTCTTTATCCAAAAATACGGATTTGATATTTTGAAATATGCTTATGCCAGCGGTACGGTAATCTCTGCAATTCCCTTTGGAGTTTCTGATAGATTCAGCGTGCTTCATTATGGATGCGGGCTGGGAGCAGAGCTTAAGGCGATAAAGAGTCTTTTCCCAAATAGCGATACCGTGGGAGTTGAGACAAACAGAAAGCTTTACGACATTGTAAGAAAAACAGAGCACGTGCTTGGCAGTATGGATGAGCTGATTGAATTTTCTGATCCTGCTTCCTACAATGTGCTGATCATTGAAAAGAAAGTGCTTCAGGCGATGGATGAGGTAGAGCAGAACATGCTCTCAGGGTTCCTGGCACCAAACGCTGCAGTAATAGTAAAAAATGAAGAATACGAGGAATTCCCATATGAGAATATTAAGCTGATAATCTGGGATATGGATGAGACCTTCTGGCAGGGAATCCTTAGTGAGGGCGAGGTTATCCTGCCTATGTCCAATGCTGATCTGGTGAACAGTATAACTGATCATGGGGTAGTGAATTCTATTTCGTCCAAGAATGATGAGGAACCTGTTTTGACAGAGTTGGCCCAGGCTGGAATAGCTGATCTCTTTGTTTTTAACGATATTAACTGGCAGGACAAGGGACCTCAGATCGCAGCTAAATTAAAGGCAATGGGGCTTAGGGCGGAAAATGTTCTTTTTATAGATGACAATCCAAGAAATCTTGAGGAAGCAAGGTTCTATGCCGATGGGCTCATGATCGCAACACCGGACATCATTCCTTATCTTCACACATATTTTGCCAAGACTGTTGCAAAGGATAAGGAGCGAACCAGACTGGCGCAGTACAGGCTTCTGGAAAAGAAGACCAAGGCAGAGGTGCTTTCTGAGTCTAAGGAGAGTTTTCTTAAGGACAGTGAAATCAGGATAACCATAGGCAGAGACTGCCTTGACCACATAGACAGGATCGCTGATCTGGTGGGTAGAAGTAATCAGCTTAACTATACTAAGAACAGAGATGATAAGGCCAATCTTACCAAGCTTGTGACCAATGACTGGAATGACTGCGCTTATATCAGTTGCCGGGATAAGTTTGGTGATTATGGAATAATAGGTTTCTACTGCTACAACACCAGAGAAAAGCTGATGTTCCATTTCCTCTTCTCCTGCAGAGTTCTGGGAATGGGAATAGAACAGTATGTATATAACAAACTGGGATGCCCTGATTTTGACATAAAAACACCTGTGTCTGTGGAGCTGAAAAAAGATGCTGTGATCGATTGGATAAGTGAAGAGGAGTCTCATGCTGACGGATCTGAAACAGCAGCCAAAAGCAGGATCAGGATCCTGTTAAAGGGGCCTTGCGACCTTGATTCAATTGAACCATATCTTGCTGGTGGCAGCATCACTTCTGAGTTCAACTATGTCAATGAATTTGGATTTGTAACGACAGGCCAGAATCACAGCATGCATATCTGGGAGAGCGCTCATATGAGCGAAGATGAGATAGGTGACATGATAAAGGATGTTCCTTTCATCATTCCGGGAGACTTTAAAACTAAGATTTTCGAAGAGGAATATCATGTTATCTGTTATAGCCTCCTAGGAGATCTTGTGTCAGCTCTATATAAAAACAAAGGTAAAGATCAGTATATAAGCTTTGCAAGTGTCAATCATGATCTCACTGATAAGGAAATGGGAAAGAAATTCATAAGTGGTGAAGTACAAAACCATGGCTTTGAATTTACCCAGGAGATAGTTGACAGATTTTCTGAGAACTGGGAGTACATTGGGGTTACACCTATTGAGTTACTCCTTAGGAACCTTGATTATATATATGATAATGTAAAGGGCAAACCCATTATTATCCTGCTCCTTGGAAGTGAGCTAGACTATGAGGGACAAAATGAGGAATTTGAGGGCTTGTCTGAGATCTATAGAGAGATAAATCCTATCATTACTGAGTTTGCCGAGGATCATGAACGAATGAGAGTCATAAATGTAACAGACTTCATTCGTTCTGAGGCTGATTTTGAGGATTGTGTAAATCATTACAGCAGGAACGTATACTATAAAATTGCTGGAGAAATCGTTAGGTACATAAATGAGCTGGTCTGAAACACATTTGGACAATTTAATTAGTACAAAAGATTATGAAGGCCTGTGGAAATGCCTTTCAGAGGGTAAAGCGGAATACTACTCAGAGTGGGACAAGGACAGAAAGAGGCTTTACTGGCTAAGTTTTCTGGAGAGAAAGTCTTTTTCCGATGAAGGAAAGCATGGAATCCTTGGAGGATGTAGCTCAGTCAGGGAGGCACTTTCAATATTTGACTCCTTTAAAAAGATGCTTCAAAGACTGGAGTGGTGGCCAGAATTTGAAGTGCCAGAACTTAAGGCTTTTATCATGAGATATGGGATTTCAAATACGGAGATCATATGGATCATGGATGCCTACACTCTGGATTCTCAGTATGCGCTGGACAGGTTTAAGGGAAAATGTGAGGCCAGGGATCTCTTTTTCAGAGGTGAAGATGAGATAAACGCTCTGGTTATAAGACACGGGAAATACCTTGAGGACAGAGGTGGGGAAACAGAGAAGATATGTTTTATCACGTGTTGCAATAATCAGGCCGAGCTTGAAGAAATGAACGCATGGATAGGGCGTTTATGGATTCCTGAGGGAATGGAGATCGAGTCTATTGAGATCTCGGATGCTGTATCTATGTGCTCGGGATATAACGAAGCCATGCGTGCTTCAAATGCCAGGTACAAGGTTTATCTTCATCAGGACGTGCGTATTTTAAACCCGTTTTTTATATTTGACCTTGTAGATGTATTCATGAATAATCCCAAAGCTGGAATGGTAGGCATGATGGGGGCGGACAGGGTTCCTGAGTCAGGGGTCATGTGGGAGACTTCTCGATACGGAGCAGTTATTCATACAGAGTTTAATGAAGATGGCATCGCAAGTACCATTCATGAATGTAGTCCTTACGAGGGTGGTGATTATTCCGCAGCCCTTACAGATGGTTTTTGCCTGGCTACCCAGAAAGACATTGGCTGGCGAGAGGATGTATTCAAGGAATGGGATTTTTACGATGCATCACAGTCTCTGGAGTTTAGAAATAGGGGCTATGAGATCATTATCCCTCATCAGGAAGTGGCGTGGTGCCTGCATGACTTTGGACAGATTAATTGGGGAAGATATGAGGATAACAGGGCAATATTTGTGAGCGAGTATTTGTCCTAATTTTTCAAACAAAAACAACACTTTTGTAGTATTGAAATATTACTTTGAAACCTTGTTGCATTGTTGTAACAAGGTTTCATTTTGCACTTTTTTAGTGATGCTTGGGGGTTATTTATCCTTTCAGGTTGTGGTATGTTTACCTTGAGAAGCGTCGTTTTGTTTTAGATAGTAAGGAGAGTTCAAATGAGTGGAATTTCTGCAATTGGAAGCGTTTCTTCGTATAGTTCATACGGTTCTTATGGCACAATAGCCAGCGGTGGAGCGATCACATCAGCTGCCCAGGATGCAGCAGGACTTGCTATAGATCAGAAGACAGAAACTCAGACTAGAGAACTTGATCAGGGAAAAGAGAACCTGAAGGACGCAAAGTCTGTACTCAACATAGAGGATGGTGCTCTTGATGGTGTCACTGATTATTTACAGAACATCAGGGAGCTTGCTCTTCGTGCCAGTAATGGAACCATGAATGACGAGGACAAAGAGTACATTCAGGGCCAGATTGATCAGTATCTTAAGGGAATTGATGATATCGCCAATCAGACAAGTTTTAATGAGAAGAAGCTTCTTGATGGTTCAACTGGAAATATGACAATTGCCGCTGATGGCAGCAGTACCATGGATATTTCAACCAGCAACAGCACAGTTGAAAAACTTGGTCTTTCAGGATTCAACGTTACAAGCGGAGACTTTAATATCAAGGATATAGATGATGCTCTTGCTACTGTTCAGAGTACCAGAACTGACGTGGGAGCAGAGACTAACAGGGTTGATTATGCAACCAGTTACAACAGTAAGGCATCTTTGGAGCTTAACGGATTTAGAATGGATGGCAATGAAGAACGCGCAATGAACGCGCTTCAGAACATCAAATCAAAACAGGTGCTGGATCAGTACCAGATGATGCTTCAGAAGAAGCAGCAGGAAGACGAGGAAAAGAAAGGACAGATGTTCTTCGCATAATACATTAAATACTTTTTACTAGGCTTAGATACTGGGAGGGTATTTAAATAGGGGGTTATAGAGCGTTAGCGGATCATTTATCTGCTGGCGCTCTTTTCCTGTTGAAATAAACAAACGATTGTGATACATTCTTTTTCGTACCAGTTCTTGGTATCCATGTCACATTTCCTGTGACATTGGAATTTTCATTACACTTGATGGCATTAAGTACAAAATCTATAATTAAAGGAGAGTTGATTACTGAAGATGTAGTAGAAGACGCTGTTATTCGCAAAATGAAGAGCATCTTTACAGTCAAGAAGGCCAGAGACATTATTAAAGGTGTCAATATTAAGAGTGTGGGCAATGTAACTTATGCGCTTTTAGGAATAGAGAATCAGTCTCTTATTCACTATGCCATGCCTGTAAGAAACTTATTGTATGATGCTTTGAATTACGCATCTCAGGTTTCTGAGATAGAAAAAGATATTAGGAAAAATGGTAAAGGCCTCAGCAGAGCAGAGTTTTTGTCAGGTTTTACCAAGGGACATAAGATATATCCGGTGGTAACGTTGGTTATCAACTGGGATAGCAAGAAATGCGATGGTCCGAATAGATTATCTGAGATGTTTGCTGAAACGGATCCATCAATCCTAAAATACGTTGATGATTATGTAATAAAACTGCTAGATCCACACGATATTACTGATTTTTCTAAGTTTAATTCTGCGCTAGGTGATGTTTTTGAGTTCATCAAAGAGCAAAGGAATGAATCGTTTCTCGTGGATAAACTGAAAGAGAAGGGAAATAGCTGGGAGCTTGATGTTGACTCCGTTAATGTAATAAATGCGTTTGCAGGGGCCAATATCTCAACTGAGTTTGAAAAGGAGGGAGTTGTGGACATGTGTAGAGCAACAGAAGCGCTTGTGGAAAAAGGAATAGTAAAAGGCTTGGAAAAAGGAGAAGTAATAAAGCTCATAAAGATGGTCTGCCGTAAGATAGAAAAAGGCAAATCCGTAGAGGGAATAGCAGAAGATTTAGAGGAAAACCAGACGGAGATTCAAAGAATCTATAATGTTGCAAAAGAACTTGAGCCAGACTTAGATCCTGAAATGATTTATGACAAACTAAAAGACAACTCTGAGGAATAAATTGATGTGGTATGTGGTTCAGGTGAAAAGCGGACAGGAACAGGAGATGAGGGTGCTCTTTGATAAGCTCCGAAGTGATGGGGCGTACGGAGAGTGCTTTGTTCCGCTGTTTGAAGATGTAAAGAGAAGTGGCGGAAAGTGCAGGATAGACTTTAGGAAGTTGTTTCCTGGGTATGTGTTCGTGGAATGCAGCGAACCTGATAAATTGTTTAATACGCTTATGGGGATAAAGAACTTTACCAAGCTCCTTGGTGCTGTAGAGGAAGATGGAACAAAAGTGTTTGTGCCGATTGGCGCAGAAGATGAACAGTTTATGCGAACTCTGTTTGATGAAGGCATAATGCATGTCAGCTACGTGCATATGACCAAGAATGGAAGGATAGATAAGATCGCAGGTCCTCTTGCACACTATCGCAATCACATAACCAAGCTGGAACTTCGTCATAGAATGGCTGTTGTTGAAGCCGAGATGTTCGGAAAACACAGGAAGGTAAAGTTTGGTCTCTGGACTGATGATGATCCAGTGCTTCCTGCAATACAGAGGCTTAAGGGAGAGGAAGACATCCTGGACGGCGTGGTAGATATAGAAATTGGAGTTCGCCCAGGAGATAAGGTCGTGGATGAGACTGGTATCTATGGCGACCAGGTCTTTATAGTTCAGAGTGTAGATATTAAGCGCCGCGTAGTGGTGTCTACTTTCGAGATGTTCGGTACTAGTGCAAGGATAGAGCTTAGAGCGGACGAAGTGCGGAAGGTATGAAAGGTACAAGCTAGTTTAAAGTAGAAAGAGTAATAGTAAGTTAAGAATAACGAAGATTTAGCCGATATAACTGATAAGGATGATTTTGGCCAAGTACATTATGTTGTAAGAGAGGCAGTTAATTAGACGCTACATATTGTGGTGATGGCTGTATTTCATACAACAATTTACTTGTGATGGTGCATTAGTTGCTATAAAATTAATGTATATGCAGTATTCATGAAGCATCCAAGGCTCCAGGGCGGTTATACCGACGGTGATCAGGGTGCGGACATACTATTACTTAGTAGTCGCATATAGAGAAATTGTGTATATGCGATATGGCGAAGCACGCAGAAAATCCCCTTGACTCAAGTATGGATATCTATTATATTACTCATTGTGCATAGCACATCGATAACCATATTAGGTATCCGGACATTCGTCCAAAGATTTCCAGATTTTGTTTGAACATAAGGTCTAGGTAGCTTATAATTTTTTTACACAAACTGATTTAGAGATTTTCTTTTTTTCTTTACCTTATATGTTTATCAAAAAATATAAGGCAAAGGAGGTGACAGAATGGCACTGAGCAAGGAAGATTTGCAAGCGATAAAGGTCATAGTAGATGGTTCGTTTCTGGGTCTTGAGCACCGCATGGACGGTCTTGAAAATCACATGGATAGCCTTGAGAATCACATGGATGGTCTAGAGCGTCGTATGGACGGTCTTGAAAATCACATGGATGGCCTTGAGAATCACATGGATGGACTTGAGGAAAGCGTTGATAGGCTCGAGAACCGCATGAGTGGTCTAGAGAATCAAGTGAATAACCTTACAGATCAAGTGAATGGCCTTACAGATCAAGTGAATGGCCTTACGAATCAAGTGAATGGTCTTGGACACCGTATGGATTCCCTTGAAGCAGATGTAAAAGAAATTAAGGTTGTTCAGATTGAGAACCGCATTATTCCTGTGCTTGAAGAAGTACTTAAGTACCAGAAGGATGTATATGAAAGATATCATAATGGAGCGGAGCTTTTTGAAGAAAAGATATCTTTGATAGATCAGATGGACAAGACAGTTTCAAGACATTCCAAACAGATACAGGAATTCAAACCAAAAAAGAAAAAATGAATTGAGAGGCGTAGCGTAGGCTACGCCTTTTATAATACGAAGAATATCAAGGAAACGATATTTGACAGAACATACTTCAAACAAAAAATACAAAATAGGATACACACAAGGTGTCTATGACATGTTTCACATAGGCCATCTGCACATTATTAACTCGGCAGCAGCTATGTGTGACAAGCTAATAGTAGGCGTCAATTCAGACGCTCTTGTCAAAACTTATAAGGGAAAAGAGACCGTCATCGGTCAAGAAGATCGTGCGGAGATTATTCGGAATCTGAAGAGTGTCGATGAATGCGTTATCGTTGACACATTAGATAAAGTTGAACAGTACAAGAAATATGGCTTTGATGCGGTATTCATTGGAGATGATTGGAAGGGTAATGAACGGTGGTTGCAGACTGAAAAGGATCTAGAACCATATGGTGTGGATGTAGTATATCTGCCACATACACCTAACATTTCATCAACGATGCTGAGAGTAGAAATCCCTAAAAGGGTCATAGAAGAGGATTAAGGAATGACAGTTGATAAAAAATATTGCATGAGTTCATATCTTGCTTTTCGCTTTGTTCTGGATCAGAACAAAGTGTTTAAAGAAGGCCTGGTTCATAAAGACCATGAACTTATTCCGTTTGATCAAAAAAGAATTTGTAATACAGCTGTGGACATTGATCGATGTATTCGAGAGACAATAGAAAAAATGGATCTTAAGCATACGGGAGTATTGCTGAGCGGAGGAATTGATTCCGCTATACTTGCATCATATATGCCTAAGGGAACGAAGGCATATACATCAAAATGTGTAGGTGAGAACGCTATCGATGAATCTATACAGGCTAGAAAGTATTGCGATGCATACGATCTTGAGCATGTAGTTGTAGATGTTTCATGGGATGATTACAAGGAGTTGATGGATGACCTTATGTTGTTCCAAGGAGCACCTATTATTTCAAATGAACCTCAGGCATTGAAAATTGTTAAGAAGGCAAAAGCTTCTGGTATAAAAAACATCATTCATGGTGATGCAGCTGATACAGAATTTGGTGGATACAGTCTGATGCTTTCAAAAGAATGGCCTCTGGAAGACTGGATCAATAGAAGTATCTATATCAGACCAGAGATGGTGTTGAAGGATCCAGAAGATATTTATACCCATTATGGAAAATTTAGACGTGATGATGGAACAGCGGATAATGATGGATTTATAAAAGAAATCTATACCAGGGCTACTGCTGGAGCGTTCACTCTACCCTGTAGATCAGAGGGACTTTCATTCTGCGATCCATATGAAGAGATGAGGATGTCTGATCCATTGGATTTATCACGAGTAAGATCTGGAGATAGCAAATATCTTCTTAGAGAACTATTCCACATGAGATATCCGGATTTAGATATCCCAGAGAAAATACCAATGTCAAGGCCAGCTGAAGCATGGATGGCTGATTGGGAAGGCCCAAGACGTGATGAGTTTATTCCAGGATGTGAAAAGAACCTGAATGGTGATAGAAAACTTTTACTATACAGCCTAGAAAGATTCCTAAACCTTATTGATGAGAAATGAATAAAGAAAAAAAGTATTTAATAAAACGAAGATTAAAAGCTTCATTGTATGGTATCCCATTTATTCTATGCAGAGTCTTTCCAATAAAAAAAAACAAAATAGTTTTATGGACTTTTGAAGGAACTGGTGGATATGGTTGTAGCCCCAGATACATTGCTGAAGAGCTGTTAAAGCAAAAAAGAGAGGGAAAGAATAACTTTGAGCTGTATTGGATCACAACTGATACAACTAAGGTTTTTCCTGAAGAAATCCATGTGATAAAGGATACAACATGGAATAGAGCCTATCACATGACTACTTCTAGGTTTTGGATTGGCAATACAAGGACATTTTACGGAACCAGGAAGAGAAAAGGGACAACGTATCTCCAAACCTGGCATGGTTCATTGAGTCTAAAACCTATAGGCAAATACAGAGGTGATCAGTTCTCTAAAATGGCTTACATTGTGTCGAAAGCTGATTCTAATCTTATAGATTACGCCATCTCTGGAAGCAGATACTGTACAGAAATGTGGCCAGATGGTTTGATTTATGATGGCAAGATTGAAGAATTAGGGTCACCAAGATGCGATGTTTTTGCAAATAGTGTTGAAGAAAAACGAAGACAGTTAAGAGAAGAATACAACATACCTCAAGAAGCCAAAATAGTTATATATGCACCTACTTTTAGGGGCGGAAGTCAGGGAACCAAAAGAGCAATAAATGAAAACCCTATCACCATAGATTTCAATAGAGTTATAGAAGCATTTGAAAAGCGATTTGGTGGAACGTGGTATGTATTCCTTAGATTACATCCTCAATTATCAGTGTTTATGGATGGTATGTCTGTTAAAGAGAAAAACAGTAGACTCATTGATGTTACACAGCGACCAGATATGAATGAAATCATGGCCGCTACAGATGCAATAATTACTGATTATTCTACATGCATTTTTGAAGGGTTCCTTACCGGACAGCCGGGATTCATCTATGCCGATGATCTAGAAGAGTATAAAAAAGACCGTGGCAAAATGATGTTCACACTCGATGAAATACCATTTTCTACTGCAGTTGATAATGATGGTTTGGTTAATGACATTCTTCATTTTGATGACAATAGATATAAATTTAAGTCTAGAAAATTGATTGAAGAGAATGGCATTATATGCGATGGGCTTGCGACGGAAAGGGTTGTACAGTTGCTGAAATATTAAAAAGAAGGATGTGAATCAAGGCATAACATATACTGTGCCTTTTTGAAATAGGGGTTAGTATGGCTGAATACAGACAATGGAGAAATGAAAACAGAACACCATTACGGGACGTAATCCCGCTTAGCACACCATACAATGTGTGCATTGAGACTTCAACACTTTGCAATTTGAACTGTGTTTATTGTGGCCATTCCAAGCACATTTGGCCTGAAGAGAATATGAACATGGAAATGTTCCAAAAGATTATAGATCAGCTGAGCGATTTCCCTGATAGGCTTAAAAAGATTGAACTATATTTCTTTGGAGAACCATTATGTAATCCATTGCTTCCAGATATGCTAGCATATGCTAGAAAAAAAGACATGACAGATACCATAGATTTTACAACCAATGGACTACTTTTCACGAAGGAAAGAGTGGATCAATTCATCGAGAAAGGAATGCCCGATACTATTAGGATTTCTTTGCAGGGAATTAGTGAAGAAGCATACAGTAGGTACTGTGGGGCAAAGATTAACTTTGGTGATTTCTTGGATAATCTAAAGTATCTATATCAAAACAAAGGTAATTGCAAGATATCCATGAAGGTGGCGGATATTGCTATAAAAGATGTAGATCATGGTAAAGAAAAGTTTGAGGAGATATTTGGAAATATAGCTGATACGTTGTTCGTAGAGTCTATTATCCCAATTTATGGGGATGTGAATTATGAAGAGGTGGACACCACAATTAAGGATAAGGCGCTTGATGGAAGAGAACAGGTTAAACAGAAAAAAGTGAACATTGTATGTCATAGGCCGTTCTATAGACTGGCATTGAGAACGAATGGCGATGTTACAGCAGCATGCTGCGATCAGCTTCATGATGTCAAGTACGGAAACATCAATGACAATTCATTGATAGAGATATGGAATGGTAAAAAAAGGATCGAGTTCCTTAAGATGATGCTTAAGGGCGATAGATTTAAGCATCCGTATTGTAAAGATTGCATTATGCCCAATGATATTACAACGGATGATGATTTACTTGATTTGTATGCTGATGATATTCTCAGGAGATTTTGAATGACTAATACGCCGCTTTTGTCAGTTATTATACCTGTATATAACACTGAGTCATACCTTAGAAATTGTTTGGATAGTGTGATAAATCAAACGTATAAGAATATTGAAATATTATGCGTGAACGATGGATCGACAGACGGTTCTAGAGATATTCTTCAAGAATATTTGAAAAGAGATAATAGAATAAGAATAATTGATCAGGAAAACATGGGATTAGTGCGTGCTAGAAAGAACGGTCTTGAGTGTTCACATGGTGAATTTATTGCATATGTTGATTCCGATGATTGGATAGACCTAAACATGTATGAAGAGATGGTTGGTTTTTTAACTCATAAGGAAGTAGAGATTGTTACTAGTGGTTGCTTTAGAGAGTATGGAGATAATACAACAATCGAATCAGAGGCAATGGAAGTAGGTGTGTATTCGGGCGAGAAGCGTATGCTAGAATTTCTAGAAAACATGATAGGACATGATGTTTTCTACGAGCAGAATATTAAACTGACATTATGGAGCAAGATGTACAGAAGGAGTGCTCTGTATAAATATCAAATGGCGGTAGAGGACAATATTAGGATAGGTGAAGATGCAGCAGTGGTATATCCAATTTTGCTGAATTGCAATTCTATTTTTGTTTCTGGAAGAAATTACTATCATTATAGAATTCGCTCGGACTCGATGACAAGGAATAATGACAAACGAGAAGAAGAAGCGGTGAGGGCATTTGAGCAGTATATAAGTAGAGAGTTTCATAGAGCAAAGGAATATCCTTATAAAGATATTCAGCTGTTGACTGTTAAATTATTTGCCAGATTAGTTGCAGTACCAGAGACGGTTGTTAGATTTAGCAATGGAGTGTTGTTCCCATATTTGGCGGTAAAGCAAGAAGACAAAATAGTGGTGTATGGGACGGGAAGGTATGGGAAAAAACTAGCAAATCATTTAAGGAAAATAGGCGCAAATATTATTGCAGTATGTGATCAAAATGTTGAAAAAGGGGTTGTTTCCGTAGATGACTTATGCAGATATGAATTTGATAAGGTTGTAATAGGTGTAATAAATAAGTCGCTAGTAGAACAGATTGTTAAAGCACTCCTAAATAAGGGAGTATCAAATAATAAAATTTCATGTATAAACATTGATGAGATACGGAAAAATGAGCCAATCATATTGTGAGCTAATTGATGAATTAAAACAAAGTGCCAGACCTTCAATTTACATATATGGGGCAGGCAAACTAGGAAAAATAGTCTGGAATATATGCAATGCAGAGCATATAAAAATAAAGGCTTTTTGTGTTACCTCTAAAATGGGAAACGAAAATAAAATTTCGGGTGTACCTGTTATTGAAATGGGGATGGTAAACACTGAAGATGATGAATCGATTTTCATCATTGCTGTTGTGGAACGAGGGAATAAAATAATTGAAAATCACATAAGGGAGTATGGATTTAGTCATATTTTATATGTTGATGAGGATTTGTTAGAACTTGATCCGTTGGTTGAACGTAGAAAAAAGAATCCGATTATTGAAGTTACGACAAAAATAGGATGTTCTATAAATTGTAAGTATTGTCCTCAGAAGAAACTGTTAAATTCATATTTCAACGGGAATCCAAATAGAAAGTCTGTAATGGAATTGGATGATTTCAAGACTATTTTGCATAACACACCAGATGATTGTATTATCGATTTTTCAGGATTTGCGGAGCCTTTTCTTAATCCGGATGCAATTGAAATGATGGAGTATGCCGACAGAGAAGGTAGAGAGATGGCTTTATTTACTACGTTACAGGGGTTAACTATGGACGGATTGGAGCGATTGTTAAAGATTAACTTTAGTATGGTTGTTTTGCATGTGGCAGATAACGATGGTTTTGCCAAGATTTCTGTGACAGATGAGTATATTAAAATGTTAACCATGTTAGTAAGTGGTAAGGATAAATATGGACAGCCTTTTGTTGATAGCGCTAATTGTCAGAGTATACCCCACAAAAGAGTGCTAGACGCTATTGGCGGAAAAATGAAAATATATTGTGAAATGCAAGATAGGGCGGGGAACTTGACGGAGGATATTGGGGGCACTTTGTCGTCAAAGTGCAGTCGTGGCAAATTGGTGTGTGACAGAGCATATAATACAGATCATTTTGTGGTTCTTCCAGATGGAACTACTGTGTTGTGTTGTAATGACTATGGTTTGACAGCTGTTCTTGGTAATCTTAAAACGAATAGATTTGAAGAAATAGTCCAAGGAGATAGATTTACAGATTATAAGAAGCAAATGACAGATGGAAAAGGTTCGAACATTTGCAACAAGTGTGTTTTTGCAAGGAGTGTTGACGAGAAAAGTGAAACTGATAAATGACGACGAAGTAAATAAAATAAATCAATCAAAAATATGTATTTTTGGTTTCTGTGAAGTTGGGAAAATAATATACAACATTATAGATAAAGAGTTGGATATTTCTAATATCTTTTTTTGTGATAATGACAGCACCAAACAGGGAAAACATGCTGAAGGAGAGGTTTTGTCTGTAGCTGAAGCAATAAAGAAAAACGCTGTTTTTATTTTGGGAAGTCAATATTATCAAACAACTATGAGGAAGCAGCTGATAGAATCTGGACTTGATTCTGAGAAAATCGTTAACATAAATTACGAGGTGGTGGAGGCTGAACTTATTAAGTTTCGTACCGAAAAGAAATTGCGTCCACTAAGCAGAATACAGTTTGAGGTGGACTTGGCAGAACACTGTAATCTCAATTGCAAATGCTGTTCGCAATTCGCTCAGATTTCAAAGGAAGCTTATTATGATCTAGATCAATATAAAAAAGATATAGCTAGGATGTCTGTGATTTTTTCAGGAGAAGCAGAGAGAATATTTCTTATTGGAGGAGAACCACTTCTGAATAAATGTATTGCAGACTTTATAGTGATAACAAGAAGGTCATTTCCTAAGACAGATATAGCGGTGTTTACAAACGGCATTTTATTAAAGGACATGAAACAAGATTTTTGGGACACTGTTAGGGAAAATGAAATAGAAATAATAGTAACAAAGTATCCAATCAAGATAGATTATGAGTATATGGAGAATCTTGCTGTACAAAACGGAATAAGATTTAGGTTCTTTAAGATGTCTAAAGATTTTAAGTATATGCGCAAAATTCCATTGGATTTGAATGGAAAGCAGGATGCTTTTGAAAGCTTTGTACTGTGTGAAGAAGCGAATAATTGCATTAAACTTAAAAATGGAAAGTTGTATACATGCACCAGACCCGCAGCAATACATAAGTTTAATGAATATTTTGGGCAAAACTTGGTTGTTGATAAAGGAGATTATATTGATATTTATCAAAAGTGGACTGCTGAAGAAATACTAGAAAAATTATCACAACCGATTCCTTTTTGTAAATATTGCATTAAAAAGGGGAAAATGCTGGATTTTGATTGGGCGGTATCAGAAAAGACTATAGAGGAATATGTATGATTCCACAGAGTAAAGCACGAAGAATTATAGAAAAAGCGAAGGCTGAAAAGATACGTATAGTTGTGTACGGACTCGGTACATATTGGCGCCAAATTGGATCGGAAGTAATGGAGCGCATGAATATTCATCCGAATTACTACTGTGATAAAGAAAAAACTGTTCTTGAATCATTTAAATCCCCTTTGCATAAGACAATTTCTTTTGAAGAGCTAGTTGATTCAAAAGAAAAGACCTTAATTATTGTATTTCTTTCTCCAAAACATTATGAAAAAGTTCTAATTCAGTTTATGGATAATGAGAATTTAGAGATTATAACTTTAATTGATTTATTTGACGATGATTTACTAATTCGCGATTTTTTTGATTTAGGAACTAACCAAAGATTTGATTTGGAATCAATTGAGGATTATTACGTTTCGGATACTTATTATGATAAAAAAGATTGCTATGATGATTTTCGGAAAGCTATTAAATATAATAGTGTGGCAATATACACATGTATTACTGGAGGATATGATAGTATAAATCAACCTCTATGTGTGGAAAAAAATTGTGATTATTATTTGATTACTGATGAAAAATGCGATAAAGAAAATGCGGGTGCTTATAAGTGGGTGGATATAAGAAACATCGTCCCTAAAACAATAGTAGATAATATCGATAGAAATAGGTATTGTAAAATGCATGGGCATGACCTTTTTAAGGATTATGACTATTCTATTTATGTCGATGGTAATATCCAGATAATTGGGAACATCACTTCGCTGCTTGATGAGCTTAATGAATATGGCTTGGGATTTCATAAACATCCATGCGCTTATGATCCATACATGGAAGCGCTGTTTATGATGGCAAGTAACAGGGCGTCAAGGGATGAATTGTCTGATTTTTTGCAATTGTTGTTAAATGAAGGATTACCAAGGCATTATGGCTGCGTTGAATGTGGAGTTGTTGTAAAAGACAATAGAAATGAATTGGCAAAACAAATATCAGAAAATTGGTTCAGCAATTACGTTATAAGCGGAATAAAGCGTGATCAACCTACTATCATACAAACACTTTTTCAAATGAATATACCTACAGAATGTGTTACTAGATATAAGTACGATTTGAGAAATAATGGAATAACAAAACTTAACTCAACTCATCAAAAAAGATAACGCATATCATCAATAGGAATCATCTATGGATGGATAATGAGTCGTAAAAAGGTTTATTCGACATATGAATAATATCGCTATACTAATTGAAACATTAACAGGTGGTGGGGCCGAAAGGGTAGCGGGTCTACTATCTGTTTTTTTGGCAAAGAAATATAGAGTTTATCTTTTGGTGTCTGATGCTGACCATATTACATATGATTACGATGGTATGATTATTAAGGTCGGTGAAAATGGAATACTTAATGATATTGCTTCAGCCAAGAAAAAGAATGAGATAGATTGTGCAATTAGTTTTTCGGAAAATATGAATTATGCCAATATTCTCACTAGAGCTGGAGAGAAAGTAATAATATCACATAGAAACACGACAGATATTAAATCACAAAAAATACCAATGATACGACGATATTATCCGTACGCTGATGCCATAGTCGCATGTTCTGAAGGGTGCAGGGAATTGCTTATCAAAAATGCGGCTTTAGACGAGCGAAAAGTTGTTACTATTTATAATTTTTTGAATGGCTTTAAACGGTTTCCTTATGAAAGCGGGAATGCATGGGAAATGCCCTTTTCCAACAAGGATTATATCCTTTCTGTAGGAAGGTTGACATGGGAGAAGAATCAAAAATATCTTATACAAGAATTCGCATATTATAAGAAACATAATGATAGTGACTTGAAGTTGATCATAATTGGATCTGGAAAATTAAAAGATGACTTAGAGCATGAAATAGAAAAATTAGAGGCACAAGAATATATTGTCATCATACCTTACACAAATGATTTAAAACGATACTATGAGAATGCAAAAGCCTTTGTTCTGTCGTCTATTACAGAAGGATTCCCCAATGTTTTATTAGATGCCTTGTATTTTGGCTTACCAGTAATCTCGACAGATTGCATATCTGGTCCTAGAGAAATACTAAATGATGAGGTGAAATATACTGAATCCACAGATGGAATTCGAGTTGGGAAAAGAGGAATATTGGTGCAGCCAATAGACGATGGTGCTGAACAAGCGGGGCATTTTTTGGCAGAAGCTATAAAAATGTTATTCGCTGACACTATGTTATATAAGAATACCAGACAGAACGCAAAACATTATATTGAACAGTATTCAAACGACAGAATTTACTATTGCTGGGAAAAACTGATAGAAGAAACCAAAGCAAGTGGAATGAAGTTTTGCGAAGAAGAATATGATGAAGCATTGAAACGAATGAATGTCGTTATTATTTACGGCGCAGGAAAATATGGTCAAGCAGCGGCAAAAAATGTCAAAAATTTAGGAAAGAAGCTTTTTTTTGCGGTGACTGACACACCAGAAAGAACTACAATTGATGGAATTGCTGTAAGAAAGATGACTGAATTAGTTGAGTATAAAGATGATGCCATAGTTCTTTTAGCTTCATACTATGAACGGTATAGAAGTCAGATGATGGATTTGGCTGACGAACTAGGATTTAAAAACATTTTCTTGGCAAGGCTGTAAGTGGGTAAATTATGGAACGATTCTTTATTATTACGGTAGATACAGAAGGCGATAATATATGGGCGTGGAAAGAGGGTACACCGGTAACTACAGAAAATACCCTCTATATCCCCAGGTTCCAGAATTTATGTGAAAAGTATGGGTTTATCCCGACATACCTATGTAATTGGGAGATGGCTAACGATCAAAGATTTGTTGATTATGCGAAAGCGAAAATGGAGGAGAAAAAATGCGAAATAGGAATGCACCTACACGCATGGAATACCCCTCCTTTTTTTGATTTGCCTAAACACGAAAAAGCGAGAAAACCGTTTCTCATTGAGTATCCTACAAACATAATGGAAGCAAAAATCTTGTCAATGACTGAGCTATTAGAAAAGCGGTTTAATAAAAGGCCTGTGGTTCACCGCGCAGGAAGATGGGCTATGGACGAAAGATATTTCTGTTTGTTAAACAAGTATGGATATATAGCAGATTGTTCGGTAACCCCTGGAGTTAGCTGGGAAAAGAATTGGGGTAGAACACCGGGCTTTCATGGATCTGATTATTCAAAGAATAGTATCAGCCCTCAACAAATTAGCGGGATTTATGAAGTACCCGTTAGCATCATTAAGCCAAGAAAAAGAGGTGGAACTGATAGTGTTGCTTCCGAACCAAAATGGCTTAGACCTAACACGGATAATTTAAATGATATGATGAATCTCGTTAGACAGAGAAAGAAAACAAATATTGACAATCTTGAGTTTATGATACATTCGTCAGAACTCATGCCTGGAGGGAGCCCGACTTTTACATCAGAGGAATCAATTGAAAAGCTTTATCAAGACATGGAAAAGCTTTTCAAAAATATAGCTCGCAGCTATAAGGGAATCGGACTAGAAGAATATGTTAATAGGTGGAATGAGTAAGAAGATGGTAGATAGATATATACAAAGCTATACGGAATTAGAATTATTAGCAAAGCGTTTCGAGGGAAGAGCTTGTATTTTTGGGGCAGGAGCAGTGGGACGAGGAGATACATATCTGCTGCTGTTGTTGGCTGGATTCCATATTGAAGCATATTTCGATAATTTTGTCAGCGAGGGAGAAATAGTAAATGGAATCAAAGTAGAGGCAATAAACAAGTTAGGTAAGGCAGAATTAGTCATGCCAATTTTTGTGTGTATGTCTGATAAGTATAGAAAAGAAATCGAGAAACAATTCCAAGATAATAATGTAAAGAATTACTATTTGCTGGATGGCAGAGCCTGTGAAAAGGTAATGCAGAGTGTTGATGAGGCTGATGAAACTGTAAAAGAACGTTACAGAAGGTTATATGATGATGAGACATTTATCTACCATAAATTTGTACAGAGGGTGGGATGTGCGCCTGATTTGGAGAATCCCAAAACATTTAATGAAAAACTACAGTTTTTAAAACTCCATGATAGAAAGCCTATTTATTCTCAAATGGTAGATAAACTAGAAGCTAAAAAGTATGTGAGTAAGATAATAGGTGAGGAATATGTTATACCTACGATTGGCTCATGGAAAAGTGTAGACGATATTGATATAGAATCATTGCCTAATGAATTTGTTATCAAATGTAATCATGACTCTGGAAGCGTGTTTGTTTGTAAGGATAAATCATCTTTTGACTGGGAAACATTAAAGGAAAAATATGAAAGAGGACTTGGGATAAATTATTACTGGCAGTCAAGAGAGTGGCCATATAAAAATGTTGTACCTAGAATATTTGCCGAACAATTCGTTAGTGACTCGGCAAATGATGTATTGCCAGTCTATAAGTTCTTTTGTTTTTCTGGAAAGCCAGTATTGCTGCAAGCTATTCAAAATGATAAGACCAAAGATGAATGTATAGATTATTACGACATATCGTGGAATAAGTTGGATATAAAACAAAACTTCCCTAACTGTAAATATGAGATGAAACGTCCCAATACTTTAGATGAAATGGTTAGGCTAGCTTCTTTATTAAGTGGAAACATTCCTTTTGTTAGAGTGGATTTTTTTGAGGTGGACGGACATGTCTATTTTTCGGAATTCACTTTTTTTTCTGACAGTGGATTTGAAAGATTCCATCCAGATGAATGGGATTCTAAGCTTGGAGAGTTGATAAACATAGAGAGGATCTAACGGATTTAATGGAATTAAGCTACAAACAAAAAGGACTGCTAACTAAAATTGTATATTGGGAAAGCAGTGACTTGCATAATATCGATAACAATCTTACAACAGCAGATACATTGGAAATATGGTATCCAATATCTGTTGACAATGAAATATATAGAAAATATGGGCGAATTATCAGTTTCATTGAATATAAAGGAAAGTGGGGGAGTGAAACGCATTCATTAGAAGTGGATCTAACCCTTTCTGATGAAGCCATTCTAAGACAGTTTGGAAAAACTTCAATATATGAAGTTAGAAGAGCAAATGAAAGAGATGAGGTCACATTTACTCTAATAGAAAAACCAGGAAGTAAAGATATTGAGTATTTTTTTGAATTCTACGATTGTTTTGCAAAGAGTAAGAATAGAGCACCTATTGATAGAGCTAGAGTATGTGCTTTCTTAGAAGCGGGACTTTTCGAAATTGCAGAAGTGCATGATCAAAAAGGAGAGCTTTTAGTGGCGCATGGATATATTGTGGATGAGGAACAAAGAAAAGTATCATTGTTTACTAGTAGTTCTTTGTTCAGAACAGACAAAGAAAAGGCAGGCCTTGTGTCTAGGGCAAACAGATGGCTTCATTATCAATCTATGATCAGTTTTAAGGAGAAAGGCTATCTGATCTATGACATGGGCGGATTATACATTGGAGATGAGAATGTAGAATTGGCCCGTATCTCTTCATTCAAAAAAGGGTTTGGAGGAAGAATCATAGACTATAAGTGTAGCTATGTAATACATAAAAAAGAAGCAGAGATTATTGAGAAAGAACTGGCTTCTAAGATTGAAAAGAATATTGAAAATGACATAGTAATTTGGGGGGCTTCATGGAGAGGCTTATTTATCAAGAGCTTGCTGGAAACATGGAATGGGCCCAAAATCAAATGCTTTATTGATAATTCTCTTGCGAAAAGTGATGATGAGTATGTGACAGATGGCGTGCTTGATGAGCTTGATGTTAATAAGACAACAATTATTATTGCTACAAGTACAAAAGCTTATGTAGATATTTGCGCAAAACCTATTATGAGTAAATATCTTGAGCGAGAGGCGGTAGTTCATTTTGGATAAAAGTGAAAGAAAGATGAGAATGGGAGTCTCTGTACTGGTTCCTGTTTATAACGGTCAAAAGTATTTAGAAGAATTTCTGAGATCATTATTTGATCAGACATATAGACCAATTGAAGTGATAATTGGCGACGACGCTTCTACAGATAAATCTATGGAAATATGTAGGCGTTGGAGAGATGAAAATGATAATGTTGAATTTCGGATTAAGATTATTGAAAGTGCTAAAAACAGAGGTTTGACAGCCAATATTGCTGAAATAATCAAAAATGCGTCCTATGAGTATATTGCATTCGCTGATCAGGATGATGTATGGGATAGACGCAAATTGCAACTACAAGTCGATTATATGGAACAGTGCCCAGAGTGTAACGTTTGTTTATGTGACAGAAGCATAACTGATGAAAACCTGGGGGTTAAAATTCAATCAGAACATGAATTGAAGAATTATAAAAAGAAAAAACTGACTTTTGAGGAAGCGATAAAGCATACAGGATGCTATGCGGCCAATACTATGTTGATTAGAGGAAATATTAATGGTGTTTTAGATATTCCGCCTGGCATAGTGTGCTACGACATCTATATGGCTATTATTGCATCGGTGACAGGTACAGTAGATTATATTAACAAACAACTTGTGCTTTATAGGATACATGGAGGAAATCTATCAAATAACTTTAAGGCAGAGACTTCTCGCTCTTTTCTAAGTCTATTTGTAAGGAGATACGTTTCTTATATTAAGGGAAGAGATAAATATAACAGAGACGGAGAGATCATATCACAGGAGATAAAGAATAGATACGGCATTGATTTAGCTAAGTATGAGAACAGATTGCTGAAATCCCAAAGAGGGGAATGGTTTCTGCTCAGCATTTTCAAAGAATGCATTAGAGATTATCGAAATGGAAAGATAGGTATCTGGTGCTAGTCTTGTTATTTTTCGATTGGAGACATCTTTATGAATAAAATACTTATTTTTGGTGCTGGAAAGCAATATTCAAAAATGAGGAACAATGGTGATTTTTTATTTGTTAAGGTTGTTGGCATAGTAGATAATGACGAAGCTAAACAAGGGAACTTACTAGATTCAATAAAGATTGATTCACCAAGAAATATTGCTGAGTATAGTTATGATTACATTCTGTTGGCTTGTGCATCAAAGAATGTGCCAAGTATTACTGCGCAGTTGGAAGAACTTGGTGTTAAGAAAGAAAAGATCATACTAAGTGTTTTTTCAATCCTTCAAAAAGGAATATTTCATCAAAGATTTGATGTGCCAAAAGCACAGGTGACAGCTAATAAAAAGGCTGTCATTTTTTCTCACGATATGGGACTATCCGGTGCTCCTATAGCATTACAGAGATTTTGCAGAACTCTTTCTGAATTAAGCTGGGAGGTAAGTGTTATAGCTACAGGAGAAAGGGCATTGATTTTTGACTTTGTCGAAAACTCTTTTCCAGTAGATTATTACAATGCTTTTGACTTTACCTATGATGAAATGGCTGAAATGGTAAAGGGATATGATCTTATTGTGGTAAATACATGTGCGCTGCGCGGTTTGATCAAACTATTACCTGAAAGTGTTCCAACCATTTGGTGGTTACATGAAAACGAACAATATTATCTCGAAAATAAAGTACTAAGTGACCAGATTTTTATTTCTGAGAATGTTCACGCTGCTGCGGTAGGGCGTCTTGCAGCAGAAGCTTTCAAAAAGTGTACCTTATCAGAACCAATGTTACTACCTTATATGGTTGATGATTGTTATAAAGAGAATTCTCCCCGTCACGACAAAACCATCTTTGCACTGGTTGGAAGTGTTAATTTCAACAAGGGACACGATATTATGTCTGATATCTTGAAGGAGATGGATGTTGATCTAAGAGACAAATTTGAGTTTTGGTTTGTTGGAAACATTAGTGATGAAACGAGAGAAAAATATAAAGATGTTCCATGTCTGAAAATCATTGGAGAGGTTGATCATGATGAATTGATGGAGCTGTACAGAGACATTGATGTTTTGGTATGCGTTTCACGAAGCGACACATTACCAACTTGTGTTACAGAAGCCATGATGATGTCGAAATGCTGCATTGTTTCAGATAATGTCGGTAGTAGCGATTATATTGAACCATATCACAACGGATTACTATGTGACCTAGAAGATAGAAATACGATAGTGGAAAGCCTGAAATGGGTGATCAATAATAGAAACAAACTAGATGAAATTGGTGATAGGGCTAGAGATACCTATCTTCATAACTTTAGCGCGAATGTATTTAAAGAAAATGTCAAAAAGGTTTTGGAGACTGTGATGAGGCAGGAAAGCAAATGAGTATTGATGTATCAATAATCATGCCATCATACAATGTCAGGCCATACATAGAAAAGTGTTTACAAAGTGTGGTAGATCAGACACTTAAGAATATCGAAATCATATGTGTTGATGCAGGATCAGATGATGGAACTCTTGAAATTCTTCAAGATTACGAGAAACGAGACAGTAGGATAAGATTACTCATAAGTGATAAGAAAAGCTATGGTTATCAGATGAACCTGGGAATACATGAGGCATCAGGAAAGTATATCGGAATTGTAGAAACTGATGATTATATAGCTGAAAAAATGTATGAGAAGTTGTTTACTTGTGCGGAAGAAGATGATCTGGATTGCGCAAGTTGCAGCTACTATTCTTTTTTTGAGATAGAGAACGGAGAAGCATTAAAACCGGAGAGGCTGTTTGATATTGGAGCTGATATTTGGAATAAATGTATAAATCCTGTCAATTATCCCGAGATTATTGGGAATGATGGAGCAATATGGAAGGCAATATACCGAAAAGATCTTTGGGATAATGAAAAAGTATTTAATGAATCTCAAGGTGCTGCATATCAGGATATAGGATTTGGACTTTGGGCATATTCAAAAATACACAGGATAAAATATTTACCTGATTGCATGTATTTTTATAGGACTGACAGAGAAGCTTCATCTACCAGGAATCTTAATGTGCTTAGATATTTATATCAGGAATTCAAAAGACTACTGGAAGATAGCAGAATAATTGATGAGTCAAAAGAGATTCAAAAAGGTGTGTATCTCAGAATGTCAAAGTGCTTTTTAAGAGAATATGACAGGGTTTTGGAATACACAGAATATGATAAATCAAATGAGTATATTGGTGAGTACTTAGATTTCTTTGTTGAAAAACTGTCTAGAGCAAAAGGTGACGAGATTATTTCTGAACAAGACTTGTCTGAACAGGAATGGGATAAGTTAAATAGTTTAATAAGTAATATAGATAGCTATGTATCCACTCAAAAGCAACAAAAGGAGTTGGACAATGAAAAAAGAGATAAGTTATTTGAGGCAGTGAGAGGCCAAAATGTGATTGTGTTTGGGTGTGGTGCATATGGCCAAGAGGTAATAAACTATATATATGGAATGTCTGATGCGAAGGTTGTAGGACTTTGCGATAATGATAGGAATAAATGGGGACAAAAGCTATTAGGATGCAAGATATATCCTCTATCGGAGGCATTAGTTGAATTCAATAATAACTTATGGGTGATTGCAAATAAGAATCATTCAGATGAGATTAAAGCACAATTACTAGAAAATGGTATAACTCATTTGTATGTATGGACAAGATAAGTGAGAATAATAAGTATTAAGGGGACTAACACTTGAACTTCAACTTTGAAAAAGGACCAATAACCAATTTAGAATTGGAATTTCCCAAGGCTATCCTGGGATGGTATGCCCTTCCGAAAAAAGGAAGGGCTCTATTTATATCTGGCGGAGCTCCTGAGGGAGAAGTTTTGCCTGAAGTGTTTACTGATTCAGAAATGACGCTGGATGTTTGTAAGCTTGAAGAAATGGATAAAACTGATTTTAAATATTCCAGCTATGACATTGTTGCTGGCTTCGGAATTATAGAAAGAGCAGCTGATCCGGGAAAGCTTTTGAAAAAATTATATGAGTGTCTTACAGATGATGGACACATGCTTGTTGCAGCAGATAACAGGATTGGAATAAGGTACTTCTGCGGAGATAAGGATGCTTTCACGGGACAGGTTTTTGATGGGATAGATAACTATAAAGTTTACAGCATGGGGCCAGGCGGAGAAAAGAAGCGCGCTTATGCCAAGGCAGAATATGAAGCGATGCTTGAAAAGGCCGGTTTCATAAATAAGAGATTCTATACCGCTCTTCCAAATATTGAGAATCCAAGGCTCTTATATGCAGAAGATGTACTTCCAAATGAAAAACTTGAACATCGCATTTATCCGGAGTATAGAAATCCTTCAACGGTCTTCCTTGAGGAGGAGAGGCTGTATGATACTCTGATCCAAAATGGATTATTTCATCCAATGGGAAATGGTTATCTTATTGAATGTACAAAATCAGGTTCTTTGGCTAATGTTCAGAGCGTGACATCTTCTTTAGACAGAGGTTCTATTTATTCTATGTACACTGTTATCCGAAGAGATGGAAAGGTGGAGAAACGTCCTGCTTATCCAGAAGGATCTGCAAGACTCAACGAGTTAAATGAGAATAACAAGTATCTTAACGAGCATGGAATTAAGACAATTACTGGATCAGTCATAGATGGAGCATTTGTTATGCCATTTGTGGAAGCACAGGATACTACTGAATACTTCCGAAATCTCTTTTGGCAGGATCGTGATCTTTTTGAAAAAGAGCTTGATAAGTGGATGGAGCTTATAGAGAATTCCTCAGAACATGTGTCATATGATGAAGTGGACTGGGAGAATTTTGAGCCATGGATCAAGAACCGCAAAGCTGATGATCCATATAGGGACAAGTGGAGAAAGCTTGCCTTTGGAAGCGAAGAAGAGAAAAAGAACATTGGCAGTATTTTGCGACGTGGATTCATCGATCTAGCTTGCATCAATTGTCTGGTGGATAAGGGAGAGTTTCTGTTTTTTGATCAGGAGTTTGCGATTGATAATCTGCCAACTAATGCTATTAAGATCAGAACCATAGATTTCATATATGATTCCGAGATGGAAAGAGCTTTTTCCAAGACATACTACTACGAGAAGTATCAGCTTAAAGAGCATGCTGAAACCTGGAAAAAGTATTCTAAAGAGTTCATAGACAGACTTCGAAACCGTGATGCCATGCTGCCATATCTTCTCAAGGTAACGAGAAATGGTCAGATGGCAGCGTCTAATAGAAACCGAATTAACTTCCCTGGAGAAGAGTACGACCGGGTTCTTCATGACATATTTGCCAATATTGATGGGAAGAAGATATTTGTATTTGGATCTGGAAATTTTGCGAAAGTATTTCTGGATAGATATAGTGAACACCTTGATATAGCAGGAATTTTAGATAACAATTCTGGCAAGTGGGGAGCTGAAATGCGAGGAATTCCCATCAGCGGAATGGATTTGCTTTTGAAGGAAAATCTTGAAAATACTAAAGTCTATATCTGTATAAAGTTTTATCAGGAAGTGATGAGAGACCTTAAAAAAGCAGGATTTGAGGACGTTTGTGTGTTCAATCCTGATGAGGTTTATCCTAATGCCCCAGGAAGACAAGTGAGAGTTCCTGGCATAATCAGCAACGATACATCATCTGAAATTACCGGCAAATCTGAACCGAAGAAATATAAGGTTGGCTACATTTCAGGTGTGTTTGATCTCTTCCATATTGGTCACGTTAATCTCTTTAGGAGGGCTAAGGAACAGTGTGAGTATCTGATAGTTGGAGTGGTGACCGATGAGCAGGCCATGAATGGCAAAAGAACCTCTCCACATATCCCATTTGAGCAGCGAATTGAGATAGTACGAGCCTGCAGATACGTGGATGAAGCAGTGCGCATACCACCTGAGGCGGCAGATACTCAGGAAGCTTATATGCGCTACCACTTTGATGCCCAGTTTTCTGGAAGCGATTACGAGGAAGACCCATATTGGATCAGCTGTAGAGACTGGCTAAGGAGTAAAGGGTCTGATTTCATTTTTTTACCATACACAAAAGAAACCAGTACCACTGAGATAAAGAAAAATCTTCAGGAGGATCATTAATGAGACTCGTCTGTAAAACACGAAATAAAATGTGGTATCTCCGCTCAAGGCAGAACACCAAAGATATTGTTGACGTGGGCTTTGAGTATGCGACATTAGATATCGGTTCGATTCTTGAGCCCAAGGAATACGAAGATCTTCATCGCAACAATTTCATGAGAATAGCTGGTAAGGTGTATCTCACTGAGCATCCGGAAGAACTTAGAAAAGAAGCTGACAGGAACATCATTTCTCTGGCAAAAGAGGAAGGCCTTAAGCTCCCAATAGCTGTCGGTCCCTGTGCTGCAGCAGATGTTAAGCTGGGAAAAGAGCCTGAGAAAGCCGCAGCAGAGCTTAATGAGATATACAGAAAGCTCGGAATAGAAACAGCTCTTGCTGCAGTTGATGGGGGATGTGAGAGCGTTGTGGTTTATCCGTTGTTTGCCAGAATTGAGAGCGGACATGAATGGGAAGTAAATAAACCATTTTACCTGGAAGTGGCCAAGGCGGTTATGGACGCTGGCAGCGATATAAAGATCCTTCTCATCAACAGGGTAAAAGATATCAACGGGCATTTCGTAAGAGGTATCTGTGCAGAGCCTGAAGAGTCCTGCAGATGGGTGGACGAGCTGAATGCAGAACTAGGCCAGGAACGCTTTGGACTTTGTTTTGATGTGGGCGCTGGAACATTGTGTGGACAGGATTTATTTACAGCCATGGCGCCTCTTGGAAATAGGCTCAAGGCTGTAATAGTCAGAGATTGTGACGGAATTAATGATGTATCAATGCTACCTTATACAGCATGTATGAAGTTCCAGCAGACTCAGTGGATCGGCTTGGTAAGAGGCCTTAGAAAGTCAGGCTTTGATGGAGACTTGATAATTGATTTTGCAGAGACTTACGACGGATTCCCTGTGACCCTCAGAAAGACTGTGCTTGCTCAGGCTTATGAAGTTGGTCAGTTTTTCTTCTGGCATGTCAACATGGAGAATGTTGTTAAGAAGTACGATAAGAGGGTACTCTTTGGAGCAGGCAATATGTGCAGAGCTTACCTCAAGAATTATGGCGATGAGTATCCACCACTTTTTACCTGTGACAACAATCCATCCAGATGGGGCCAGGATTTCTTTGGAATTACAATTGAGAATCCTGAGAAGTTAAAAGAGCTATCGCCAGACACGGCGATCTTCATATGCAACAGTTACTATGATGAGATTGGGGCACAGATTAGTGCCATGAACCTTCCTAATCCTGTCGAGCTGTTCAGCGATGAGTATCTGCCAACGCTACACATGGACAGACTTCAGATGCAGCAGATACCAAATTCAGGAAAGTGAGGCACGCCATGAGACCAGAGATCGGGGTACAGAGCAAGAACATAGTATATGATACTAACCCAGCAAAAGGCTTTGCCCTCATGAAAGAGACTGGCTTTACCTGCTGCGATTATTCTCTGAATAATTATCTGAAAAACACTGATCTTTATGAGGAAAAGTTAAATCGCTTCTTTAACAAGTCTGTGGCAGAATTACAGGATTTTTTTTCCCCGCATAAGGAAGGTGCAAGGGCAGCAGGAGTGCGGATCCATCAGATGCATATGCCTTATCCCACATTTGTTCCGGGAGCCAAGGATGAGGTGAATGATTATCTGTGGAATAACGTGGGCCCCAAGAGTCTTGAGGTATGTAAGTTTCTAGACTGCCACTATATCGTGGTTCATGGATTTAAACTGATGACCTACTATGGCAGCGAGGAGGCTGAGTGGGCCAAGACAAAAGAGTTTCTGGAGTTCCTGGCACCTATGGCCAAGGAGATGGATATAACCCTATGTGTAGAAAATCTATACAACGGCCAGGGACAGAGAATGGTAGAAGGCCCTTGCTGTAACGCCGAAAAGGCAGCAGCCAGGATCGACGAGATCAATGATAAATTCGGGGCGGAGGTCATTGGTTTTTGCTACGACTCAGGCCACGGAAACCTTGTGGGCATCGATCCCTACAAGTTCATAACAACCCTTGGCAGGAGGATAAAGATTCTCCATCTTCATGAAAACGACGGGCTGGCAGATCTTCATCAGATTCCGTTCACCTTTACCAAGACCAGAGAAAACAAGAGTGTTCTTGATTGGGACGGCGTTCTAAAGGCGCTAAAAGAGATAGGCTTTGATGGAGTTTTGAACTTTGAGACTGCTCCTGTTCTGGACTGTTTCCCAAATGAACTTAAGGCAGATGCGCTTCGGATGATCGCAAGTATTGGAGGTTATTTTGCAGATAAAATTCAGTGATGACTTTTTCAAAGAAGAGGTAAGAAACGGCTTTATCGTCAGTGAAATGATGAAGCGAAGTTTTGCAGCCCAGCTTACAATATTTGATCAGCTTAGGAACTTTTTCGAGGAGAAAGACCTGACATATTATGCAGAGGTTGGAACCCTTCTTGGGGCAGCGCGCCACAAGGGCTATATCCCCTGGGACGATGATATCGACATTGCGATGCCCAGGGAAGATTACATGAAGCTTATTGCCCTGGAGGATGAACTGCCGGAAGGTTTGTATCTTAGGAATTTCTATAATACTGATACATTCAGTAGTTACCACTCAGTTGTTTCAAACGGCACTGGGAAAAAACTTGAGTGGGATGATAACCGTACTAAGAAGTATTATGGCTGCCCATTTATCTGCTTTGTGGATATTTTTCCTCTGGACTATATGCCTGCGGATCCAGAAAAGTTCGGGATCCAGAAACAGCTCTATTACATTTCCTATAAGGTGGCTTACGACATTAAGATCATGGAAGAGGAGTATTTTTCAGGAAGGCTCCTGTCTCTTAATGATGTGAAAACGCTGGCTGTTGGTGGAGATGTGGATGGTACCAGCGTGGACAAGGACACTATAGAAGTGTTTCTAAATGAACTGTCAGATATGCGAAAGGCGCACGTTGCCATTTTGGGAAAAGACCCTGTGACAGACGATAGTGCATCCCTTAGAAATCAGCTGTTTATTGGAGCTGATACAGCAGCCCAGTTGTGCAAAAAAGAGGATGCCAATGCTGTTGACTATGCGCCAAATTTGGCATTGATAGCGCCTCCTGATCCCAATAGGCCAAGATTTTTGGAGTGGTACGCAGATACGGTGGACCTACCCTTTGAAAATACAACGATTAAGGCCCCAATTGGCTATATGAAAGAGCTTGAGAACCAGTACGGCCCTGACTTTATGAGCCCAAGGCGTTTTGTTTCAGGCCATGATTATCCGTACTTTAGGAGTGAAGTCAGCGTCCTCATGGGTGGAGACGTGGGAGACAACTACGTGGTAAGTCCCACAGAGACCATGTTTGCTGACATGTTCCAGACGCTGTTTGAAGCCAACTGGCATGTGGCTGTGTGCACAGGAACTGCCTACGCATTAAGTTACCCTATTGATTATCCTGAGAAACACAGAGGAAAAGAGGCTGAAGAACTCATAGACTACGACAGCGCCATGGGAGTTCTTGGAAGCCTTCAGGAGAGTGTGGTTCAGCTTGGAACTGTTCTTGAGCAGACCTTTGGTGAGGGAATAACCGCAGTATCCTACCTTGAAAAAGCCTGCGACTCAATCTATGAGTGCTACAACCTGATAGAGGGGAACGCCTCTGTTCACGAGATATACAGGAGTAACACTGATATAAACGACAACCTGATCATGGCTAAGAGAGAGTTGTACAAGCTTTTCCACAGACAGGAAGTTGTTACTGACGACAAATACTCCATTCTTTTCTGCTTTACCGCCACGGACGTGATAAATGGCGGCAGGCTAGGACTTCAGGGTATCCGGGAGTTCTTTTCTATGATGGAAAATGACAAGGAGAATTTGTCTCTGATAGTGCTTGCGCCAAAAGGCGTTACAGACTTTATGGAAAAATGTTCAATAGAGATATATGATGATTATAGGGAACTTATTGACGAAATTAAGAAGATGGACTGGGTTGAGCTAATTGAAGGGCCATCGCAGGCAGACATTGAGCGAGCTGTCCTTAAGTGCGACCACTACTACGGCGATAGCTGCGGAGTTTCAACAGCAGTCTTGTATGCACAAAAGCCCATTATCTGGCGCTACGGACAGATCATCCAGTACTGATATAACAGGAGGGACCATCCTTGAAAAAGATCATTACCTACGGCTCCTTCGATCTCTTTCACGAGGGGCACTATAAACTACTTAAGAGGGCAAAAGAGCTTGGAGACTACCTGATCGTTGGTGTCACCACGGAGCATTATGACCGTCAGAGAGGAAAACTGAACCTTGTTGATCCCATCATGACCAGGATCCAGAATGTGAAGGATACCGGCTTTGCAGATGAGATCATCG